>ENA-OQDA01000675-OQDA01000675.1-human-gut-metagenome-genome-assembly--contig:-NODE-675-length-13494-cov-2.604399_pt1 | contig 13494 bp, 11 predicted proteins | sample MGYA00242771_ERZ504603 | MGnify/ENA primary metagenome ERZ504603 (study PRJEB26092, sample SAMD00036328) | human gut metagenome | host: Homo sapiens | study: EMG produced TPA metagenomics assembly of...
AGCCGTCCGCAACCTCATGCCCATGCAGCCCGGCGATGTGGAAGCCACATGGGCCGACGTCTCCGACCTCATCGCGGACACCGGGTTCCGCCCGCAGACGTCCGTGGAATACGGCGTCGGGCAGTTCGTGAAGTGGTATAAGGAATACTACGGCGCGTAGCCCCCAGTTTTTGGAAGGCGGCGGATGCGCTTTTGGGAACTTCCCGCCTGACGGGGGGATTCCCTACGAAAAAAGGGAGGACGGCATGCCGTCCTCCCTTTTGCTTTGCGCTTGATGAAAAAGGCTGTGTCATAGAAAATGGTTGATGCTTTTTTCCTTGAAGCTCCAGAGGGATAACCGGCAAAACGCCTTGGCCGTGGTTCCCGCCAAGGGGAAAACCGGAGAAAAAGGCTGTATTTTCACCGCACTGTGGAGCTGAAAAACCACATGCTACAACAGAGCCATAAAAAACTTAGATGCGTATGCTGTTGCGGATGTCTTCAAGGCGGTTCTTGGCGAACAGCACATAGGAAATGATGAGTTCGCCGGAGTTGACCTTAGAGGTGACGTACAGCGGATCATAGGTGCAGATCCGGTTCATGTATTCTATCGCGGCGGCCATGTTGCCCGCATTCCCCTTGCTGCTGATTTCGGGGTACAGTTCATACAGCGCGTTGATGAAGTCCCTCACGACCAGCACAATGCCCTGCACTTCATAAATGCGGTTGTCCAGCGTGTAGAACGGCAGTTCCTGCGAGTTTTCGAGCAGGCCGAGCGCGTAGCCGAGCAGGTTTTCGCCGATCACAAGGTCAAAGGAGGCATACAGGTCGTCAGTCCGGCAGTTGTACACGCCGGTGCCCTTGTCGAGGCTTTCCTTATACTGCTCAATGAGCTTGAGCCCCTTCTTGTAGGACGACTCGGCGGACGGGAACATGAAGCTGCGCGGATCGATGGCGAAGCTGTTCAGGCGGGCCTTGTAGAGCATCTCGTTCTCGCGGTCGTTGGTGCCGAGCTTGGCGATGGTCATGGAATACAGATCCATCAGCACCTTGGTGGCATGGTACACGCCGTACTGCCGGTAAGCCCGGTTGTCCAGCACAAACCGGTTGAACAAAATGTCGTTGATGCTCCATCCGAACGTGGAGTCCAGTTCATAGCGCATCTGATGCGTGATGGCGTCCACCAGCGCCTTCCCTTTGGCGTTCTCATCGAGCTTGTCGGCTTCGGCGATCTGGACGGGGGTGGGGAATTCCGTGCGATCGATCTTCGCATACAGAGCCTGGCTGCCCCACGCGAGCAGCAGCAACGTAATGAACAAACAAACCTGCACCAGCAGCGTCTTGCCGACAATCTTGCATTTTTCCAAAAAACCAAATTCGGGGAGTTTCACCAAAACACCTCGTCTCGCTACGTTTGTACGGAAAGAAGAGGAAAGCCGGAGCGCCCGGCTTCCAAAGAAAATCGCCTTATAACGTTAATGCCGTTCCCGCAAAAGACAAGCACGCCGCCCCCTCCTGAGGCCGCCTTTCCCGCCCTGCCCGCAGGCCGTCCCTATTGCCCGCTTCCGCAAGCAAGGATTCAAGATAGGGCAAACGGCTTGAAAGATAAAGGGATAGGCTCAATCGAGACATTCGCCTTTTTGATGATTTTCTAAGGCTCTGTCATGGTACATGGTTGTTTTGTTTTAGCAATATACTGAAAATATATGCTTTTTCTCCAAATTTTCCGCTGGTGGGCTCTGTGATTGGGGGATTTTATTGGTTATTTCTTTGAAATTTCAAGGAAATAAAGCATTAACCGTTTTCTATGACACAGCCTTTTCTAAAAAATTCATTTTGAATTTCAGATAGCTGGAATGTTGTTTTCATTGCAGAAGCGAATCTCCCGCACAATCCGGGCCGACACTCCGGGAAGGGGCAGGGCCTTTTCCAGAAGATGCCGCCATAGTAATCTGTTGATATTTTTCTTAAAATCACAATAATCACAATGCCGTTCTGCAGCCACGCTATGCGTGCCCCTCGTCAGCAAGCCGCGTGAGAAGTGCCTGTTCGCCGATCCAGCCACGCTGTGCGGGCCGCTCGTCAGGCTTTCGGCCCCCCCCAAAACAAGTTGCCTCGGCCATGAGGTTCGCCAGCAGAAAAAGGAAAAGCCCTGCCTTCACCATGTTGTGGAGAAGCCCCCCCATTTCACTTCCTGACATCGCCGGATCAGCTGTACAATGCCATCTCTGGCGGAGCCTTCCGAAACTTGTGGGGATGAAACAACACGCTATGGCGGATCCTTTCGGAAAGGCTCTGTTAAAGTATGTAGTTGTTTCATCTCCACAGTGCGGTGAAAAATAGAGCTTTTTTCCAGTTTCCCCCTTGGCGGGATCCGCGGTTAAGGCATTTTTCCGGTTATCCCTTTGGAGTTTCAAGGAAAAAGCATCAACCATTTTCTATGATACAGCCTTCGGAAAAGACCGCTTCCCCAACGGCCCATCAATATGCCGGGATACGGTCAACCGCTTCTGTCAGAAGGAACTCGCCTTTCCCGATCCACGCCTTGAGCGTATCGGCTATTTCAAGGGAAATCATATGGCTGGTCAGAGGCACGGTCGGGATCTTGCGGCCCTGGATTTCCACCTCGCCGGAAAGCAGGTCGGAGAAACGCACATGCTGGATGATCCGGGGCAGCCCATTGGGGTAGTCATACCCGTAATCCTTCACGGGCATCAGGATGTCCTCGTTGGAAACCCCGGTGAAGGCCGCCATGTCCTCATTGAGGATCGGGATCGGAATCCCCACGCCCACCGCCAGCGAAACGCCGTATCCGGTGAGGGACAGGCCGCGCAGGTAGCGGGGCTTCATGCCCTTGAGGTCGCCGCGCACCATGAGCGTGCCCGATCCGCTGAGGGGGAGCCCTTTTTCAGTGCGCTGGGGTGAGGGGTCGTGCTGCGTGCCCGCACCGATGACGTAACCTTGCCCGCCTCCGAGGAAAATGCGCGTCCCGGTGCCGATGGTGCGGAACCACGGATCATTGAACAGCGGCGAGAGGCAGCCCGCCGTGGCAAAGTTCACATTCCGCATGTCCGGCTTGAGCGGCCCCATGTACGTATAAATGGTGCGGCTGGTGCAGTTCACCGCCGCATTGTAATTCTGGTAGCAGTTGCGCGGGTTCAGAAGCTGCGCGAAAGCCAGATCCGCCAGAGTGATGGTGCGGTCGAGGGCCCGGCGGGGGTAGCAGTCCGTCCCGTATGAAGCCGCCCGCAGATGGATGCTGCGCCCGGCTACGAGATCTTCGATGACGTGTGCGCCGCCGTATTTGAACTGGCCCGGATAGACCTTGTTCTGGGGATCGTCTTCGGGCAGCTCGGTAGCGCCGAGATAGGCGTCCACGGCGGCAAGCCCGGCATAGGCGGGGACGTCGTTCATCCAGACCTTGGTGGTGCGGATTTTCGGCGGTTCGGGCTGGCCGATGTTGAACAGCAAGCCGGACGAGCACATGGGCGAGAACGTGCCCGTGGTCACCACGTCGACTTCACGGGCGGCTTTTTCCGGGCCCATGCGCCGGACGGCCTCGACCATTTCCTCGGCGTTGAGGACTACGGCCTTGCCTTTTTTGATGCGCTCGTTGATTTCCGCAATTGTCTTGATAACCTTGTGAGAAGACACGATAGTTTTCCTCGGCAGATGGTTGGTTCCCTCGGCGGGCGCGGTTCGGTTCGTTTGTCCTTTACCGTTATCATACCCCCTTCCGCCAGTCCATGACCGTGCTGGGGCGGGGGATTCGCCTTTCCGATGTCTTTTGAAAGGGTTCGGATGCGCTTTTGGGCCCGTTATGGCGTCATGCCTATATGAAAGTGCCGATGTCCCGTGCGCGGCTCAGGGAAGACGCCCCAGCGGTGGAGAGGCGGGCCATAGCTTGGCGGACGGCACGGCTTTATGATACTACCCCAGCTTGAAACCATACCAATGGTGTCCATCACCAAGCAATGGAGCATACATGAACCTTTCCAAATACGAACATGCGGAGCGCAAGGAGGCCGAAGCCTCCAAGGATGCCCCCGAAACCCCGCAGGACGGCGGCGCGGAACAGAAGCACCACACGCTGTTCGGCAAGCAATTCACTGAAAAAGAGCAGAAGACCTTATTCCTCTACCTCGTCATCGGCATCGTCCTCATGGAGCTCGCGGTAACGGTGGGCGCCATCATCATCAGCATCACCAACGCCCAGCCCTCGTCCAGCGGCGTGCCGCACTTCCAATTCCCGTGGATAGGCTATCTGGTCGCCGTGGTCATGGTTCCCGTGCTCGCCATGCTGCTGGTCAACCTCGTGAGCCTCGGTCTCTGCGGCGGGGCGCGCGGCGGCGAAGACGTGAACCTCGAAGGCGTCCCGCAGCGGATGCAGACGTTTTACGCGCTGGTCCGGGGAGCGCCCACGGTGATCCTGTTCGCGGGCTTCGTGCTCATGTGCGCCGCGATCTACTATCTCGACGGGGTGATGAGCCTGCTCCTGAAACTGGGGGAAAACTTCCATATGGTCGCCATATGGGTCGTGGGCGGCTTCGCCGCAGCCTGGATCATCAGCTATGTCGTCCGGGCGTGGATGCATTACAAAACCAAACAGATGGAAGCGGAATACGCATTCCGCCACGAAGTGCTGGAACGTACCGGCATGGTCATCCTCGACACCAAGCACGCGCCGACCACGGAACTGCGCATGCTGCCCTCCGTCCCCGGCGGCAGTCGGGCCTGGCCCCCGCCCGTGGACTGTGGACGCTCTAGCCGCGCTTCCGCCCTCCGAAGGGGGATGCGGCGCAGGAGGATCCCTCCCAAACGGCCGTGGACATCGACGGCGGGAAAAAATAGCGCTTCCCTCACGCGCCCGGAAAACTTTTCCCACGAACGGGCATTACCTCAATAAAACAGGCCCGCTGCCCCACCAAAAACCATCACGGCGCACAGCCCATCAACCAAACGGCAAGCCCTTCCGGTCATACATCGGAGGGGCTTGCCGTTTATGAAGTGAGGATGAGGTGGACGGGAGGGGATTCTCCCGAGAAAAAAGGAAGGAATCTTTCACCCAAAAGGGGCACGGCGATCAGCGCCCGCCTTAAGGGTCTCCTCCCACCCGCATGATGCGTTCATAGCGTTGAGAGGAAAGGGGGGAATCCCCGGCTTCCGCCTGTGGGTGAGGCTTCCCCCTTCATCATACGCCTACTGGATCTTCTTGTTGCCTTCCCACATCTGTCCGGCCTTCGGCAGGGGCTTCAGGTACGCGAACCACGGATGGGTCTTGAGGTATTCGGGGTCCTGCTGGAGCTTGCGGCTCATCTTAAGGATGGGCGGCACAACCTGCTTGATGTCGCCTTCCAGCTTCGGCGCGATGCCGTAGTTGGTGGCCTTGAGCGCCGCGTTGACGGCGTCCTGGCTCAGGGTGATGGAACTGGTCAGGGTGTCAAGGGCCTTGGCGGGGTTATGGAACCCGACGCTGTTTTCGGCGGACACGAAATCCCAGAACATCTGGCCCTTGCGGACGGCTTCCTTGGCCCGGATGATCAACTGATCATAATCGGCGGGCTTTTCTCCGGCGTACTCAAGGGCAAGGCGCACGGCTTCGTGGGCGCGCACGGAGTATTCCTGCGCCACGAGAAGCTGCTTATAGGTCTTGTCCTGCGTATATTCGATGCGCCCGCGCAGGTAGGCCGCGGTCTTGTCGGCATGGCACTGGCGGCAGGCGCGCAGTTCGGGGTCACGCAGGGGCGAAGTCCACCAGTGGCTGGACATCTTCTTGCCTTCCTCACGCTGGTACGGCATGTGGCAGTCGGCGCAGGACACACCGGCGGCGCCATGCGGGCCGTCGATCCACGTTTCATAGTCGGGATGCTGCATCTTCAGCATGGGCGTCTGGGAAACGGGGTGCACCCAGTCGGCGAACTTGCCCTTGAAGCCGGGCATGTCCACGTTGCCGTTGTCCTCATACACGCTATAGATGGCTTCGGGCGTGAAGCCGTTCTTCCACGGGAAAACAGGGCGCTTCGCGGGGCCGTGTCCGGGATCGTTGAAGTAGTATTCCACATGGCACTGGGCGCACACGAGCGAACGCATCTCGCTGCGGGGGAGCTTTGCGGGATCCTTGCCCACGGACTTCAGATAATCCTTGAGCGGCTCGCTGTAGAGCTGGAGCTGCATGTTTTCGGCGTTGTGGCAGGTCGCGCAGCCGATGGAGTCGTCATCCGTGACTTCCGTGCGGAACTGGTTGAAGTCCTTGGCCCAGAAATCGTCGCCGTACTGCTTGATCCACTGCACCATCTTGGGGGTCTTGCAGTTCCAACAGGTGGCGGGCATCCCGCCCTTTTCGCCGTACCGGTTGATGCGGTCGATTTCGAGGATGTCGTGGATTGCATACGTGTGGCCGCGCGCTTCACGGTATTCGTACATGAAGGGATAGCCGAGCCACAGGTTCTTGAGATAGGGCTGGGCCGCCTGCTTGTAGCCTTCGGGCAGCGGGTTCACGTCGTCGTTCTTCATGAAGTTGACGGAGCCCTTGTACTTGCTCATGAACGTGGATTCGTTGTTGCGGTCGTAGCTGGCGGCCTGAAGGGGAAAGTCCTTGCGAAACGCCGAGGTCTTGTTGTCGTCGGAGTCCTTCAAGCCCGTCTTGTAGACCGGGGTCTTCAATTCGGCTGTGGACACGTCGTCACAGCCCGCGGCAAGCCCCAAGGCGGCGCACACCACCGCCAACCTGATCAAAGTGCAGAATACACGGCTATTCATCGGCCACCATCCTTGTGCTGATGGGCTTCATGCGCATGTGCTGCGCACTACGGTGACAGTCGACGCAGTAGGGCTTGGCGTCCATGCTGGCGACATTCTCGTTGGTTGCAAAATGACAGGCCTTGCAGTTCGCGTTGACGACGTCCTTCGTCGCCATGCCCGCCACGATGGGAAGCTCCACATCGCCAAAGGTATTCATATAGAAATCCCTGGCGCCTTCCTTCGCCTTAAAGGGCAGCTTCGGCAACAACGCCGCCGGAGCGTGACATTCGTTGCAGGCCAGCTTGGCATGGGGGGACAGCTTGTGCGTCCGTGCGGCCTGTTCCATGATATGACAACTGGAACAGAAGGGACGCGCATCCGTCACCCGCATACCCCAAGCCAGCCCTGCCAGCACGAGCACGCCCAGCGCAACGCCGCCCAGCAGCATCTTCAACCACGGGCACTTGCGGGGTGACTCCTCAGACATTCTTGCCTCCTCTTGCAACAGATACCAAAACCGCCTTGGCGGGCCGTCTCCCGGCGCGCCGCGAACGGCAATCCTCTCAGCCCTTCCATCAAAAACCATGCCGGAATTGCGCCTTTTCGTACAAGATGCAATCCTCTTGAAATGACAAAGGATACCGGAGCGGCAAAAATGAAGAGGGGTTCTATCCTTCCTTTTCCCTTGCTACAGTATGGTTTTTATGACAGCTAGTCAGAAAAAACTGACAACTTGTCCGATTCAGACAACCTGTTAAGAATGATTCCTCTTTTATCATAGCCCAAACGCCGCCCCGCCGGTTCGAGAGAGCAAAAACGATGCGGGGGGGCAGGCACCGGGCAAGCCGTCCATAATTTCAGGGGATGCGGACAGCCGGGATCACGGATTCCCCTGCCTCCGTTCCTGAGAGGAGCCTTCCATGTCCACGTTCTCATGGCGCGTGCTGCGCCTTCCCCTGCTGATCACCCTGCTCTGGGGGCTGCTGCTGTTTACGTTGTTCCGCTGGACCGCCCAGCGCGAGGACGAGTACACCACGGGGCTGGCCCGCATCCAGACGGCGACACTCTTCTCCAGCATCGTGGATACCCGCAATTGGAACGCCAACAACGGCGGCGTCTGGGTCCGCGAGCACCCCGGCTGCCCCGCCAACCCGTGGCTGCCGGAGGAGGAACGCACCCTCCGCGCCGAGGGCGGCACGACCCTCGTGAAGGTCAACCCCGCCTATATGACCCGGCAGATCGCGGAAAGCTTCACCTCCACGCTGGCGGGCTTCCGCATTTCCAGCCTGTCCCCGAAGCGCCCGGAAAACCGGGCCGATCAGTGGGAAACCGGGGCCCTGCTCTCTTTTGAAAAGGGCGGGCACGAGCTTTTCGATCTCGTTTCCGACGAGGAGGGCATGCGTTACCGCTATATGGCCGCCCTGCCCGCCAAGGAAAGCTGCATCCAGTGCCATCAGGACAAGAAGGTCGGCGACGTGCTCGGCGGCATCAGCGTGTCCATCTCCGCCGAACCCCTTTTTGAAGCGGCGACCGAACGCAAGCGCACCACCGGGCTCGCATTCGGGATCATCGGCATCATCGGCATGGTGGGGATCGGCGGGGCCACGTTCCAGATCAACCGCAAGAAGGAGCTTGCCGAAGCCGCCAACCGCACCAAGAGCGCCTTCCTCGCCAACATGACCCACGATATGCGTACCCCGCTGACCGGCATCCTCGGCATGGCCGAACTACTGGAACGCGAAACGCAGGATTCGCGCCACCGCTATCTGCTTGCCAACCTTCGGAAGGCCACCGGCAGCCTGCTTGCGGTCGTGGACGGCATCATGCGCTATTCCCTCGCTTGAGGCCGACAGGCAGCCCACCTGCTGCGCGCCGTTCTCCCTGCGCGCCGAGCTCGACGCCTGCATCGCCGTGCTGCGCCCGGCCTGCGCCAGCCGGGACATCCGGCTTTCGCTCGTGACGGACGGCTCCGTCCCCGACAGGCTCATAGGCGACGGTTTCCGGCTGCGCCAGGCGCTCGGCAACCTGCTCGGCAACGCGGTGAAATTTACGGAAAAGGGTTCCGTGACCCTGCGCGTCACCCGGTCGGAAACGCAGGCCTCCGAGGGCCGGTGCGCGCTGTCCTTCCAAGTCATCGACACCGGCAGGGGCATCCCCCCGGATGAACAGGAACGCATCTTCGAGAGCTTTGAGCAGGGTGCGGGCGTCCGGGATTCGGGCGGCCCGCACGAAACCGGCGTCGGCCTCGGGCTTGCCATCGCCCGCGGCATCGCGCGGCGCTTCGGCGGCGATCTGACGCTCTCCAGCACGCCCGGCATGGGCAGCGTGTTCACCTTCACGGCCCTGTTCCGTCTGGCGGCCGACGCGGACGGCCTGCCGGAAACGCCCGCCTCACCTTGCCCCGCTTCCCCCTCCGCCCTCGCCCAGCCTGAGCGACCCGCGGAAACGGGACGAGCGGGCGGCTGGTCGTCGCTGAAGATACGGCGGTTACGGCCCTGTTCCTCAGCGAAGCGCTGACGCAGGCCGGATATGCCGCGCACATGGCGAACAGCGGCGAGGACGCCTTATACCTCATCCGCAAGCTGCAGCCCGACGCCGTACTGCTGGACATGCGCCTCCCGGACATGACCGGGCTCGACATCGCGGGGCAAATCCGTTCCGGGGAACTCGGCGTCGCGCCGGAAACCCCGATCCTTGTGCTGACCGCCACGCTGAACCCCGGCGACGAGGAGGCATTCCGCCGCATGGGGATCAACCGCTGGCTGCTCAAGCCCGTACAGGCCGACAAGCTGGCCTCCGCCGTGGCCGGCCTGCTCCCATCCACCCGCAAGAAACAAGGGGAAACGCCCATGCCCACATCCGAACAGCCTGAACAGCCCGCCGCCGTCTTCGATCCCGCCGCCGCGCTGGATGCTCTGGGCGGTGAAGCCCTCCTCAAACGGCTGGCGGGGATATTCCTCAGCGAGGAGCCCAACATCCGGGCCAACCTGCAACGCTTCGCCCTGTCACCGGAAACGCTTCCCGATCTCTGCCCTGAACTGCGGCGTCAGGCGCACAGCCTCAAAAACGGCGCGGGCATGCTGCACCTTGGGAACCTGCACAAGGCCAGCTCCGATCTGGAACAGGCCGCCGCGTCCCCGGACGGGCAGGACTTTGCCGCCCTGCTGCGCACCGCCATCGAAGCGCTGGAACAGGCTTCCGCCGCTCTTCGCAAACACTGCGGGGCGTAAATATGGCACGTATCCTTGTTGTCGATGACGAAAGCCTGATCCGGGCACTCGTGGCCGATGTGGGGGAGTCCCTCGGGCACGAAGTGCTCACCGCAGCCTCGATCAAAGAAGGGCAAAACCTCGCGCAGCGCGGCGTGGACATCGTACTGCTGGACGTCCTGCTCCCGGACGGGGACGGGCTCGCCCATGTGGAACCTTTTCACAGCTTCCGGGCCGTCCTGATGTGATCATCATTACGGGGCATGGCAACGCCGACGCCGCCGAGTCGGCCCTGCGATCCGGGGCGTGGGAGTATCTGGTCAAGCCGCTCCGCGTCCGCGACCTCTCGAAGGCGCTCATGCAGGCCGTACAATGGCGAAACAGCCGGGACAGCCACCCCCGCAGCCTCCTGCGGCATCCCGACATCATCGGGGAAAGCCCCGCGCTGGCCGAAGCGCTGGAAGCATTGCGGGAAGCCGCCGCAAGCAACGTCAACGTGCTCATCACCGGGGAAACCGGAACCGGCAAGGAACTGTTCGCCAGCGCCTGCACGCCAACAGCCTGCGGGCGTCCGGCCCGTTCGTCACCGTGGACTGCACCACCCTGCCCGAAACGCTGGTGGAGGCGCATCTGTTCGGGCACGCACGGGGGCGCGTTCACCGGGGCAGACAGGGCGCGCGAAGGGCTTCTCGCCGCCGCCGACCACGGCACGCTGTTCCTCGACGAGGTGGGCGAGCTGCCCCTCCCCGTACAGGGCGCATTCCTGCGGGCGCTGGAGCTGCGCCGCTTCCGCCCCGTCGGTGAAGTGCGCGAAGTGGAAAGCGATTTCCGCCTCGTCGCCGCAACCAACCGGGATCTCGACGACATGGTGAGCATGGATCTCTACCGGAGCGATCTCCGCTTCCGGCTGCGGGGCATGACCATCCATGTGCCGCCGCTCCGCCGCCGCGCCGAAGACATCCCCCTGCTCGCCGAGCACTTCACCGCACGCTACTGCCAGCGCCACGGGCTCCCGGACAAGGAGCTGACCCCCGACTGTTACGCGATGCTGACGGACTATTCGTGGCCCGGCAACGTGCGCGAACTGCGCCACACCATCGAACGGGCCTGCGCAGCAGCGGGGGACGGCACCCAACTCTTTACCCGGCACCTGCCCACGGAAATCCGCATCGAACTGGCCCGCAAACGGCTTGTGCCTCTCTCCAAGCCTGAGAAGCCCGCGCCGACCGAACCTCTCCCGAAACCGGAACCCTCCACGCAGCCCCGGAAGCCCGAAACCTTCCCCACCCTGCGCGACATGAAGGCCAAAGCCGAGCGCGATTACATCGCCGGGCTGCTCGCCGCCTGTCTGGGGGACGTCCGCCGCGCCGCCGGGATTGCCGGCGTTTCACGCGGGCATTTCTATGAACTGCTGAAAAAATACGGGTTGGACAGGTTGTCTTCCATTCCGAAATTTCCAACCGTTTGACGCCGGGATCAGAGGCCCTTTCAATTGGAACGCCACTGCTTCAAAGCCCGGAAACGTTGGGCCGTGTCGTCAAGTAGATATAATCTATTGAGATCATTTCATTACCCTTCAAGCCATAAAAGGATTATTTTTAATACTTTCAAATAGTTATATACAAAATAGCGACACGGCCTGGGGCGTGTTCACACTATGCCGCATTTTTTCTATGATTGAAAAGAATTGAAGGGAAATGCAGCATCGCTCAAAAAAATAAACACAACTATTTGTAAAAAATATATTTATTCTCTGTTTGCGTGGACAGGCCCTAGCCGTCCCATGCCACTCCGACGATACGGTATTCGCCGTCCTCCCGTTTCTCCCAATAAAGGCGGCGTACCCCCGTCTCCGTACCCCCGCCAGGCAAAGCCGTGCGCTGGGCAAACCACGAAACTACATACCCCGGCCCTTCCAGAACTCGGACAGGCCCGAATGTGGCCCGTGCACGCTTTTCTTGGCGCTCTATCTTTCTTATGGATGCGGCACGTTCCGGCGCAATGTACCCGTCCCCGGCCTCGCCGCGGCGCCAAGCCTTACGCCAACCACGGGTACGCTCCTCCACTTCGCGCACGGTAGCCTTCCGGGGCACAATTTCCACCCGTTCACCGATAAGCACGGGCGTCCCCCGCTTCAGTTCCGGCCCGACTTCAGCGATGTCCTTGAGGTTCAGGACGACACATCCACGGCTCTCAAACGGCGTGATAGCCCTGCCTCGGCTGTGTACCCAAATCCCCGATCCCGTCTTGCCGCGCAGCCGATCCACGGGATTCGGGTAGTCAAGGATATAGGCTTCCCCGCCGTACTCCTGAAAATCCAGCTGTTCCGTCCGCTTCCGCACAACAAAATAAACGCCCTCCGGCGTCTTCAAATCGCCGCGTACCTGTTTGTCGCCCTGCATCTGCCCGGTCGTACACGGATAACTGCGGGATTTCCCCTTCTCCATGAGGAAAAAACGCTGCCGCGACTTGTCCACGGCAACCACCGCCTGATCTGGCAACCCACCGGTTACGGCCTCCCATGCCCTTGCCTCCGGCACGCACATCAAACCGACAGCCAACAGCGCGGCACAACACCATCCCCTCACGGGAACACACCCAAACGGCATGGACATCTCCTTTTTGCAGAACCCAAGCCGTTACCTTCCATTCCTCACACGTTTTTGTCGACCCCCTTATTCTTTTTGGCTGTGTTCAATTTTACGGTTGATGATTTTTTCAATGAAAATCAATAGATAAAAGTCCGTTCCACGTCTAGTGATGTGGGCCTCTCTCATTTTTTGTTCATTACATGAAATCCAGTTTTGAAAAATTGTTGTGAGATCTCCAGATAATTTCCAAAGAACTCTTCCTTTCCAGTTGGAATCTTGTATCAACCACAAACTTAAACACAGCCTTCTTTTTCCCTGCCCGCCAAACAAAAGCCCCCGGAGATTCCTCCGAGGGGCCTCATCACAAGCGCCAATGCGCCCGGCTAGTCTTCTTTGGCAAGCTCGACCAGTTCGGGACGGGTGAACAGCGCGCGGAGCTGGTATCCCGCAGCTTCGATGGCCTCACGGCCGCCTTCGCCGCGGTCAAGCACGGTGCATACGGCAACCACGTTCAGGCCCGCGTCCTTTACGCGCTCGCACGCCTTCAGCAGGGAACCGCCGGTCGTGACCACGTCTTCGACCATCGCCACGGGATCGCCGGGCTTGAAGTTGGACAGGCCTTCCACATACTGGTTGGTGCCGTGGCCCTTGGATTCCTTGCGCACGATGAGCCCGGCGAGCGGACGGCCCTTTTCGTGGGAAATGACGGTTGTGGCGGAAATCAGCGGGTCGGCGCCGAGCGTCATGCCGCCGATGCCCTTGATGTCCAGATCGGCCAGCAGTTCGTTGAACAGCGTACCGATAAGCCACGAGCCTTCGGGGTGCAGCGCAGTCTGGCGGCAGTCGAAATAGTAGTCGCTCTTGCGGCCCGAAGCGAGGGTGAAGTCCCCTTCGCGGTAGGAACGTTCGATCAGAATCTTGGCGAGGCGCTTTTTGAGTTCGCGCATGGTGGCTCCTGTATGGTAAGTGTGAAA
>ENA-OQDA01000677-OQDA01000677.1-human-gut-metagenome-genome-assembly--contig:-NODE-677-length-13460-cov-2.597915_pt1 | contig 13460 bp, 17 predicted proteins | sample MGYA00242771_ERZ504603 | MGnify/ENA primary metagenome ERZ504603 (study PRJEB26092, sample SAMD00036328) | human gut metagenome | host: Homo sapiens | study: EMG produced TPA metagenomics assembly of...
GGCGGCGCTCCAGCCATAGGCGGGCTCCGCATGGATCGGAACAAGGCCCTGCCATAGGATGCCGCTGGTTCTGCTCCACGGTATGGTAAAAAACAGCCTTGTTATCCAGTTTTTTGTTGGCGTACCCTATGTCTGAGGCGTTTTATGCCGTAGCCGAACCCCGCGCCGCCTCTGGAGAGGCGTACCCCAGGCCTGAGGCGTTTTATTGGTTACTCCTTTGGGGTTTCAAAAAAGGAAGCATCAGCCATTGCCTAATGGCACAGCCAAGAACAACATCCGAGGTACCGGAATGAGTGAAGCCAAACAAAACTATTATGGCGGTTTATGTACTGAAATGTACGAAATCTTACACGAAAAAGCCCCGCAAGACGAACTGAACTTTTACCTTTCCTATGCGGGGAAGGACAAGAAAATCCTGGAGCCCCTCTGCGGCAGCGGCCGGTTCCTTGTTCCCTTTATGGAGCGAGGCTTTGATATCAGCGGAATAGATTCGTCGAAAGAAATGTTGGGCAAGCTGAAGCAGAAGGCTCCCAATGCAAAGGCCATCTGTGCCGATATAAGGGAATACTCCCCTCAAGGACATTTTGATTATATCTTTATTTCTTCAGGATCGGTTTCGCTCTTTACAGATATGGGGCTGATGCAAAACCATTTTGACGGCCTTGAAGGAAATGCTGTCCCCAAAAGGCAAGCTTGTTTTTGCCGTTGATACGATAGCCAACAGGTGCCCCGACGACAGCGATTACAAACTATCCCTTTCCGTAAAGACAAAAGAAGGGTTTGACCTCATCCTCAAAAGCAAAAATCTGTATGACGAGCAAAGCCAGACACAGTTTTCTCCGGGAATATATGAATTATACAACGGAGCGGAACTCTTGCGAAGCGAGCGGATGGATTTTCAAACGCATCTGTATACATTTGGGGAGATGGAACAGTATTTAAAGGAAATGGGATTTAAGGATGTGAAGACCTATTCTTCTTTCCAAAAAGAGATTGCAGCCAATAGCGAATGCGAAATGTTTTTATTTGAATGCAGTAACGATTAAGGCCATCCCAAAGCTGCTGCAGAAACAACAAAGCGGGAAAGCCCTACAATGATTTCCCGCCGCCGGCTTCTTTTGTGCCGTCATATCCCCCTACCGGCCGCACATCTGGATGTCCCTCGCTCGTCCTTCTTTATTGTTCCATCTAAGAACGCCCTTCCCTTTTCCTTCCTGCCCTTCCCCCCCATCCCCGCCGCCCCGTCCCAACTTTTCATCAATGCAAGCATCTTCCTGAGCCTCCTTTGACCGTTTCTCGATATAGATTGGCATTTTCTCATAAGACATGGTTATTCAATTCGTCTATTCCTATCTATAACGCATCATCTCTTTTATCAGGACAGGCTTTTTCCTTTTTTATCCATCAAGAAACAATCGGCTGTCCTTAAGCGTCAAACGATACCCTTTATCTTTTTGCGGAAAGAGGGGCCTCCCTCCTTTATCCTTTTGCCGGAAACATGCTTTGGCTGTACGGACTGGAACCTCATACATAAAGGAGTTTCTTATGAAACGATGGTTCAAAGTGCTTACGAGTTTCCTTGCTGTTGCCCTCTTCATCACGTTTTCCTGTGCGGCATTCGCGGCGGCCCCGGTCAAGCTCCGTACGGCGTGGCTTGACGAACACGAAGCCTTCCTCATCTGGTACGCCAAAGAAAAAGGATGGGACAAAGAGGAAGGGCTGGATATTGAAATGCTCCTCTTCTCGTCCGGCATGGCGCAGCTCAACGCCCTCCCCGCCGGGGAATGGGTGCTCGCCGGAACCGGCGCCGTGCCCGGCATGATGGGCGCGCTCCGCTACGGGACGTACACCATCGCCGTCACCAACGACGAATCCTACACCAACGCCCTCCTGCTCCGCCCCGACAGCCCCATCCTCAAGACCAAGGGCTACAACAAAGACTACCCGGAAGTGTACGGGCACCCGGACGACGTGCGCGGCAAGACGTTCCTCATCACCACGATGTCCTCCCCCCACTTCACCCTGAGCCATTGGCTCCGCGTGCTCGGCCTCAAGGAAAGCGACGTCACCATCAAGAACATCGATCAGGCGCAGGGCCTCGCGGCGTTCGACAGCGGCATCGGCGACGGCGTCTGCCTGTGGGCCCCGCACATGTTCTTCGGCATGGACAAGGGCTGGAAGGTCGCCGGAACCCCCAATACCTGCGGCGTGGGCCTGCCCACCGTGCTCATGGGCGACAAGAAGTTCTGCGACGCCAACCCCGAACTGGTCGCCAAGTTCCTGCGCGTGTTCCTGCGTTCCGCCAACATGCTCCAGAAGGAAACCCCGGAATCCCTCGCCCCGGAATACTGCCGCTTCTTCCAGGAATTCGTGGGCAAGAGCTTTACGCCGGAAATGGCCGCGCTCGACATCAAGACGCACCCCGTTTTCAACCTTGAAGAGCAGCTCGCCCTGTTCGACGACTCCAAGGGGCAGAGCAAGGCCGCCAAGTGGATGGCCGACATCGCCGCCTTCTTCGCCGGCGTGGGCCGGATCACGCCCGACGAGCTGAAGGTGGTCAAGGACGGCTCCTACGCCACCGGCAAGTTCCTCAAGCTGGTCAAGCGGCCCATCCCCGACTACAAGTAGCATTCCCGGTTTCCCTCTGCCCTGCCTTTGCCGGCCCTCCGTAACAGGAGGGCCGGCTTGCTTTTGGGAAAACCGGTATGATTCTAACTCTCTGAGCAACCAAACAGCCCCTTTTCGCAAGAAGGGGTTCCATCTTCGCGCCTCGTCTGATAGCATGTGAAAGTTCACCTTTGCATTGCTCCGGGGGGAAACTTTTTCCTTGCATTGCATGGGGGCGGGCGAGGAGAAGACCTAGGGGTTCTCCTTTTTCTTTTCTCCAACCCTGTTGCCCCGTTAGCGTGGATATGTTAGATTTTTTCTCGTGAAGAAGGTCTATTGGTCTTTGAACCACTCTACTGCCGGGAGAATCATGGAAACAATCAATCTTGAAACCACGCGCGACGAAGCGTTTCTTCGCGAGGTGGAAGCAGAAAGCGGTCAGAAGGTGACCAACTGCTACCAGTGTGGAAACTGCACGGCGGGGTGCCCCTGCGGGCCTGAATACGACCTGCAGGTCAGCCAAGTCATGCGGGCCGTCCAGCTCGGTAACAAGGAAATGGCGCTTTCAAGCCGTTCGCTGTGGCTCTGCGTGTCGTGCTCGACCTGTACGTCCCGCTGTCCCAACAACATCGACGTCGCCAAGGTCATGGACGTGCTGCGGCACATGGCCTGGAAGGAAGGCAAGACGAACTACGCCATGGCGTCGTTCTGGCAGTCCTTCCTGACCACCGTCCGCCGCTTCGGGCGCCGTACGAACTGGGCGTCATGGCCATGTTCATGGCCCGCACCGGCCGGGTTTTCACCGATGTGGATCTCGCGCCGCGCATCCTGCCCAAGCAGAAGCTGCCCTTCAAACCCCACACCATCGTCGGCAAGGACGCTGTGGCCCGCATCTTCAAGCGTTTTGACGAGCAGCGCAGCGCCGAGGGGGACAAGTAAATGAAACTCGCCTACTACCCCGGTTGCTCCGGCCAAGGGACGTCCGCCGAATACGAACGTTCCACCCGCGCCGTCTGCCGCGCGCTTGAAATCGGCCTCAAGGAAATTTCCGACTGGAGCTGCTGCGGCTCCACGCCGGCCCACGCCTGCGATCACGTGCTCTCCTCCGCGCTTTCCGCGCGCAACCTCGCGCTTGCCGCCGCCGAAGGCGCCGAACGCGTGGGCACGCCCTGTCCGAGCTGTCTCGCCAACCTGAAGACCGCCAAGCACCGCATGCAGGACGAGGCGTTCCGCAGCAAGGTCAACGCCCTTCTCGACAGCCCCTGTCCCGAAGAGCTGCCCGAAACCGTGTCCATCCTTCAGGTTCTGGTGGAAGACTACGGCATCGGCGCATCGCCGAAAAGGTCAAGAAGCCCTCGAAGGCATCAAGGTCGCCTGTTACTACGGCTGTCTGATGAGCCGCCCCGCGGACATCATGCGGTTTGACGACGCCGAGAACCCGATGGCCATGGACAACATCATGACCGCCCTCGGCGCCGAAGTCGTGCCTTTCCCCCTGAAGACGGAATGCTGCGGCGCAGCCATGGGCATTCCCCGCCGCGACATCACCGCCCGCCTTACCGGCCGCATCCTTGAACGGGCGCAGGCCTTCGGCGCGGACGCCGTGGTCGTCGCCTGTCCGCTCTGCCACATGAACCTTGACCTGCGCCAGCGTCAGGCCGTGGGCGGGAGCATGAAGATGCCGGTGCTGTATTTCACGCAGCTCATGGGGCTGGCCCTCGGCCTGCCGCATCAGGAACTCGGCTTTGAAAAGCTCTGCGTCAGCCCCGACGAACTTCTGCGGAAGATCGACGCCGCGCAGGCCGCCAAGGCCGCCAAGGCCAAGGCCCGATGAAGCCACAGAGGAGGCCAAGGCATGAAATAGGCGTTTTATCTGCCACTGCGGGTCAAACATCGCCGGGACCGTGGATTGCGCCAAGGTCGCCGAGATCGCCAAGACCTATCCCGACGTGGCCTTCTCCACCGACACCATGTACACCTGTTCGGAGCCCGGACAGGAAGAAATCGTCGCCGCCATCAAGGAACACAAGCTTGACGGCGTAGTCGTCGCTTCCTGTACGCCGCGCATGCACGAGCCCACCTTCCGCCGCACCGTGGAACGCGCCGGGCTCAACAAGTATATGTTTGAAATGGCCAATATCCGCGAACACGTGTCGTGGATCGGCAAGGACAAGGAAGCCAACACCAACAAGGCCGCGGAACTCGTCCGCATCGCCGTTGAAAAACTGCGCCGCGACAACCCGCTGTTCTCCAAGTCCTTCGAGTCCACCAAGCGCGTGCTCGTCATCGGCGGCGGCGTGGCCGGCATCCAGGCCGCCCTCGACTGTGCCGACGCGGGCCTCGACGTGCTCCTCGTCGAGCGCGAAACCCACATCGGCGGCAAGATGGCGAAGCTCGACAAGACCTTCCCCACCGTCGACTGTTCCAGCTGTATCCTCGGCCCCAAGATGGTGGACGTGGCCCAGCATCCCAAAATCACGCTCATGGCCGCTTCCGAAGTGACCAACGTGTCCGGGTATGTGGGCAACTTCACCGTGACCGTGAAAAAGAAGGCCACCTACGTGGACTGGTCCAAGTGCACCGGCTGCGGCGCCTGCATGGACAAGTGCCCCGCCAGGAAGACCCCGGACAAGTTCAACGAGTTTGTCGGCCCCACCACCGCCATCAACATCCCCTTCCCGCAGGCGATCCCCAAGAAGGCGTCCATCAACCCCGAATACTGCCGCAAGCTCACTTCGGGCAAGGTCCATCTGGGCGTGCGTGCCGGTGCGGAGGGCGAAATGGCATTTCTGAAGGGGCTGAAATCCACACGTTTGCAGGCAAGCATCCGGTAGGTAATGTAGGCGTTCAGATTCATCACGTCGATCCGATCAACAAGGACGAGCGGGTATGGACGGTGAATATTCAGGATCTGGCCATCATCGGCCGCCTGCTGAACGAAGGGCGCGTCGATAGAACCAAAGTCATCGCGGTCGCAGGCTCCGAGGTGAAAAATCCCCAGTACTATCGGCTTATCGACGGTGCTCCGGTGGCTTCGGTGCTCAAGGACAACCTGAAGCCCACGGCCCACAATCCCCGCATCATTTCGGGCAACGTGCTTACGGGCCGCAAGACCCCGGCCGACGGTTTCATCGGTTTTTACGCCAATATGGTGACGGTAATTCCCGAAGGCAACCACTATGAATTGCTGGGTTGGGCGATGCCCCGTCTGAACAAGTTTTCGGTTTCCAGGGCCTATTTTTCATGGCTCTGCCCGAAGAAGGTTTACGACCTGGATACCAATCTCAACGGCGGCGAGCGCCGTTTGTGGTGACGGGACTGTACGATAAGTACCTGCCGATGGACATCTATCCCACCTACCTGCTCAAGGCGATTCTTGCGGGCGACATCGACAAGATGGAGAACCTCGGCATCTACGAGGTCGTAGAGGAGGATTTCGCCCTGTGCGAATTCGTAGACCCCTCGAAGATCGAGATGCAGCAGATCATCCGGGACGGTATTAACTTAATGATCAAGGAGGCATAACGATGGGAGGTTTAAGAAAATTCGTAGATAAAATCAAGCCGACCTTCTCCGAAGGCGGCAAGCTTTCGTTCCTCGCATCGACCTCGATGCGTTCGAACGTTCCGATTTCGTTCGTTCCGTACTAACGACCACGCAGCAGAGGAGCCCCATATCCGTGATTGCAACGATATGAAGCGTACGATGATCGTGGTGGTCGTGGCGCTGATGCCGGCCTTGTTGTTCGGTATGTACAATACGGGCTACCAGGTGGGCATGACCGGCTGGGCAGCCTTTTGGTTCGGTTTCCTCGAGGTGCTGCCGATGATCGTGGTTTCCTACGTGGTCGGTCTGGGCATCGAGTTCTTTTTCGCCCAAAAGCGCGGACACGAAGTCAATGAAGGTTTCCTCGTGTCGGGTCTGCTGATCCCGATGATTATGCCGGTCGGTACGCCGCTCTGGATGATCGCGCTGGGTACGGCTTTCGCCGTCATCTTCGGCAAGGAGGTCTTCGGCGGTACGGGTATGAATGTCTTCAATCCCGCGTTGGTGGCGCGTGCATTCGTGTTTTTCGCCTACACGCCCTTTATTTCGGGTGAGAAGGTCTGGTTCGCCGACGACGCTGTTTCGGGTGCTACGGCCCTCGAACAACTCGCTACGAGTGGTACGATGAGTTATTCGACGGCGGACGCTTTCCTGGGATTCATTCCCGGCTGCGTGGGCGAAACCTCGACGCTGGCGATTCTGATCGGCGCAGCGATTCTGCTCTTTACGGGCGTCGCTTCGTGGCGCACGATGTCGTTCGTCTTTATCGGCGGCCTGGCAATGGGATACTTTTTCCAGGCACTCGGCGTGACGACCTACCCCGCTTGGGAGCATCTGATCGTCGGCGGTTTCGCTTTCGGCGCCGTGTTCATGGCCACCGATCCCGTCACGTCGGCCCAGACCCGTACGGGCCAGTATATCGTCGGATTCCTCACCGGTGCGCTCGCCGTGTTGATCCGTGTGGTCAATCCGGCCTATCCCGAAGGTATGATGCTTGCGATCCTCTTCATGAACGCATTGGCTCCGCTGGTGGACTACTGCGTGGTCGAGTCCAGCATCTCGCGCCGGAAGAAACGTGTTAAATTGGTAAAATAGGGGAGATATGGCAAAGAAAAAATTCGTATGCAGCATTTGCGGACATGTCCACGAAGGTAACTCCGCACCCGATACCTGCCCCGTCTGCCAGGCTTCCTCGTCGGCATTTACGGAGGATCGGTCCGGCCAGAAAAAGGGCTGGATGCACAATCCCAACAGCAACACTTATATCATCGTCTATTCTACGGTCATGGTCGTCATCGTGGCGACTCTGCTGGCCGTGGCTTCGCTCTCGTTGCAAAAGCGTCAGGCGGAGAACGAGTTGCAGGAGAAGAAGAGCAATATTCTCCAGTCGCTCGGGTACAGCCCCGACGAAAATCCGCAGGAGTTCGACCGGGCGCTGGCCGATTTCGACAACCAGGTCAAATCCTTCGTCCTCGATGCCGACGGCGTGAAAACCGAAACTCCCTCCAAGGAGGTCTTCGCGATGCTCGCCACCAACCAGAATATCCGCGATAATTACGATGCCAAGCGTCTTATTCTGTTTCAGACCGAAGACGGTCGCGTCGTCATTCCGCTGATCGGTATGGGTCTTTGGGGCGATATCTGGGGGTATGTGGCGCTCGAAAAGGATATGGATACCGTGTCGGGTATCGTCATGGCCCACAAGGGCGAAACCCCGGGCCTCGGTGCCGAGATCGCCACGCCTAAGTTCCAGGCGCATTTCGCCGGCAAGAAGCTGTTCAAGAGCGGCGAGTTCGTATCGGTCAGCCTGCGCAAGGGCGGTGCGAAAGATCCCGAGCACGAGGTAGATGGTATTTCGGGCGGTACGAAAACCTCGGACGGCGTGACGGCCATGCTCCGCGATTGCCTGTCGGCTTACCTGCCTTACTTCGAAAGTCAGCATCAGGCCGCAGCACAGTCGGCACCCGCTGCCGCGAACGAGGCTGCAAGTTCGGAAGTGTCTAACCAGCAAAACGTAAACGAGAGCCATGAGTAATGAAAAGGAGTCGATCTTCTCGGCTAAGAATTTGAAATACCTGACCAGTCCGTTCTCTGCGAACAACCCCGTCATCGTGCAGATCCTGGGTATCTGCTCGGCCCTGGCGGTAACCGTGCAGATGAAGCCGGCGATCGTAATGGCCCTCTCGGTGGCCGTCGTGACCGGTTTTTCGAGTATGGTGATGTCTTGCCTGCGCAAGGGCGTGCCTTCGCGTATCCGTATTATCGTTCAGCTGGTCGTGATCGCCGCGCTGGTGATTCTCGTGGACCAGATACTGAAGGCATACGTCTATGAAGTGTCCAAACAGCTCTCCGTCTATGTCGGTCTGATTATCACCAACTGTATCGTAATGGGTCGTGTGGAGGCATTCGCTCTGGGCAACAAGCCCTGGCCCGCATTCCTCGACGGTATCGGCAACGGACTGGGTTACGGCCTGATTCTGGTGATCGTGGCTTTCTTCCGCGAGCTTTTCGGTTCGGGTACGCTGCTGGGCTACCAGATCGTTCCCGAAAGCTGGTATACGGCCAACGGCGGCTACTATTCCAACAACGGTCTGATGCTCTTCCCGCCGATGGCGCTGATCATCGTGGGTTGCATCATCTGGGTACACCGGTCTCACAACAAGGATTTACAGGAAAAATAGGAGGGTAACGTATGGAATCATTGAATATCTTTATCCGGTCGATCTTTATCGACAACATGGTCTTCGCCTTCTTCTTCGGCATGTGTTCCTACATCGCCGTATCGAAGAGCGTCAAGACGGCCCTCGGCCTGGGTCTGGCCGTTACGTTCGTGATGGTGATGACCGTGCCTCTGAACTACCTTTTGTACGAATACGTCCTCAAAGCCGATGTATTGGTCCCGGGTGTTGATTTGAGCTTTTTGACTTTCATCGTCTTCATCGCCACGATCGCCGCTTTCGTACAGCTCGTGGAGATGGCCGTCGAGAAGTTCTCGCCGACGCTCTACAGCCAGCTGGGTATCTTCCTGCCGCTGATCGCCGTGAACTGCGCCATCATGGGCGGCTCGCTTTTCATGCAGCAAAAGGTCGACGCCCTGGAGATCACCTCGCTTTGGCAGTCGATCGTCTATGGTCTGGGTTCCGGCCTGGGTTGGTGGCTGGCGATCGTGATGATGGCCGCGATCCGCGAAAAGACGACCTACTCGCAGATTCCCGCCGCGCTTCGCGGTCCCGGTATCGCTTTCATCATTACCGGTCTGATGGGCATTGCGTTCATGATCTTCTCGGGTATCAAGTTGTAATCCTTTAAAAGAGATAAAAAGATGACGTTAACAATTATCATAGCGATCGTTGCCTTTCTGGTGATAACCCTGGTTCTCGTGGGGTTGCTTCTCTTTGCGAAGGCGAAACTGACCACCTCGGGCGATGTCACCATCGACATCAACGGCGGGGAGAAAGTGCTCATCGCCGAGAGCGGCGGCACGCTGCTTTCGACGCTGGCCAACAACAACGTGTTCCTGCCGTCGGCATGCGGCGGCGGCGGTTCGTGCGGCATGTGCAAATGTCAGGTGCTGGAGGGCGGCGGCGAACTGCTGCCGACCGAAACGGGCTTTATCAACCGCAAGATGGCCAAGGAGCACTGGCGCTTGGGCTGTCAGGTGAAAGTTAAGGAAAATCTCAAGATCCACGTGCCGGAGTCGGTGCTGGGCGTCAAGAAGTGGGAGTGTGAAGTGATCTCGAACCGCAATATCTCGACCTTCCTCAAGGAGTTCGTGGTGAAATTGCCCGAAGGCGAGAACCTCAAGTTCCGCAGCGGCGGCTATATCCAGATCGACATTCCGAAGTACGATGCCATCAAATTCTCCGACATGGACATCGAAGAGCCTTACCGCGAGGATTGGGACAAGATGAAGATGTGGGATCTGGTGACCAAGAATCCCGAACCTACGTTCCGGGCCTATTCGATGGCCAACCATCCGGCCGAGGGCAATATCATCATGCTCAACATCCGTATCGCCACGCCTCCGTTCGACCGGGCTACGGGTACCTTCGCCAAGGTGAATCCCGGTATCTGCTCGTCGTACATCTTCTCCCGCAAGCCGGGCGACAAGGTGACGATTTCGGGTCCTTACGGCGAGTTCTTCCTGCCTGACAACCTGCCCGCGACGCAGGAGCTGGTATTCATCGGCGGCGGTGCAGGTATGGCACCGATGCGCAGCCACATCATGCACCTGTTCAAGACCGAGAAGACTTCGCGTCCCGTATCGTTCTGGTACGGCGCCCGCGCGCTCAAGGAGGTGCCGTATATGGATGAGTTCCTCGAAATCCAGCGGGAGTTCCCGAATTTCAAGTTCCATCTGGCGCTCGACCGTCCGGATCCCCAGGCGGATGCCGCCGGAGTGAAATATACGCCCGGATTCGTGCACAACGTGCTGTATGAGAATTACCTGAAGAACCATCAGGCTCCCGAGGACAATATTTACCTCATGTGCGGTCCTCCGATGATGATTTCGTCGGTGGTGAAGATGCTCGACAGCCTGGGCGTGCCTTCCGAGAATATTCTTTACGATAATTTCGGCAGCTGATAGAGGTCTATATTCTGATGTAAAAAGAGGTTACGGTGTAAACCGTAACCTCTTTTTTGTTGGTAGAAGCTGCTTGACAAGGGTATGGATCGGAAAATTCCCGGCCAATTCAGGGATTCTTGTCCTGCGGGGGTTGTAAAGAGTCCTGTTAATTTTCCGAAGGCTTCTCTGCGGTCATTCGGAAATCGACGGGAATGACGAGACTGACCTTTACGGCGTCACCTTTTTCGTCGCGCCGGTGTCCATTTCGGCGAGGATTCCAGTATCCGGGTCACTTCATCGCTGAAGCATTTATCCGGGGACTGCAAAATCTTTATGTCGCCGACGCTGCCGGCTTGATCGACAGTGAATTGTGCTACGACTTTCCCGCCCGAGGTTATTTTTGAAATGACCTCCGCCGGATTAACGAATCTGACTGTTTACCCAGTTGTGGAAAGCCTTCATATCTCCGCTCTGGAATGAGGGCATCTGTTCTGTCTGTTCGAGTGCGAGCGTGGCATTGCAGACGGCGGTCTGGGAGTAAGCGGTTTCATCCCGTATTTGGACTTTCGAAGCTTTCCCTGTCGTGTCTTTTTTGTAAAAAAAGACGGCGGCCTTTCCGGGAAGATAGGCGGCGTATTTCTCGCGCATTTCGGGCGTGAGATTCTCTGTTCCTACGATGCTATAGGTACCACTGGGAAGTGTAAGAGAGCGCAGGCCGGTGACGGGATCCGTCTTGAAATCGGTGACTTCCCCATCGACTACGAGCAGTAGGTCGTAGTCTTCGTTTTCCGGGGAGGCGGTTTTTTCGGCGGTTTCCGCTGGCGGGTCGGTCGGGGTGTAAGCTGACGGCAATTTGTCCTGGATGCGGATTTCTGCCGCTTTGGAGGTGAATCCGAAAGCTGCCAGCAGGCCGGTGACGATGGGGAGCATTGCGATCAGGCGGAGCAGAGCGTATCTGCTCTTCATAGGCGTTGTCATCATTTGGATTCGTTTTTTTGTTAATGAATTGGTTAATGAATTGGACAGACCGTCGGCTACGTCCGGACTGTAACCGAACTGCTGCGTGAAGATGGTTTTCAGATAATTTCCTGTGTCGTGCCCCTCGGCGAGTACGTCGCGGTCGGCTTCGAACTCTTCCACTTCGGTAAGTGCGCGTGCTGCGAGCCACGCGAAAGGATTCCACCACAGCAGGGCTTTCAGGCTCTCCATAACGATCCGTTCGAGCGAATGGCGGTGGATGACGTGACTCTTTTCGTGGGCGAAGATCGCCGCAATGTCTTTTTCTGCGACGGAGCGGCTGATATAAATCGTGCGGAAGAAGGAGAACGATGCGATTTGAGCAGTAGGGCGTACCAATACGATACGTCCGATTCGTTCCTGTGTACTGTGTCGTCGCAGGCGTCGGATCAGAAGCGCTTGCCGGAACATGGAAGAGAGTAGAAGAAGTACTCCGCAACCGTACACGATCCATATCGCTGCCTCGTAATCGAACGCGGCGGCGGAAACGGAGGGGGCGGTGAAGGTGGTTTTGGCGGGAGTGCCTGCGGTGGCGTAAATCACCTTGCCCGGCCAGACCGGAATTCGGAGCAAGGGAATGAGAGCCGCCGCGAGGAGCGACCCCGTGAGGCAGAGCCGTGCTGCGAGGTACCCCGTGCAATTGCGCAGAAACAGCAGGTATGCGCCGTACAGTATGCCGCTGCAAACGACTGTTTCGAGGATGTATCGGACGATCTCTTTCATGACTTGTCGGTTTTATGTCGGGCTTGCCGGATGATGGCGAGGATTTGTTCGGTTTCTTGTATCGAAAGGTCTTCTCGCCGGGAGAAGAAAGAAACCATTTGGGCCAACGACCCGTCGAAGTAGGAGTTCAATATCGAAGAAACAACCGTCTTGGCGTACTCTTCTTTGGGAACGAGCGGGTAGTATTCGTAACTTTTGCCCCGTTCCGTACGTCCGACGTAGCCTTTGTTCTCGAGTATTTTGACGAAAGTGGCGATGGTCGTATATTTCGGTTTGGGCTCCTGCATTGCGGCGATGAGATCATTGATGGAACCTGCGCCCAGTTGCCAGAGGATCTGCATGACCTCTTCTTCGCCGCGTGTCAGTTTTTTGAGGGTGGTATTGTCTGTTTTCATTGTGTTTTTATTGGTTTACTACAAATTTAGTACTAAAATTTTAGATGTGCAAATAAATCTACTAAAAAATTAGATGAAAAGGTTGTTTTGTTCGGAAGCGATATTTTAATTTGCCCGTGCCTTGTACGATTTTACGTAGGTTGCGCCTCGGAAAACTGTAAACAAGTTCCCGTTTTCTCTCGGCTTTCACTATCTTTGCAGAAGATAGGATGCGGTTCGGCAATCTTTGCGTGCAAGCCCGCACGATTGCACTCACCTTTCACTATCTTTGCCGTATGAAAAATATCGTATTTGATCTGGGAGGTGTGGTTTTCGGGCGCGATCCACGTAAGTGGGAGCCGGAATTTATGGAGTTCTTCGCGTTCATCCATGCGGAGAAAATGCCGGAATTTTGGGTGGATTACGACCGGGGCACCCTTACGCTCGATGAGGTCGTCCGTATATTGAGCCGGGAAAAGGCGTGCGATGAGCGGGTCACGGCCCGTTTTATTCGGGATGCGATCGACCGGCAGGAGGAGATCGTCGAAACCCGTGCGTTGGTCGACGACCTGAAACGGGCCGGTTATAAGTTATATGTGCTGTCGAACATGTCGCGGGAGTTCATC
>ENA-OQDA01000678-OQDA01000678.1-human-gut-metagenome-genome-assembly--contig:-NODE-678-length-13457-cov-7.990323_pt1 | contig 13457 bp, 11 predicted proteins | sample MGYA00242771_ERZ504603 | MGnify/ENA primary metagenome ERZ504603 (study PRJEB26092, sample SAMD00036328) | human gut metagenome | host: Homo sapiens | study: EMG produced TPA metagenomics assembly of...
AAGTAAAGGCTTATTCTACCGTCCGAGAGCTTATTTTGCTCCAGCTTGGGGTTTTCTTTCGTTTTATTTTCTAACATTGCCATTGTTTAGAGGTTTTATCTCGATTTAGGTGCCGTAACCGGGTAATTACACTAAATAGTTGATTTTCTTTTGTTTTTTGCGGATGCAAAGGTACAAAAGAAAATGATATTTCAAAGTGTACTGAATAACAGAAAATGGCAAAAATAGAGAAAAACAGAAAATATTCAAATGACTGATAATAAGAAAGATGAATTATTTTTATTCTATAATCTCCATGTCTTGTATCGGCATTGGCATTGGGTGGTAAAGAAGCAATAGATAACATCCATATTCTAAAAACTATTCCCTACATAGAAATGTCACTCCAATCTATCGGGGATTTGAAACGAGTGCAATAACAGATTACTAACGAAGCGCGATGACGCTTAAACAGTGTTCCCCGCTAATCCATTAAAGGGTTCACATATGGTTCATACTCGAATGATTTTCTTTTGCAAAATATGCAAATTACTTGAGTTTTAGCTATTTCAAAAAACGACCAAAGGGTTCACAAAGGGTTCATCGAAAGAGAGTGAAATCATTCACTCTCTTTTTTTATGCCCTTTTCAATTCTGCAACCAATGGTTGCGGAATTTCATCCCACCCGGACAAATCGGGACACCGCAGGACAAATTCGGACAGCCCTTGCCGCCCGTCCAAATATAGCATATTTAGTCGCTACCTTTGGGCGGGACTATTCCCGTAACCGCTAAAATTTCAATTATTTATGGCAAACAGAATGACCCCGCCCGCAGAGGGGCAGGAAAAAGACGTGCTGCTGGTCTTGGATAAACAGCAGGGAAAGGTGAGTGCCGTTAAGGGTATTGACAAGGAGGGCAATTTGCAGACCGTACCGCCGACACACGGTGGCGAGTTCATGCAGGTGGACAAGAACAGCGATGTGTTCAGCAACTTCATTTCCAACTTCTACCGCAAGTATCAGGACACTTCCGGGCTGGAACTGTTCAGCGTCAAGGCTTCCGAAGCGGAGCGGGACGCAAAGGCAATCGAGGAAAACCACCGCAACCCTACACCGGAGGGCGACAAGCGGGCTGAAATGCTTCGAGTTCCGAAGCCCGACTTCCACGAGTTCAAGCAGGGTTACCGCTTCGACCCGGCAAAAATCGACTGGGAGAACCTGAAAAAAGTCGGCATCACCGCCGACACCCTGAAAAACACGAAGGACTTCGACCGGGTGATGCGTGGCTACAAGTCCCGAAATACCTACACCGTTTCGGGGACGGTGGGCGGCTTCTACCTCAAACCTACCGATGTCAAGCTCTCTTTCTATCAGGCAAAGGACGGCACGGTAGTACCCAAGCTGCACGGCGTGCAGCAGGACGAAAAGCTGTTGCAACGCCCGTTCCATGAACACGGGTTCACCAAGCAGGAACAGGGCAACTTGCAAGGCACTGGCAACTTGGGCGGCATCGCTGAAATCAAAGACCCGAAAAGCGGCGAGCAAATCCCCGTGTTTGTCAGCCGGGACAGGTACACGCACGAACTGGAATACATGCGGGCTGACAAATGGAAATGCCCCGATACAATCTGTAACGTGCAAGTCAGCCCGGAACAGAAAGCCGCCTTTGAAGCCGGGCAAGCGGTGAAAATGGAAAACCTGCAATTCAGGGACGGCACGAAGCGCAGTGCCTATTTGCAGGTCAGTGCGGTGGAGCGTGGCTTGGAGTTCCTGCCCCGTGCCGCCGTCCAGTTCTTGCAGCAGGGGCAGCAGCCCGCAGAACAGCAGGTAGCCGGGCTAAAGGACGGCAAGGGCGTTGAGTTCAACGGTCATGTACAGCCCGGCGCACAGGGCAAATCCCACGACAAGGTGCAGCCGAAAGACGTTACCCCCGCCGCCGAGAACCGGACGCAGGTAGCGGTCAATTCCGGGGGCAAGACCAACGAAGCCACCAAGCAGGGCAAAGAGCCGTTGAAACAGGGTCAGGACAAGCCCACCCCCAAGCAGAAAGAGAAGCAGGAGAAAGCGCAGGACAAGAGCCTGAAAGCTGACAAGCCCAAGAAGTCCAGAGGAATGAAAATGTAATATCCACCATTAAAAAGTAAAGAATTATGATTGCATTGATAGCAGAAAAGCCCAGCGTGGCAAAGGACATCGCCCGCATCATCGGTGCGACCGGGCGTAATGACGGTTATCTTTCCGGCAACGGGTATATGGTGACATGGGCGTTCGGCCACTTAATCCAGCTTGCCATGCCGGAAGCCTACGGCGTGGCGAACTTCCGCAGGGAGAGCCTGCCCATACTGCCGCCCGATTTCCAGCTAATCCCCCGTCAGGTGAAAGCGGAGAAAGGGTACAAGGCAGACCCCGGCGTGCTGAAACAGTTGAAAGTGATAAAGGAAGTGTTCGACCAGTGCGACCGGATTATTGTCGCCACCGATGCCGGGCGTGAGGGTGAGTTAATCTTCCGCTATATCTTCCATTACCTGAACTGCCGGAAACCATTTGTGCGCCTGTGGATAAGCAGCCTTACCGACAAGGCAATCCGTGAGGGGCTGGATAACTTGCAGCCGGGAGAGCGTTACGATAACCTTTACCTCTCTGCCAAGTCCCGCAGCGAAGCGGACTGGCTGATAGGGATAAACGCCACCCAAGCGTTGAGCGTAGCTGCCGGGCAGGGGGTGTTCTCGCTGGGCAGGGTACAGACACCCACGCTCGTGATGATATGCGGCCGCTATTTGGAGAACAGGAATTTCGTACCCGCCAAGTTTTGGCAACTCAAAGCGGTGACCGCCAGCGGGGGAATAAATTTTACCGCCCAATCGACCGCCAAGTGGGAACAGCAGCCCGAAGCCATAGCCGCCCTGCAACGGGTAAAGGATGCCGGGCAACTTGTGGTTAAATCCGTTGAGAGGAAAGAAGCCTGCCAAGAACCGCCGCTTTTGTACGACCTTACCACGCTGCAAAAGGAAGCGAACACGAAGCTGAACTTCTCGGCTGACAAGACGCTTTCCATAGCGCAAAGCCTGTATGAAAAGAAAGTGATGTCCTATCCCCGAACCGGAAGCCGCTATATCCCGGAGGACGTTTTCGATGAAATGCCGGAACGTGTCGCCCTGCTGGGGCAATACTCCCGCTTTGCCGGGTATGCCGCCGGGCTGGACGGCACACCCCTGAACCGCCGCAGCGTGAATGACGGCAAAGTGACCGACCACCACGCCTTAATCATTACCGAGAACCTGCCCGGCGAACTTTCCAAAGACGAGCGGGCGGTTTACGAGCTGGTAGCCGGGCGTATGCTGGAAGCCTTTTCGGGCAAGTGCGTGAAAGACGTTACCACCGCCTTGCTGTCAGGGGGAGATACCGACTTTACGGTGAAAGGGTCTGTGATGAAAGAAGCCGGGTGGCGTGCCGTGTTCGGCGAGCCGGAAACGGGCGGGGATGAAGAAGCCGCCAGCCTGCCGCCACTCCAAGAGGGAGAATATTTGCCACTCTCCGGCGTGGATCTGCTCGAAAAGCAGACCAAGCCGAAACCGCTGCACACGGAAAGCAGCCTGTTGGCGGCAATGGAGAACGCAGGCAGGGAACTGGAAGATGCCGAACTGAAAGCCAGCCTGAAAGATGTCGGGATAGGCACGCCCGCCACCCGTGCGGCGATTATCGAAACGCTGTTCGCCCGCCAGTACATCGTGCGTGAGAAGAAGAACCTTGTGCCTACCGACAAGGGGCTTGCCGTTTATGGGATTGTCAGGGACAAGAAGATTGCCGATGTCGAAATGACGGGCATGTGGGAAACCGCCCTTGCCAAGATAGAAGCGGGCAGCATGGATGCCGACACGTTCCGAAAGGGCATCGAGGTGTACGCAACGCAAATCACCGCAGAACTGCTATCGGTGCAGCTATCTGTCGCTACTGGTGAAACCTGCCCCTGCCCGAAATGCGGCAGCGGGCGCATCCTGTTCTACCCGAAAGTGGCGAAGTGTTCCAACGTGGACTGCACGCTTACCATATTCCGCAACAAGTGCGACAAGCAGCTTTCCGACAAGCAGATTGTCGAGCTGGTGACTAAACGCAAGACCGGGCTAATCAAGGGCTTCAAGGGCAAGAACGGCAAGGCTTTCGATGCTTCGCTGGTACTGGACGAGCAGTTCAATGTCGGTTTTTCATTCCCCGAAAAGAAAGCGAAACCGAAGAAATAGCCTATCTTTGCCGCTGAAATTTCATTGTGATAGGTTTTACAGCTTATAATAATTGAAATTTTAGTGGTTGCGCCCGGAGGGAAACCGGGCGCATTTTTTATATGTTCCCGCCAAACAGGTAGGTCGAACAGACCACCCCGTTATCCAGCACCCTGCTTTCCGAGAGCTTCCACAGCGAGCCGGATGTTTCCCCGACAAAACCGATGCCTTTGCCCGCCATGACCGGGACGGTGTAGATTGTCAGGCTGTCCAGCAGTCCGGCTTTAATCAATGAAGTAAGCAGCTTGCCGCCACCCACCACCAGCATGTCGGTTTCCTGTTTCAGTTCATAGACCCTTTGCAGCGGTTCTTCGGTCAGGAACTCCACCCCGCAGTCCGGTGTAACGTTGGTGTCGTAGTGTGACACCACAAAAGACCGTTTGCTTTTGTGCGGCCACCCGCCCCAGTGTTCAAAGATGTAGTTGTAGGTGTTCGCCCCCATAAGCAGGCAGCTTGCGGCGGCGTGTTCCCTTGCCGCCAGTTCCTTGACCTCACGGGGCATCCAGTCCAGTTCATAGTCCGGCGTGGCGGTATGCCCGTCCAGCGATACGGCGATGTGCGCTTTGATTTGTTCCATATTGTCAGGTATTAAAGTGATATAAATCCCTACTGTCTTGGCACGTTAGCCGCAACCCCAAAAAAGAAAGCGTGGCATGACGCTGTTTCAAAGTAGAGGTACTGGCATACCCAAATGTGGAAACAGTGCAGCCACGCTATGACAAACGCATAGCATATCCTGCGCTGAATATCCCCACATTTTGAAAAGTGCCAGTTTTCTACTTTGGGACGTTCGGCGAACGTATATGTTATATATAAAGGCAATATTCCGGCAACCGCCGTCCAACTGCCGTTACTTTTCCGTGTAACTTCTGCAAAGTTAAGCAAATACCCTGAAAAATCACGTGCAAACAGAAAAAATCCTGCCGTGTTATCACAACAGGGCAGGACACAAGCACCTAAAAATACACAAGTTCAGCCCATACGCCTACGGGCAGCTTGCGTTCCTTTGAAGATGATATGAACCGATGACAAAACAGCTTTGGTTCGCCGTGTCTTTGGTGATGATGTCCCTTTCCCGCATGAAGCGGATATAGCTCTTTGCGGTGCGCTCCTTGATGTCCAATACCTGCTGCAACTGCTCGCAAAGGTCTATGTAGGTGATGCGTGTCTGCCGCCCGAAGATGTCATGTGCGACATTCACCAGTTCCCTTTCCTTGCGTTTCTCCTTTTCCTCACGGGGCTTCTCGCCCTTGTACACGTGCATCCCGGCTTCCTTGTCCCATGCAAAGAGCATCAGCGGCACGTCCAGCGGGCTTCCGTCCCTTACTTTCAGGGCTTTCACCACCGACTGGGCGGGTTCATCGTCTTTCTCTATCGAAAGGATTGTAGCCGCCTTGCGCTGCAACTCGCTGCCCAAATGTCCCCGCAGCTTCAAACCGTTGGGGACGAAATGCAGCACGCACAGAATACACGTGTTGTAGATGCCAGCCAGCCGATAAAGTTCATCTATCACCGCCACGCTTTCCGCTTCATCGTTGGCACTCTTAACAAGGTCGGCGATGCCGTCAATGACGACCAACTGGATGCCGCCGTACTGGTAGTAAAACTTATCCATGCTCTGCACAATGGCGTTCAAGCGTTCTTTGCGTGACATACCCGTCAGGCAGAACGCTTTGAGTTCATCGGGTTTGTCCGGCTGTTTGGCACGTGCCAGCAGGTTGCTTACATTCTTGAACAGTTGCACTTCCGATTGCTCGGTATCGTAAAGCAAGACCGCCTTGTGCCTGCCGTTGGCGGTTATCTGTATGCCCAGCGTATCTACTTCCGCACCAGCCGGGCAGATGCAGCCCGCCACGATTGCGGCTACATAATTGCTCTTTCCCGTTCCCTCGCCCCCGGTGATGCCGAACAGGTTGCCTTGTGTCCCCAGCGGAACGTCACCCGCCGAAATAATCTCTTGTGCTTTGGCGGGCGGGTTGTTGAAATCTATCTCGCATGATTTTAGCATAATCAATGTGTCGCTATACAGGTTGTCTAAAAATTCGATAAACAGCTTCAGGAAATCTTCACGGGTGTTCCCGGCTTTGAAGTAGTCGGATATGTCCTTTTCCTCTTTCGTTCCCGGAAGCGGGAGCAGCAGGCGTTTCACGCCAAATTCTTCCAATAGTTTTTCCTGCTTGCATGAACTTTCCCTGCCCGTCTTGTCCATGTCAAAGAGCAGGACGATGTGCTTGAAGCGGAACGTCAGCCGATAGACCAGCGTGGGAGGGATAGTCACCGTTTCGCTGTTGAAGCAGATAGCGTGAAAACCGTGCGCCGCCAGCGAAAGCACGTCTTTCTCGCCGCCCGTGATGAATAGCGTGTCGCCTTTGGCTGGCAGTTGTTCCAGCCCGAAACTGTAGTTCTCGCCGAAGCTGCCGCCGTAGAGGAAGCGGGGCGTGGAGAACGGGCGGTACAGCTTGATGTGCTGTTTGCCCTTGTAGCCGTACATGGGTTCTGCCACCGATGAAGTGTAGGTGTACGGTTTGCCCTCTGCCGTTTCGCTGTGATACTCCCGGAGCGAGCAGACCTTGTAACGTTCCAGCAGTTCGGGCGTGATGCCGTACTGTTGCCAGTACACCAGTTCGGCAAGCGGGAACTTCTGTTCCCGGAACTGGTAGGGCTTGACGGGCTTTTCGGACGTTTCTTCGGGTTTGTCCGGCACTGCCCGGCGGACGGTTGCCGGGGGAACGGAAACCGGAGTGCCGGAAGCCAGCCCCAAACCCAAGTCCCGGTCGATGATTTCCAGTATCTCCACGAAGTCAGCCGCCCGGTTGCAGTCCAGCCCCTTTAACTGCCCCACGAGGAAGAAACAGTCGCCGCTATAACTGTCGTTGCCGAAGTCTTTCATCTTGTAGATACCGCCCCGGCGGTCGAAGTAGATGTTGCAGGAAGCCTTGCTGTCCTCGTACAGCGGGTTAAGGAAGTTGCGACCTATGCGCCAGTTTCCGGGCAGGTAGTGTTTGAACACCGCCAGCCCGTTACTTGTCCTTTCTAAGATTTCCTCTTTCCTTAGCATACAACTGGTGGTTGGTTATCAGGTTGTCGATGTTCTCCTTGTTGCTCCTTATCAGGCGTTCTTCCAGCATCCGGCGTATCTCGCTGACCTTGTAGAAGTAGCGTCCCCTGATGTTGGAATAGGCGATAGTCCCCGACACCCGCAGGCGTTGCAGGGTCTTTTCGCTTATTTTCAGGAACGTGCAGACCTCGTAGCTGTCCACCCACATGTCTTCCTCGCTTTGCCTTGCCGTTTCCATGTGGTTGAAGATGTAGTCGGCAATGGCGGTAATCTTGTTGTCCAGTTCCTTGTAGGCTTTGGACTCGAATGTTATTATTTCCATAACGGTAACTGATTGATTTGCCGCAAAGTTCGGGTGTCCTGAAAAATAAAACGCCACAGATGTACCCACCTGTGGCGAAATAAATTTTGTTAAAGCACGGTTGCCTAATCCTGCTCCCTCATGCGCATCAGCAACCTGTCTTTCAGGGTGGAGAGGAAGCCCGTTCGGTCTTTGGTCTTGGCTTTTAGTTCCATGTAGGTGTGGTAGAAGTCGCCGAGGTCTATGTCGAACACGTATTCAAAGTAGGCTACAATCTCCTTAATATCAACCGTTCCCTTGTTCAGACAGCCGCAGGCGTCCAGTGCGTAGATAAGTTCCACCAACGCCCTTTTCGTCCCCGTCCAGCGCAACAGCCTGCCCATGTGTAAACGGTAACGAGAAGTGCACAGAAAATGGTAAATTGAGTGCACAGATTTTGGTAACAATAATGCACCGATTTCGGTAACAACGATACACAACTTTCGGTAACAAGACTGCACAGTCTGCAAAGGTAAGATTTTCTTATGAAGATACAAGTGTTGCAGTGAAGCGGGGTAGCCCGCTTCACTGCAACTGCGCGCCCTTCTATACGGATTGAGTACCCGTCTCGTCTGCAATGACATACTCCACGGTCTCGGCCAGTATTTCTCCAAAGGTGATGATAAGTCCCATGAGTTGTATGGTCATTTCCTCTGCATCGGGATCGGTTGCCCTAGTGGTATTTATATAATTATCAAATTCGGTTTCAGCCTTGCTGAAGCCAGCAAGAACATCTTTAAGTGCCTGTATGTTATCTGTTTTCATTGTTTTGTTCTATATTGTTGAAGATTGTCTTTCGGTTTTCCATTCTGTAGCTGGGCCCGGAGAGCTGGATGAGTTCGCATTTGTAAAGCAGGCGGTCGAGTATGGCTGTGGCCAGCACCTCGTCGTTGAGAGTTGTGGCCCATTCCGCAGGCGACCGGTTGGTGGTTATGATGAAGGATGTAGACTCATACACCGAGTTGATCCAGGCGAAGAGGATGTTTCCTTCCTCCCTGCTGACAATGATGTTCATCAGGTCGTCAATGACAATCAGCTGCGCCGAGCATAGGTTCCGGTATTCAGCTCTGGCATATGGCGTGGCATCCCTGGTTTTGAGGGTGTTCATGATGCTCTCCATCGTTCTGAAGTAACCTTTATAGCCATGCTCTATAGCGTCTGCGCACAGGCCTGAGGCAACGTATGTCTTTCCCACACCTGAGGGGCCCGCGAGCATGATGTTATATCCGGCTTCCACCCAATGCAGTTCACGGAGCTGGTTCAGTTGTGTAAGGCTCAGTCCCTTGTATTTGGAGAAGTCATAGCGGTTCAGGTCATGGTCCATCGGCAGCCGTGCTGCCTTGTAGCGGAGCACTTTCTGGCGCGCTTCACGGCCTTCGACCTCTGTCTTGAGGATATTCAGAAGGAAGTCATCATAACTTGGCGATGATGTCTGGGCCTTGACCAGCTCCTCTGCGGCGTTCATGGTCAGACTTGACAGTCTCAGACGCCTTGCGCAACTGCGTATGGCAGCGAGTTTATCGGTAGTATGTTCCATGGCTATGCCTGTTTGAAGAGTCTCTCGTAAGTTCTTATGTCTGATGTGCCGGGATTGATATTGGCCATCATCCTGCTCTGGCCGTCACCCAGCGGCTTTACAGTTACAGGAATGACATCCCGTACCGCAGCAAGCTCAGAGACAGTCTCCTTGAAGAAGTTGGCGCTATAAAGATGATTCTTCAGACATCTGGCCAGGGCTGCATCGCAGGCCGGCTGCCCATAGTCCGTATAGCACGAGTGTATGGTTATGAGCTGGTCGCGCATGTATCGCGGATACCGCTCCTTCAGTTTGTCAAGGAACATCGCTATGGCTTCCTTGTCTGTGAAGAGCCCGGATACGTTTCTGCAGTACTCTGCGACTTTCACGGAACGGTCGGCCCTATGGTTCCTGTTCTGGACCTTGATGCCGGAGCCGGCCGGGATAATGTGACGCGCAATCTCGCATCCGGACCGGTCTTTGATTATCAGATCCGCCCCGTCTACAGTCGTGTAGACCTTTGTCCCGTCTCCTTTGTATGTGCCAAGTGGCAACGAGTAGATGTTGCCATGGAACTTGATTGTGTTGTCCTTGATGACGGTATATTCGTTGCCGGCAGGCCTTGCCAGCATTGGAATATAAGGCTGAAGATCCTTGCATTCGTTGCACCACTCCTCATACGGGACTTTGCGCGTGGTGCCGTGGGTCATGGCATTCCCTGTCCTGCGCAACCATGCTTCCGCTTCGGCATTGAGGTTGTCAATGGTGCTGAACTGCCTGTTGAGAAGGAAGTTCTGTTTGACATACTTGACGGCATTCTCAACCTTGCCCTTGCTCTGGGGGTCGGCAGGACGGCAGAATATAACATCAAACGGACGGCTCTTTACGTATGACTCGAAGACGGTCGTCATGCGGTAGTCCCCCAGATGCTCGTCATAAAGGAAGACCGCATCCTGGTCGTAGATGATGAAGCGGGGTACACCGCGGAAGTACTCAAAGGACTTCTCATGAGCCTGGCTGGCGGTCTCGCTGGTGAATGGCCTGTCGCTGAACCACACGAACTTGTAACGGCTGCAGCATAGCAGCATGACCATGAAATGGACCTTGACACGGGTCCCGTCTCCTCGGCGCAGTCTGGTCTGGCCGAAGTCCACCTGCGCATATCTGCCGGATGGGGTCTCGGGAAGACATTCGTATACCCTTTCACTTATCGGCATCATCGGGATTCTGTACTCCTGACGGATGCGCATCACGAAGTTGTAGACAGTCTTCGGACACACTTCCGGAAAGTCGGGGTAGTGCTCTTTCAGCCAGTCGTGCATCTGGGCCGCCTTGGTGTCCTGAAACTGGTTCAACCGGTCGACGACAAACTTGGTGTAGGGCTCAAGCAGAAGCGGACGTTCTTCGGAAGCATCCAGATGGCGTTCGTACTCCGCCTGTGACATTGACAGATACCGCTTGACGGTCCGGCGGTTCAGGTGTAGTTTCTGGGCTATCCAGCTGACGGACCTGTGGTCTTCATTGCGGTAGCGTTGGATTCGATCGTACATAATCAATCGGTCTGTTTTGTTGTGATCTCTGACACTCATATGGCTGTTTGTGTTGTATTTTCCTTATGAGCACAAAGGTCTGGTTAATAATGCTTATTGTTGTGCATTATTGTTACCGATTTCTGTGTACTGTTGTTACTGATTCTTGTGCACTGTTGTTACCGTTTTCTGTGCACTCAATTTACCATTTTCTGTGCACTCGTCGTTTCTGTTTACACCATGAAGCCGTTCTTCACCCGCTTGCGCTGTTCCCGGCGTTCCAGCTCGTGCAGACGGTTGGTGAGGTATATTTCCAGCAGTTCGTTGGCTAAAATCTTGGCTACCTTGAAATCGTGACTGGTGCTGAACTGTGGGTCTGTTTCGTAATAGAAACTGTCCACGATGATTTGTATGTCAGGCTTCCCACGTATGAAATACTGCCTGTCCAAGTAGGTGGCTTTCGTTCGGTGGTACTGGTAGAACGCCAAGTTCCGCTGGAACGACCTTGAAATCCGGTCGGTTTCCGACAGCAGGTAGTCCCGCTGCACGTCCTCGCTGCCGCTGGGGAAGCGCACCTCTATCTTGTAAACGGTATTGTAATAGATGATTTTGCTCGCTAAAAGCGGTTTCAGTTCCTTGAAGAAGTGTATTTCTTCTTCCGTGCTGGCGAACGGGTAGGAGATTATAAAGGTTTTGAGTTCGCCCAGTATCTCTTGCAGGTAGTCCACGCACAGGCGGCAGAGCGTCAGCGTGTCCGCTGCGGTGTCCTCGTATTCCTGTATCTGCCATTCCACTTTTTGAAGCAGTCCGGCGAAGTATGTTTCCAACGGTATCTTATGTTCCATAACCTTGTGCTTATCTTTTATGAAGCACAAAGTTACGGGCATAAAAAATCAGTTTTATTCTTGATTTTTCACATTACGTTCTTGTAACTGTGCATTTTCTTGTTTCCTGCGCTTTTCTGCGTATTTCTCCGGGGGTATCTAAAAGATACGCCTTGCAGAAGTCGTTCAGGTTCGATGTCGATGCGAACCCGGTGGTGAACGCCACTTCGGTAAGCGTGAGGTTTGTGTTCAACAGGTAGTGTTCCACGTCCTTTACCCGTTCCTTTATCACCCATTCCTTAGCCGTGTACCCGGTCATTTTCTTTACCTTTCGCCGGAACGAGCCGTATTCCATGCCGCATTTGTCCGCCAGTTTCTCGGCATCATAGACCATGTAGCCTTTCAGACGTACCATTTCGGTGAACGTCTGCCTGCCCAGTTCCGGCAGCATCCGTTCGGCGTGGCGCAGTTCCTTTTCCGTCACCAGCAGTCGGTTGCCCCTTACCGGGTTTCTCCGCAGCAGGTGGAAAGCGTGGCATACCGTGTTGTACACGTTGCAGAGGTACTGCCGTCCCGGTCGCATCCAGTGGAGCGCATCGCAGTAGGCGGTCAGTTCGGGTATCTCGTCCCGCTTGCGGTGCTGTTCCGCCAGTTCGTCAAGTATGGCGTAATGGGTGGTGGACATACCCAGCAGGATAATGATTGCCTTGTAGTCCTTGTATGCCGCCAGTGTCGGCGTTTCCGGCAGGCTTTTGAGCGTGTCGCACACGTGGGCGCACAGCCGCCCGTCCTTGCTGAACGGTTCAAGTTCCAAGTAGTTGTCCATTTTCCGGCTGTTGTGCAGCAGCCATGTTACCTTTTCGTCCAGTTCCTTGCAGGACGCTTCCAACTCCGCTTCGGGAGCGGGAAGCAATAATGATGTAATCCGTTGTTCCATATCTGATGTTTTATATATGAATGACATATCATTTGTTCCACTTCACGCAATCCGTCCAACCCCATTCATCGAACAGCCATGTTTCTAAGAAGAAAAGTACAAAGGGCAGCAGGAACAGAAAATATGCCTGTACTGCGCTGATATGCTTAGAGCGGCGGTAGCGGTTCAACAATGCCTGTACACGGGCTTTCCTGTATCGTGCAAGAATAAATACACAAATAAGCAAAAACATTGCACCTAAATAGCCAAGATGTAAGGACGACCATTCCGGTACACTGTTAATCAGGAGAAAGTTGCCGGGCAGAACTACTACCCACCACCAATACCAAAACAGCAGTATAAAACCTGACATCCGCCCTATCTTCTTGCCCCAAACCTCTCCCTTGAAATATAGGTAGTCAAAAAAATAGTATCTGTAATTCGTCCGGTTTGCACGTTGCTTCACTCGTTCAAAATAGTTATCTGTATTTTTTATTCCTTTATTCATAATGGCTTGGAAAGGAACGCCGTCAGATGCTATCTTTCGTTGTTACTAACTTATTTACAAATCCCAATCCGGTGAATAAACACCCAATCCCAATAAGGGGATAAACAATGCCACATAAGACTGCAAGCATATTCAATCCTCGTTCATCTCCCGTGAAGCCGTCTAAACAAACAGCTTGCAATATGAAGTTTGTAATTTGCCAATCCAATAAACTTTGGTCTATACAGATAAAGGCAAGCCACAAAAGGATAGAGCAACATTCCAAACCCAACAATAACATTATGGTTTTAGGCTGCATTGCATATAGTTTATAGACCTTGTAGATTACCAGTATATCTATTATTACAAGCATACCCAAAAGACAATATTCCATAATGCCATATATTCCGAACAGACGACCAAAGCCTAAGCCACCACAAAATAATGTTATGGCTATCAGCAAAGCACTGAAAGCTGTCAATGCTATTATGGATTGAACAGTTTTATTCATCGCACTATTGTTAATGGTT
>ENA-OQDA01000680-OQDA01000680.1-human-gut-metagenome-genome-assembly--contig:-NODE-680-length-13427-cov-4.434586_pt1 | contig 13427 bp, 17 predicted proteins | sample MGYA00242771_ERZ504603 | MGnify/ENA primary metagenome ERZ504603 (study PRJEB26092, sample SAMD00036328) | human gut metagenome | host: Homo sapiens | study: EMG produced TPA metagenomics assembly of...
GAATATCCCTTTATCTCCTTTTCCAACGGGGTTCCGTGCAACAGGTCGGGATGGAACAGCAACGCCCAGCCCGTCAGCATCACCCGTTCGCCGTTGTCCTCTTTTCCGCCGATTTGTCCGGGGGCGACGCAAATGACCGTTCCTTTCTTGTAGTCGTACTTCCCACAACCGTATGCCAAGTCTATTTCCGCTTCGTCATGAAAGAATATGCCATAGATGCTGTAATTGTTCAGGCTATGACGTATAGGGGACACTTCCGCGTAGTCAATGACACTGACCAGCGGATGCCTGTCGGTATGCCCCACCCACCGGCTATAATCGCCCACGTTTCTGACCTTCAGAATTTTGTTCATAGCATCTTATATAACTCTTTTCTTGTGAATGCAAAGATACATTATTTCAATTATATAGCCGAATATCAGCTCTATCAAATTCAGTAAAAGTGATACAAGTTACCCACTTATCGTTAAGTCCACCGTCGTGTAACCCGGTAATTTTGCATCATCAAAAGAAATCAAATGATGAATGAACGAATTGACATTCCAGCGGAATTGTATGAAGATGAAGTCGTGTGCTTCTTTGCAGACCGTTATCATACTTCTACCGAAAATGTGGTGAGATGTTTTCTCGTACAGGACGGGATTTGCCCGGAACAGGAAAATGAACCCATAACTTTCCGGTTGGAAGATAATGAAATGGAGATTATGCGAGGCTTGACTTATGGAGGTCATTCTTAAAAAATTACAGGATTTATGGACAGAAGAGATTTTTTGAAAATGTCATCAATGACGGCCTTATTGGCTGCCGGGGAATGGACGGGACTATCGAAAGTCTTTGCTCAATCTGCATCTCAGTCTAAAAACGGTTATTCAAACGGAAATAATCCGTCGGGGAATATGGAATACAGAAATCTCGGAGGATTGGACGTGTCGGCCATCGGTCTGGGCTGCCTGCCGATGGTAGGCTATTATGGCGGGAAGTATGAGAAGAAGGATATGATTGCCCTGATCCGGCGTGCATACGACAAAGGTGTGACCTTTTTCGATACGGCGGAGGTGTACGGGCCTTATACCAGCGAAGAGTGGGTCAGCGAAGCACTCGCCCCGTTCCGTAACAAGGTAAAAATCGGTACGAAGTTCGGTTTCGGGGTCGAGGAAAAGCAACCGACCTCCCTGAACAGTCGTCCCGACCATATCCGTCGTGCGGTGGAAGGGTCACTCCGACGGTTGCGTACAGACCGTATCGACCTCTTGTACCAACACCGTGTCGATCCGAACGTGCCGATGGAAGAGGTCGCCAGCACGGTCAAGGATTTGATGCAGGAGGGAAAGGTATTGCATTGGGGACTGTCGGAAGCCAGTGCACGCTCCATCCGTCGCGCCCATGCCGTATGTCCTTTATCAGCGGTACAGAGCGAATATGCTATCTGGTGGCGAGAACCAGAAACGAAGATATTTCCGACGCTTGAAGAACTGGGCATCGGTTTCGTTCCCTATTGCCCGTTGGGACGTGCTTTCCTTACCGGGGTAATCGACGGGAACAGCCGCTTCAAACAGGGAGACCGCCGATGGAACCTGCCGCAATTCACGCCCGAAGCCTTAAAGCACAATATGCCGCTTGTCGCCCTTGTCCGCAAATGGGCGGAACGCAAAGGCATCACCCCGGCGCAGTTCGCCCTCGTGTGGATGCTTTCGCGCAAGGCATGGATAGCCCCGATACCCGGCACGACCAATCCCGACCATCTGGATGATTTTCTCGGTGCGGCAACCGTTCGTCTCACTCCCTACGAAATGGAAGAGTTCGACAAGGAATATGCTGCAATCGACCTTATGGGGCACCGTGCCGACCCGTTTACCGAAAGCCAAATCGACAAATAAAGAGTATAAATGATGAAAAAGTTTTTATTGATTCCGTTTTTATTGCTTGCCGTCTTGTCCATGGCGGCTTGCGGAGGCGGTTCTGACGAGCCGTTCACTCCTGAACAGCCCGAACAGCCGGAAAATCCGGGCGGCGGTGATGATTCCGATGATAATCCCGACACGCCTGCTCCCGGCGGGAACGGTCGCTACCTTGTCCTTTATGCTTCGCGCACGAACAATACCGAACGTGTGGCGCAACTGATTCAGACGACACTCGACTGCGACATTCTCGAAGTGGAGCCGGAAACGGCATACGACAATGACTACAACGCCATGTTGGAACGGTCGCAAGAAGAACTGGCAGCCATCCGTCAGGGCAATTATCCGCCTGTCAAAACCTCGATGGAGAGTTTTGACGATTACGACATCGTATTCATCGGTTACCCGATTTGGTATGGTAGCATGGCGACACCGATGCAAACATTCCTGCATTCCCATGCCTCGAAACTTGCCGGGAAACGGATTGCGCTGTTCGCCACCAGCGGCAGCAGCGGAATTTCCACTTCGGTCAATGAAGCCCGCAGCCTTTGCCCCGATGCGACGATCATCGACCGTACCCTATTACTGACCTCTTCAGGTCTTTCGCAAATGGCGACACGTGTCCCTGCATGGCTTGAAGAAATCGGAGCGAGCAGGGAAGAACCGGAAACACCGGGAGAAACATCCATGAAAGTGAAAATTTCGGTCGGCGACCGCACGATTACCGCTACGATGGAGGATAATGCGGCAGGCAGGGATTTTCTTTCCCGTCTGCCGTTGGAGGTTACACTGAATGATTACAATAACACGACTGAGAAAATCTTTTATCCCGATCCGGCTCTGACGACCGAAGGCATGACACGCGGCTGTGCGCCCACGCCCGGCGACATCACGATTTATGCGCCGTGGGGCAACGTGGCGATTTTCTGCAAAAACTGGTCGCATAGCAACGACTTGATTAAAATAGGCCGTATCGACGGTGACGGCATCGAGGCTCTGAATATCGGAGGCGATATAACGGTAAAATTCGAAAGGCAATAAATATGACGATAGAAGATTTCAAGACATACGTAAAGACACGGAAGCCTCTTGATACGGAGGAAATTCACCGTTTTATGGACGAGATGAGCAACGAGGCCCGTCGCGTCACGTTCCGCCTGAATACGGCTTATCATACGCCAGACGAAGTGCGCGAATTGCTTTCCGAGTTGTTCGGTTATGAAGTACCGCAATCGTTGCGCGTTTTCCCACCCCTCTATGCGGATTTCGGTAAAAACATCACCGTAGGCGAAAATGTGTTTATCAACGCCTGCTGTCATTTTCAAGACCACGGTGGAGTCATGATAGGCGACGGATGCCAGATAGGTCATAATGTGGTCTTTGCCACGCTCAACCACGGTCTTGCACCAGAAGAACGAAAATCCACTTATCCTGCACCTATCGTATTAGGCAGGAATGTGTGGGTTGGCTCGAACGCCACCATTCTGCAAGGCGTGACCATCGGTGACAATGCCGTTATTGCGGCAGGCGCGGTCGTTACGAAAGACGTAGCGGCAGGTACGGTCGTGGGCGGCGTCCCGGCACGGTTCATCAAGAATATTAACAACAAGTAATAACTTAAAAACAAGTCGATTATGTTAGGCAATTTCACTTTTCACAATCCCACGAAACTATACTTCGGAGAAAACTCATTGGAGAATTTGAGTAAAGAATTAGGCAAGTACGGAGAAAAAGTCATGTTAGTGTACGGCGGCGGCTCCATCCGCAAGAACGGCATCTACGACGCGGTGCTGGCGGAGCTGCGCAAAGCGGGCAAGCAGACGGTCGAACTGTCTGGTGTCATGCCCAACCCCACCATCGAGAAGGTGATGGAGGGCGTGGCACTCGCAAGGAAAGAGGCGGTGGATTTTATCCTTGCCGTCGGCGGCGGGTCTGTCTGCGACTATTGCAAGGCGGTGGCAGGCTCCGCGTACTGCGAACATGACCCGTGGGAATATTATTTCAACAACTGGGGCGAAATGACCTGCCGGTGGATTCCTGTCGGCTGCGTGCTCACGATGGCTGGAACGGGGTCGGAAATGGACAGTTGTTCCGTCATTTCCAAACACAGCGAAAACCGGAAGAAGTTCTATTATTTCCGCAATCCGGATTTCTCCATTCTCAATCCCGCTTACACTTATACCGTGCCCAAGCACCATACGGTGGCAGGCATTTACGACATCATGTCGCACATATTGGAACAATATCTTTCGGGAACGGACGACAACACGACCGACTACATCGCCGAAGGGCTGATGCGCTCCCTCGTTGTCAGCTCCCGGAAAGTGCTCGGCAATCCGGAGGATTACGAAGCACGCAGCAACATCATGTGGACTGCGACATGGGCTTTGAACGGGCTTCTCGCCTGCGGGAAGCCCACCGACTGGATGGTTCACATGCTGGGACAGGCCGTAGCCGCCTATACCGACGCTACCCACGGGCATACGCTCTCGGCTGTCAGCGGGGCTTACTACCGCCTGCTCATCGGGCGTTCCGAAGAGGCGGTGAAGAAATTCCGCCAGCTGGCGACCGCCGTGTGGGATATTGTCCCGACCGGAAAGACGGACAAGGAAATCGCGTTGGAAGGACTCGCACGGATGGAGGCATGGATGCGGGAACTGGGACTGGCGATGGACATTACGGCTTGCGGTGCCGATGCGTCGCAGCTCGAAGGAATGGCCGATGCGTGCCCCATCAACGAAAGCGGCTACGTTGTCCTTACCCGTGAGGATGTGATCGAAGTGTTGCGTCAAAGTCTTTAATACTATTTTGAGGATGAAAAATCGATAATCCTCATTAAAATCTAAAGGAATAATTAAACGAACGTTTTTGACAAGCCGAGTGCAGAGCCGAACGCAGTTCGGGCTATGCCGAGGCAAAAAAACGACTGTTGCAAAACGAACTAAATTCAGAAGAAAATGAAAACAGTGAAATTACACAATGGCATTGAAATGCCGATTATAGGTTACGGAGTTTATCAGGTAACACCCGAAGAGTGCGTACGTTGCGTGTCAGACGCCCTGAACGTCGGTTACCGATCCATCGACACGGCACAAGTCTATTTCAACGAGCGACAGGTCGGCGATGCGATACGCAAGAGCGGAATAGCCCGTGAAGAGATTTTTCTTACCACCAAAATATGGATTACCAACGCCGGCGAAGCGAAAGCAGCGAAATCCATTGACGAGTCGCTGCGCAAGTTGCAGACCGATTATGTGGATTTGTTGCTCATACACCAGCCGTTCGACGACTATTACGGAACTTATCGTGCAATGGAGGCAGCCTACAAGGCAGGAAAGGCGCATGCCATCGGTGTGAGCAATTTTTACCCCGACCGCTTCATCGACCTTGCAGAACATGTGGAAATCAAGCCGATGATTAACCAGGTGGAGACCCACGTGTTCAACCAGCAGGTCAAAGTACAGGAAATCATGGAGAAATACGGAACCCGTATCATGTCGTGGGGGCCTTTCGCCGAAGGACGGAACAACCTGTTCACGAATCCTGTGCTAGAGGGACTCGGTCATAAATACGGCAAGAGTTCGGCTCAGGTGGCGCTGCGTTATCTGATTCAGCGGGGTGTGATCGTGATTCCTAAATCGGTCCGCATCGAACGGATGCGCCAGAATATAGAGGTGTTTGACTTCACGCTCACCGATGCGGATATGAATGCGCTTGCTGCTTTGGACGGGGGTAAAAGCCTTTTCTTCTCGCATTACGACCCCGAATTCGTCAATTTCCTGCTGACGTTCAAAGTAGATTGACGATATGAAAAAGATGATTTTAGTATTCATGAGGATGAGAAAATCAATATGGACCATCTTGTTTTTCTCCCTTTTGTTGTCATGCAATACGCAGCCGGCAAAGGAGAGAAACAGACAAAACAGTACGGAAATGGAAAAGAAGAATATCGGAAAACTGCTTGCTCTCTATCCCAAACCGATGACCGTGGTCGGTGCGGAGGTAGATGGCAAGGTGAACTGGCTCGTCGTGGGGCATACGGGCATCATCGGCCACGACCGGATTCTCGTGAGCATGAGCAAGAGCCATTATACCAATCAAGGAATAAGGAAGTCGAAGAAGCTCTCGATAAACCTCGTGAGTCGTAAAATGCTGCCGAAAGCCGATTATGTGGGCAGTGCGAGCGGCGCGTCAGTCGATAAATCAAACGTATTCGAATACCATTGGGGAGAGAACGGCACGCCGGTAATCGACGCTTCGCCGCTGACGATGGAGTGCGACGTGGTGGACATCTACGAAACCGAAGGCTTCGACAACTTCATCTGTTCCGTCGCCAACACTTACGCTGCTCCCGATGTACTCGACGCTGACGGGAAACTCGACTATACACGGTTGAAACCCGTGCTGTTCGAGTTTCCGACCTATTCCTACATCGCCACCGGAGAGATTATCGGCAAATGCCTGAACTTGGACAAGCAGCCGGGAATGTGCGCTAAAGAGCCTATGACTACCGACGGTATTGTAAGATTGTCGAAAATTGAAGTTTACCCGCAGTATCTGGGTGCGTACATGAAATATGCAACCGAAGTGGGAGAAGTTTCCTTGCGTACCGAGCCGGGAGTATTGACCATGTATGCTGTTGGTGAGAAGGAAAACCCCTGCAAAGTAACTATCCTTGAAACGTATGCAAGCAAGGAGGCTTATGAGAAACATATTGCCTCGGAACATTTCCAGAAATACAAACAGGGAACGCTGCACATGGTCAAGTCGTTGGTGCTATCCGACCAAATGCCGCTCAACCCGGTGAATCAAATCACTAACTTCATTCAATAACACATTATGAACCGAATTATTCTAATAATAGTATTTACCATTTTAACATGCAATGTTATGGCACAGAAAAAGATAATACAGACAGCCGGGCGCGATCAGTTAGGCGAGTTCGCCCCGAAATTCGCAGCACTCAATGACGATGTTCTGTTCGGTGAGGTATGGAGCCGCACCGACAAGCTAGGCCTTCGCGACCGCAGTTTAGTGACAATTACATCGCTTATCAGCCAAGGCATTACGGACAATTCGCTGACCTATCATTTGCAGTCGGCGAAAACAACGGCATCACCCGCACCGAAATCGCAGAAATCATCACGCATATCGGATTTTTTACGCCGGTTGGCCGAAAGCTTTGGGCGGCATTCCGTCTGGCAAAAGACGTATGGGCAGCGGAGGCAAGCGGTAAAGATGCCAAGGAAGCCTTTCAAAACGAAATGATTTTCCCTATCGGAGAACCTAATACGGATTATGCAAAATATTTTTACCGGTAATAGTTACCTCGCACCGGTCTCCGGTGAGCAGGTAAATATCTCCAACGTGACTTTTGAACCTCGCTGCCGCAACAACTGGCACATCCATAAAGCCACGAAGGCGGTGGTCAGATGCTTATTGGGGTGGCGGCCGTGGCTGGTATCAGGAAGAGGGGAAACCGGCTGTGGAAATTCTGCCCGGAACGGTCATCCACATTCCTGCCAATGTAAAGCACTGGCATGGTGCAGCAGCCGATAGTTGGTTTGCACACCTGGCATTCGAAGTTCCTGGTGAAAGCGCTTCCAATGAATGGCTGGAACCCGTTACCGACGAAGAGTATGACAAATTTAAATAATCAGCCGCATGTATAGATTTTTATTGATATTGCTGCCGGTGGTCGGCATGGCTACCGCCACCGGCGCACAACAAAGACAGGATATGAACAAAGGAGGATCAGACCATAAAATATTGGTAGCCTATTTCTCGGCGACGGGAACGACGGCACGAGCGGCCAAAAAACTGGCGAATGTTACGGGCGGAGAGCTTTATGCGATTGTGTCTGCACAACCCTATACGAGTGCCGACCTCGACTGGAATGACAAGCGGTCGCGCAGTTCGGTAGAGATGAACGACCCTAAATCGCGTCCGGCAATCAAAGGCAGAAAGGAAAACATCGCCGATTACGATGTCATCTTCATCGGTTATCCCATCTGGTGGGACCTCGCGCCGCGCATTATCAATACGTTCATCGAAAGCCACGACCTGAAGGGCAAAACAGTCATCCCGTTCGCCACATCCGGAGGCAGCACGCTCGCGGGCAGCGCGGCGGCGTTGAAGAAAACCTATCCCGCGCTGAACTGGAGAGAGGGACGCCTGCTTAATCGTGCCGATGAGAAAAGCATTCGCAACTGGGTAGATAACTGCAAGCTATGAAAAGAAGAAAGATTCGCAGTTTAAGCGTCAGTGAAATAGGCATGGGCTGTATGGGATTCTCCCACGGATACGGCCAAGTACCGGGCGCAGGATATGCCGAAGAAGCCATTCGGGAAGCGTTCGGCTATGGATGCAATTTTTTCGATACGGCAGAAGGATACGGGAAGGAGCTTTATTATCCCGGACATAACGAGGAGATTGTCGGGCGTGCGGTCAGAGGCTTTCGCAATGAGGTTGTGATTGCCACAAAACTGCATATCCGGCCTGAGGCGGTTGAAGATTGCGGCTCCGTTTATGCTGCCATCCGCCGCCACCTTGAACGCTCGTTAAAGAATTTGCAGACCGATTACGTGGACTTGTACTATCTGCACCGCATCAACATGGAGGTGGACTATCTGGAGGTCGCCCATGCGATGGGCAGGCTCATTCAGGAGGGACTTGTCCGCGAATGGGGCATTTCGGCGGTGGACAAGGCTCAACTTGAAGCGGCGCATGCCGTAACGCCCGTAGGTGCCGTGCAGAATATCTACTCTATGGTGGAGCGCACTTCTGAAAAAGATGTCATTCCTTTTTGCGTGGGAAACGGGATTGCTTTTGTGCCGTTCTCACCTGTCGCCAGCGGACTTTTATCCGGAAAAATTACACCGGATACGGAGTTCGGTCAGGTCGATGACGTGCGTGTATGGGTTCCACAACTGAAGCGGGAGAACATAACCGGCAATATGCCCATTGTCGAAATGCTCAGGAGTTTTGCCGCAGAAAAGCAGGCGACTCCAGCGCAGGTCTCTTTGGCTTGGATGCTCCGTAAATATACGAATGTCGTGCCCATTCCCGGCTCGAAGAACAAAGAGCGCATCATGGAGAATCTGCGGGCGTGCGAAATGCAACTGACAGTTGAAGAGTTCGACAGGCTGGATTCCGAACTCGACAGATTGCCGGTATATGGCATACGCGGTCATGCGGAGACCGAACAGACTTCATTCGGAAACAATTGGTTAAAACTAAAATAATTCAAGCATGAAAAGAATTCTGATTTTAGGAGCATCCGGGACATTCGGGAAAGCTCTTGTCGAGAAGCTGAACAATGACGAAGAGTTTCATCTGACGCTTGCATCCCGTCATGCCTCGGCTTGCTATCACGAAAGTGAACGATGCCATGTCGTCGATTGTGACGCCATGAAAGCGGATGATTTGCCGCAGGCGATGGCGGGTTGCCATGTGGTGTATTGCGCCATATCGGGCGACGATTTGCCCGTTATCGCTGAAAAAATGGTATCAGCCATGAAGAAAGCCGGTTTACGCCGTATTATTTTTATGGGAGCCGTGGGAATCTACGATGAGATTCCAGCGGACATGGACGATGAAGACAATGTTAGAAACAATCCCGACCAAATACCCAACCGCAAAGCGGCGGATATTGTGGAAAACAGCGGTCTGGATTACACGATACTTCGTCCGGGGTATTTACGGGACGGGGATAAGGATGATTTTACATTGACTTTCAAAGGCGAACAAGCGAAAGGATATGTTTCGACCATCCCCTCCGTTGTCGGGCTTGCCGTTCGTCTTATACATGATGACACGCTCTATGTCCGTCAAAGCGTGAGTATTACCCGTGATATGTCTGATACGGGAAAACTTTGATTTACTATGGAAATACGTTTTGAAAATAAAGTGGCATTTATTACGGGTGCAGCCGGCGGTATCGGTTATGCCGCCGCACGGATGTTTGCCGAAGCCGGTGCGTCGGTTGTCATGGCCGATTTGGACAGTCGGGTAACAGACCGTGCCAAGGAACTGGAAGCGGAAGGACATAACGCCATCGGTATCAGGTGCGACGTATCGGACGAGGCACAAGTGAAAGCGGCTGTCGAAAAGGCGGTCGCTGTTTTCGGCAAGTTGGATATAGCCTATAATAACGTGGGCATACATGCCGCCGTGCGGGAAGATCTGGCGGAAACCGAAGGCTGGGATTTCGACCGGGTAATTTCGGTCAATCTGCGTGGCGTGTGGAACTGTATGAAGTACGAACTTGTCGAGATGAAAAAGCACGGCAAGGGAGCCATCGTGAACTGCTCGTCGCAGGGTGGTCTGGTAGGCATCCCCTGCATCGTGGCTTACAACGCCTCGAAGCACGGTGTACTGGGACTGACCAAATCGGCGGCGTTGGAGTATGCCCGGCAGGGAATCCGCATCAACGCTATCTGCCCCGGCACCTGCGAGACACCGATGGTACGTCAGGCCATCGAGCAGTCGCCCGACCACATGGCACGTGTTATCGACGCCATCCCGTTGGGGCGTGTCGGCAAGGCAGAAGAAATCGCTTCGATGGTGCTGCTCCTTTGCAGCGACTATGCCGGCTTTGCCATCGGACAGACTTGGGCGATGGACGGAGGATATACGGCGATGTGATAAACAATAAATAGAATGAGAAACAGATTGAAAACAATCCTTGCCATTGCCTTTGTATGGGGGATGGCAATTCAAACAAACGCACAGGAAATGAATAAAGTACCAACTGTAAAACTGAACAACGGCATGGAAATGCCGCAATTGGGAGTCGGCACGTTCTTGGTCAAGGATGATGCCGCAGAAAGAGTATGCCATGCAATCAAGGTCGGGTTCCGCCTGATCGACACGGCACAGGGCTACGGAAACGAGAAAGAGGTGGGCGAAGGCATATGCCGGAGCGGAATAGACCGCCGAGAGCTGTTCATTACCACGAAAGTGAACACTACGGAAATGCGAGGCGGCACCGTGCGGCAGTCGCTTGACAAAAGTCTTGCCGACCTCGGAACGGACTACATCGACCTCGTACTCATCCACTGGCCCGTAAAAGGACATATCAAGGAGACTTGGCAGATATTGGAGGAATACGTGGACAAGGGGAAAATCCGCAGTATCGGCGTGAGCAACTTCAACCCGCACCATCTCGACGAGTTACTGGAGTATGCACGCATACGTCCCGTCGTCAATCAAATCGAGATCGAGCCGTACATGACCCAGCACGATGTCGTGGGCTATACGTTCCGCAAGGGTATTCAGGTGGAAGCATGGGGACCGTTGGGACAGGGCGTTACCGGCGTGCTCGATGACCCTGCAATCGGCGAGATTGCCGCCCGGCACGGTAAATCTGCCGCACAGGTTATCCTGCGTTGGCACATGCAGCGCGGGTTGGTCACCATTCCCCGCTGCGACAACGATGCGTACACGGACGAGAATATCCGTATCTTCGACTTCGAGCTTTCGCCTTCCGAAATAGAGATTATTACCGGTCTGAACCGCAACCAACGTGCGTATGAACAGAACGACCCGGATAATTTCCCGTGGTAACCGATAAATCGTATCGGGGTATCAGTTGGCGGAAACAGAACTATGCGTCACACGCATTTCCTGTTGCCTGACTTGAATAATATCAGAAGTGGCAGACCATCTATCAAAGTGGTTAAATGAAAAAAGTCGAACTGATACGGACAGAAGAAAATTCATAAAGACTGTCGGTGCAGCAGCCGGAGCAACCCTGCTTTCCGGAGTCGGGATAGCGAAGGCAGCCGAATTGTTGAACGATAAAACGGATAAGAAAATGAAAATAGTAGTATTGACAGGAAGTCCGCGCCGGAACGGGAATACCAATCATTTGGCCTGACAATTCATCAAGGGTGCGGAAGAAGCCGGACACGAGGTGTACCATTTCGATTGCGCCCAGCACAAGGTTTCTTCCTGCATCGCCTGCAACCGTTGCGGAATGAACGGTCAGTGTATATTCAACGACGATTTTGGGCTGCTTCGTCCGCACCTTGTGACCGCCGATATGGTGGTATTCGCCACGCCAATGTATTACTTCGGATTCTCTTCGCAGCTCAAAGCCGTGATAGACCGCTTCTATGCGCTCAACGGGCAGTTCAAGGGAAGCGAGAAACGGTCGGCCTTGCTGATGGCATACGCTGATACAGCTGCGGAAGAAGCCGAGCCGATGCTCTCGCATTACCATATGCTGCTCCGGTATTTAGGATGGAAAGACTGTGGAACGGTCGTGGCGGCGGGAATGTGGCCAGCGGGTACGGTGAATGACACCGAATACAGTCGGCAGGCTTATGAATTAGGATGTAAATGTTTCGGGTAATCGTGTTGTGTATTTACGTAATGATGCAATACGTTGGTTATAGGAACAAGTATATTATATTAAAACAAAACCATTATGATGACACCATTATTTATCGGCAGTCTGGGTATGCAGGAAGTGCTGCTGATCGCATTGGTCGTGCTGCTGTTCTTCGGTGGTAAGAAAATTCCCGAACTGATGAAAGGTCTCGGTAAGGGAGTACGTTCGTTCAAAGAAGGGATGAACAATATGGAGAAAGAAATCGAGGATGAACCGATAAAAAAAGAATAAGCGGATGGCGGCTGATACGGACAAACAATCTTTCTGGGAGCACCTCGACGTACTGCGTGCAGCCATCGTGAAGAGTCTGCTCGTAGCCGTAGTGTTCGGCGTGGCGGCATTCTGTTTCAAGGAGGAACTGTTTGCCGTTATCCTCGCACCCAAAGATGTCAATTTTATTACTTACCGGCTGCTCTATTCACTTAGTGGTCTGGTGACGGAAGTCGGCGCACAGGATTTTCTCGTGAAGCTCATCAACACGGGACTGGCCGAACAGTTCATCATTCACATGAAAACCGCATTATGTGCCGGTATCCTGTGTGCATCGCCATATATCCTCTACCAGTTGTTCCGGTTCGTGTCACCTGCCTTGTACGTCAATGAGCGGAAGTATGTGATGCGGGTGGTCGGAGGCGGCTATGCCATGTTCGCCTTGGGTGTGGCCGTCAGCTACTATCTGATTTTCCCGCTGACGTTCCGTTTCTTGGGAACCTATCAAGTCAGCAGTGAGGTGGAGAACATGATTGCACTGCAATCCTACATTTCAACGCTGATGACCATGTCGCTGGCAATGGGACTTGTTTTCGAGATACCGATTCTCTCATGGCTGTTCGCTAAATTGGGATTGCTCTCTGCCTGTTTCATGCGCAAATACCGCAAACACGCCATTGTGGTCATTCTTGTGATGGCTGCCGTTATCACACCGACCTCTGATGTCTTCACGCTGTTGCTGATTGCATTGCCGATGTGGTTGCTGTATGAGATAAGTATATGGATCGTTAAAAATTCAAGAAGAAAGAATGAAGTTATTATTGCAGCATAAGATAGTTGCCGGATATTTATTATTGATGGCGGTCATCGGTTGTATGGTCGCCATTGTCTTACATGAACGCAACCGTGTAAGAAAGATAGAG
>ENA-OQDA01000681-OQDA01000681.1-human-gut-metagenome-genome-assembly--contig:-NODE-681-length-13417-cov-6.623627_pt1 | contig 13417 bp, 8 predicted proteins | sample MGYA00242771_ERZ504603 | MGnify/ENA primary metagenome ERZ504603 (study PRJEB26092, sample SAMD00036328) | human gut metagenome | host: Homo sapiens | study: EMG produced TPA metagenomics assembly of...
ACATTCAGAACCACAATCTGACGCTCTAACCAACTGAACTACAGCCACCATGTTAGTGCATTTCTTAAATGCGGTGCAAAGATAGGGATAATCTTTAATATTGCAAAGAATGAGACGAAAATTTTTGAGATTTCTGCATTATTTTTTCTTCTCGTAGATACCTATATTGTGCTGCTGGAGCAGCTTTCGAGAGCTTTTGACAAAGATTTCCAGGTGTTTACGAGCTTCCGGCGTTAAATGTTCTGTAGGAAAACTGGCAGGATAAAGAATGTAATTTTTTTCTTTAGTAAGTTCCGGCCGGCCGGTCCAGACCAGATTATATCCACAATAGGAAACACGACAGTATGGAAAAGGCAGAGGATTGGAGTCTGGCAGGGGCGTCTGACTCTGACCGGTGTAAGAGGGACGGATGGGTTGGGGGAGAGGATGTTTCTCCAACTGCAAAGTGAAGATGAGGCCGCCGTCAGTGTTGGCCTTGCTCATATTGGAAATGAAGTTTCCCAAGGAGTAGACTATGATGTGCTGTTCGGTACCGTTGGTACGTAGTTCCATCGGTTGAATGACGTGAGGGTGTGAACCGATAATATGTGTTACGCCTTGTTGGAGCAACCAGTTGGCCAGTTCGCGTTGCTCACGGTTGGGAAGGGACTGATATTCCTCTCCCCAATGCATGCAGGCAATAATGGCATCCGGTTGGCGTGCCTTGGCACTTTGGATATCTTGCAGGATGGTATTCTTATCAATATAGTTTACGATATTGGGAGAGGTAGCCTTGATACCATTGGTGCCGTAAGTATAGTTGAGTAGGGCAATGCGAAAGCCGTTTCTGTTGATGAACAGGGGATAGCGTTGCCTGCGCTCCGACAGATTCTTGTAGGTGCCTGCGTAACGAATACCGGAGGAGTCAAGCAATTGTATGGTACGCTCCATTCCCTTTTTTCCACGGTCCAGACAGTGGTTGTTGGCTGTCAGTAAAATATCGAATCCGGCGTCCTTTATGGCCTGAAGATATTCATCGGGGGCGCTGAACATAGGATAGCCCCGATAGGGCCTGCCCCCCAATGTGACTTCCAGATTTCCTATGGCGAGGTCTGCCTGGGATATTTGCTCTTTTATGAGGGAGAAGCAGGAGGAGTAGTCATATTTTCCTTCAGATACATGTGCAGCGTCTATTTGTGCCTGGTGCTGCATCAGGTCGCCGACAAATAATAGCGTAATCCTTTCCTGCGAGGAAAGGGTTACGCTATACAGTAGGACAACAATGAAGACGGCGAGCGTTTTCATCGCCTTGTTATTGGTAGATTGCTTTCTTGCCGGCGAGCAATGTATTCTTCATAAGGGAAACGATGGTCATGGGACCTACGCCTCCCGGTACGGGGGTAATGAATGAACATTTGGGAGCTACTTCGTCGAATTTCACATCACCGGTCAACTTGAATCCGGATTTCTTGGAGGTATCGGGCACACGGGTAGTACCTACATCAATAACGACAGCACCTTCCTTGACCATTTCCGCCTTAACAAAGTTCGGTTGTCCCAACGCAGCAATGATGATGTCCGCTTCCTGGCATTCCTTTACCAGGTCTTTGCTGCGGCTGTGGCATACGGTTACTGTGGCATCGCCGGGATAAGCCTTCTGCATCATCAGGGCAGCCATGGGTTTGCCGACAATGTTACTGCGTCCCAATACCACGCATTTCTTGCCTGAAGTCTCTATCTGATAGCGCTTCAGCAGTTCGAGGATACCGTTGGGAGTAGCGGATACATAGCAGGGAAGGCCAATGGACATCCGTCCCACGTTGATGGGATGAAAGCCGTCCACATCCTTGCGGTAGTCGATGGTTTCAATCACTTTCTGCTCGGAGATGTGCTTGGGCAAGGGAAGCTGTACGATGAAACCGTCCACATCCGCATCCTCGTTCAATTCGCGTACCTTGGCGAGCAGTTCCTTTTCGGTAACGTCTGCCTCGTAACGGATAAGTGAGGACTTGAATCCGCAAACTTCGCATGCTTTTACTTTGGCGGCAACGTAGGTTTCGCTACCTCCATCGTGTCCTACAAGAATGGCGGCCAGATGCGGGCGTTTACCCCCACGAGCCACTATCTCGGCTACTTCTGCTGCAATCTCTTGCTTTACTTGCTCTGAAATTGCTTTTCCATCAATCAGTGTCATAGGCTGTTATCTTATCTTTTTAATTTCGGCATCATCTTGCCCATCTTGCTGCCAGTGACCATCTTCATCATCTTGCGGGTCTGGTCAAACTGTTTCAGCAGGCGGTTTACTTCCTGAATATTCGTACCGCTACCTTTGGCAATGCGCTGGCGGCGTGAACCGTTCAGAATGGCCGGATTGCTGCGTTCTTCCGGAGTCATGGAGTAGATGATGGCTTCAATGCTCTTGAAGGCATTGTCGTCAATGTCTATATCCTTGATGGCTTTGCCTACGCCCGGTATCATGGAGGCAAGTTCCTTCAAGTTACCCATTTTCTTGATTTGTGCAATCTGGCTCAGGAAGTCGTTGAAGTCGAACTGGTTCTTGGCAATCTTCTTTTGCAGGCGTTTGGCTTCTTCCTCGTCATATTGTTCCTGTGCACGTTCCACCAAAGATACGATGTCACCCATACCGAGAATACGGTCGGCCATACGTGAGGGATGGAACTGGTCGATGGCATCCAGCTTTTCACCGGTACCTACAAACTTGATGGGCTTGTTTACCACCGAACGGATAGAAAGGGCGGCACCACCGCGGGTATCACCATCCAGTTTGGTCAATACTACACCATTGAAGTCGAGCCGTTCGTTGAATTCCTTAGCGGTGTTCACTGCATCCTGACCGGTCATTGAATCCACTACGAACAGAATCTCGTCCGGATTGATGGCCTTCTTGATGGCGGCAATCTCGTTCATCATCTCCTCATCCACTGCCAGACGACCGGCTGTATCGACAATTACAAGGTCGTAACCTTTGGCTTTGGCTTCTTGGATGGCATTTTGGGCAATGGCTACCGGATTTTTGCTGTCCGGTTCCGAGTACATCGGTACGTCAATCTGTTCAGCCAGTACACGCAACTGCTCGATAGCGGCAGGACGGTACACGTCACAAGCCACCAATAACGGCTTTTTGTTCTTCTTGCTCTTCAGCATGCGGGCCAGCTTTCCGGAGAAAGTTGTTTTACCGGAGCCTTGCAAACCGGACATTAGGATAATGGCAGGCTTGGAGTCGAGGTTTATTTCAGAAGTCTCGCCGCCCATGAGCTGGGTCAGTTCATCGTGTACGATTTTTACCATCAGCTGGCTGGGCTTAACGGCTGTCAGCACGTTTTGTCCCAAGGCTTTTTCCTTAACGGTATCGGTGAAGTTTTTGGCTACCTTATAGTTCACGTCGGCATCCAAAAGTGCCTTACGTACGTCTTTCAGGGTTTCCGCAACATTGATTTCGGTGATTTTGCCCTCACCTTTCAAAATTTTAAACGACCTTTCAAGTCTCTCGCTTAAATTATCGAACATAGTATCTAATTACAATTACTAAATTACAAATTACTCTTATTGAGGCGCAAAAGTACAAAAAATCCCTTTAACTGCCTTCTTTTGAAGCAGAATATTATTGAAGACTTGCAGCGGGATGGGCGAAAAGAATGGAAGTGCCGGTCAAGGCACTGATAATCATCTATATTATTCTGTTTTTTTTAGTTCTTTTTGCTTACTTTCTATTGATAATGTCTCTGGCGCAGGGTCCTTCGTGGTTGGGATATCCCGGTGCGTGGCTGCGCCATCTCTTGTCGGCTTCAACTTTCAGGCTTCGGTAGTCGTCCTGTGTGCGGCGGATGTAGTCGTCCAGCAGTGCCCGGTGCTCGGCCAGAATCTTTGAGTATTTGGGGTCATGGGCAAGGTTTCGTCTTTCTCCTTTATCCTTCAGCATATCATACAGTTCTTCCCCGTTGCCTTCCAGATAGTGTGTGTATTTGTATCTGGGACTGCGTATCATCCGTCCCGGGCTGACGGTCACTTCGTATTCACTGTGCCATTCGGAGGCTGCATAGGGGTGCTGTCTCTTTTGCTTCTCGCCTTTCAGGAAAGGGGCAAGGCTGATGCCGGGCTTGGAGGAAGGCACCGGAATGCTTGCCAGTTCACAGAGAGTGGGCAGCAGGTCGATAGTGGGTTGGGTCAGTAAATCTTCCACCGGTTTTTGACGGGGATGAATACCGGGACCGGCTATGATGAAGGGCACATTTGTCATTTCTTCGTAAAAGCTGACCTGCTTGGTTACCATGCGGTGTGACCCCATTCCGTCTCCGTGGTCTGCCAGTACAATGACAATTGTATTTTTTCCGGCGGGAGTGGAGTAGAGGGCTTCCAGTACACTCTCTATCTGTCTGGCCACTATCCGCGTGTAATGCTGGAAGGCGGCGACGTAGTGCCGGTAATTGTCCTCGTTCCAGTGGGCGGCTTGCATCATCCTCCGGTGGCTGCAGCAGATGTACTGAATGGGCAACGGAAGTTTTTCCCAGTCTTCCACTTCAAAGTTTTCGGGTAGTAGCGGGAGTGGGGTACTGATGGGGCTATCTATGTGCTCCCCTTTATTTTCGCCTACATATCCGCAGATATTGTGCGGGTTTTGGAAATCGGCTATGCAGATGAAAGGTTCTTGCGGTGGATTGCTGAGATAGGCCACGGCATCCTCGCAGGTTCCTACATCCAGAAAGCTGTCATTGTTGACGGGAAATTCGGGGTCGGTGAAGGGCTTGGCAACCGGTTCCTTGTGGCGGAATCCCCTTAGGGAACCCATGTCATGGGTTTTGCCAAAGTGGACGGCCTCATAACCGTTGGCGGTGAAGAGGCTTCCCAGGGTCGGAATGCTGTCGGGCAGCGGAGGATTGATGTGTTCGGCCGAGTTGGAACGTACATTGGTTTGATGCGGCATCAGTCCGCTCCATAAGGCAGCGCGTGACGGTTGGCTGAGGGGGCATCCCACGTATGCGTTGGCAAATGTTACACCTTGGGAGGCAATTCGGTCTATAGGTGGAGTGCAGCTGGGGTCGGCACCGTATGCGCCTACTACCCGCTGGGTCAGATGGTCGCATTGGATAATAAGAAAATTGGGCGATTGCTGTGCCATTACCGGAAAGCTGCACAATGCCATTCCCATAAAAGAGTGAATCGTTTTCATCAGATTTGGATTTTATTTGTTCAAGGTTATTGTATGGTGGCAAATGTATGAAAAAACGGATATAAAAAAAGCTTCCACCTACGTTTATGAACGTAAATGGAAGCTTTTGTACAATATCTGTATGCAGTTGCTGTTAACTGTTCATGCTCATCAGGAATTCGTCGTTGTCTTTGGTCTTCTCCAGACGGTCTTTTACGAAGTCCATGGCTTCTATCGGATTCATGTCGGCAAGGTACTTGCGGAGAATCCACATGCGGTCCAGTGTCTGCTTGTCTTGCAGCAGGTCGTCGCGGCGAGTGCTGGAGGCAACGATGTTGACAGCCGGGAAGATACGCTTGTTGGACAAGTTGCGGTCGAGCTGCAACTCCATATTACCCGTACCCTTGAATTCTTCGAAGATAACCTCGTCCATCTTTGAGCCAGTGTCAATCAAGGCAGTGGCAAGGATGGTCAGTGAACCGCCGCCCTCGATGTTACGTGCTGCACCGAAGAAGCGTTTGGGCTTATGTAATGCGTTGGCATCCACACCACCGGAAAGCACTTTGCCGGAAGCCGGGGATACGGTGTTGTAGGCACGTGCCAGGCGGGTGATGGAGTCGAGGAAGATGACAACATCGTGTCCGCATTCCACCATGCGTTTTGCTTTTTCAAGGACGATGCCGGCAATCTTCACGTGGCGTTCTGCCGGTTCGTCGAAGGTAGAGGCGATTACTTCCGCATTGACGGTACGCGCCATGTCGGTAACTTCCTCCGGGCGTTCGTCGATGAGCAGCATAATCATGTAGACTTCCGGATGATTGGCGGCAATGGCGTTGGCTATGTCTTTCATCAAGATGGTCTTACCGGTTTTGGGCTGTGCCACAATCAAGGCACGCTGACCTTTGCCGATGGGGGCAAACAAGTCTACGACACGGGCCGACATAGAGTCGGAGTATCCGCCTTTGCAAAGCTTGAACTTCTCGTCCGGGAAGAGGGGAGTGAGGTGCTCGAACGGTACGCGGTCGCGTACGAAAGCCGGGTCACGTCCGTTTATTTTGGATACTTTTACCAGCGGGAAGTACTTTTCGCCTTCTTTCGGGGGACGGATTACGCCTTCTACCACATCACCGGTTTTCAGGCCGAACAATTTGATTTGTGATTGTGATACGTAAATATCGTCCGGTGAGGACAAATAGTTGTAATCGGAGGAACGGAGGAAGCCGTAGCCATCCTGCATGATTTCCAGTACACCGGTTCCGGTGAGGATGTCATCGAATTCGTACGTCTTCTCGCGTTCTATTACGGGTTTGCGTTCCGGAGCGGCGGGATAGTTCTCTCCGTTGTTATACGGTTGTGCAGGGCGCTGCTGCACGGGGCGCTGTTGGTTATAGCCACCGTTGCGGTTGTTATTGTTGTTGTTATTGTATGGGGTGTTGTTGTCGCGGGCGCGAGGCGCGGGCGGTGTGGTCTGTTGCGGTTCGGCTGGGGCAGCGGCAGGAGTGGGAGTGGCGGGAGTTTCCGCTTTGGTCGCTTCGAATTTGCCGATAAGTTCGGATGGCAATTCTATTTTTTCCGTAGGGAGGTCTTCAATGGGGATGAAGTCATCTGCCGCTTCGGCCAGGATAGGGCTTTCGTCCGGTACGATATTCTTTTCTGCTTTGGCTTCTGCCTGAGGTTCTGTTTTCGGAGCTTTAGCCTCGAAGTTCAATTCCGGTTCGGCAACCTTCGGGGTTTCCGTTGCTTGGGGTGCAGCAGTCTCTTCCTTTACCTTGCGGGGGCGTCCCGGTTTGCGTTTGGGTACGGCGGCTTCTTTGGCTGGCGCCGGCGTTGCAGCTTCTATGGTCGGTTCTTGGGGTGCTTCCACAGTTTTGGGTTGTTCTTTCGCAGCCGGTGCTTCCTCTGTTTTGGCTTTGGTGAGGTCTCCGTTTTTATTGGCTGAGAACACTTTGTCGGCACCTTCCTTTTTTACGGTCTTTACAGTGACGCGCGAGCGTTTTTGCTTTTCCCCTTTACGCTCTTCCTTCAGCTTGTCGGCGGCAACTTTCTTGGTAGCGCCTGCGATAGCTTGTTCGTCAAGTATCTTGTAAACAAGTTCTTCTTTTTTGAGTGAGTCTGTTTTTTTTATACCCAGTTCTTGGGCAATAGTTTGTAGTTCCGACAAATTTTTGTCGTTCAGTTGAATGATGTTATACATACAGTATATATGTGAATGGTTTAAAATTTACTTTTATTGAAAGGCATAAGTGCACAGTTGCAGTTGTTGTAGGAAGCAACTTGGGCAAGTTTACCTTGTGATATATGATTTATATGGGATATTTATTATTGAACCGGAAATCTGATAAACAATTCTTGCCACAGCAAGAAGTCGCAGAATGTTTCAACGGTGCAAAGGTAATAAATATTTTTGGTTTCATAAACAAATCATCTTTTTTTTAAATTTAAAACTTTATCTTTGCTGTATTAACAACAACATGAAGGATTGGTTTATGAATATAGATGAAGTACAGTTGATAACTTTTTCACCTACTTGTACCTCTAAACAAGTGGGAGAGGCAATTGTTCACGGAACGGGAATTTCGTCTGTCTCCAAAGTGGACCTCACCTTGGAGGCGGCGGGTAAAAGGGAGGTACCTTCCCATGCTTTGGCGGTCATCACGGTGCCCGTATATGGCGGCCATGTGGCTCCTTTGGCATTGGAGCGGATGAAGGAGCTTCATGCTGACGGTGCACCTGCCGTGGTTGTGGTGGTGTACGGCAACCGGGCCTATGAGAAGGCTTTGGTGGAATTGGATGCTTTTGTCACGAGGTTGGGCTTCAAGGTAATTGCAGGTGCTACGTTTGTAGGAGAGCACTCTTATAGCAGTGAGAAATATCCGGTGGCAGCCGGACGTCCGGATGCGGACGACTTGGAGTATGCAAAGCTTTTTGGTGAAAAGATACGTGCTAAAATTGCGGCGGCCGAAGATATGGAGAAACTGTATGGGGTGGATGTGACCCGTATCCAGCGTCCGCGCCAGCCTTTCTTCCCGTTGCTCCGCTTTTTGCGCAGAGTCGTCAAGTTGCGTAAGAGTGGGGTGCCTATGCCCCGTACTCCGCAAGTGGATGCGGAACGTTGTACGCATTGCGGATATTGCGTGAAGCATTGTCCTGCAGGAGCCATTATAAAAGGAGACGAGTGCAATACGGTTGCAGAGAAATGCATCAAATGTTGTGCTTGTGTGAAAGGCTGTCCGCAGAAGGCGCGCACGTATGACACGCCGTTTGCCGTATTGCTTTCCGATTGCTTCAAGAAACAGAAGGAGGACAGAATTATTCTGTGATGGCTACTGGTCGATGGTTGATACGACCAGTACTTTCCGGGTTTTTTCGTCTATTCTGAAACGGTTGTCCACCCGTTCTCCCACCAGCCAGATGATGTCATCTCCGCAGCAAAGCACCCATTGCCGTTCTTTGCGCAGAAGGGAGAACTTGCGGTCGGTCAGGTAGTCGCTTACCTTCTTCCGGCCTTTCATGCCGAAGGGCACGAAGCTGTCTCCCTGCCTGCAAAGGCGTAGCGAGAGGGGATGCTGGAGTTTGTCGGCATCAAAGCAGGCGGTGGCTTTGTTGCGTGGAATCATGAAATCCGGTGTATAAGGATGTTCTTTTATTTCCAATAAGGGCTTTACGGCTTCCTGTACGGGCTCTATCAACAACGAGCCGCGGTCTTTGATGACACGCCAGCCGGGGGTGGCAAAGACTTTGCCGGGCTGTCCGTCCAATGTCTGGCAGATGTCCCTTACTTGTGCGGCGTTGAATCCAAGCGGATGCAGAATTTCAAATAAGACCGTTTCCGGTGCCGCTTCTTGCCTCAGGGCGCCGATACTTATGCCTTCCGGTGTCTTGACTCGCAGTTTGGCTTCTTCTATACCTATATTATATATAGAGGCGGCATCGTCCAGATGCTCTGCCGTTTTGAGGATGCTTTCCTTGACGGAGGGGTTTATCTCCTGCATCATGGGAAGCAGGTTCAAGCGTATTTTGTTGCGAGTATATTCGTCCTGCAGATTGGTGCTGTCTGTCACGTAGGCTTGCCCGATACTTTCCAGATAACCGACGATTTCCTTTCTGTCCAGGCAGAGCAAGGGGCGGACTATATGTCCGTTTCGGGGGCGTATACCCCGCAATCCGTTGATGCCGGTACCGCGAATCAGATTGAGCAGCAATGTCTCTACACTGTCATCTTGATGGTGGGCGACGGCAATGACAGCTGCACTGCATGCTTCCCTTGTTTTTTCGAACCACGCGTAGCGCAATTCCCTTGCAGCCATTTCGATGGAGATATGCCGTTCCTTTGCTTCCTGCTCCGTGTTGAAGTGGACGGTGTGCAGCGTCACCCGGTGCTCCAGGCAGAGTTGGCGTACAAAGTGCTCGTCGCGGTCGGATTCCGCTCCGCGCAGATGGAAGTTGCAATGGGCGGCTTCGCATGTGTATCCCAGGCTGAGGAGCAGGCGCAGCAACGCCACGGAGTCCGCCCCGCCGCTCAGTGCCACAAGTATCTTGTCGTCCAGCGAGAAGAGCTTGTGGCGCTCGATGTATTGTACTACCTTCTGCATATTCAACTATAGAGTGGTGCAAAGATAGTGCAAACGATTTTTATTGCCATATCTGCAAGTATCTATTTTCAGAATCTCTATCGGCTAAGGTCGTATTTGCTAAAAGCTAATCTTACCACAGCTGTGTTTTATGCATACCACACCTTTGTTCTTTTCTTACCACAGCTGTGGTAAGAAAAGAACAAAGGTGTGGTGAAGTTACGATTTAGTATCTCTGGAAGTAGTGTTCTGCCTTCTGGGCATTATTGTTTAGTGTCTCTTATTTAAAAACATTCTAAATTATTTGTGCCTTGCGGACATAAGTATTATCTTTGCCCCCAAAATAGAAAAGAAAGGCAGAAAGACTATGCGTTTGTCCGAATTGAATACCGGTGAAAAAGGTGTAATCGTAAAAGTGCTGGGACACGGTGGTTTCCGCAAACGGATTGTGGAAATGGGATTTATTAAAGGTAAAACAGTGGAGGTCTTGCTGAATGCCCCACTACGCGACCCTATCAAATACAAAGTAATGGGATATGAGATTTCTCTTCGTCGGCAGGAGGCTGAGATGATAGAGATTATCAGTGAGCAGGAAGCTAAGGAGCAGGCTGTGCAGCCCGATTACCACGAGGGGTTGGGCGAAAACATGCATCTGGGCGAAGATGAGCTGAAGCAACTGGCCCTCGGCAAACGCCGCACCATAAATGTGGCTTTGGTGGGAAATCCCAACTGTGGTAAAACTTCTCTTTTCAACATCGCTTCCGGTTCGCACGAGCATGTGGGCAATTACAGTGGCGTTACGGTAGATGCCAAGGAGGGGTATTTTGATTTCCAAGGTTACCACTTCCGTATTGTCGACCTTCCCGGAACCTATTCCCTCTCGGCCTACTCCCCTGAAGAAATCTATGTCCGCCGGCACATTATCAATGAAACGCCGGATATCATTATCAATGTTGTGGACTCTTCCAACCTGGAACGCAATCTCTATCTCACCACCCAGCTGATTGACATGAACGTGCGCATGGTGATTGCACTGAACATGTACGATGAGCTGGAAGCCAGTGGAAACACGCTGGACTATGTAAAGCTCAGCCAGTTGTTCGGAGTTCCGATGTTGCCTACGGTCAGCCGTAGCGGAAAAGGCATTGAACAGCTGTTCCATGTGATTATCAATATTTACGAAGGCGGCGACTTCCTCGACCATAAGGGCAGGATGCGCAGCGAGATATTGAGTGACCTTCGCAGCTGGCATCAGGAGTATGTTCCCGACCATGACTTCGGCAGCCATAAAGAAGAGATAGAACAGCCGCGTGGCTTCTACCGTCATATCCATATCAATCACGGTCCCGAGCTGGAACGTAGCATTGAGGAGGTGAAGCGCGTCATCAGCGTCAATGAGAACATCCGCCACAAATATTCCACGCGTTTCCTTGCCATCAAGTTGCTGGAGAACGACGAAGACTTGAAAAAGATTGTGGAGGAGTTGCCCAATGGAAAGGAGATTCTTGCTGTCCGCGACCGGGAAGAGGCACGGATTGCCGAGGTGGTGAACGAGGAGAGCGAGCAGGCCATCACCGATGCCAAGTATGGTTTTATAGCCGGTGCCCTGCGCGAGACCTATGTGGACAATCATCAGGATACGTCGCGCACTACTCAAATCATAGACTCAATCGTTACTCACCGTGTATGGGGTTATCCCATTTTCTTCCTTTTCCTTTATCTGATGTTCGAAGGCACCTTTGTGCTGGGCGACTATCCTATGCAGGGGATTGAATGGCTGGTAGGCGAATTGGGCGACCTGATATGCAACAACATGTCCGAAGGACCGCTGAAGGACCTTCTGGTGGATGGTATTATCGGAGGTGTGGGCGGTGTCATTGTTTTCCTGCCGAATATTCTGTTGCTCTATTTCTTTATTTCCTTGATGGAAGACTCGGGCTATATGGCACGTGCCGCTTTCATTATGGATAAGATTATGCATAAAATGGGGCTGCATGGAAAGTCTTTCATTCCGCTGATTATGGGCTTTGGGTGTAATGTGCCCGCCATTATGGCTTCGCGTACCATTGAGAACCGCAAGAGCCGTCTGGTGACGATGCTCATCAATCCGCTGATGTCGTGCAGCGCTCGTCTACCCATCTATTTATTGCTGGTAGGCGCCTTCTTCCCGAACAATGCGAGCTTTGTGCTGTTAGTAATCTATGCCATCGGCATTCTGTTGGCAGTGGTCATGGCACGTCTTTTCTGCCGCTTTCTGGTGAAAGGAGACGATACGCCGTTTGTCATGGAGCTGCCGCCTTATCGTATGCCGACGTCCAAGGCCATCTTCCGCCATACGTGGGAGAAGGGGGCGCAGTATCTCCGCAAGATGGGAGGCATCATTATGGTGGCATCCATCGTTATCTGGGCATTGGGATATTATCCCAACCACGATGAATATGAAAGTGTGACGGAACAGCAGGAGAATTCCTACATCGGCCGGATTGGTAAAGCCATGGAACCGGTCATCGAACCGTTGGGATTCGACTGGAAGCTGGGCATCGGCATCCTTTCCGGCGTGGGCGCCAAGGAGCTGGTGGTAAGCACGCTCGGAGTGCTTTATGCCGACGATGCTGAGGCAGATGCCGCAAGCTTGGGTGAACGCATTCCGATAACGCCCCTGGTGGCTTTCGGTTACATGGTGTTTGTGCTGATTTATTTTCCGTGCATCGCCACGTTGGCAGCCATTAAAGGGGAGTCGGGCAGTTGGAAGTGGGCCGTGTTTGCGGGGGCTTTATACTACTGCGCTGGCCTGGCTGATGTCTTTTGCAATTTATCAGATAGGAGGTCTGTTTTTATGATGAATAGTTGGCAGGAGTGGGTAGTAGCCTTATTTGTTGTTGCTCTGCGCTGTGCGGATTGGCATGAGTATTTATTCTTTTTTTCATCGGGTCAAAGAAAATGGTAATCCGTGTGATAGCTGTGCAAGTGGCTGTGAACTAAAGAATTTATATGATAAGAAGCGTGCGGAGTGCAGTGGAGTGAACGAAAAAAAGAAGAAAAGTTGTTGCGGATAGTTGGTAGTTCAAAAAAAGTGCTACCTTTGCATCCGCAAACGAGAAATAAAGAGTTCTTGTAAGAACCGGTACCTTGGATGAGTGGCTTAGTCAGCGGTCTGCAAAACCGTGTACGGCAGTTCGAATCTGCCAGGTACCTCGAAGAATAAAACTCCGAAACTGTCATTTTAAAAGTGTTTTCGGAGTTTTTGGTTATATGGGCAATTGTTTGCCCATTCTATAAAATATCATTCGCTGAATAGTTACAGCTTACTTATTAAAGATTGAATAAAATGAAAAAGTTGGATTTCTGATTTTCTGTCTGTTTGCTATGTGCAGCATGGCAGGCAAGGCGCAGGATGTAGTGGCGGACAGTACCGGCTACATCGTTAAGGTAGGGGAGATGGCTCCAGATTTTACAGTGAAGCTGACGGATGGGAAAAGCATTACCCTTTCGGAACTTCGTGGGAAGGTGGTCATGTTGCAGTTTACCGCAAGCTGGTGTGGAGTGTGCCGTAAGGAGATGCCTTTCATTGAGAAGGATATATGGCTGAAGCATAAGTCGAATCCGGATTTTATGCTGATTGGCATCGACCGTGACGAGCCGTTGGAGAAAGTGATTGCTTTTGGTAAGTCAACCGGAGTGACCTATCCTTTGGGTCTGG
>ENA-OQDA01000683-OQDA01000683.1-human-gut-metagenome-genome-assembly--contig:-NODE-683-length-13410-cov-2.406836_pt1 | contig 13410 bp, 15 predicted proteins | sample MGYA00242771_ERZ504603 | MGnify/ENA primary metagenome ERZ504603 (study PRJEB26092, sample SAMD00036328) | human gut metagenome | host: Homo sapiens | study: EMG produced TPA metagenomics assembly of...
GGTCTAACACGAAGTGTTTTTAACGTCATATTCAGAGAGTCCTTTCGAGGGCTGTCTTTTTATTTCCAGGATAGTTGATCAGGGGTTCACATGCAGGGCACAAAAATTCGACTTTTAGCGGGCGGCTTGCTGATGATGGCCACTGCCGGCTATGTGCAGGCAGATGCGCTCCAGCCTGATCCAGCATGGCAACAGGGCACGCTGGCAAATGGTTTACAGTGGCAAGTGTTAGCCACTCCCCAGCGCCCGAGCGACCGTATTGAGGTTCGCCTGCTGGTTAATACCGGTTCACTCACCGAAAGTGCGCAACAGAGTGGTTTCAGCCATGCGATCCCGCGTATCGCGCTGACGCAAAGCGGTGGCCTCGATGCCTCGCAAGCCCGTTCACTGTGGCAGCAGGGGTTCGATCCCAAACGTCCCATGCCGCCGGTTATCGTTTCCTATGATTCCACGTTGTATAACCTCAGTCTGCCTAACAGCCGTAACGATCTACTGAAAGAGTCACTTTCTTATCTGGCGAATATCTCCGGTAAACTGAGCATTACCTCTGAAACGGTCAATCATGCGCTGAATAGCGAAGATATGGTTGCAACCTGGCCGTCAGATACCAAAGAAGGGTGGTGGCGTTACCGTCTGAAGGGATCAACCCTGCTGGGGCACGATCCCGCCGATCCGTTGAAAACGCCTGTAGATGCGTCGAAAATTCAGTCTTTCTACCAGAAATGGTATACCCCGGACGCGATGACGCTGATCATCGTCGGTAACGTTGATGCACGCAGCGTAGCTGAGCAAATCAATAAAACCTTTGGCGAGTTAAAAGGAAAACGCGAAACGCCTGCACCGGTACCCACGCTCTCTCCGCTGCGAGCAGAAGCCGTGAGCATTATGACCGATGCGGTACGCCAGGATCGCCTGTCTATTATGTGGGATACGCCGTGGCAACCGATCCGTGAATCTGCCGCGTTATTACGTTACTGGCGCGCTGATTTAGCGCGTGAGGCGCTGTTCTGGCACATTCAGCAAGAGCTAACCAAAAACAATGCCAAAGACATTGGCCTCGGATTTGACTGCCGGGTGCTGTTCCTGCGCGCGCAGTGCGCGATTAACGTTGAGTCGCCGAACGATAAGCTGAACGCCAATCTGGGTACGGTTGCGCGTGAGCTGGCGAAAGTGCGTGATAAGGGACTGCCGGAAGAAGAGTTCAATGCGCTGGTAGCGCAAAAGAATCTGGAACTGCAGAAGCTGTTTGCCACCTATGGTCGTACCGATACCGATATTTTGATCAGCCAGCGTTTGCGCTCGCTGCAAAATCAGGTGGTGGATATTGCGCCTGAACAGTACCAGCGTTTACGCCAGAGCTTCCTCAACAGCCTGAGCGTTGAGATGCTGAATCAGGACCTGCGTCAGCAGCTATCGCAAGATATGGCGTTAATTCTGCTGCAGCCGAAGGGCGAACCTGAATTCAATATGAAGGATCTGCAGGCGACGTGGGATAGCATTATGGCGCCCGTTACCGCAGCGGCAACGTCTGTTGAAACGGATGAATCACACCCTGAAGTGACGGATATCCCGCCTGTACAGTAAAGGGTATCGTAACCTGTAGGCCGGGCAAGCGAAGCGCTCCCGGCTTACCCAGTGCCGGATGCGGCGTTAACGCCTTATCCGGCCTCCAGGAACAATAAATTATTGCGGCATGGCGTCGCGGGGGATAATCGCCCCACGATGCTGAATGACGGTGCTTGCCGTCAGGTGGCCTCGTTTTGCGGCTTCGGCGGCATCGCCACCGGTCAGACGGACCGCCAGATACCCGGCGCTGAAGGAGTCTCCGGCCGCAGTGGTATCGATCACTTTCTCTTTCGGCAATTTAACGGCCGGAATGTCGATCAGTTCTTCGCCTGCAATGGAAACCAGGCAAGAGTCTGCGCCACGCTTCACAACCACTTCCTGTACGCCAGCCGCGTGAGTACGGGCAATTACCTCGGCAACGGGTTTTTCACCCCACAGTGCGTCTTCATCGTCCAGCGTCAGGAATGCGATATTGGTGCATTCCAGCATTTGCTGATACACCTGCTGGGTTTCTTCTTTGCTGCTCCACAGACGTGGGCGGTAGTTATTGTCAAAAATGACTTTTCCACCGTTGGCACGGCATTCACGCAGCAACGACAGCAGCTTGTCACGACTTGCCGGGCTTAAAATCGCCAGGCTGATTCCGCTCAGATACAAGTAGTCAAATGTCGCCAGCTCTTCGCAAATCGCGGCAGACTGCTCGCTCTCCAGCCAGAATTTTGCGGCGGCTTCATTACGCCAGTAATAGAAGGTGCGCTCGCCAGTGCTGTCGGTCTCAATGTAGTAGAGACCCGGCAGGCGGTTTTCCATGCGCTGGGTTAATGAGGTGTCCACGTTTTCACCCTGCCAGGACTCCAGCATTTGTTGGCTAAAACTGTCGGTACCCAGTGCAGTCACATAGTGTACGGAAAGTGCCGCCGCATCGACCTGACGGGCGATATAAACGGATGTATTCAACGTGTCGCCACCGAATCCGCGCTGAACGTCAGCGCCTTTCTGTGACAGCTCAATCATGCATTCGCCAATCACGGCAATCTTTCTGGACATAGTCGTAACCTGCTCTGAAAAAAATTAGCGTTAGTGTGCGCTGTGGGTGTTAAGTGGTCAACTATATTAAAACATCGTTCCATTATTTTTTTGAGCCAGCACGTGTTCTGCGTCGTTTTTTGCCGCTTAGTTTCTATTTTGCGTACGGCTGAACGTAAAGTTCTGCGCCTGAGCGCCGATAACCTTTGACGAGTCCGGTCAGTCACACTCTTATTTACAGGACATCTCAGATGATAAAGCAGGTTACCCAGCAGCTCATTACGCCCGATGCGAGTATTGAAAGCTTGCTGGAAAGACGCTATTGGCTGCAGTGCGAGCGTGCTTACACCTACCAGCCAATTTACCAGACCAACGGACGGCTGATGGCCGTTGAACTGCTGACCGTCGTGAGCCATCCTGATAACCCTTCCCAACGTATTGCACCAGACCGCTATTTTGCTGAAGTGGCTGTACGGCATCGTGTTGATGTAGTGAAAGAGCAACTTCTGCAGCTTGAGCTGAAAGGGGGCTTTTTCAGAGCCAACAACCTGCTGGCTTCTGTGAACGTCGACGGACCAACGCTCATTGCGATGCGTCAGGATCCCGAAATCCTGAAAATCATTGAAGGCCTGCCGTGGCTGCGTTTTGAGCTGGTGGAACATATCCGCTTGCCGAAGGGGGCGTCGTTCGCCTCAATGTGCGAGTTCGGTCCGCTCTGGCTGGATGACTTTGGTACCGGAATGGCGAACTTCTCGGCGCTTAGTGAAGTGAGTTATGACTATATCAAAGTGGCGCGGGATCTGTTCGTCATGCTGCGCAAGACGCCGGAGGGACGTAATCTCTTCACACTACTATTACAGCTCATGAACCGCTATTGCCGCGGTGTCATTGTCGAAGGCGTTGAAACGCTGGAAGAGTGGCGTGATGTGCAAAACTCACCGGCTTTCGCGGCCCAAGGCTATTTTCTCTCTCGTCCAGTGCCCCTGGATACCCTCGAAGACGTAATTCTGTCACTTTGATGAGGGCGTAGCGCACCTCCTTTTCATCCTGCTGGACTATCTTTAGGACAGGCAAGGAAGGAAGTAAGGAGGTTAGACATGACGAGAACAGGTAAAATAACCACTTCAGTAATAGGGGTTTTCTTGTTGTTGATCGTCGTACTCATCATTGTGATTGCGACATTTGACTGGAACCGGCTCAAACCGACCATCAACCAGAAAGTCTCTACAGAACTCAACCGGCCCTTTGCTATACGGGGTGATCTGGGTGTGGTTTGGGAACGCCAGAAGCAGGAAACTGGCTGGCGTAGCTGGGTTCCGTGGCCGCATGTTCATGCTGAAGATATCATCCTCGGCAACCCGCCGGACATTCCCGACGTCACCATGGTGCATCTCCCGCGCGTTGAAGCTACGCTCGCCCCGCTGGCACTGCTGACAAAAACTGTCTGGCTCCCGTGGGTCAAGCTGGTCAAACCCGATGCGCGGCTGATCCGCCTGTCGGAGAAAAACAATAACTGGACCTTTAACTTAGCTGGGGACGAAAACCGCGATCCTGATGCGCCGCCATCCGCATGGTCTTTCCGGCTGGATAACATTCTGTTCGACCAGGGACGTATCGCCATTAACGATAAGGTGACGAAGTCGGAGATTGAGATCCTGGTCGATCCGCTGGGTAAACCGTTGCCCTTTAGCGAAGTGACCGGCGCAAAAGGTATAAGAGAGCACGCCCGCGTCGAGGACTACGTGTTTGGGCTGAAAGCGCAAGGGCGATATAACGGCGAACCGCTAAGCGGTAGCGGAAAAATAGGCGGAATGCTTGCGCTGCGTGGCGAAGATACGCCTTTCCCGATTCAGGCTGATTTCCGTTCGGGCAATACGCGCGTAGCGTTTATCGGCACGATAAACGATCCGATGAACATGGGCGGGGCGGATCTGCGGCTTAAATTCTCGGGAGATTCGCTAGGGGATTTGTACGATTTGACCGGCGTACTGCTCCCGGATACGCCGCCGTTTGAAACCGACGGACGTCTGGTGGCGAAAATTGACCCGGAAAAATCCTCTGTTTTTGATTATCGCGATTTCAATGGCCGTATTGGCGACAGCGATATTCACGGAACGCTGGCCTACACCACCGGTAAGCCGCGACCCATGCTGAAGGGTGATGTGGAATCACGCCAGCTGAGGCTGGCCGATTTGGGGCCGCTGATCGGGGTGGATTCAGGTAAAGGGGCGGAACGGGCAAAACAATCTGAACAGCGCAAAGGTGAGAAGAGCGTTCAGCCTGTGGACAAGGTCTTGCCGTATGACCGTTTTGAAACCGATAAATGGAACGTGATGGACGCTGACGTGCGTTTCAAAGGACGGCGTATTGAGCATGGCAGTAGCCTGCCGATCAGCGATCTCTCCACTCATATCATCCTGAAAAATGCCGACCTGCGCCTGCAACCGCTGAAATTTGGTCTTGCGGGAGGCAGCATTGTCTCCAGCATCCATCTGGAAGGAGATAAAAAGCCGATGCGGGGGCAGGCGGATATTCAGGCGCGGCGGCTGAAGCTAAAAGCGCTGATGCCCGATGTGGAACTGATGCAGAAAACGCTCGGTGAAATGAACGGGGACGCCCGGTTTAGCGGAAGTGGAAACTCGGTAGCGGCGCTGCTGGGTAACAGCAATGGCAACCTGAAACTGCTGATGAATGACGGCTTGATCAGCCGGAATCTGATGGAAATTGTGGGCTTGAATCTGGGGAACTATCTTGTCGGGCAGATATTTGGTGATGACGAAGTGCGGGTGAACTGCGCGGCGGCGAATCTGGATATTGTTAACGGCGTGGCGCGTCCGCAGATTTTTGCTTTCGACACGGAAAACGCAGTCATTAATGTCACTGGTACGGCGAGCTTTGCGTCGGAGCAACTGGATTTAACCATCGATCCGGAGAGCAAAGGGATTCGTATTATTACTCTGCGTTCGCCGCTGTATGTTCGCGGCACCTTTAAGAATCCGCAGGCTGGCGTGAAGGCCGGACCGCTGATTGCGCGCGGTGCGGTTGCTGCCGCATTAGCCACGTTAGTCACTCCTGCGGCGGCCTTGTTGGCGCTGATTTCGCCGTCAGAGGGTGACGCGAATCAGTGTCGGACGATCCTGTCACAGATGAAGAAGTGATGTCTGGCCGGATGTTTATCCGGCCTGGATTTCATGCTCAACGTAGGCCGGATAAGGTGGTTACACCGCATCCGGCAAAAGAATCACAACGACTGATGGCGGGTTTCGTGGGTCAACAGCAGTGCAATCAGCGTTAACGCCGCCATCGATGCCAGATACGTACCGACAGCCGCCAGACCATAATTCGCCTGCAACCATGCGGCGATGTATGGGGCAACCGATGCGCCGAGAATTGACGAAACGTTGTACGAGAACGACGCCCCCGTATAGCGCACTTCGGTCGGGAACAGCTCCGGCAGCAGTGCGCCCATCGGGCCAAATGTCAGACCCATCAGGCTTAAGCCCAGCAACAGGAAGGCGAACACCAGCACCGGATTGCCAGAGCCGAGCAGCGGTTTAAAGGCAAACAGCGCAAACAGAATGATCAGCGTGGTGATGATAAGCATGCTCTTGCGGCGACCAAACGCATCGGCCAGCAGGCCCGCCACCGGTACCATGACGCCAAAACCAATGACCGCCATCATCAGCATCCACAACACTTCATTACGCGGCAGGCCAAGCCCTACAGGCGCTGCGGCGGTACTGAACGTCATCGAATAGACGGTCATGATATAGAACAGCGTATAGGTCGCCAGCATGATGAACGTGCCGAGGATCGTCACGCGAACATGTTTTGTCAGTAGAGTACCCAGCGGGATTTTCACCTGTTTTTTCGCCGCGGCTACTTTGGCGAAGACCGGGGATTCATGCAACGAAACGCGGAACGTACAGACCGATAATCACCAGCACAGCGGAGAAGATGAACGGTACGCGCCAGCCCAGCTCATGAACTGTTCGTCGGTCAGCAGCCAGGAGAGCAGCAGAAAGGTACCGTTGGCGAAGAAGAAACCGATAGGCGCGCCCAGCTGCGGAAATGATCCGTACAGCGCGCGTTTGCGCGGTGGCGCGTTTTCCGTCGCCAGCAACGCTGCACCGCCCCATTCACCGCCCAGACCTAAACCCTGACCAAAACGCGCCAGAGCCAGCAGCAGCGGGGCGAAAATGCCGATAGTTTCATAGCCCGGCAGCAGGCCAATGACGACTGTCGAGATCCCCATTGTGAGTAGTGAAGCAACCAGCGTGACTTTACGGCCGACGCGATCGCCGAAATGTCCGAACACCGCGGAACCGATAGGTCGGGCCACAAAGGCGATAGCAAAAGTGGCGAGGGACTGTAGCGTAGCCGCGGTCGGATCCCCCTGCGGGAAGAATATATGGGGAAACACGATCACCGCGGCGGTGGCGTAAATATAGAAGTCGAAGAACTCAATGGCGGTGCCAATGAGCGAGGCGACAACAACCTTGTTGCGTGAGTTGACCGGGGCGGTTTCCTGCGTGTTTTCGAGAGTGGTGGCTGTGGCTTGCATAGATCTTTCTTATTTTTGCGCGAACGAAAAGCCATATAGCCACAGCCACAGGGACATTTCAATCTGTAACAAACGCGGGAAATGGGCAAAAAAGAGGCAAAAAGCGGATAATTTTTACACCAGTAAAAATAGTTCTATGAAATGCTTCACACAATTAAAAAGATAGAGAATAAAACCAGTTTTGAGTTAAATAAAAGTTACATGCTGGATTTATCTGCTGAAATCAAGCGCGAGGATGAATTTTGCCTCTTTTATTCATCCTCGCAATACCTCAGCGGTGGGTTTTGCCCGGCATCCGCCGGTCGTCTTTATACTCCGCGGTGGCGATCCACGCGGCGCAGAATAGCGTCAGGCGGGCGAAGAAATAGAAAAAGGCCATCAGCCCCAGCACCGATCCGAACGCCGCCCCGGAGGGGGATTTCGACCAGCGCCGGCAGCGTCCAGGTCCAGTGACGATTTTATTTGATTTCAAAGCCAATTCGACCGCAGATAACGTAGCCGCGAAACAGGGCCTTGCGCCGCGGACGATGGCGCGGCAGGCGCCAGAAAATCCAGAAAAAGAGCAGATAGTTGGCAAAAATCGAGATGGCGAGGCCGATTAGCCGCCAGGCGGGTTTCAGCCATTCAAATTGCTTGTCGAGATACAGCGCGGAGATAATCATCTGCTGGCGGAGCCGGCGACGGAGGTGATGGACAGCGTAATAATCAGCGCCACCAGCAGACCGATCAGCGAGATAAGATCGCGGAAGTACTTTACCCAGATTTTCTCCTCGTCCTGCGGCCGGCGCTCCCAGACGTCGCGCGATTGAGCGCGGATCGCTTCGCGCAGGTTGCCCATCCAGTTAATACCGGAATAGAGGGCGACCAGCAGGCCGACCAGACCGACGGCGGTGCGCTGTTGCACCGCGGTGTTGATGGTGTTTTTCAACGTTGCCGCCAGCGTTGGGTCGCTGACGTTTTGCAGAATTTTGTCGAAAATGTCCTGCAGCAGGGTTGGGTGCCAGGCCAGCACGAAGCCGGCGGCGGCAAAGGAGACCATCAGGATCGGGATCATCGACAGGAACGAGAAATAGGTGATAGCCGCCCCAAACTGATTGCCGAGCCGGTCATTGAAGCGCTCTGCGGCGCGCAACAGATGGGCGATCACCGGGTTGCGCTGCACTTTGGCCGCCGTTCCGGTGACGGTCTTCAGCGCCTGGCTGGCTTTTTGCCCGACGGCGGTGTCATTAAGGGCCTCGAGCGTGCTTTTGCTTTTCTCCGGCTGCGTATCCGGTTCCTGTGGCGGGCGTCGATCGTCGTTTTCCGGCGTCATACGTAATTTCTTCCTTTTTTACAGCGAGATTCAGCAAAAAGTATACCTTAAATGCCGTATCCTGCAGGAATGCCTCTCTCCACCGCCCGTTTTCCAGCCGCGCCGCTCAATCGACATACGCTTTCATCAGTCCGCCCAGCCACTCCATAAACAGATTTACCCGGCGGGAGAGATTGCGCCGGTGCGGATAGATCAGCGAGACCGGTAGCGGCTCGGCGCGGTACTGGGGCAGGATCTCAATCAGGTCGCCGGCGCGTAACGCCTCGCGCACGCCGGTGCGTGGCACCTGAATAATCCCCAGCCCGGCGATACAGGCTGCCTGATAGGTTTCCGTACTGTTGACCGTCAATATGCCGCCGGTTTTACCCAGCGCACCGCGCCGTCGATCATTACCTCAAAGCCGGGGGGACGGACCCCGAGGGTGCTGGCGTAGTGGATCAGGGCAGTGATCCGCCAGATCCTCCAGGGATTGCGGATAGCCAAAAGCGCGCCCAAGATGAGTCCCGGGCTGGCGCAGTTAAGTTTGCGTCAGCTTGCCCAGCGGGCGGGCAATCAGCCCTGAGTCTTTGACGCGCGCCGACGCGCACCACGCAGTCAAACCCCTCGCGGATCACGTCCACCAGCCGGTCGCTGCTGCTCAGCTCCAGTTCGATGCCCGGATACTGCTGCAAAAAAGTCGGCAGATGCGGGATAACCAGCTTTTTGGCAAAACCGACCGGCATATCCACCCGCAGCCGACCGCTGATGCTCGCCGGATCGTGCTGGAACATCCCGTCCAGTTCGTCGAGATTGCTCAGCAGATCCTCGCCCGCTCGTAGTAGACCATCCCATCCTGGGTGAGTTGAACCCGACGGGTGGTACGGTGCAGGAGCCGCACGCCAAGATGGCTTTCCAGGGCCTGAATCTGTCGCGAGACGCTACCTTAGGTAGCGCCAGGTCTCGGCGGCGCGGGAGAAGCTCTCCAGATCCGCTACGCGAATGAATAACTGCATTGCATGAATTTTATCCATACCGATCGCCTATTGTTGTTGTTACTGAAACAGTAAAACGCAATATAGCGTATTTATTGTTGCATGAGCAGTTAATAAGCTACAACACAATCACAACGCAACCTGAAAGGGGTCTTCTGATGACACAACGTATCGCTTTAGTGACCGGCGGCAGCCGCGGTCTGGGTAAAAACGCCGCGTTGAAGCTGGCGGCAAAGGGAACCGATATTCTTTTGACCTATCACAGCAACCGCCAGGCGGCCCTCGACGTGGTGGCGGAAATAGAGCAAAAAGGGGTCAAAGCGGCAGCATTAGCGCTGAACGTCGGCGATTCCACAACATTTTACGCATTCGCCAGCGAGGTGGCGCAGGTGCTGGCGCAGAAGTGGGGACGCACAACCTTTGATTATTTACTGAACAATGCCGGGATCGGACTCAACGCGCCCTTCGCCGAGACCAGCGAAGCGCAGTTTGACGAGCTGATGAATATCCAGTTCAAAGGGCCGTTTTTCCTGACCCAGCGTCTGCTGCCTCTCCTGCAGGATGGGGGGCGTATCCTCAATGTCTCCAGCGGCCTGGCGCGCTTTGCCCTGCCGGGCTATGCGGCCTACGCCGCGATGAAGGGGGCGATGGAGGTTCTGACCCGCTATCAGGCGAAAGAGCTGGGCGGACGGGGATATCGGTGAACATCATCGCGCCGGGTGCCATTGAGACCGACTTTGGCGGAGGGGAGGTGCGCGATAACGCCGAGGTGAATCGGCATATCGCCGCCCAGACTGCGCTGGGGCGCGTTGGGCTGCCGGATGATATCGGCGACGCCATCGCCGCCCTGCTCAGCGATGAGCTGGCGTGGATGAACGCGCAGCGTGTGGAAGTCTCGGGCGGGATGTTCCTCTGATCCTGACTGCCCCCAGCCTGTGACCGGCGGTGCGCTACGGCGCATCGCCCTCCCCACGCAGCCGACCGAACAGCCAGTCGTTGTGCCAGCGTCCGTTGAGCCAGTAGTTTTCCCGCAGCTCCCCCTCCAGCCGGAAGCCGGCTTTGAGCAGTAACTGCTTAGACGCCTCGTTGCCGGCGGTGACGCTGGCGGTCAGGCGGCGCACGCCGCCGGTGGTAAAGGCGTAGTCGCACAGCGCGCGCAGCGATTCGTAGCCGTAGCCCCGACCCTGCGCCGCCGGGGCGAAGAGAAAGCCAACCTCGGCAATGTCGCGCTGATGATGCTGGTAGCCGGTCAGGCCGAGCGGGGTATGGGTCAGCCTGTCGCGCACCACCAGGCACAGCCAGTGTTCATCCCCGGGCGTCCACGGCGGCAGCCGCGAATCGAACGCCTCGCGGATGGCCGCCTCGCGGTCGGGGATCGGCGGACGGTAGAGCATGACCTGCGGATCCTGCTGCAGGGAAAGAAAAACGACCAGTCGTCCAGCATGCAGCGGTGAGCAGCGCAGGCGCGGCGTCAGAAGTTGCAGGCATAAAGGTCGGTCGTTCCCGGGTCCAGGGGCGGAAATCCTCTGAACATAGCAGGAGAAAGCCGCCGGGAACAGCCCGACTAGGTTGGCTCACCGTACAGGCCAATCAGTCGGCGCACCACGCCGTTGGTCCAGCCAAAGCCATCCTGCAGGGGATACTCCCCGCCGCCGCCCTCATGGGGAGCGCCGGTGGCAATATGGTATTTTTCAATCAGCTTGTGATGCTGCTTGTAAAAGTGGTTGACCGTCTGCAGCCAGCTCCAGGCAATCTCATCTCCCAGCGGATCCTGGCCGTAACGTTTAAATCCCTGGATCGCCATCCACTGCAGCGGCGCCCAGCCGTTGGGTTTATCCCACTGCTCACCGCTTTCGTATTCAGTGGCCATGATCCCCCCGGGGGGTGAGCAGGCGGGCCCGCACCGCATCGGCAAGGCGTTCTGCCTGTTCGTGGGTCGCCAGGCCGACGTAAAGGGTGACGATACTGGCTGCGGAAAACAGCGCCAGCTGTTCACGGCGCCAGTCATAATCGCGGAAACAGCCGTTCTCATCATCCCACAGATAGCGGTTGACCGCCGCCCGCCGATCCTGGGCCTTCTGGCGGAAGGCCGTCTCCGTCTCGCGATCGCCCTTCAGGCCGGAGAGGTTGGCAATGGTCGTCTCCAGCTTGAACAGGAAGACGTTCAGGTCGAGTGGGATAAACTGCGTCGTGCGGATGCTGGCCAGCCGCGTGATATCCCGCAGCCAGCGGCTGGAGTAGTCCCAGCCGGACGCGGCGCCCGCCCGCAGGTCGCGGTATACTTCATTGGCGGCCGCCCGGAGTGTCGGGCGGTCTCCACGTCTTCGCGCCACGACTCATCCCGCGGCGTGTCACGGTCGTCCCAGTAGCGATTGAGCAGGGAGCCATCCGGCATACGCACCACGTGGCGATACGCCTGGTGCGGGATCAACGACTCGGCGCCGTCCATCCAGAAGGCGTGCTCCATCTTCAGATGGTCCAGATAGCGCTTCGCGCCGCGCACGCCATCCTCTTCAAAGAGTTCGACCATCAGGGCGAACACCGGCGGCTGCGAGCGGCTGAGGTAGTAGGTGCGGTTGCCGTTCGGAATGTGGCCGTAGGTTTCAATCAGCCAGGCAAAGTTATCGGCCATGCATTTCAGCAAATCTTCCCGGCCGCTCTCCGCCAGCCCCAGCATGGTGAAATAAGAGTCCCAGTAATAGGTTTCGCTAAAGCGACCGCCGGGCACGATGTAGGCCTGCGGCAGCGCCAGTAGCGATGACCACGGGATATGATCCTGAGGCTCGCGGGTCAGCACCGGCCACAGCTTGTCGATGTGTTCTTTCAGGGTCAGGCTGGGGTCGGAGATATAGATGTCGCTCTGGCTCTCCGGCAGCCAGAAGTTGTCCTCAACGAACTGCCGCAGATCGAAGTCGGGCTGGCGTTTGACCTTGCGGTAGTTCCGCAGGATGTCCAGCGGATCGTGTTTCGGCGCGCAGTCGGGGAAGGTTTTGCTGTCCGCGAAAATGCGTGATTTCTGCACGTTGGTAAACAGCTCAAGATAGCGATCCGCCGGGGTGAGGGCATCGGACGCCGGAAGCCCCTCGATCACCTCAGGCTCCGGTTCAGCGTCTATCATCTCATCCAGCTTTAATTCGTACGGATCGGCTTCGTAGCAGGGATCGCTGTCGATCCTTAACTCGTCGTCTTCAACGTGGCGTAATTTCTGGCTGAACATAGCGATACGGACCTCCGGATAGCGTGAGTTCGGGGCCGGGCATACCCGGCCTTGTCTATTAAGCGTAGACAGTCGCTTCGGTGAGTGTGAAGCAAACTGTGCGTGAGATCACGCTTTTCCGCCGAGAAGAAAAGCTGCCATTTCAAAGTACGCTGTTGATAAGTAATTAAAAATTGTAGATCCTGGCGCAGATGAAATTCGGAGCATTCATTATGCAACAAAATTTTATCCCGGGGCGCTCACTCCCACGCCGCCTCCAGCATCTCCAGCAGCTGTTCGCCGCTCAGGCTGACCGGGTTGGCCTTCATCGATGAGGAGGTGCTGGCGGCCAGCGCCGCCGGTTCCAGCGCATCGCGCGCTACGCCGAGGTCGCGCAGGGTGCCAAGGCCAGCGCGATGGCTCCATTCCCGCAGACTGTCCCAGACCTGATCCACAGGGACGTCCAGCCCGTCGGCCAGCCAGCGGCGGACATCGTTAACGCGCTGGCGCAGGCCAGGGTCGTTGATCTGCGACTCATTGAGCGCCAGGCCAAACGGCAACAAACTGCCGCATAGGGCGCCGTGCGAGGCGCGGCTCAGGCCGCCCAGCGGGCCGGCGAGGCCGTGGATCACCCCCAGCCCGGCGTTCGCCAGCGCCAGTCCGCCGCACAGGCTGACCCAGGCCATCTCGTCGCGGCTGGCCGGACACTCTTGTTCCATCAGGATTTTTAGCGCGCGAATTCCCCGCGGGATCGCCTGCTGGCAGAGAGCATCGG
>ENA-OQDA01000684-OQDA01000684.1-human-gut-metagenome-genome-assembly--contig:-NODE-684-length-13400-cov-2.681685_pt1 | contig 13400 bp, 11 predicted proteins | sample MGYA00242771_ERZ504603 | MGnify/ENA primary metagenome ERZ504603 (study PRJEB26092, sample SAMD00036328) | human gut metagenome | host: Homo sapiens | study: EMG produced TPA metagenomics assembly of...
CCTGCATGCGGGCATCCGGCTTTTACCATTCATAAGCGCATATACCGTCAGAAGACTTTTTCCAATGAGACGGACAATTTCTTACAGAATGTCAACCTGCAAAAACATACCTTATTTATTGTGGACGAGGCTTCCATGATTTCGGGGAGTACCGGCGGAGTGGGGCATTTCGGTTCCGGTTGCTTGTTGGACGACTTGATACAGTTCGTTTATTCGGGCGAGGGATGCCGTTTGATGTTGGTGGGCGACACGGCACAGTTGCCTCCCGTGGGGGAAGAACTCAGTCCGGCCCTCTCGCGACGCGCATTGGAAGGATATGGCTTGCATGTATGGGAAGGCGAACTGACGCAAGTGGTCCGGCAGCATGACGAGAGCGGCATATTGTGGAATGCCACACGCCTGAGACATTGGATTACAGCGGATGAGTACACCGGCCTGCCCCAAGTGCGTATCCAGGGTTTTCCCGACATCCGTCGTGTACCCGGAGATGAATTGATAGAAGCTTTGGAAGAAGCCTACAGCCGGTGCGGACTAGACCAGACCATCGTGGTGACCCGGTCGAACAAACGGGCCAACATTTATAATAACGGCATAAGGGGGCGTATCCTGGGGCGGGAAGAAGAGCTTACGGGAGGCGACCAATTATTAGTGGCCAAGAACAATTATTTCTGGACTGCGGGACAGAAGGAGTGTCCCTTTGATTTTTGGCCAACGGTGACGTGGCGGTCGTGCGGAAAGTGCGGCGTACGCGTGAAATGTACGGGTTTCGCTTTGCCGATGTGTGGCTGCGCTTTCCCGATTATGACGATGTGGAGTTGGAGGCGACGGTATTGTTGGATACGTTACAGAGCGAAGCACCGGCCTTGACGAAAACCCAGTCCGATGCCTTGTTCTTTGCCGTGGAAGCGGATTATATGGACATTACGGTGAGGCGTGAACGGTTGAAGAAGTTGAAAACCGACCCGTATTTCAACGCCTTGCAAGTGAAATACGCCTATGCCGTGACTTGCCATAAGGCGCAGGGCGGACAGTGGCAACGGGTCTTCGTGGATCAGGGTTACGTGACGGAAGACATGCTTACGCCCGATTATGTCCGTTGGCTGTACACAGCCTTTACCCGGGCCACGGAAACTTTGTATCTGGTGAACTGGCCGCCGAATCAAATGGAAAGCGAGATGGGATAGAACGCTTCTGTCCGGATTTCTGATGGACTCCTCCGACGGATTTTCCATCATGAGGCAAATGAAAAATCAATCGGCTGAGAACGAAAAACGAATCTCAGCCGATTGATTTTTCGTTCTCAGCCAATTGATTTGGGAATGTAAGGAGAATGATATGTTGTTGTATGACAGCTTTTTATAAAAACTCTCGTGGGTAAAGGGGAGAAAGACTGGACTGTCTTGGATATTCAACATCCTCCCGTAAGCCGGAGCGAGGGGACGAAAAAAGTGGGAAAGAGTCATGCTCCTCCCCACTTGCTATTCGATGCCGGACAGTGGCGCGGTTTACAATGCCGCCAGTTCGACGAATTTGTCTACGGCTGCACTCAGTCCGTCGGCATTCTTGCCGCCGGCTGTGGCAAAGTGGGGCTGTCCGCCGCCGCCGCCCTGAATCAACTTGGCTGCTTCGCGGATGATTTTGCCTACGTTCATACCGTGTGCCTTCACCATATTGTCCGAAGCCGCAGCCGTCAGCATGGGCTTGCCTTCGTGCAGGCTACCGATGATGACCAATGCGTCTTCCGCACCGTTCCGAAGCTGGAAGGCCATGTCTTTCACGAGGTCAGCAGGCATGGGGGAGAATGCCACGGTATAGCGTTACCCGTTTACGATGGCGGCCTGCGAGACAATACGTGCCTTGGCTTGTGCGGCTTTTTCTTTCATGCTTTCTTCAATCTGCTTCTTCAGGGTTGCGTTTCCTCAATGGATTTGAGGATGGCAGCTTTCACGTCCGGGGCATTGTTGAACATGGTCCTCAGTTCGTTTGTCAGGTCTTGCAGGGTATAAAGCATGTTTTCTACTTTTTCTCCCGTGATGGCCTCAATACGACGGATACCGGCAGCTACCGAACTCTCGCTCAGGATTTTCATCATACCGATACGGCCGGTGGATTTGGCATGGCAACCGCCACAGAATTCCACGCTGTCGCCGAATTGCACGACGCGTACCCGGTCACCGTATTTCTCTCCGAAGAGCGCGATGGCCCCCAGTTCCTTGGCCTTTTCTATCGGCATGTCACGATGGTCTTGCAGGGGCAGGTCTTCGCGGATTTTGGCATTGACGATACGTTCCACTTCGCGCAGTTGCTCGTCGGTCACTTTCTGGAAGTGGGAGAAATCGAAACGCAGGTATTCCGGAGTGACCAATGAACCTTTCTGTTCCACGTGTTCGCCCAACACCGTGCGCAGGGCCTGGTCGAGCAGGTGCGTACAAGTGTGGTTGGCTTCGCTGGCAGCGCGCAAATCGGTGTCTACGCAGGCCATGAAGTCGGCTTCGGGATGCTCGGGTAAGGTCTTGGCGATATGTACCGGGAGGTTGTTTTCCCGTTTGGTGTCTACGATTTCTATGGTCTCGTGTTCCGAACAAAGCACACCGCGGTCGCCCACTTGTCCGCCCATTTCGGCATAGAACGGCGTGTAGTCGAGTACGATTTGATAGAACGTCTGTTTCTTTTGCGTTACTTTGCGGTAGCGGAGGATGTGGCATTCGTGCTCAGTATAGTCCCAGCCTTTGAACTCGGTTTCTCCTTCTTTTACTACCACCCAGTCGCCCGTTTCCACGGCCGCGGCGTTGCGTGCGCGTTCTTTCTGCTTTTGCATCTCCGCATGGAACGTTTCTTCGTCCACGGTCATGCCGTTTTCACGACAGATGAGTTCCGTCAGGTCGAGCGGGAAACCATAGGTGTCGAACAGCGTGAAGGCTTCCACGCCGTCTATGACGGTCTTCTCGGAGGCACGTGTCTCGGCCATCACGCGGTCGAGCAGGCGGATACCGGTTTCCAAGGTGCGCAGGAAGGAGTCTTCTTCCTCTTTCATCACTTTGGAGATGAGCACCTTTTGGGCTTCCAACTCCGGGTAGGATTTTCCCATTTCCTGTACGAGTACGGGCAGGAGCTTGTACATGAAAGCTTCTTTCTGGCCTAAGAACGTGTAGGCATAGCGTACGGCGCGGCGCAGGATACGGCGGATGACGTAACCGGCTTTGGCATTGCCCGGCAACTGGCCGTCGGCGATGGAGAAAGCTATGGTACGCAAGTGGTCGGCCACTACGCGCATGGCTACATCCTTCTTCGCGTCTTCACCGTATCGGCAATCCGACAAGTCGCCGATTACCTTGATGATAGGCTGGAACACGTCGGTGTCGTAATTGGAACGTTTGCCTTGCATCACAGCGCACAGACGTTCGAATCCCATACCCGTGTCGATGACTTTGGCCGGAAGGGGTTCCAAGGTCTGGTCGGCCTTACGGTTGTATTGCATGAACACGAGGTTCCATATTTCGATGACCAACGGGTTGTCCTTGTTCACCAGTTCGCGGCCGGGCACTTTCGCTTTTTCTTCTTCCGGACGCAGGTCGATATGGATTTCAGAACACGGACCGCAGGGGCCCGTGGCACCCATTTCCCAAAAGTTGTCGTGCTTGTTGCCGTTGATGATGTGGTCGGCCGGGAGGAACTTCTCCCAATAAGAGGCCGCTTCGTTGTCGCGTTCAAGTCCTTCTTCGGGTGAACCTTCGAAGACAGTGGCATATAGGTTGGATTTGTCGATCTTCAACACGTCTACCAGATATTCCCAAGCCCATTCGATGGCTTCTTTCTTGAAGTAGTCGCCGAAGCTCCAGTTGCCGAGCATTTCGAACATGGTATGGTGGTAAGTGTCATGGCCTACTTCTTCCAAATCGTTGTGTTTGCCGCTGACACGGAGGCATTTCTGCGAATCGGTGCAACGTTTGCTCGTGGCGGGACGGTTGCCCAGGATGATGTCTTTGAACTGGTTCATGCCCGCATTGGTAAACATCAGCGTCGGGTCGTCTTTGATGACCATCGGCGCAGACGGGACAATGAGGTGCCCCTTGGACTCGAAGAACTTGACGAACGAGTCGCGGATTTCGTTTGCAGTCATTTGATTTTTATTTTATGCGTTACTATTTTCCAAAAAGTTTTGCAAAGATAGGCCGTTTTGCCTACTTTTGCAAGGAAATGACTGGAAACGAACGGAAAAAGAGTTGAATTATGGCACTGAATCCGAATAAGGAGTTGAAACTTTATTATTCCATTGGAGAAGTGGCGGAAATGCTGGGGGTGTCCGAGACTTTGCTGCGCTACTGGGAGAAAGAATTCCCCACGATAACCCCTAAAAATCGGGACGGAACATTCGGCAGTACTCGCAGGAGGACATCGAACAAGTACGCCTGATTCACCATTTGGTCAAGGTGAAAGGCATGAAGCTGGCGGCAGCCCGCAAGGCTTTGCGGAACAGTAAGGGAGAAGTGGAGCGGAATATGGAGATTGTCGGCCGCCTGCAAGCCGTCCGCGAGGAGTTGATGCAAATAAAAAAGGAATTAGACGGTTTGGTCTGATTCCTTTCTGTGGTGTGCGGCCGGGATTGTCTCAGTCTATTCGGGTCACTTCTTCTATACCGGTCATGTTCTTCAGTTTGTTGCAGATGGTTTTGACATCCTCCACATCGTGTACTCCCAATTGTATTTCGCAATCGAATATGCCGTCCTTTGTCGAGACGGTCAATTTGTAGATATTGATGTTAAGCTGGTTGGACAGTACACCGGTCATTTCATGCAGGATACCGATATTGTCGATGCCGCTGACTTTGATGGTGGCGGGGAAGAACAACGTTTTATGTACGTCCCACGTAGCCGCGAGAATATGATTGCCGTCGCTGGTCTTGAGTTTGGCGGCCACTGGACATTGGCGTTTGTGAATGTAAATGTGCTTGTCGCTGTCGATATATCCCAGCACATCGTCGCCCGGGATGGGGTGGCAACATTCCGCAATGATGAAATTCTGAATGTTTTCTTCGTTCAGAACCACTGTTTTTTTCCGATCTATGGAGATCGGTTGTTCCGAGGTCGGTTTCTCTTTTGTTTTTGAAGAAGGAGACTTCTTCTTCAGGAAAGGGATGAAATGTGTCCAACTGTTGCCCTTGTTCCCTTGTTTCTCGTGAAGCACATTCAAGTCGGCCGTGCCCAACACGACGTTTTTGCTGCCTATGGCTTGGAAGAGTTCTTCGCGGAACTTGATGCGGTGCAAGTCGCATAGTTTGTCGATGTTCATGCTGTTGGGCTCAACCTCTGCTTTTTCGAAGAATTCGTTAAGTATCTCTTCTCCTTGCTTTTGCAGCTCGCGTTCTTCGCGGCGCAGGATGGCTTGTATCTTGTTTTTGGCCTTGGCCGTGGTGGCGAAGTTGATCCACTCTTTCTGTACCCGTTGGGTTTTCGAGGTCAGGATTTCCACTTGGTCGCCACTTTGTAATTTGTGGCTGAGCGGTACCAATTTATGATTCACCTTCGCACCGATGCAATGGCTGCCGAGAAACGTGTGGATACTGAATGCAAAATCGAGTGCCGTGCAGTCGGCCGGCATCGTCTTGAACTCCCCTTTGGGCGTAACTACGAAGATTTCCGAGGCGTAGAGGTTCAACTTGATGGCATCGAGGAAGTCCAAGGCGTTCGGCTGTGGGTCGTCCAGGATTTCTTTGATGGTGTGGAGCCATTTTTCCAGTTCGTCTTCGCTGTCTGCTGTCGTTTTGCTGCCTTCTTTATATTTCCAATGAGCAGCAAATCCTTGCTCTGCCATCTCGTCCATTCTTGTGGAGCGGATTTGCACTTCTATCCATTGGCCCGTCTTGCTCATGAGCGTGACATGCAGAGCTTGGTAGCCATTGGCTTTCGGGTGAGTCAGCCAATCGCGCAACCGTTCGGGGTGCGGCTTGTATATACGGCTGGTACACACGTAGATGCGGAAGCATTCGCTGATTTCGTCTTCTGCCCTTTGCGGTTCGAAGATGATTCTTACGGCCAGGATGTCGTATACTTCTTCGAACTCGATATGCTTGTTTTGCATCTTGCACCAAATGGAATAAGGTGTTTTGATGCGTGCTTTGATGGTATAGGTAAGCCCCATCTTATCCAATGCCTCGCGGATGGGGCGCGTGAAATCTTCAAAAAGGGTTTCACGATGGGCGCGGGTTTGTGCCAGTTTGTCGATAATTTGCTGGTATTCCTCAGGATGCTCGTACCGGAAGCTCAGGTCTTCCAGTTCTTCTTTGATTTTGTTCAGTCCGAGACGATTGGCCAGCGGCGCATAGATATAAAGAGTTTCCCCTGCTATCTTATATTGTTTGTTGGGGGGCTGCGAGCCTAACGTACGCATATTATGCAACCGGTCGGAAATCTTGATGAGAATCACCCGGATGTCGTCGCTCATGGTCAGCAACAGTTTCTTGAAAGACTCGGCCTGGGCAGACGCCTTGTCGCCGAAGATGCCTCCCGATATTTTCGTAAGCCCGTCTACGATTTGAGCGATTTTAGGACCGAAAATGTTGGAGACGTCTTCCACGGTGTAGTCAGTGTCTTCTACCACGTCGTGGAGCAAGGCGGCACAGATGGAGGTAGAACCCAAACCGATTTCGCTGCATACGATTTGGGCTACGGCCAGCGGATGCATGATGTAAGGTTCGCCGGAAAGGCGGCGCACTCCTTTGTGGGCTTGTTTGGCAAAATTAAAAGCCTTGGTAATGATTTCCACCTTTTTGCGGTGGCGTGACGCCAAATAAGTATTTATCAGATGCTGAAAAGCATCATTTACCATTTTCTCTTCGTCAAGTTGTTTTTTGGCAGAATCTTCCATGGTCACCTCCTTTTGTCTTTTGCGACTGTTTTATCTGACTTTCAGTTTTTTCCCGGCTCGTATGCTTGTACCTTTTATACCGTTGAGGCGTTTGAGTTTGGATACGGTCGTTCCGTAACGTTTCGCAATCGTCGAGAGAGTCTCTCCCGAACGTATGGTGTGGGTTCTCGATTTGCTGCGGCTGCTCTTGCTGCTGCGTGAACGTGTTGCAGATGATTTTTTTGCAGATTGGCTTACAGCCACTTCGCTACGGTTGGTGAACAGTTCGTCCGACTTATAGGTGTAAACGGAATCTCCGGCTGCAATGAACGCGCTGATACCGTGGGTAGGCAGGCGGAGAATGCAGCTTTTTTTGGCGCCCGGAATAAGTCCCGTACGGTATTGCGGATTAAGGGCTTTGACTTCTTCCGCCTTGACGTTGCATACAGCTACGATTTGGTCGAAGTGCACGTCGCGGTCAACGATGATGGTGTCCGTGCTGGGAGGCAACGTGGTGGTCATCGGGCATATATTATGTTCGCAATAATAGTTCATGACGTAATTGGCGGCAATAAAAGCCGGTACGTAACCTCTTGTTTCCTGCGGAAGATAAGGATAGATTTGCCAATAATCCCTGCTTCCCCCTGCGCGTCGGATAGCCTTGTTTACGTTGGCCGGCCCGCAGTTGTAGGCAGCAATGACCAAAGTCCAGTCGCCGAAAATCTGATAAAGGTCTTGCAGGTAATGTGCGGCTGCGTATGAGGACTTGATGGGGTCACGACGTTCGTCTATCAGACTATTGACATCGAGGCCGTACACTTTACCGGTAGAAATCATGAATTGCCACAATCCGGCTGCACCGACCCGGGAGGTGGCTCCGGGGTTGAGGGCGGACTCGATGACCGGCAGGTATTTCAGTTCCAAGGGTAACTGGTAACTTTCCAATGCTTCCTCGAATATGGGTACATAGAAGTTGTTGGCTGCCAGCATGTAAGATACGGAGCGTCTCAGCCGTGTACAATATTGGTCGATGAATTTCCGTACCACCTCGTTATAGGGCATTTCTATGACGTTGGGCAGGCGGTTGAGTCGCGAGATGTATTCCTCCTTGCTGTATTGCGGATTCTCGTCCGAACTTTCGCATTTCTCATCCACTCCCAGATAGTTCTTGGTGTTCCATTCTTGCAACAGGCTGTCTATTTCATAGGTCATACCTTCCGGGAGGCCGATCACTTCGTCTTTTCCCGTCTGGTCGTCGTGTACGGTGATGTCGTTTTGTGCTTTCATCCCCGTAGCCAACAAAGCTGCTATACAGAATAATCCGATTTTCTTCATCATGGTTTAAAAGTTTAAATTACATTGGACGCCTACCGAAGCCTCCCGTCCCCGTCCGCCAAAATTAAAGACGGCCGGTTCGATTCGCAAACCCAAATCTTTGGAAATGTCGAAAGACGAGAGTTCCGCGTCCACGTATGCGTCTACTACCGACAGCAGATATACGGCTATCATGGCGAATATACTCATGTCCCGGTACTTGCGGTAATAGTTCTTTTTGTTCTTGAATATTTCTTTGTATTGGTCTTCCCGGCCTGCAATGCTGTAATTCAACGGGAGCATATTTTCGTAGCTTTTCGTGTTGGGGTCGTCATCCATAATATCCAGATAGGCTTGTGAATAGTCGCCATACATCTGGTTGTTCCACGTCAGGGCATAGAGGCAACCTAAAAAGCCGCCGTAGACAATAGGTATTTTCCACAGTTTGCGGTTGTAAATCTGTCCGGCTCCCGGAATAATCAGGGATAACCATAGGGCACGCTGTGGATTGGGAATGAAACGCTTTTCCATAAAAGAGGGCGTGTGGCGGAGCAATGAATCGCTTTTCAGGCCGATGGCAGTGGAATCCAATGCGGTTGCTGTGGTGTCCGTCAACGTTCCTGCGGGCGGCAAACTGTCGCCGGGCGTGGGGGACGTTTCGGTGATAACGGGTGGGACGCTGTCTTTGGCCGTAACGGCCAACGTGTCGGCAAGCAAGGGTACTGCGGTGGGCACGGAATCGTGTGCGGCAGGTATACTGTCTGCTGCCGGAGACGTTTGTCCCCAAACTGAAGACATCCCGCCATGCATGAACAAGATGCCGAGCAGGATGAGTGAATGACGATATAAGAGTTTAATACACTTCAACTTTTTAAACGGTCAAACAGTTCGATAATACGTTCCAATTCTTCTTCATTCGCAAACGGAATGCTGATTTTACCCTTGCCTTTATCCGAGCAAGTGAGTTGTACTTTGGCTTGAAAGAATTTAGATAGACTTTGTTTCAAAACGTTGTATTCCTCGGGAAGACGTGCTCCCTTCGGTGTGATTTTTTTACCTCCGCTTTTTACGCTTTCGCCCTCCGTGAGAGCTTTGACCATTTCTTCCACCTTCCGGACGGAAAGGTTCTCCTGAATGATTTGCTGGAATAGTTTGATTTGCAGTGTAGGGTTATCCAAAGCAAGTAAAGCGCGTGCGTGTCCCATGTCGATGTCTTTGTTTTGCAAAGCCATCTGAATAGGAGCGGGCAAACGGAGCAGACGCAAATAGTTCGTGATGGTAGAGCGGTTTTTACCGATGCGTTCACTCAATTTCTCTTGCGTCAGGTTGTATTGTTCGATAAGATGTTGGTAGGCCAGTGCGATCTCCACCGAATTCAGGTCTTCGCGTTGGATGTTCTCTATCAAGGCCATTTCCATGACATTTTCGTCATCTGCCGTACGTATGTATGCCGGGATGGTGTGCAGGCCGGCTTGTTTGGAAGCTCTCCAGCGCCGTTCTCCGGCGATAATCTGAAACGTGTCGTCTTCCATCTTGCGGAGTGTGATGGGTTGTACGATGCCGATTTCCGCAATGGAGTCGGCCAACTCGCGCAGACTTTCAGGGTCAAAATCCCTTCTCGGCTGGTTGGGATTCGGAGAAATCTTGTCCAGTTCGATTTCATTGATGGTAGAGGAACCGTCCGTGTGGACTTCCTTGGTGGAAATCAGAGCGTCCAGTCCTCGTCCTAAAGCAGGGTATTTCTTGTGTACAGCCATTCTTTTTTCTGTTATTTGTCTTTTTCAATAATTTCTTTCGCCAAAGCCAAATGGTTCTTGGAACCTGTGGAATCCGTGTCGTAAAGGATAACCGGAAGACCGTGGCTCGGGGCTTCGCTGAGTTTGACGTTCCGTTGGATGACGGTTTTGAAGACTAATTCCTGGAAATGCTTTTTTACCTCATCATAAATCTGGTTGGCCAGACGCAGGCGGCTGTCATACATGGTCAGCAAGAAACCTTCGATTTCCAAAGACGGATTGAGCTTGGATTTGATAATCTTGATCGTATTGAGAAGTTTGCTGATACCTTCCAATGCGAAATATTCACACTGGACCGGGATGATTACGGCATCGGCTGCCGTCAATGCGTTTACGGTGATGAGGCCTAATGAAGGGGAACAATCTATCAAAATGTAATCGTATTCGCTCTTCATGGGAGAAAGGATACCCGTCAGCACTTTTTCCCGATTGGGAAGGTTCAGCATTTCTATTTCCGCACCGACCAAATCGATGTGCGAAGGAATGATGTCCAATCCCTCGATATCCGTAGTATAAATGGCATCGCGCGGATCTGCGTGATCGATGATACATTCATAGATAGAGCAGTCTATTTCAGATACGTCTACTCCCAAACCGGAAGACGCATTGGCCTGAGGATCCGCATCGACAAGCAAGACCATTTTTTTCCAATGTCGCTAAAGAGGCGGCCAGATTCATCGAAGTCGTGGTCTTTTCCGACCCCTCCTTTCTGATTTGCTAAAGCAATAATCTTTCCATATCCTAATATTTGGTTTGCACAAAGTAACGTATTCCTGACTACTGCGCTTTAGAGAATGCAGATAGAAACGTTAAATTGTTGAAAACTCGACTATATTGTTAATAACTGCGAGGAACATCATGCCGCAAAGATAATGTTTTTCGGTGAAAGCACTGAGCTTTTAAACCTTTTTTCGTACTTTTGTGGAAACAAATATAGGTGAAAATGAACGACATGAGGCCGCTTATCCTACTCTCGAACGATGATGGAGTACAGGCAAAAGGATTGAACGAATTAATAGATATGTTGTCTCCCTTGGGAGATATTCTTGTAATGGCGCCGGACAGTGCCCGTTCCGGTTCCGCGTGTGCGATTACGTCACACGACCCTTTACGTTATCGCGTCGTGGCTGTGCGTCCGGGTATAAAAATCTGTGCGTGTAGCGGGACACCGGTAGACTGTGTGAAACTGGCACTTGAAATGGAAACCGGCCGTAAGCCGGATGTGGTGGTCAGTGGCATCAACCATGGGGACAATTCTTCTGTCAACGTACATTATTCGGGGACGATGGGTGTGGTGTTGGAAGGCTGTATGAAAGGCATCCCGTCTATCGGTTTTTCCTTGTGCGATTTCGATGCGGATGCTGATTTTTCTCCTACCGTCCCATACGTGCGAGGCATTGTGGCGCGTGTGTTGAAAACGGGATTGCCAGCAGGGGTATGTCTGAATGTAAACTTTCCCCGACCGTCGGGACAGGGTTACCGTGGGACGAAGGTATGCAGGATGGCCCGTGGGATGTGGTCCAACGAGTTGTATGTAGCCGACCATCCTCGGGGCGGAAAATATTTTTGGGCTCACCGGTGAGTATACCAACGAGGAGCCGGAGTGTACGGATACGGATGCGTGGGCTTTGGCACACGGCTATGTGGCGGTAACTCCCGTCACGGTGGACGTGACGGCTTATCGGGCTATGGATGGACTCAAAGACTTGGAAGTTTTATGAAATATTATCTGATTGTCGGTGAGGCCAGTGGGGATTTGCATGCGTCTCATCTGATGAAAGAACTGAAAGCCCGGGATGCCGAAGCGGATTTCCGCTTTTTGGGGGGAGACCTGATGAAGGCGCAGGGCGGGACTTTGGTTCGGCATTATAAAGAATTGGCTTACATGGGGTTTATTCCCGTGTTGCTCCATCTGCGTACGATACTGCATAACATGAAGGCGTGCAAACGGGACGTGTTGGAATGGAATTCCGATGTGTTGATTCTGGTGGATTATCCCGGTTTCAACTTGTCTGTGGCGGAATTCGTGCATGCGCATAGTCCCATACCGGTATATTACTATATATCTCCCAAGATATGGGCATGGAAGGAGTATCGTATCAAGAATATCAAACGCGATGTGGACGAGCTTTTTTCCATCCTTCCGTTTGAAGTGGATTTCTTTGAGGGGAAGCATCATTATCCTATTCACTATGTGGGTAACCCTACATTGGACGAAGTGGAGGCTTACAAAAGGGAAAACGAAAAAGACTTCGGACGTTTTGCGGAAGACAACGGCTTGGAGGGCAAGCCTGTCTTAGCTTTGTTGGCCGGGAGCCGTAAGCAGGAAATCAAGGACAACTTGCCCATGATGGTAGAAGCGGCTTCCGTTTATGAGGGGCAGTATGAGTTGGTGTTGGCGGCAGCTCCTAATATAGACCCTGAATTTTATGGAAAAGTGTTACGGGGCAGTCGTGTGAAAATCCTGTACGGCCAGACCTATCGTATATTGCACCATGCCTGCGCAGCTTTGGTCACGTCCGGGACGGCCACGTTGGAGACAGCCCTTTTCCGGGTGCCCCAAGTGGTGTGTTATTATACGGCCTGCGGCAAACTGGTTTCTTTCTTACGTCGGCATATCCTGAAAGTCCGTTATATTTCGCTGGTCAATCTGGTAGCCGGGCGAGAGGTGGTCAGGGAGTTGGTGGCCGACGGGATGAGCGTGGGGAATATACGGGAGGAACTTTCCCGGATTCTGTCCGGCGGAAACGGACGCACAGCCATGTTGCAGGGCTATGAAGAGATGGCTGTCAAGTTAGGGGATACCGGTGCGCCCGCGAAGGCGGCAAGTCTCATGCTTCGTCTGTTAGGACGTGGCGTGGGACGGAAAGCCCCTTCCGATAGTTGTCGTTAAGACAGACCTGTATGGATAATGAAAGAGCGGAAACCGTTGCTTCGAGCGAATGGTTCCCGCTTCTTGTATCAGGTATGGCCATCAGGCCGGGTAGCTTTTTCTCCTTATTATAATAAGGTAAGGGTGTAGAGGTAGATGACAGAAGCCGGAATGGCCAGCAACGAACTGTCGAAACGGTCGAGCATCCCTCCATGTCCCGGCAGGATATTGCCGCTGTCTTTGATTTGCAACTGCCGTTTCAAAAGGCTTTCCACAAGGTCGCCCCACGTACCGAATATTACTACTGTGAGTGCCAGTCCCAACCATTCCCATCTGTCGAGCGACGGTTCGAAGCAGGCAAAAATCTGTGAAGCGGCTACGGCTACCAATCCTCCTCCGACGGAACCCTCCCACCGACTTCGTTCGGAGAGATACGCGGGAACAGTTTGTGACGACCGAAAAGCGAACCGAACAGTAAGCTCCGGAGTCACTGGCCCAAAGGAATACGAATACGGACAACGGAAGCATGCCCGTATATGCCACGCCGATGCTGTAAGATGCTTCGGGTTGGTAAG
>ENA-OQDA01000685-OQDA01000685.1-human-gut-metagenome-genome-assembly--contig:-NODE-685-length-13393-cov-5.507538_pt1 | contig 13393 bp, 15 predicted proteins | sample MGYA00242771_ERZ504603 | MGnify/ENA primary metagenome ERZ504603 (study PRJEB26092, sample SAMD00036328) | human gut metagenome | host: Homo sapiens | study: EMG produced TPA metagenomics assembly of...
AAGCCTTTGCGGGCGGCGGGGAGTAAAGGCGGCGGCCGGCACGCCGGCGATAAAGCGTTTTCCGCCGCCGCCCTCTGTGAACTTTTTGCTCCCCGAAACGGAGCCGTAAGCCTTTGCAGGCGGCGGGGAGCAAAGGCGGCGGCCGGCACGCCGGCAAAAGGACGATTTCCGCCGCCGTCCTCTGTGAAGATTTTGCTCCCCGAAACGAAGCCGTATGCCTTTGCGGACGGCGGGGAGCAAAGTCCGCGGCCACTTAACCGGTGCCCCGGGTTACACCCGGGACACGAACAGATGAAAAGAGACGCACGAAAGAATCTCTCCGATCTTCGTGCATCTCTTCTCATCATTGTAATTCCGAAAGGAAAGAATTGACGACGAACACCCACATTTCCCTCCTTTCGTCGTCAATTCTAATCTTCCAATCGTGTCTGCCACTCTAATTTGCATTCGGCCCACAAAAAATTGACGACAGGCCCTCGCTCTTGAGCAGTCTTTCGTCAATCTAGTTATTTTCTGTCCAAATTGCTCCAATGCAAATTCGACAGAAATTCGAAATCACTTCTTCATACCCGAATTTCCTGCTTTCGAGACCTCATCTCACCCTTCCTCCGGGCATTTAACTCTAATCCACCCGGCGGCCGCGGGGAAATTGACGACGGAACCTCGGGGGAGAGCGTTTCGTCGTCAATTTCTTCCGATTTCTTGAAATTTCTTGAAAGAGTCACAAATTAGAGGTTGTACGTACTATAGTGTACCCATAGAAGCGGACACTTTTACAAATTGAGCACCTTGAAGAAAGCCATTCAATTCGGACGCCCTCGTATGGTGGACAGCCGAAAAAGTAAGGATTTGAAGGGAGACCGATGCCAGTGCCAGCATCGGCACCCGGCGGCCGGAGAAATCCAAAAAAAAGTAAAAAAGAGACCGCCGCACCATTGTGCAGCAGCCCCTTCTGATAGCTACTTACCACTTAAGTATTCTTTAACAACCTTCGAGACGACAGCACCGTCTGCCTGGCCTTTCAGCTCTGCCATAGCGGCTTTCATCATCGGACCCATACTCTTCATCGAGCGGTCCAATCCGGATTCTTCACAAATTCGCTCCACAGCGGCGCGAACAGCTTCCTCCGACATTTCCTCCGGCAAATACTGCTTCAGAATATCGATTTCTGTTCTATAACTATCGAGTAAATCCTGTCTTCCTGCCTTTTCGAAATCAGCAATCGCGTCAGTACGCATCTTAAGCTGTTTCTTAATAATCGGAACGATGTCGGCATCCTCCAGAGTTACCTGCTGATCAATCTCATGTTGCTTAATCGCGGCACGAATCAGATTAACGGTTTCCTTCCGGGTGCTGTCATGCGCCTTCATCGCTTCCTTATAATCGGTAAGCAATTGTTCCTTAAGACCCATTGAATACCTCCTTTACCAGATTAATACTTTCTGGCTTTCTTTCTAGCAGCTTCGGATTTCTTCTTACGCTTTACGCTTGGCTTCTCGTAGTGCTCTCTCTTTCTGAGCTCAGACATAACGCCATCGCGAGCGCAAGATCTCTTAAATCTCTTAAGAGCGCTCTCTAAGCTTTCGTTTTCTCTAACGATAACCTGTGCCATATTCCGATTTCACCTCCTACCGTACTCAGAATGTAAATGGAACAGAATCGTCCATAACATTGTAATTGTATCATCATCAATCTATTTCTGCAAGTGATTTTTTAAAGAAATTTCACAACTCCTTAGAAAATACTTTCGACGATGTCTCCGGCCATCATCTTCCGGCGGGAATCCTCGTCCACTGCAAACTTATCCGCCGCCATGCCGTGAATCATCACGCCGTACAGCAAGCTGTTGTTCTCCGAATTGCCCTGAGCAATCAGGGATGCAATTACCCCGGAGAGCACATCCCCGGATCCCGCCGTCGCCAGACCGGAATTGCCGGTGACGTTCAGGTACAGCCGCTGAGTACCATCTTCCTTAATCAGGGAAACCAGCGACACGTCGGACTTCACCACCATGCTCACCCGGTATAGCTCCGAGAACTTCTTTGTAAAGCCGATTCGATTTTTTTCAATCACCTGGATGTCTTCTCCGCAGAGCCGCGCCATCTCACCCACGTGCGGCGTGATGATGCACGGGCATTTTCTTTTACGGAACGGCTTCAGATTCTTGGAAATCAGGTTCAGTGCACCCGCATCCAGCACCACCGGAGTCTCCTGTGCCAGGATTTCTTTGATAATCAGGCGTCCGGTTGCATCTTCCTTCATGCCCGGTCCCGCCAGGACCACGTCTACGCTTTCCACAAAATCATCCAGCGCTCCAATTACATCGTCCGTCTTGTACGGCACCACTACCGCTTCCGGGATGGATACATTGAAGAAACCGGTGAATTTGTTCGGGCAGAAAATCTTTACCAGCCCGCAGCCCGCTCTGTAGGAAGCTTTTGCCGAAAGCATCGCCGCCCCATCATGCTACCCGGGCTCACCACGATTCCCACGGTTCCGTAGGTGCCCTTATGGGAAACCTCCGTTCTCGGAATCAGTGCCATATCCTTGGTTTTTCGGAAGAACTCCCGGTCGCACACGAAAATACGATCCGGAATATCCCGATATCCTCGTTTCGCCAGACCAATGTCTACTACTTTTACCTCGCCTGAAACCTTTCGTCCTTCGCAGAAGAACAGACCGGTCTTGTAATTTCCCATGGTTACGGTAAGGTCGGCCCGGAATACCGCGTTCATAATCTGACCAGTGGTGGCATTCAGTCCCGACGGAATGTCGATGGCCACTTTGTAGCCCTTCTTGGAATTCACATACTCCAGGAACTTCACAAAATTATTTCCGAAGCGGCGATTGAGTCCGGTTCCGAATATACCGTCCACCAGAACGTCGTATTCCGAACGCAGCGCCTTCAGGCTTTCCGCCGCATCTTCCGTTCCGTAGATTTTCAAATCCGGGAACATGGAGGAAATAATCCGAATCTGGCGCCGGAATTCTTTAGAAGTGCGGTTGGGATCTCCCACAAAATAGAGTGTGACGGAATAGCCCAAATGAAGGAGCCAGCGAGCAACGCACACTCCGTCTCCGCCGTTATTTCCCGGTCCGCACATAACCAGAACCCGCGTATTGGTATCCGGAAAGCGCTCCGTAATTTCGTTCACCACACCTCGGGATGCATTTTCCATCAGCACGGAACTTGGAACACCTTTGTCCATCGTGTATTCGTCCATGTATTTCATGGATTTTGCCGTTAATGCATACATATATCTACTCCTGCTTATACAGTTTTCTAACTAATTATACAGAATATATTATATCATTTTTGACATCATATGCAACTCGGGTTTTACCGAGAATCCTTGAAACCGTCACCGAATCAAGCTACAATATACGTACTGATTTTTCATAAAAAAATACTTCAAGGGAGCGTTTATGTCCGTACAGATTACCGACGACGAAATCCGGCAGATTATTCTCCGGAGAAAGCAAAAAGAAAAAGAGCGAAAGAGAAGAAAGAAACGGATTGCTTTAGCCATCTGCCTGGTTTTCCTTGCCGGAATTCTGGGCTTTTCCTTCAGCACCGGCGGCGGCATCTTCACTTTGTTCCAGACCCGCGGCGTCATCTTTATCGATGCGGGACACGGCGGTGAGGATCCCGGCGCAGAGGCTTTGGGACGCAAGGAAAAGAATGACACCCTGGAGCTGGCCTTGAAGGTTCGGAAATACCTCCGGCGAAAACGCTTTAAAGTGGTGATGTCCCGAACGGATGACGTGAACGTGGACCGCCCGGAGCGAGCTGAGATGGCCAACGAGGCAGAAGCTAAGCTGATGGTTTCCCTCCACCGGAACCAGTCCGACGGAGAAGGTCAAGGTGTGGAGGCCTGGATTCACTCCGGAGGGAATTCCTCTGCCACCCTTCTGGCGGACAACATACTCCGCAATCTGGAGAAAGAAGGCTTTACCTACCGGAAAATCGGCACCGGCACATTACCGGATGCTTCTGACAATTATTCCGAGAATCGATACTCCTCCATGCCGTCCTGCATCATTGAGGTGGGATTCATTTCCAATGAATCCGATAACCAACGCTTTGACAGCAACCTGTCCGGCAATGCCAAGGCCATTGCCAACGGCATTGAAACCACCTACGAAACCCTTTACGAAAAGGACTCGGAAGAATAACTCCAATCGAAAACCCGGAAATCCACCGCATCTGCAATGGATTTCCGGGTCTGCTTTTATCTCTTCGCTACGTGCTCCGTATCGCAGTACTCACAGCGATACACTCTCCGCTCCGGATCCACCAGGCGGAACCGCTGCGGCACACCTCGTTCGATGGATGTGATGCATCTCGGATTCTTGCACTGAATGACGTTTGTCAGTCGTTCCGGCAACGCCATATGCTTCTTGTCCACCATCTTTCCGTCCTTCACGATATTCACCGTGATGTTCGGGTCCACATAACCCAGCACATCGAAGTCCAGATCAATGAGCTGATCGATTTTGATGATGTCCTTCTTGCCGTATTTTCCGCTCCGTGCGTTCTGAATCACCGCAACGGAACAATCCAGATTCTCCAGTTCCAGAAGTTGATAGATCAGCAGGGATTTGCCTGCCTGGATATGATCCAAAACAATTCCGGTGCTTACACCGTCAATATTCATCACATTTCCTCCTTCCATCTAAGCAGCGTTGCAATCAGAGCTTTCCGAACGTCTTTGCCGTTCCGAACCTGTTTGAAGTACACCGCTCTCGGATCCCGGTCCACATCCACGGAAATCTCGTTAATACGAGGCAGCGGATGCATTACGATCATCTTTTCCTTGGCCAATTTCATTTTAGCCCGGTCCAGAACGTAGGTATCTCTCAAACGAATGTAATCCTCTTCGTTGAAGAAACGCTCCTGCTGAACACGGGTCATGTAGAGAACATCCAGATCCGAAATCGCATCCTCCAGACTGGTGGTCTCCGTCCATTTTATGCCGGCTTCCGTCATACTTTCCTTGTTGTATTTCGGAAGCTTCAGCTCATCCGGCGAGATGAGAACGATTTCCACCCCTTCGAAACGAAGCAGGGCTTCAATCAGAGAGTGTACCGTCCGGCCGAACTTCAGGTCTCCGCAGAATCCGATTCGAATATTATTGATTCGGCCGAATTCCTTCCGAATGGTGAACAGGTCCGTCAGCGTCTGAGTCGGATGGAAGTGTCCGCCGTCACCCGCGTTGATGACCGGAACGCTGCAGGCATTGGATGCCACCAGCGCCGCACCTTCCTTCGGGTGTCTCATCGCAATGATGTCTGCGTAGCACTCGATAACCTTTACGGTATCGCTGACACTTTCGCCCTTGGACGCCGAGCTGCTGTTTGCCGAGGCGAAACCGATCACATTACCGCCCAGTTCCAGCATCGCCGATTCGAAACTCAGTCTCGTCCGGGTACTCGGTTCATAGAATAACGTAGCGATTTTCTTATGGGCGCATTCCTCGTAATACTTCTCCGGATGCGCAACCATGTCGTCTGCCAGATCCAGAATCTCGCCAACTTCTTCCTGGGTCAGGTCCGTAATGTTGATTAGATCTCTCTTAGCCATGAAATGATTCCCTCTCCTTCATCTGCCTGAATGTAACCTTCTTCTACCGCTGTGTCAATCATGGTCTCCACGCTGCACAGGCTGTATTTCTCCACATTCGCTTCCGCAAACTTCTCGTCTGCCTTTTTGGTGTTGTAGGTAAAAATACTGATCACGCCAAGGACATCTGCTCCGGCTTCTCTCAGAGCTTCTACGACCTCGATGGAAGAACCGCCGGTGGAAATCAGGTCTTCAATAACGACCACCTTATCTCCCTTTTCCAGCTTTCCTTCAATTCTATTGTTCCGGCCATGGGTTTTTGCGCTGCCGCGAACATAACCCATCGGCATATCCAGAATATGTGCGGCGATTGCAGCGTGTGCAATTCCGGCGGTGCTGGTTCCCATCAGCTTCTCGCATTCCGGATATTTTTCTTTTACCACTCTGGCCATCTCATTCTCTACGGTGTTCCGAACTTCCGGATCCGTCAGAATCAGACGGTTGTCGCAGTAGATCGGGCTCTTGATTCCGCTGGCCCAAGTGAAGGGTTCGTTCGGTCTCAGAAAAACAGCCTGAATCTTCAACAGACCTTTTGCAATTTCCTTACTCATTTCCCATGTCCTCCTTACATCTCGCATATGCAGCGACCGGGTCGGCTGCCTTTGTAATACTTCTTCCAATAACCAAATAGTCCGATCCCAAAGCTTTGGCCTTTGCCGGCGTTGCCACACGGCTCTGGTCTCCCTTGGCATCTCCTGCCAGACGAATTCCAGGTGTAATCGTCCGGAAATTGGAAGCCACCCGCTCATGAATCATCGGGGATTCCCAGGCGGAGCAAACTACTCCGTCCAGACCGGCTTTCCGAGCATTTTCTGCATAGTGAACCACCACGTCTTCCATCTCACCGTTCACCAGAAGTTCCTGATGCATCATCTCCTCATCGGTGGAGGTGAGCTGAGTTACGGCAATCAGCATCGGAATCTCCGAGCCGCCCCGCTCCTGAACGCCTTCCATCAGACCTTCTTTCGCGGCCTGCATCATCTTGATGCCGCCGGCGGCGTGAACGTTGGTCATATCCACACCCAGTCTCGCCAGTACTTTCATGGCGCTTTTCACGGTGTTCGGAATATCGTGAAGCTTCAGGTCCAGGAAAATCCGATGGCCCCGCTTCTTGATTTCTTCGATGATGGACGGACCTTCGCTGTAATACAGCTCCATGCCCACCTTTACAAATACCGGCTCTTGGAACCGATCCAAGAATTCCAGTGCTTTCTGTCCTGTTGGAAAATCCAACGCAATCATAATTGTTGGTGTCATCTCTATACTACTCCTCTGATTTCTTCCAGGTTACGGATACCCAGTTCCTTCATTCTTTTCGGCAGCGCATCGATGGTCTTCTGGCACGTCCACGGATCCACCAGATTGGCGGAACCGATTTCGATGCCCGTCGCGCCCGCCATAATCATTTCCAGCACATCGTCGGCACAGGAAATTCCGCCGATTCCGATAATCGGCAATTTGCATGCGTGGTACACTTCGTTCACCATGCGCATCGCAATCGGGCGAATCGCCGGACCGGACAGGCCGGCATACGTCTTGGACGTAATAGTCTTCCGAGTCTTCAAGTCAATCCGCATAGCCTTGAAGTTATTAATCAAGCTGATGCCGTCGGCACCGCCGCTTTCGCACGCCTTCGCAATCTCGGTGATGTCCAGCACATTTGGAGTCAGCTTCATAAAAATAGGTTTTTTTGTCACGTCCCGAACCGCCCGTGTAATCTCTTCCGACAGCTTCGGATTCGAACCGAAGGCGGAACCGCCGTGATCCACATTCGGACAACTGATATTGATTTCCAGAATCTCCACCTGCTCTTCCCGGTCCACCTTCGCGGCAACCTCCCGGTACTCATCCACGCTGAAACCGCTGATATTCGCAACAATCGGTCCCCGGTAAATCTTCCGAAGCTCCGGCAAATCCACTTCCCGGAAATGCTCCAACCCCGGATTCTGAAGGCCGATGGAATTCAGCATTCCGCTGGTGCATTCCGCAATTCGCGGTAGCTCGTTTCCGTAGCGCGGTTCCTTCGTAATACTTTTGGTTACCAGGGCACCCAGCTTGTTCAGGTCAAAGACATCCTTGTATTCCTGACCGTAGCCAAAGGTTCCGCTGGCCGGCATCACCGGATTCTGCAGCCGAACACCGGCGAGTTCTATGCTCATATCTACAGGGTTTCCCATAGCAGCACCTCCTTATCAAATACCGGGCCTTCCTTGCACACCCGCTGGGATCCTACTTTTGTCTGAATCGAACAGCCCATGCAAGCGCCGAAGCCGCAGCCCATGCGCGCTTCCAAGCTGAACTGGCCCTTCCGAACCTTTCCGTCCAGCGCCTGAAGCATCTTCAGCGGTCCGCAGGCACAGGCGTAATCCAAAGTGTCGAAGGCATCGGTGACGAAGCCCTTCTGTCCGTAAGAACCATCCGCCGTCATCACCGTAATGTCGTCCGTAAAATTCTTAAATTCATCTACCAGGAAAACCTCGTTGGCCGTATTAAAACCAAGGATCACCCGACATTTTTTTCCGGCAATGACCAGGCTCTTGGCCAGTCCCAGCATCGGCGGAATTCCGATACCGCCCCCAATCAAAGTGCATCCGTCCGGAATGGTGTCCACATCGTAACCGTTTCCCAGACCGGTGAGAGAGGAAATCTTCTCTCCCGGTTCCATCCGGCTCAACTTCTTCGTTCCGTCTCCAACCACCTTATAAATCAGAACGTAGCGATCGCTGTCGTAGGAGCTGACGGAAATCGGTCTCCGCAGGAATTTCTCCGGAACCTCCAGCATGGCGAACTGCCCCGGAGCCGTGAACGCGCACTCCGGCGTCTCCAGCGTCATTTTATAGATGCCGTCCGCCAGCATCTGGTTTTCCAAAATCGTGCTTTTATCTCTCTTCATATTCTATACCTCGTAGACAATCTTTCCGTTCCAGAAGGTCATCTGCGTCTTCCCGTATACCGTCCAGCCATCAAACGGCGTGCACTTGCCCATAGACAAGAACCGGCTGCTGTCCAGAACGTACGGGTTCTCCAGATCCATCACTACGTAATCGTCGCCCATCGGAAGTCCGAAGCGTTTCCGCGGTACGATTGCCATCATTTCCACCAGACGCTCCAAAGTCATCACCCCCAGACGCACCAGTCCGGTGTACAGAACCGGGAACGCGCATTCCAATCCGGTGATTCCGTTCAGGCTCTTTTCAAAACCCTTGGTCTTCTCTTCCGCACTGTGGGGTGCGTGATCCGTCGCAATCATATCCACCGTGCCGTCCAGCGCACCTTCAATCATGGCTTTCCGGTCTTCCGGATCCTTGATCGGCGGGTTCATCTTGAAACGGCCGCCGGCCTCCGAATTCTCCGCAATGCCCTTTCGCACATCTTCGGTATCCAGCACCAGGTAGTGGGGAGCGGTTTCGCAGGTGACGTTCACGCCGCTTTTCTTCGCATCCCGAATCACTTCCACGCTTTCCTTGCAGGAAATATGGCATACGTGGTATCCGCAGCCGGTTTCGTCCGCCAGCTTCAGATCTCGCTCAATCTGCCGCCATTCGCTTTCCCGCACTTTACCTTCCCGAAGAAGGGATTCATCTTCGCAATGTGCCACGATCAGCTTGTTCAGGCTCTTTGCCACGTTCATGGCCTCCCGCATCAAGCCGTCATCCTGCACGCCCTTGCCGTCATCGGAAAAGGCCAGCACGTGATTCGCCATACCTTCCATATCCGAAAGAGTTCCGGTACCGGACTGATCCTTGGTAATGGTACCGTATGGGATTACTTGAATCACCGCATCCCGATCGATGATTTCCTGCTGCACCCGGAGAGAGTCCAAATCGCAAGGTGCCGGCTTCAGGTTCGGCATGGTGCCCACCACCGTGTATCCGCCTCTGGCTCCGGCCAAGCTTCCCTGCCGGATGGTCTCCTTGTATCCGAATCCCGGTTCTCTGAAATGGACATGCACATCACAGAAAGATGGCAAAATAAAAGAGTTATCGAGTTCGATAACTCTCTTTTCGTCACAATCATTCATATTGGTAACATCGCTAATTTCAAAAGAACCGTTATCCGTCAGTGCTCCGTCTTTATACAGTTTTCCGCCTCTGAGTACTGTCTTCATGTTACCTCCTTAATATAAACCTAGTAGATTATAGCACTTTTTCTTCTTCTTGTGTAGAAGTAAAATCAGGTTCTGTCAGGTTTTTTTCAGGTTCCGGCGTTTCCGGAATTTCCACCGATTCGTCCGGCATTTCCGGCGTTGCAACCCGCTCCGCCTCCGGGGCTGCCGGCTTCACTGCGTTTTGCAAATTCTGCAGGATCTCCATTCTCGAATCATCGGCTTCCGTCGGCGCCTGCATCACAGTTTCCTCCGGAGCGTGAACCGGTTCCTGTGCCGCTTCCGAAGCGTCTCCGCCGTTGAGATTGTCTTCCGTAAAGTCCACAAACGTCTTCTGCGGAACCGACGGCTTCTCATCAATTACATACGTATCCAGAATTTTGTCGTGCCAACCGCGGTTGTATTTATCGATCAGAATCCAGATGTAACCCAGCCACAGGACCGACGAGGATGCCTTTTTTACGATAATTTCCCGCAAAAGCATTTTCGCAAATCCAACGGGACGACCGGTTCGGGCATCCACTACTCTCAAGCCCAGAATGGCCTTGCCGATGGTCTGGGAATGGGAGAAGAAATACAGTTCTGCGCCCAAGAAAATCAGCATCAAAACGATAATTACGGATGGGTACGATACCCCGCCCGTCACGTAAGGCTGATTGTTGTAGTAGGATCCGTATTCGGAGAGGCTGTTCATGGCATCCTGAATCAGACTCATTATGCCGCTGACAACCTGTCCAAAGAATATAATGGTGATGAAAGCCACCGGCACCGAATCAATCAGGCCTGCACCGAATCTCTTTCCTCTCGTCGCCAATTTCATTACGCGTTTCTGTGACATATTAATTTACCTCGTTTTCTTTAAACTCCCAAACATCGCCACACATTTCTAAATATTGTAGCACAGACTGCCGGCGGCAATGTGAATCCTATCTAAAAAACAAAAGCCTGCAGCCGATATCAATCCCGACTGCAGGTCTTTATCTAATCATTAATTACTCTTCGTGTGGCTTGAAATCCTTGATCTCCTCCGGAAGTTCCAAACCCTTTCTGGTGTAGTAATCAACCAGTGCGGATTTGATTGCTTCTTCTGCCAGTACGGAGCAGTGAATCTTTCTTGCAGGAAGTCCAATCCAACGCTTCCACTACGGCCTTATTGGACAGCTCCAGCGCTTCCTGAACGGTTTTGCCCTTGATCAGCTCGGTAGCCATGGAGCTGGTGGCGATGGCGGAACCGCATCCGAAGGTCTTGAACTTGCAATCCACGATAACGTCGTTCTCAATCTTGAGGTACATCTTCATGATGTCGCCACAGACCGGGTTTCCAACTTCACCGACGCCGTCTGCATCTTCGATTTCACCAACGTTTCTCGGATTTTTGAAATGATCCATTACCTTTTCGCTATATAACATGTTCTCTTTCTCCCTTCTCTAACTCTTCCCAAAATGGGGACATCTTTCTGTAAAGCGCCACAATCTCGTGCACCTTCTCGATGATGTAATCTACTTCTTCTTCTGTATTCTCTTCATTCAGGCTGAAACGCAGGGAACCGTGAGCCGCCTCTACCGGAACGCCCATTCCCATCAGCACGTGGCTCGGATCCAAGGACTCACTGGTACATGCGGATCCGGAGGAACAGCGAATGCCTTCCTCATCCAGCGCCAGAAGCAGGGATTCACCCTCTACGCCTTCGAACGAATAGTTTACATTACCCGGCAGTCTCTTCACCGGATCTCCGTTCAGCTTAGAATGCGGAATATCACTCAAACCCTGAATCAGACGATCCCGAAGCGCTGCGGTCTTCTTTGCGTTCGCTTCCATGTTGGCAACGCCCTCTTCCAGAGCTGCTGCCAGAGCGGCATTACCCGGAACGTTGCATGTGCCGGCTCTCTTTCCTCTCTCCTGAGCACCGCCTTCAATCACGTTTACCAGACGGATTCCGTTGCGGGCATACAGAACGCCCACGCCCTTCGGTCCGTGGAACTTGTGTGCCGACATGGACAGCATATCGATGTTCATTGCCTGTACATCGATTGGCAGGTGAGCCGCCGCCTGAACCGCATCGGTGTGGAACAGAACGCCCTTTTCCTTGCAGATGGCACCGATTTCCGGAATCGGCTGAATGGCACCCATCTCATTATTGGCGAACATGATGGACACCAGCGCGGTATCTTCGCGAATGGCATCCCGCACCTTATTCACATCTACAATGCCGTTGCTCTCCGGAGCCAGCAGTGTGACTTCAAAGCCTTCCTTCTCCAGCTTCTTCAAAGTATGGAGAATCGCATGGTGCTCGATACTCAAGGATACCAGATGCTTCTTACCCTTGTCCTTCAGCACTCTGGCCGCAGACAGAAGCGCCTGATTATCCGCTTCGCTTCCGCCGGAAGTGAAATAAATTTCATTCGGATTTGCCGCATTGATGGCCTTTGCCACCTTCTCTCTGGACTCCGCCAGCTTCTCTGCGGTAATCTGACCCTCTGTATGGAGGCTGTTCGGGTTGCTGTTGTAATTCTTCAAGCAATCCACCAACGTGTTCATCGCAGTCTCACTGATATATGTGGTCGCTGCGTTATCTGCATATACTCTCATAGAACCCTCCCTCTATAAAATATAGTGTGTGTATTCTTTGTATGTCGAATTAAAAATATCATATAATCCCTATTAAGTCAATAGGAATTAATGAATCCTCACCTATTTTTCAATATCCAGAATCTTCTCTCGGTTTCCGTCCAACAGATCCTGCAAGGTGATGTTCTCCAGGTAGTTGGAAATCAGCCGATCCAGTCCGATCCACAGAGGAAGCGTAATGCAGCCCTCCGAATTGGCACAATCCACTTCGCTGTTCTTCACGCAGTCCACCGGCGCCAGATTTCCCTCGGTCAACTGAAGGATCTCGTTGATGCTGTACTCCGAAGGTTCTTTTTTCAGCCGATAGCCGCCGTTCTTCCCCCGACAGCTCTTCAATAGACCGCCCTTGTTCATCATGGCCACCACGATTTCCAGATATTTCAGGGACAATTTCTGCCGCTCCGCCACCTCAGACAGAGAAACGAAACCATCCTCCTGATGTTTTGCCAGGTCCGTCAGCACTACCAGCGCGTATCGGCCCTTTGTCGAAACCATCATCTACCCATCCTCCTTTCAAACTTACTTAATTAAAATACCACCTGTTCACTAGGAAATCAAGTAATTCCTACTAATTCGATAGAATTTAATTTTTTCGTTAAATATGGTACAATTCCGGTAAGGAGAAACCGCTATGAAATACGATTACAATCAACTTTTTGCAAAAGAATACTCCGGCTACACCCGCATCCGGCAAGGTGTGGAGGAAGCCTTTCGCGTGCTGGAGGGATGCCGCCTCATCGATTGGCAAACCGATGCTTCTTTGGGAATCCACGCGCTGGAATTCGGTACCAAATCCCTTCTCATCTGGTATAAGGATTCCAATCACTGTAAAATCAGAATCGGTCCGGCCGCCTCGTCCGGCGAACCCTCGGGGCTTTCGTCTTTCGATGGACTGACGGATTGTGCCGGAATGGAACTCCACGATTTCTATGTACTGATGGGAGAAGAGCCCATGCTCTGCCTGTCTTTTTCCGATGCCTTCTTCCATCCGGAAAACCGGCTGCTCCGGCAATACATCATTTCATCGGAAGAGGGC
>ENA-OQDA01000686-OQDA01000686.1-human-gut-metagenome-genome-assembly--contig:-NODE-686-length-13363-cov-5.286567_pt1 | contig 13363 bp, 18 predicted proteins | sample MGYA00242771_ERZ504603 | MGnify/ENA primary metagenome ERZ504603 (study PRJEB26092, sample SAMD00036328) | human gut metagenome | host: Homo sapiens | study: EMG produced TPA metagenomics assembly of...
GCCGCGACCCCGAGATCAAGCAGGCCGCCAAGGAGATGGCCGCGCGCGAGCGCAAGAAGGCCAAGGCCCGCGAGCAGGCGCAGGCCGAAAGACCGCGCCGAAAAACGCCCCGAAGCGCAAGGCGCCGAAGAAGCCCGTCGCGTCGAAGGCGCCCAGCCGAACCGCCAGCAGCCGGGCCGGGCGAACGCGAAGCAAGGGCAGCCCGGCCAGCGCAGCGGCAAGCCGCGTCCGGAGGCGCGCGCCCCGCGCAGTCTTCGGCGAAGAAGGGCGGTCCCGATCTCCGTCCGGGCCGCGCTCATCGCGCCAGCCTCGCCCAGCAGCGCAGCAGAGGCGGCAAGCGCAAATAGACGTCATGGACGGCGGGAAGCGAAGCATCCCCGGTTCCCGCCGCCCGCCGCATTACTCCTTCTGCGTTGTAAGGCATGCGAGAAGACCCGGCAGCGCGAACTTCGGGTCCAACGTGCGGCAAAACCGGGGGTTTGGCAGTCTCGAGGTGCCCATGACGACCATGTTCCCGTTTCGGCAAACCGTGAACTGGGGGTTTGCTTGGAAGCTGTTCGGCGAAGGGCGCGAAAACTGCCAAAACCCCGATTTTGCCGCATATGGGTTCGTGAAACCGTGCTCGCCGCTGAGTCCGCGCCGCCGAACGCCGGCTGCAACCTCAGCGCCGCCTCGTCGAGGCCGACACCCGCGCGCGGCAACCTCTTAGCCCAAGGGGTTCTTGTTCTGGTTGGCGGCCACGTGGACGAGGCGGTTGCCCAGCCACAGCAGGAACGCCAGCACGACGACGGCGCTGCCGGCCAGCATCCATTGGCCGCGCGTCAACTCCGCGATCAGCAGGAACACCACCACGGCCGCGGCGAACAGCAGCACGAGCGTGCCGAAGGCGACCAGAGCCGTAGCGGCCGTGCGGGCGCCGTTTCCCTCCTCGCGCTCCGGATGGGATCCTTGCTCGATCCGCTCGGATTCATCGTTCATATCGGAAGCCCTTCCCATCGACAACGGCCCGACGGGGGTCGCGTTCGCTCAGCATACGCTTTTCGTGGCGACGACGGCCACGCCGGTGCCGCATACGTCCTCGATCAGCACGTCTCCGGCCGCGACCGGCGCGTCGAGCCGCAGCGCGGCGACGGCGGCCAGCACGTCCTTCATAGCGGCTTTCGGCACGGGACGCTGCGTCTTCACGCTGACCGGCTCCAGGCAGCCGGACACGCACAGCACGGCGGTCACCATGCGCTCGGGGGCGACGGCCTCCTGCGCCGCGTAGTCGGCCCGCGCTTGCAGGTATAGCCGGAAACCTCGCTCACCTGCCCGTTCTCGTCGAGCGCGACCTCTATACGGCAGCCCAGCGGGCAGCAGATGCACGTGTAGGCGGCGATGTCGGTAGCGAACTGCATCAGTCGGCGCCTCCTCCGGCCATGCCGGTCTCGTCGGCCACGCGCGCGGCCTCGTCGCGGCCCTCGACGCGCACGCGCACGGCCGAGCACCCCGCCGCGGCGCCCGCGGGCAGGACGACGAGCACCATCTCGGCGGGCACGGCGATCATCGTCTTCGCGCGCTTCAGCTCGCGCACCCGGCCGGCTTCGTCGATCCCCTCCACCACGAAGCGCGGCTCGTTCACCGTGCGCGCGACGCGCAGCGACAGCATGAGCTTCTCGTCGGGCGGCGTGGCGGCGTCGATGCTCTGCGGCACCACGTAGCGCACGTCCTCGCCCGCCATCACGGGAACGGCGACATGCGCATCGCGCGCGGCCGAGGCGCCCGAGGCCGCCTGCCGCGCATAAGCGGCCGCGGCGGCGCCCGCGCGCTCGCCCTCTTGCGACGCATGGTCCACCAGATCGTGCACGTGCAGCGCGTTGCCGCAGGCGAACACGCCGGGAACGTCGGTAGCCAAACGGTTGTCCACCCGCGCTCCGCCGGTGACGGGATCGAGCCCCACCCCGGCCGACTTCGCCACCTCGTTCTCGGGCACGAGGCCCACCGACAGCAGCAGCGTGTCGCACGCGATGCGCTGCTCGGTGCCGGGGATCACCTGGATCGTCTCGGGATCCACCTGCGACACGTACACCGCGCTCAGGCGACCCTCCCCTTCCAGCCGCGTCACCGTGGAGCTGAGGTGCAGCGGGATGCCGAAGTCGTCCAGGCACTGCACCACGTTGCGACGCAGACCGGACGGATGCGGCATCAGCTCGTGCACGCCCACCACCTCGGCCCCCTGCGACGCCAAACGGCGCGCCATGATCAGCCCGATGTCTCCCGACCCGAGGATCACCGCGCGACGTCCGGGCAGGCACCCTTGGAGGTTCATGAAGTTCTGCGCGCTGCCCGCCGAGAACACGCCCGACGGACGCGAGCCCGCCAGGTTGAGCGCGCCCAGCCCGCGCTCGCGCGAGCCGGTGGCCAGCACCACGGCGCGCGCCGCGATGGCATGCGCGCCGCGCGCGTCCACCGCGTGCACCGTGAGCGGCGCTCCGTCGTCCGGGCGCCCCGGCATCGACGGACGTCACGCTGGCACCCGCCAGCACGTCCACCGAGCCCGCGTCCGCAAGCGCGTCGATCTCGCGCTGCGCGTACTCGGGACCCGTCAGCTCCACGCCGAAGCGGTGCAGCCCGAACCCGTTGTGCACGCACTGCTTGAGGATGCCGCCCAGCTTCTCCTCGCGGTCGAGCAAAAGCACGCGCGCGCCCTGCTGCGCGGCCGCCTGGGCTGCGGCGATGCCGGCTGCCCCGCCGCCCGCCACCGCCACGTCGTAGACATGCGCGCGCTCGCGCTCCGCGTCCTGCGCCTCCGACCGCTCGCCCTTGCGCGCCAGCTCCGCGTAATCGGGGCGCGAAGCGGCCACCACGGGCGATCCCGGCAGGCGCTTGTCCAGCACGTCGGGCGCCACGCCCGTCTCGCGCGCCACGATGCGCGCGATCTCCGGCGAGCAGAACCCGCCGTGGCAGCGCCCCATCATCGCGCGCGTGCGCCACTTCAGCGCGTCGAGCGACAGCACGGGCAGCGGAGCGTGCAGCGCGGCCACGATCTCGGCCTCGGTCACCTCGCAGCAGCGGCACACGATGTGCCCCCACCGCGGGTCGGCCTCGATGGCGCGCGCACGCTCGGCCTCGTCGCGCTCGGCGAACGGCTTGCAGCGCTCGCGACTCGCCTGGAATTCCCCGTTCGCCTCCGCGCCCAGCTGTTCCGCCACCGCCTGCGCCACGTGCTCGGCTACGGCCGGAGCCGAGGTGAGCCCCGGCGAGTCGAAGCAGGCGATGTTGAAGAACCCGGGCGCGTCGTCCGGTTCGCCGATGACGAAGTCGTCGCCGTCGGCGTTCGAGGCGCGCAGCCCTGCGAAGTTCGCGATCATGCCGCGCGCGCCGGCGTCGGGCCACGTCTTCTTCGCGGCGTCCAGCACGAAGCGCAGCCCCTCCGCGCTCGTGGGACAGGTCGGTCTTGCTCGCCTGCTCCACGGCGTTCGGCCCCACCAGCAGGTTGCCGTGCACGGTGGGCGTCACGAGCACGCCCTTGCCCGCTGACGACGGCGCCTGAAACACGGTATGCGAGAACAGCGGGCCGTACTCGGAATCGTACAGGCAGTACTCGCCGCGCCGCGCCGCGATGCGCAGGCGATGCGCGCTCACGGCATTGTTCAGCTCGTCGGCGAACACGCCGGCGGCGTTCACCACCGCGCGCGCCGCGTACCGCGCGCCTGTCGAGGTGGACAGCAGATAGCGCGCGGACGAGGGCGAGCCCGCGGCCAGGCGCTCGACGGACACGACGCGCTCGTTGAAGCGGAACGCCGTGCCGTGCAGCGCCGCCTGCTCTGCCGAGAACAGGGCAACCTCGTACGGGTCGCAAATGGCGCCCGTCTCGGCCAGCAGGCCGCCGCGCACGTGCGGGCTCGCATGCGGTTCGAGCGCGCGCACTTCGGCGGCGTCCAGCTCGCGCACGCCTTCCACGCCGTTCTCCGCCGCGCGCGCCACGAGGCGCCGTATGCTGGCCAGCTCCTCATCGGAGAACGCGAGCACGAGCGAGCCGTTGCGGACGTAGGAGAATCCCAGCTCGTCGGCCCATTGCGGAAACAGCTTGGACCCGGCCGCGTTGAAGCGAGCCTTGAGCGTTCCAGGCAAAGGGTCGTAGCCGGCATGCACGATGCCAGAGTTCGCTCGCGTCGCGCCGCAGGCCACATCGTTGCCTGCCTCAAGCACCACGACGTTCAGACGCCAGCGCGCCAATGCACGCGCCGTCGTCGCGCCGGCAACGCCGGCTCCCACGATCGCAACGTCGATGCTCTGCAGAGGTTCGGTATCCATGTCGTTCAGCTTACTATTTATCCCCGTTGAGCGAAAGAGCGGATACACAATCGGCCAAGCGCGGTATCGTTATTTCCACGAAGCGACGAAAGGAATCACATGAGAATAGCGGTGGCGAGCGAAGGACTGGCCGTATCTCCCTATTTCGGACATTGCGCAAGCTTCACCTGCTATAGGATCGAACGGGGCATCATCGTCGAGTGCCAGAACATGCCGAACCCTCATCAGACCCCTGCCCGCATCGCCGCGGTGCTGCGCGAGCTCGATGTGACGGCGGTCATCACCGGCATCATCGAGCGCGACGCCGTGGAAGCGCTGCAAGCAGCCGATATCGAAGTAGTGTCCAACCAAGCAGGAAGCGCCCGAGATGCAGCCGAGGCGTATCTCGCCCACACTCTCATCGGCACGGACGAATGGCATAACGACGAAGAAGTCCTCGGAGCCATCGAGTCGTAGCAGGAAAGCCGGCAGGAAAATCCTCCCCTAACGAAAGCGCCCCGCCGGCTTATCCGACGGGGCGCTGTTTTTGCATAGACGCGAAGCCTACAGAGCCTTCTTGGCGACCTCGGTGATGGCGGTGAACGCCGCGGGATCGTTGATGGCCATGTCGGACAGCACCTTGCGGTCCAGCTGCACGCCTGCCTTCTTGAGGCCGTTCATGAGCACCGAGTAGCTCATACCGTTGATGCGGGCGGCCGCGTTGATGCGGGTGATCCACAGACGGCGGATCTCGCGCTTCTTGTTGCGGCGGTCGCGGTACATGTACTGGAGCGAATGCTGCACCTGCTCCTTCGCGGCACGGTAAGAACGGGACTTCGCACCGTAGTAGCCCTTGGCGCGATTGAGGACGGTACGACGCTTCTTATGGGCGCTGACTGCGCGCTTGACACGAGGCATGTTCTATCACTGTTCCTTTTCGATTAGCGGAGGCCGAGGTTACGGGCGATGACCTTCTGGTCAGCCGTGGCCACTTCGGTTTCATGGCGGAAGTTGCGCTTGCGCTTCTGGCTCTTCTTCGTCATGATGTGGCTCTTGAACGCCTTCGAGCGCATGATCTTGCCGGAACCGGTAACGCGGAATCGCTTCGCGGTGCCGCGATGAGTCTTCATCTTAGGCATGGTCGTTCCCTTCTTCTTTCTTCTCGTTCTCTTTCTTTTTCTTCGCCGCGACTGCCGCAGGCAGCGGGGCGATGAGCATGTGCATGTTGCGGCCTTCCATCTTGGGCTGGTTCTCGATGACCGCTTCGTCCTTCAGGTCGTCGGCCAGACGCTCCAGGATGGTGAGACCCAGCTCCGGGTGCGCCATTTCGCGACCGCGGAACATGATGGTGATCTTCACCTTGTTGCCGGCTTCGAGGAAGCGCATGACGTGCTTCTTCTTCGTCGTGTAGTCGCCCACGTCGATCTTCGGCCGGAACTTCATTTCCTTCGTTTCGACCTTGCTCTGGTTCTTGCGAGCCTGCTTGGCCTTGATGGCCTGGTCGTACTTGAACTTGCCGTAATCCATGATGCGGCACACGGGCGGTTCCGCGTTCGGCGCGATTTCCACGAGGTCGAGCCCCTGGTTGTCGGCCACCCGCTGGGCTTCCGCCGTCACGTAAATACCCATCTGTTCGCCATCGAAGCCGATCAAACGGCATTCGCGAACCGTGATCTCTTCGTTGAGCCGAGGCTCCTGAGCAGCTATCGCGCTCACCTCCCAATCCATCGCGCTTCCGCGCCATAATAAAAACCCGTAGCTTTGGGAGCATACGGGTTTCGCATTCGTATTCAGGCTTTGTAGCCGGTATTCGAGCGACCCATCAGCAGCCAAAGCGCCGAACCAGGTGGAGGGTCTCCCCTCGCTTGAACAAACAACTTGCTTATTGTAGCACGGGATTTTTAAGATGCAAGAAAATCATGAGGGTTTTTCGTCCGGGTTTTGGATCCGCATCTTCAGCAAGGTGGGCAAAACCCGTTAATTTCCCATGTTCCGACGATCGCACGATCGCGATGCGAGCCTCTTCGGTATACTGGCTGCAGCCTGTACCGCCTTACGCGACGGAAAGGACGTCATGAATCGCATCGTTCGTTACCTCATGCTCGCCGGCGCTTGGACGGCCTGCATCATCGGCTGCATCGGCGTGTTCGTGCCCGTGCTGCCCACCACCCCGCTGCTGCTGCTCGCGACGTTCCTGTTCGCGAAATCCTCGCCGCGCTGCCACGCCTGGATCATCTCGACCCGGGTGTACCGCACCTACGTCGCCGCGTTCAAAGAAGCCGGAGGCATCCCGCTCGGCACGAAGGTGCGCATCCTGGCCGTGTCGTTCACGCTCATGGGCCTGTCCGCCTGGTTCGTGCAGAAGCCCCTCGTCTGGGCTATCCTCGGATGCGTCAGCGCGTTTTTGCTGTATCTCATGTTCGTGCGCATCCCCACCATCACCCCCGAGCGCGTCCAGCTGATCCGCCAGGTCGAAAAGGCCGAGTAAGAATCAGCCAGGAAGCGGGAACGTCGTCGAACGGCAATAATCGACCGGTTTGGTAATCTTGGAGAGGATCCGGCCGCGGCGTTTCGGGTCTGCCGAGCGTGATCGAAGGCGTTTTTCCAGGTCGCATGTTCAAAGCGTAAAACAAAGCGAATCTGCGGGATTACCAAACCGATCGATTCCTGCCGCGGATCGGGGGTTTCGCCGTCAAGCCGATCCGGAAAAGCGGCGGCCCCGTCTTCGGGGCCGCGCTCAACCGCCAATCGCTGTTCTTGTCCTCGTAGAGCTCGATCACGGCGCCGTCCTTCTCGACGAAGGCCAGACGCACACCGGGACCCGCGTCCATGGGGTCGCAGATGACGCGGTCGGCATCGTCGACGTACCGGTCCAGATCGTCCACCGCGTAGGCCACGTGCCAGCGACGATGCAGCTCTTCGGGGAAGGGCGTGCCCTCCTCGAACTTGAGGTACTCCACCTTGTAGTCGTAGTCGTCGACGTTCGACACCCAGAACTTCATGGCCTCGTTGTAGATCATGTTCGGCTTCTTCTCCGTGATGGGGATGCCGATGTGCATATAGGTTGCGGTCATACCGATCTCCTCTCGTCTCCAGGTTGGCGTAGTAAGTCAGCGAGGCTGGCTGCGGTGCCCGAGATTCGTGGGATCGCAGAGGCGAAGCGTACTTTGGTACGCGAGTATCCGGGATCGCGCGAAGATCGGGTGCCACAGCCAGCCGCAGCGTCGGCTGGTTCCGACGGCCGTCAGGCCGACGGAACCATACTGAACATGTCCATGGCGGCTTCCGCGTCGGCCTGCATGGCGGCGGTCGCCGCGTTGGCCAGGGCGTGGAAGTACTTCGGGTGCTCTTCGGCGATGAGCGCCTCGACGGCGCGCACGCCCGCGTTGCTCATGTAGCTGAAGTAGTTGATCTTGCGGATGCCGGCACGGATGGCCGCCCGCGTGTCCTCGCACGACAGGCCGCTGCCCCCGTGCATGACGAGCGGCACGCCGCAGCGGATGCGCAGCTCCTCGATCAGCTTGAAATCGAGGTTCGGCTCGGCCCGGTAGAAGCCGTGCACCGTGCCCACGCTGGCCGCGAGGGCGTCGATGCCCGTGTCGGCCACGAAGCGCGCGGCCTCGTCGGGGTCGGTGTACACGTTCTCCCGGTCGTCGTCGGCGTTCTCGAGCCCTTCGTGGCCCGTGGTGAAGCCGATCTCGGCCTCCACGTCGGCTCCGTACTCGCGCGCCAGCTCCACGGCGCCCAGCGTCAGCGCCACGTTCTCCTCGTAGGGCAGCTGCGAGCCGTCGATCATGACGGCCGAGAACCCCAGGTCGAGCGCGCGGCGCACGTAGTCCATATCCTCGCCGTGATCGAGCATCACGCACACGGGCACGCGCGAAGCCTCGGCGCACGCCACCATGATGGGGCCGATCACGTCGATGGACGTCTCCTCTTCGTGCAGCTGGGCGTGCTGGATGATGACGGGCTCGCCGCGATGCTCGGCCGCGCCGATGGCTGCGAGCAGAAGCTCCAGGTTCGGCGTGTCGAAGGCCGCGGCAGCGCAGCCGTTCTCTTCCGCCCAGGCGAGGACGGAGCTCAGGGAAGCGAGCATGACCCTCCTCCTACTTCTTCAGGTACGGCGTGTTGCAGGGCGCGTTCCACAGACGCAGCAGCTCGTCGTCCATGCGCGCCATGAACATCTGGAAACCGGCCTGCTCCTGCACGGTCAGCATCTCGCCGACGAAGTTCGCGACCACTTCGATGTCCTGCTTCGCCAGCTCCTTGACCGCGGCTCGGTACACGATGAGCTGCTCCATGAGCGTGGTGGCGCCCGAGCCGTTCACGATGAGCATGACCTTCTCGCCCGGCTGGATGCCGATGTCCTTCGCCAGCGCGTTCACCATGATGGCGGCCGTCTCGTCGGCGGACTTCATGGGCTGGCGTCCGCCGCCCTCCTCGCCGTGCTGGCCCATGCCGATTTCCATCTCGTCATCGCCGAGCTCGGCCAGAAGCGTGCCCGTCTGCGGATGCGTGGCGCCGCGCACGGCCACGGCCAAGGTGGCCATGTTGTCGGCGAAGCGCTGCGCGACGGCGGCAACCTCCTCGAGGCTTCTGCCCTCGGCGGCCGCTGCGCCGGCGATCTTGTACGTGGGGATGCAGCCCACCAGGCCGCGGCGGTCGTCGGCGTTCTCGCGCGGGGCGTTCGACACGTCCTCCTGCGTGACCACCTTGACTACGTTGAGGCCCTGCTTCTTGCACTGCTTCATGGTCATGTTGCCCGTCAGCATGTCGCCGGCGTGGTTGAGCACGATGTAGAGCACGCCCTTGCCCTTGTCGGCCAGCTTGATGGCGTCGACGCAGGCCTGCGGACCGGGCGCGGCGAAGATGTCGCCCACCACGTCGATGTCCACCATGCCCTCGCCCACGAAGCCCTCGATGGCCGGCTCGTGGCCGCTGCCGCCCTGCGTGACGATGGTGACGCGATCGGCCTCGGCCAGCTTCTTGTTGATCACCATGTTGTCCTCGCCCAGCTCGAGGATGTCGGGATTGGCCAGGGCCAGGCCCTCCAACAGCTCGGCGGTGAGGTTCTCGGGATCGTTGATGAACTTCTTCATCTGCATGGTGCTCCTCCTCAGTCGTTTGACAGCCGGAAAAGAAAGGCCTGCCGCACGACGCGGCAGGCCCGATTGCCTAATGATGCGCGGCTCCCGTTGCAAGCCCGCGCAAGAACAGCGAGGTCGACACGGCTCCCGCGTCGGGCGTGCCGATGGTGGCGTCGCCGTAACTGCGCGCGCGGCCGAACTTCGAGGCGAAGCCCTCTGACGCCCGCGCGCCGGCCTCGGCAGCCTCTGCCGCGGCCGCGAACACAGCTGCCGCGTCGTCGCCTTCGGCCTCGCACGCCTGCGCGGCCTCCACGGCGGGGATGAGCGCGTCCATCATGGTCTTGTCGCCCACCTGCGCGTTCGTGATGTCCTGCATCTCGGCTAGGCAGCCGGCGAACATGCGGCGCGCGGCGTCGGCAGACAGCTCGTTCTCGTCGTCGCCCAATTGCGCGCCCAAGCCGGAGATGAGCGTGCCGTACAACGGGCCGGCCGAGCCGCCCCGCACGGCCATGGCGGCCATACCCAGGTCGTCGAGAAAGTCCTTGATCGATTCCTCGTCCCATGCCTCGGCGCGCTCGTCCATGAGCTTGGCGATCTTCGTGATGGTGATGCCGTGGTCGCCGTCGCCGAACTTCGAGTCGATGTCGCTCAAGCGGTCGGCCTGCTCCAGCATGAGCCGCGCGCTCTCGCGCAGCATGGCCTTGCACGTGCCCCGATCGATCATGGATGCCCCTCTTTCGTCGGTTATCGCCCTGCAGCAAACTCTACCCGCAACGTATCGAGCGGTCAATGGGCGAAAAGCGTGCAGGTTGGCGCAGTAAGTCAGCGAGGCTGGTCGTGGCGTCAACCCGTTCCGCCGGCCGCCAGGCTGACGGAACCCTGCTACGCGTTGACGTACACGTATACGATGCGGATGGTGTCGGCGAGGTTGCCCGACGTGTTCGCCGTAGAGTAGTTGTACAGCAGCAGCGCCGACCATTCGTGCGCGGCTCCGTTCAGATCGACCGTGCCGGAGAACGAGTACGATTCCTTGACGAGCGTAGTGCCGTCGCTCGCGTATTCGGAGTATTCGGTTTTGTCGGCGGGAAGCTGCGCCGAGCCCGCAGGCACATTGACGCCCGCCTCCTGCAGCGTCTTCTCGATGATGCCCTCGTTCTTCACCGCGTCGACGAAACTGAGCGAGCCGTAGCCCAGCGACGCGGTGGCCGCGGAGTAGCCCGCCTGCACGACCGCACCGTCCTCGTTGAGACCGAGGTACACCGTCGGCGTGCCGGAGCGCGTGTCGGCCGGCTCGTCGGTAAGGGCCACCGTCACGTTCGTCTTGACGGGATTGCCCTCTTCGTTCACTTCCTTCGAGGTCGTCTCGGTGGCGCCGTGCTTGAGCGCGGCGATGGCCTCGTCCTTCGTCATGCCCAGCACGGCAGCCAGGTTAGGAACGTTCGTCTTCTTAGCGGTGGCGGTGGTGGCGTCCTTCGTTTCGTCGGTCTGCATGGAACCCACTTCCTGCGAGCTCTGCTGCTCTTGGGTCTGCTGCGTCGCGATCAGCTGGCTTTCCTCGAACCACTGCCATGCGAAGTATCCCAGCGCGCCGATCAACAGGATCAGCAGCACCACGATGGCGATGAGCACGCGGCGCATGCGCCGCGATTTGCGCTGATAGGCGGGGATCTGCTGCTTCTGCTTCTTTTCCTTCTTCTGCTTTCCGTGACGCCCCTGGGGCTCCTCGGGCTCCGCGGCTACGGTATCGTCGCCGAACAGGAGCGGAGGAGCGTCAACCGGCTCAAGAGCCTCGATGGCATCAGGGTACTCGTCGTCGTTGTCGCCCCGATAGCTGAAACCGCCGGCATGCGCGCCGTCGCCCACCGGGGAGAACGCCTCGGTCAAGCCGATGCGCTCGTCCGATCCGTCGACGGGCGCCTGCGCGTCGCCCACGGGCGAGAAGGCCTCGGTGAGGCCGATGCGCTCGTCGGAGCGGTCGGAGGGGGTGCCTTTGGGTACGTTGGGAGCATGTTTGGGCATCGTTGAACCTTCCTGACAGGTGGAACGGGGGCGCTAGCGCAAGAACAGGTACCACGCGACGATCGCGACCACGCCCACCGCGGCGAGCGCAAGCACGACCTTCTGCGCAAGCGGCATCGGGGCAGCTTTGAGATCGTCCATCGTGGTTTCCCGATAGCCCTCGTTCCCGGCCTTCTCGCGCTTCGGCCGCGCGTCCTCGTCGGTCGAGGAGCCGTTCGCCGCAGCGGGCTCGGGCTCGGGCGCCGGCGTCCTCTTCGCACGGCGATGCGGGGGTCGGGCATGCAGCGGGCCGCGTCGGGCGCGCTCCCGCCTGGATGACGACGTCGTCCTCGTCGTCGGGCGTCACGGTAATATGGGAAAATCTTGGGTTCGCCTGCAACCACGGATCGTCCTTTCACGTCAATGCGATTATAGATGATTATCCTAGCGTATGCCCTCGTCCAAATAATATCCATCGGGCGCGAAGCGCTTGCGGTACGTCATGAAGCAGGCCGTCACGATGGCGACGGTGTTGGCGGCCGACAGCATGAGCATGACGACGATCTGGTACTTCGCCGCCGACAGAGGATCGGCTCCCGCCAGCAGCTGGCCGGTCATCATGCCGGGGAACGTCACGATGCCCGCCGCCGACATGTTCGCCAGCACAGGCGTCATGCCCGCCCCGATGGCGGCCTTGAGCGAAGGCGCGGCGGCCTCGCGCGGCGTGGCGCCCAGGGCCGTGAGAGAGAACATCTCGCTTGCGCGCGCATCGAGGTCCGAGAACAGCCTGTCGATGGCCACCGCCACCGCGGCCATGGCGTTTCCCATGATCATGCCCACGATGGGAACCACCTGCCGCGCGTGGAACCACGGGTCGGCGCGCACGACGCCCTCCACCACGATGAACCCGACGACCAACGACGACACGAACAGCGACACGAACACGGAGGGGACGAGCCCGGGTATGCGGCTCTTCACCCGCGACACGGCTATCTGGGTGGCGGCTATCACCATGGCGGCCAGCACGAGCGCGACGAGCCACCAGGTTTGGAACTCGAACAGGTACGTCAGCAGGAACCCCGCGGCCAAAAGCTGCATGAAGCAGCGCACCGACGACACGACGATGCGCCTCGTCTGGCCGAGCTCCAACTTCCACGATACGAGCCCGGCCACCAGCATGAGGGCGCTCGCGGAGAACAGCTCGACGTAGCCGATGTCGACGACGCCCCCGCTCACGAGCGCGTCCCTTCCCCGTCCGGCGTCGGCGCGCGACGCGTACGACAGCGCCCCGCTCGCGCAGCGAGAAGGTGCCGCAGGCCACGCCGTCGGCAGCGCGGTGTCGGATGCGCAGACAAGCCATGCGATCGTCGACGAGCGATTTGGTCAGGCGCCCCACCGCGCGAGCCGACTCGTCGTCGAGCGCGGCGTCCACCTCGTCGAGCAGCAGCACCCGGGGCCGCGTGGCGAACGCGCGCAGCAGCGCGACGCGCGCGGCTTGGCCGCCCGACAGCTGCGCCGCGTTGCGGCCGAGCTCCACGTCGTGCAAGTCCGCCGCCTCCAGCAGGCGCTCGAGATCGCCGTCGGCCGGCGGCGCGAGCCGCGCTCACGGAAAGCGTCCAGGGAAGCAGCAGGTTGTCGCGCACGGTGCCGCCGACGAGCGCGCTGCTGCGGCAGCAAGCAGCACGCGGCGGCGCGCATTGCACCGGCTCGAACGAGGAGGACGGCGCGCCGTCCAAGAACAGCTGCCCCGCCGTCGCGCGCCAGCATGCGGGCGCACACGCGCAAAAGCGTGGACTTCCCCGACCCGGACGGGCCCCCACGAGGTCGTACACGCCGCCGGCTTCGAGCGAAAAGCTCGCGCCCGACAACAACGTCGTGCGCACGCCGGCGCGCAGGTAGGAGGCGGTTATGTCCTCGGCTTGGAAAAGGCTCATGGAACCATAGTAGCACCCGGGCCCCGCAACGCATAGGCTGCGGGGCCCGAAGCCCGCAGGGCGCGCGCC
>ENA-OQDA01000687-OQDA01000687.1-human-gut-metagenome-genome-assembly--contig:-NODE-687-length-13357-cov-5.661376_pt1 | contig 13357 bp, 10 predicted proteins | sample MGYA00242771_ERZ504603 | MGnify/ENA primary metagenome ERZ504603 (study PRJEB26092, sample SAMD00036328) | human gut metagenome | host: Homo sapiens | study: EMG produced TPA metagenomics assembly of...
GCCTCTTTCGGGTAAAAGGTTTGCGCCTCTCAACGGTGGAATAAGGCTTCCCCGGGTGTGAGGCGCAAACCCCCTCGGCCGCTGGTGGCTCTTCCCGGCAATTAGTTTGCGCCTCTCAACGGTAGAATAAGGCTTTCCCGGGTGTGGGGCGCAAACTCTCCCCTCCGCCGGCGGCTGAATTCCTCCATTCCCGCCGGCCGGCCATATAAAAACAGTGCCGGCGATGAATCCGTTCATCGCCGACACCACTAAGCATCACTTCTTATTCCAACTAGTCCGTGTCAACTGTCCCGCGCCTAACTATTCGGCGCCCGCCCGCGTGGCGCCCACTTATTCGCTACTCTGCATCCGGCACCCACATCAGGTAGATTTTGCCCTCTGCCTGTACCATCTGGAAGGTAATCGCATCGTCCTTCCGCAGGCCGAAATCCTGCTTCGGCGCTTCCAGCAGTTCGCCGTAAATCTCCGTCTCGCCGAAGCCGGTACACTTCACCCACACGTATTCCGGATACAGCCCCGCCTTCTGCACGATGACGCTGACGTATTCCGGGCACTCCACGTTCCGGCTTCCGTCAATCAGCTCCAGGTCGTAAATCAGCTGGCGCAGTTTTTCCTTGGTTTCGAACTGCTCCCGCGTCTGCGCCGCAATGCCGTCAAAGGCGCTCCAATCCACATCCAGCTCGCCCTGATCCAGGAATTTCTTGTAGCACACGTCGCCGTAGCGAACCCGTGCCATCTGCGCCGTCACATCCGGCCCCGCTTCCAGCTCGGTCCCGTCCATCTTTGCGGAACACAGGATGTAGAAGCTGAGGCCCAGCCCCTCCTCGATATAGCAGTATGTCAGAATTCCGGTCGCTCCTTCCATAACGGTAAAAGCATTCTTCAGTGCGTCCATATCTTCCGGGCATTCAATGTATTGATACCGGTGGTACAGTTCCCGAAAATTCGCTTCTTCCATTACTCTCAGCTTCACCGTCTGCGTATTCTCCGCCATTTAATCGTCCATTCCTTTCTCTAACTGCGCTATCATATCATCCGAGGACACGGACAGTGCCGAATCCATATCGAAACAGGACCAGATGGATGTTTCATCGTATCCGCTGAACAGAATCGCTTTGTCCAGATTCTGGAAGGATTCGTGGAACAGCTTCTTGCCCAGTTTCACCGTGATCTTCTTTCCGTTACGGGAATACTCATCGGAGATTTCATTGGTATTGTCCTCCGATGGTCCGTATTCATTTTCCAACATACCTTTCTGCTTCAGCGTGGTTCCGTCCACCGTATAGGTGCAGACCCGATAGGTGATGGAGGAATCTCCGCTGGTTCGGTAAATGTAGAACTTGCCATCCTTACCGGTGAACACCACGTAATTTACGCCCGCGCCGGCTGCGACATCCGACAGCAGCGACTCCGAGCCGTTGGCATCGCTCTTCATCTCCACCGTCTCGCCATCCTTCACCGTATAGATGTGCAGGTCCGCCTGATGATTGTTCACCTCTTCCATCAAAAACAGCTCCGGCACGCCGTCCGAATTGATATCACACAGCGCCGTCTGGCGGTCAATGGTCACCAGATCCGAGCTCACCGCCCGCTGCCAGTTGTAATTATCCACCGAATATTTCTTGTCCTGAACCAGAGTATCGTACAAGGTGTACACCTGGCTGAGATCCACATCCTTCTTCTGATCCGTTTCCACCTGCTCCGTCTTCTGACCGTCATCCGCAGATTTGTCCTCATCCGCCGACTTGCTGCAGGCGCTCATGCCCAGCACCAGCATCGCCACGCAAAGGCACCCGATCCATCTTTTCATCTTCATGGCGTTTCCCCCTTCCAGAAGGTCATTTTCTTATATTATAGCGGAGAAAAACAACCCCTGTGTGAAAACACCGTACATATTTCCCCTAAAAACATTTTTCTTTCTCCCGAGTAAACCGGGCATTACCAGTTGGTGGCAATATCGATCTGAGTCGGATTCCGGCTGGCAAAACCGCCGGTATCGCAAACGATGGCCAAACCCAAACTTGTTTTTACAATGGATCCTCTCGGATGCCGACTGAGGTTTGCCGCTACCATGATGTAGTTCCCCAGCATTTTGCAGCCGTCCTTCCGTTCCCAATAGGCATCCGTATTTCCCATCCCACGCATGGTTCGAACCACGCCGGACATGTTCAGATTGTAGTAGGTTTCTTTTCCGTTGGGACCGTTGGCCGTTCCGCTGGACCGGGAAAGCCTGCCTCCGCTGTAGCTGTAGGCACTCTGTACGATGTCGTAGACTTCCGACGCCCCGATATTGGTGTCGGTGGATGCCGGCACGTATTCCAGATTCTCCGCCTTCTTGGCAATCCGGCGAACATAGGCCTTTTCAATCAGGTCGGCACCGGTTTTCTTCGTTCTCTTTGCGGTTCCGGTAACTTCACCGGCAATCTGGTTCTGCACCAGGTCTACGGCAATCGCTTCCGCCTGCTTCTGCAGCCGGGCGTTCTGCCGGGTAAGATACACGGTGTAAAGAATATCCAGCACCATTCCCGCCGCCGCAATCAGTTCTGCGGCGAGAATCATCGCCATTATTTTCTTGCTGAGATTTTTTAATCGATGCATAGTCACTCCTGTCTCGTTCCCTTACAATAGCTGTATTATACCACAGGAGATTTCCAATCCAAAATTTTCTACAATTCCTCCAGTACTTCTCGGATTTCCTTCTCCGCCTCTTCCAGCTTCTCCAGAAATTCTCGGGAAGAATACCGATCTGCTCCGTGCCCCAAAGCATTCTGCTGCACCAGCGCATCCGAAGAGATGACCCGGATGGATCGGGTCCCCTTTGCTTCATCCACCATTTTGCCGATGAGGATGTCTGCCGGTTCTTCTTCCTTTGTATAGATGACCTGTACGCCAAAATGCTGCTCCACAGACCCCACGCCGTACGGGACTTTATAGGCATCGAACACCACAATCAGCTCGCACTGCATGTACCCCTGATAGTTCACCAACCGGTCGATGAGCTGCTGCCGGGCCGCCCCCAGGTCTTGGTTGGCCAGGCCCCGCAGGGTTTCCGAATAGTTGATCAGGTTGTACCCGTCGATGATTACCAGATCGGATTTCGCCTCCCCGGTTCCCTTGCCGGCCGCATGTGTTTTTTTCGGATTTCTTCATTGCGGGCCAAAGCCTCTGCGGACGCAATATCGTCCTGCTTCGTCCGCCGTTCCACCGACCTGCGCATGATTTTTTGCTTCTTGCCGTAGGTGCGTTCGAAAATCGCCCGAAGCTCTTCGTCGGAAGCCATGGTTTGGCGCAGCCGTTCCCGGCGCATATCCCGCACGCTTTCCTCCGGGGCGCTGCTGCGAAGGGCGGAAGGCAGGTGCATGTGCGCTTCCACCTCGTCCCAGGGAACGATATTGCCGGCGCCGTGGGACACGAACACCGAATCCGCCGGGTTTTCCAGATCCCGCTCCGGCTCATAGGAACTGCGGGCCAGTACCTCCTCCGGATTGTGGCACACGTCGTACCCTTTCAACGAACAGAGAATTCTTCCCTGACCGCCGGTATAGGATGCCAGTGTCACCGGATAATCCATTAAACCGGCCGCCGGCGCTTCTCCCGGCACCACAGAACGGTCGCCGGACTGTTCCAGATTGCCGATTTTTCCGCCCATCTGTTGAATATCCGTCATGGCTCTGCCCACATAACCGGTGGGCACCTCGATGCGGAAAGTGAACCAGGGTTCCAGAATCACCGATTCCGCCTTCATCAGCCCGTTTCGAACCGCCCGGCAGGCCGCCTCCCGAAAATCTCCGCCGCTGGTGTGCTTCTCGTGGGCTTTGCCCGCGGCCAATGTTATTTTTACATCCGTCAACGGTGCCCCCAGCAGCACGCCTCGATGCTCTTTCTGTTCCAGATTTCCCAGAATCAGCCGCTGCCAGTTGCGGGCCAGCAGGTCTTCCGACAAGGTGCTGTTGTACACGATGCCGCTGCCTCGCTCCCCCGGTTCCAGAATCAGGTGCACCTCGGCGTAGTGGCGAAGGGGCTCAAAATGGCCCACTCCTTCCACCGTATCCAGAATGGTCTCCTGATAGATCAGGCTTCCGGTACCGAATTCCACGGTGTATCCGTATCGCTCTTCAATCATAGTGCGAAGCACCTCCAGCTGAATCTGACCCATCAGCCGGATACCGATTTCCGACGTCTCGCTGTTCCAGGTGACGTGCAGCTTCGGGTCTTCCTCTCCCAGTTCCCGGAAATGGCGCAGCACGGTATGCACGTCCATGCCCTCCGGTACGATGACGCTGTAGGTCATGAAAGGTTCCAGCACCTCGCCGCTGTCCGGGTCTGCGCTGCCCAGCGCGTCGCCAGGAATCACGTGGGACAGGCCGGTGACCGCGCATACGGCTCCCGCTTCCGCCTCATCGGCGGAACGGTATTTCATTCCGGAATAGAATCGAATCTGATTCACCTTCTCTTCCCACGGCTCCCCGTTCTCATCGGTGCCGTGCAGCAGGGTGCGCACCGCCAGCTTTCCCCCGGTAAGCCGAAGGAACACCAATCGCTCCCCCCGTTCGTCCCGGCTCACTTTGAACACCTTTGCGCCGAAGGTCTCGTCATAGGCCGGCTCCTCCGTATACCGATCCAGGCAGTCCATCAGGTACTCGATTCCCTGCATTTTCAGGGCAGACCCAAAAATACACGGGTACAGCCGCCGTTCCCGAACGGCCCGGGCGATATCCTCATCACCTACCGGCCGATCCATCAGCACCTGCTCCGCCAGCTCCGGCACCGCCAAAGTCAGGTCGTCCAGGAAATCCTCACTATCCCGGTTCCGGCTGAAATTCACGAAGCCCTCCCCGAAGGCTTCCTCTAATTCTTCTATAATCGTCTCCCGCTCCCGAACCGCCAGGTCCATCTTGTTGACGAACACCATCACCGGAATGTTCCGCTGACGCAACAGCTTCCACAAGGTTTCCGTGTGGCTTTGGATGCCGTCCGGTGCTGAGATAATCAGCACCGCCAGGTCAATTACCGACAGCACCCGCTCCATTTCCGCCGAAAAATCCACGTGTCCCGGAGTGTCCAGGAAGGTCACCTCCGTGTTTCCCGCTTGGAACCGGGCCTGCTTCGAGAACACCGTAATGCCTCGGTTTCGCTCCACGGAATTTCCATCCAGATAGGAGTCCCCGTGATCCACCCGGCCCAACCGCCGAATTTCGCCAGACCGGTAGAGCAAGCCCTCCGACAAAGTGGTTTTACCCGCGTCAACGTGAGCCAATATTCCCATAATCAATTTCTTCATGAATGGAATTCCTTTCGCCTTTATGATATTGTAATGATACCATGAGTGGTAGAATTTGTGTAAAATTTCCACAAAAAAAGGCCGGATTGGCGGAGATTTCCGACTTTACACAGATTTTACAGATTCATGATAATGTTCCTTACATTGAAGTTTTAAGATTGTACCATAAAGAAGCAAAGAAAACGAACACGAGGAGGTTTCGGTATGATATATTGCGTAGAAGACGATCAGAGCATCCGGGATCTGATGCTGTATACTTTGAACACGGCGGGTTTTTCCGCCAATGGTTTCCCGGACAGCGTTCCTTTCTGGGATGCAATGAAACAGGAGACGCCGGAACTGATTCTTCTGGATATCATGCTGCCGGGGGAAGACGGCATCGCCATTCTCAAGGAACTGAAAGCCTCGCCTCTGACCCGGAACATTCCGGTGATCATGGCAACGGCAAAAGATTCGGAATACGATAAGGTGATTGGATTGGATCTGGGCGCCGATGACTACCTGTCAAAACCCTTCGGCATGATGGAGATGATTTCCCGCATCAAAGCCGTACTTCGCCGCACCACCCCGAAAGAGGATGCGCCGGTGCTGATGTGCGGAGGCATTACCCTGAACACCGTCAAGCATCAGGTTTCCGTCCACGACCAGCCGGTCACCCTGACCTTGAAGGAATATGAACTCCTTCGTACTTTTATGGAAAATCTGGGCAAGGCATTCTCCCGGGAGCAGCTTCTTTCCTCGATCTGGGGCATTGACTTCGTCGGGGAAACCCGGACGGTGGATGTCCATATCGGAACTCTGCGGACCAAGCTGGGAAGCTGCGGCGGGATGATTGCCACCGTCCGCGGAGTGGGTTACAGAATGGAGGATACCGGTGAGTAAGAAAATTTTTCGCTCCATCTGGATGGTTTCCATCCTGGTGCTGACCGCCTCCCTGATTATCATCATGGCGGCATTGTACGATTACGTGGATACCACGCAGCGAGAGCAGCTGGTGGACGAAACCCATCTGGCTGCCAAAGGCGTGGAACTGAACGGCAAAAAATATCTTCATAAATTAGATTCCGACAGCTACCGAATTACCTGGGTCGCTGCGGACGGCACGGTGCTCTTCGACAACCGGGCGGACGTGGATTCCATGGGCAATCACAAAGGACGTGAGGAGATCAAAGAGGCGGAGAAGGACGGTTTCGGCCAAAGCGTTCGCTACTCCAACACCCTTTCCGTAAAACAACTTTACGCCGCGGAACGCCTGTCCGACAAGAGCGTGCTCCGGGTGTCCATCGACCAGAAACCGGTGTGGATGGTGCTTCTGGGCATCGCCCCATCCATCGCGTTTGTAGCAATATTCGCCATCCTCATTTCTCTGTGGCTGGCTTCCCGGCTTTCCTGGAAAATCGTGGAGCCAATCAACAAGTTGAACCTGGATGAGGCCATTCAGCACGTGGATGAGGACGATTTCAAGGAAATCGCTCCGCTGATCCGCCGTATGACCCAGCAGCAGGAGCAGCTGCGGAAGGACCGAGACGAAATTGCCCGGTCGGCGCAGATTCGTCAGGATTTCACCGCCAACGTGTCTCACGAACTGAAGACACCGCTCCACGCCATCTCCGGATACGCGGAGCTGCTGGAAAACGGCATGGTTCAGGAAAAGGACATCCGGCCTTTCGCCGCAAAAATCCGCTCGGAATCCCTGCGGATGGCCAAGCTGGTGGAGGACACCATCGGCCTGAGCAAGCTGGACAGCGGTGCCCCGGAAATGAAGTGGGAGGATACGGATCTCTTCACCATCGCCGAGAATGCGGTGGACTGTCTGGAAATTCCAGCGGAAGAGGCGGGCGTGTCCATTTCCCTCCAGGGAAAATCCTGTCCGATGCACGGGATTCCGGAAACCCTGTACAGCATCGTCTACAACCTCTGCGAAAATGGCATTAAATACAACCACTCCGGCGGCTACGTGCACGTGCACCTGGAACCGACGGAATCGGAAATCCTTCTGACGGTGTCCGATTCCGGAATCGGCATCCCGGAGGACGCCCAAAGCCGCATCTTCGAACGGTTCTACCGGGTGGACAAGAGCCGTTCCAAGGAGGTGGGCGGCACCGGACTAGGCCTCTCCATCGTAAAACACGCGCTGATGATCCATCACGCGACGGTTCACGTGGACAGCATCCCGGGCAAGGGCACCACCTTCACGGTGCGCATCCCAAGACGGCCGATGTAGGCGCAGGCTTCGCCGATTAGTGGTGCGCCGCTCCGCGGCTTCGGACTTGGTGCAAGGACTCCCGCAAACCCTTGTTCCTCCGTTTCCTTTGCACCAAGTCTTTGGCCCTTTTCGGAGCACCAACCCCTTGGACTTGGTGCAAAGACTCCCGCAAAACCTTGTTCTTTCGTTTCTCTTGCACCAAGTCTTTGGTCTTTTTCGGAGTTTCAACCCTTCGGACTTGGTGCAAAGACTCCCGCAAAACCTTATTCCTCCGTTTCCCTTGCACCAAGTCTTTGGTCTTTTTCGGAGCTCCAACCCCTCGGACTTGGTGCAAAGGCTCCCGCAAAACCTTGTTCTTTCGTTTCTCTTGCACCAAGTCTTTGGCCCTTTTCGGAGCTCCAACCCTTCGGACTTGGTGCACGAATCCCCGCAAAACCTTATTTCTTCGTCCACAAGCACCAAGTCCCCGGCCCCGGATGGGATTGGAAAAGGAAGTTGCGGACGAATTTGCCATTCGACATGCACTTCCTTCCACTTCTGTTCTGTATCGACATGAAAAAGTAGCGGCGCCATCGCACCGCTACTTTTTCTTCATAATCCGATTAAGTTTTACTACTTTACTTTTCCGCTTCTCTTTGGTGCGGAAGATTTCTTGAACTTGATGGTACATTTTCTCTTTCCTCCGGAAACGCTTAACTTTGTCGGCTTCGGCAGATCTTTTACCTTAAATTGCACCAAGTGTACCATTTTTCATGCAATATCACAACATCTTCTTCCGTTTCAGCACGACGTACAGGCCCAGGCAGATGACCACCACGATACCGCTGATGATGCCGAAGCCGAAAGGCGTCTGGGCGAAAGGCATGTATTTCGTCAGCACGTTCATTCCGTACATTCCGGAGATTACCGTCGGAATCGCCAAAATCAGCGTGATGGAGGTGAGGATTTTCATCACGTTGTTCAGCCGGTTATCGAAAATCGTAGACATCAGCTGGCGGGTGCCGTCCACGATGCTGCGGTAGATGTCCGTCATCTCCACCGCCTGCTGGTTTTCCACGATGGCATCGTCCAGCAGCTCTTGGTCCTCCGGGAAGCGTTCCACCCGAGAGTACCGGGTGAGGCGGTCCAACACGTTGCCGTTCTCACGAATGGAGGTGGCGAAGTACACCAGCGCCTGCTCCAGCTCGTGAAGGCTGAACAGATCTTCCTCTTCCACATCGTCTCGCACCTTTTCCTCGATTTCCTGCCGCTTCCGGTCGATTGCGTACAGCGCCTTCTGGTACAGCAAAGCGGATTCCAAAAGAATCTGATACACGAACCGCAGTTTTTTCCGGGTGGAAAAATCATTCATCCGATTCTTCTCGAAATTCCGAAGCACGAAGGACTCCTCCGAGCAGATGGTCACGATGGCTTCTTTAGTGATAATGATTCCCAGCGGAATGGTCACGTAAGCCCGCACCCCGTTCCGGTATTCCTCCGACGGGATGTCCACCACGATTAAAGTGTAGTTCTCCGGAAGTTCAATTCGCGTCTTTTCTTCCAGGTCAATTGCCGCCATCAGGTCGTCCACCTCGACGCCCATCCGTTCCGCAATCAGCTCCGCCTCTTCGTTGGAAGGGTTGGTCATCTTCACCCAGCAGTCGTGACAGAAATTCGGCACCGAACTCGTCCGTCCGTTCTGCGTGTAGAAATACTTAATCATGCCCCATCTCCTTTCTGTCTCATTGCTGTCTATTGTACCACAATTTTTTCCCCCCGGCGGGTCCACGCCACCTGCAAAATCCGCGTAAAAACCGCCTTCCCGAATCAGAAGTCCATATACGCCTTAAACGCCGTTGGAATGGAATATTCCTCCTGCAAAGCGCTTTTCTCCGCCGCAAAAAAAACATTTTCTGCCGCCGACGCGTCCGACCGTTCCTCCGCCTCAATCTCGAAGGCGTGCATGTGCCACTCCACATGGCTAAAAATATGTTTCGACGGCTTCAGCTTCCGGATGGCCTTCGGCTCATATCCCAGCGTCCGGCAGGCCTCCTCCGCCTGCGCCTCCGTCAGCCAGCCCTCCGCGTTGGGCAGCTCGTACAAATTCGCCAGAAGCCCCCGTTCCGGGCGCTTCCCAATCACCACCCGGTCCCCCGTCCGGATTCGAAGCACGGTGCGTTTTTCTTTTCGCCGCTGCTTCTTCTCTTCCTTCACCGGAAGCTGCTGTTCCTTCCCCGTCCGGCGGGCCTCACAGTGCATCTGCCATGGGGCATTTTCCGCAAAGCGGCGCTCCGTTGGGGAGGCAGATGGTGGCTCCCAGGTCCATCAGGGCCTGATTCATGTCCCCGGGCCGGGTGCGGTCCAAGATTTCCTCGTAATAGGCCGTGGCCACCTTTCGAGCGGCGGTGGTGCGGATGCTTTCCTCGTAGCCGGTCATGCGGGCGTAGACCCGAAGCAGGTTCCCGTCCACGGAAGGGATGGGGTAGGCAAAGGCGATGGAACTGATGCCGCCGCCACGTACTCCCCGATGCCGGACAGCTTCTGCAGCTCTTTGGGGGTTCCCGGGATTTCGCCCCCGTATTCCTCCATCACCTGGATGGCCCCCTTGTGCATGTTCCGAATCCGGCTGTAGTAGCCCAGCCCCTGCCACAGTTTCAGGAGCCGTTCTTCCTCCGCTTCCGCTAGCGCTTTCACATCCGGAAGCTCCCGAAGGAACCGCTGATAATATTCAATTACCGTGTCCACCCGGGTCTGCTGGAGCATAATCTCCGAAACCCACACATGGTAAGGCGTCGGATCCTCCCGCCAGGGGAGAATCCGACGTTCACTGTCGTACCAGGACAGCAAGAGGTCCGATAGTTTTGCTGCTTGTTGATTTCGATCTGATGTATTCAATCTCTTTTTCCTTCTGTTTAATTATTTAATCCACGCGCAGGGCGGTGACCGGGTCGCTCTTGGCGGCCTTCCGGGATGGGATGATTCCGCCGATCAAGGTCAGGATGATGCTGAGGATTACCAGCACGATTCCTCCCACCACCGGCAGGGACACCTGCATGTTCACGCTGGTCACATGGCCGATGATGATGTTGGTCGGAATAATCAGGATTTCCGTCACGCCGATTCCGATCAGTCCGGCCAATGCCCCGATGATAAAGGTCTCCGCGTTGAACACCTGGCCCACGTTCCGCTTGGATGCGCCGATGGCTCGAAGGATTCCGATTTCCTTTCGCCGTTCCAGCACGCTGATATAGGTGATGACTCCAATCATGATGGAAGATACCACCAGGGAAATGGACACAAAGGCGATGAGCACGTAGCTGATGGCATCGATGATGTTGGTCACGGAACCCATCAGGGCTCCCGCCAGATCGTTGTAGGTGATTTCTTGATCGGTTTTGCCCGATTTCACCATCTTCCGGTTGTATCCATCCAAAATATCCTTCACCTCGGCCTTGCTTTCGTAGTCCTTGGCGTAGATGGCAATCTGAGTCGGATTGGATTTCTTCGCATAGCCGAAGCTCTTCATGTTTCCTTCGTAGGTGTTGGCCTGAGTGTTCATCAGGGACGTGATCAGGGATTGAATCTCGCTCTCGCTCATGTTCATTCCCATGGCGTCCGCAAAAGCATCCGTATCGATCTTAAAGGCTTTGGAGAAATCCAGGCTGCCCATGCTCTTCATGTAGCTGGTCATCATGCCGGATACCAGTTTTTCCGACATGGAGGCCACCGCCTTGGCGGTGTATCCGGACATAGCCGCCGCCAGATTCTTCTCCAGCGCCGAGGTGTCCATACTCTTTGCCACGGTGGAATTGATTATTTTCTGGGCTTCCGGGGTGGACAGATACTCCTGAAAATCCTGCTGCATCTGCTGCGTTGTAGGGTAGTTGTTCTCCTTCGCAAATTTTGCGTAGCCCTCCATCAACTCCGTCATGATCCGCTCCCCATCCTCGTCGGAAATCTCCACGTTCTCGAGTTTTGTTTTTAGGGAAGTCATTTTGGCAGAGAGTTTGTCCTGCACGCCCTGAGACGCCAGAAAACCGTCGATGGTCTCGTCGGTGATGCCATCGGGGTCGGTGATGCCCTTGTCCTTCAGGTATTTCGGGAAGTCCTGAAGCACGTCCTTCATGGTGTCCTGCAGGTTCTCGTCCTTCAGCTGCTCCTCCACGTGGGCCTTCAGGATGCGGCTCATGTTGTCCGAGAGGATTTTTCGGGCCGCCGGGGATTTCATGTAATCCTGAAAGGCGGTGTTCATCTTGGTGTAGTCGGTGCCCTTTTTCTCGGAGTATTCCAGGAAGCCTTTCATCAGGCCGCCGAAAAGATCCTGCAGGCTCTCTTGAGTGAAGTTCAGCTTGGTGCTCTGCATCAGCTTCTGAATGTCTCCTTGGCTCATGCCCGGAATTTGAGTCACGGCCTTCGGGTCGATAAGGCCGCTCATATCCATTTTCTTGGACGGCGCCTTCATGGCCTTGCCGATCTGGGACGGATCGAATTGGAAGGCTTTGGCAAAGGCGTTTTTGTCAAAGGAAAACATGGATTCGAAGTCCGGTCCGTCGCTCTCCTCGCCGAATTCTTTTCCCGTGAGGATGTTGATGTCCCGGCTCTTCTTCTGGGCCCGAACCACTTTGCTGTCCGCCGCCTTTTGAATCATGTGGTCCGTCAGGGAAGCCGGGTAGTAGATATCCCCGTTCAGCACGGTGAAATCCACATCCTTCTTCGGCTTGACCACGCCCACGATTTTCAGGTCCTCGCCCTTTCCGATGACGCGGTCCATATGGCTGTCGTCTTCGGAGCGGTCCACCCACACGTTCTGGGAAGAGTCGTAGGTGTAGTAATCCGAACTGCCAATCATCTTAAATTTGATGCCCATGCAGTCGTTGTAGTTAAAGGTTTCGGTCTGATCCTCGTCCAGATGCACGTCCTTTCCCTTGGAGAAATCCTTCAGCATCTTGTCCAGGTCGTTCATGTTCTTCAGGCCCATGGCGTACAGGGCGATGTCGCTGGCCATACCTTCCTTGGACAGCACCAGCACACACTCGTTGTACTTCTTCGGCCAGTGCCCCGCCTTCACATCGTACTCGTCCCGGTAAAGAGACGGATCTGACGGCAGCTGGTGGAACACGTCGGTGCTCATCATGCTGCTGTATGCCATGGAGGAGCTGATGGACATGCCCATCTTTTTCCGGGTTTCGTCCGGATTCACCTTCCGGTATTCCGTATCCACTTTCCGGAAAATCTGGGGCTTCACGTCGTAGCTGTATTCAATGGCTCTCGTGTGCTTCTCTAAATTACTTTTGCCGCTGTCGATGTATTTCTTCAGGGATTTCAAATCATTGGATTCCATGACAGAGGCCATATTGGTCACCGTCTGCAGTTCCCGAATCTCCCCCTTTTTCGCACTTTTGCCGGCATCCCCATCGCCGCCCCGGGTGAACATGGCCGACATGTCGAAGCCGGAGCTGTCCACCGTCAGCGGGTATTCCCGGATGGTGTCCTCCTCCACGCCGCGGATGTAGTTGTTCACCCCATTGGACAGGGATAAAATCATGGCAATGCCGATGATGCCGATGGATCCCGCAAAGGCCACCAGAATGGTGCGGGCTTTCTTGGTCTTCAGGTTGTTGAAGCTCAGCTGCAAAGCGGTGGCAAAATTCATGGCCGCTTTGCCCAGGTTCCGGTGCACCGCTTTTCCCGCTTCCTCTTTGCTCACGGAAAAAGGCCGGGAGTCCGAAATGATATTCCCGTCCTTCAGCTCCACAATCCGGTCGGCGTACTCCCGGGCCAGCTCCGGGTTGTGGGTCACCATGATTACCAGGTGATCCTCCGCCACTTCTTTGAGGATATCCATAATCTGAACGCTGGTCACGCTGTCCAGCGCACCCGTCGGTTCATCC
>ENA-OQDA01000688-OQDA01000688.1-human-gut-metagenome-genome-assembly--contig:-NODE-688-length-13356-cov-3.074987_pt1 | contig 13356 bp, 14 predicted proteins | sample MGYA00242771_ERZ504603 | MGnify/ENA primary metagenome ERZ504603 (study PRJEB26092, sample SAMD00036328) | human gut metagenome | host: Homo sapiens | study: EMG produced TPA metagenomics assembly of...
CCCCCTCACCGTCTGCGTGGGCAAGCGTGTGCTGGCGTCATCTACCTGAAGGATATCGTGAGGACGGCCTGGTGGAGCGCTTCGCCCGCCTGCGCGCCATCGGTATCAAGACCATCATGTGCACCGGCGACAACCCGCTGACCGCGGCGACCATCGCCCAGGAGGCCGGCGTGGACGGCTTCATCGCCGAGTGCCGCCCCGAGGATAAGATCAAGGTCATCAAGGAGGAGCAGGCCCAGGGCAAGATCGTCGCCATGACCGGCGACGGCACCAACGACGCCCCCGCCCTGGCCCAGGCTGACGTGGGCCTGGCCATGAACTCCGGCACCACCGCCGCCAAGGAGGCGGCCAACATGGTGGATCTGGACAGCGACCCCACGAAGATCCTGGAGGTGGTGGAGATCGGCAAGCAGCTGCTCATCACCCGCGGCTCCCTGACCACCTTCTCCATCGCCAACGACATCGCCAAGTACTTCGCCATCATCCCCGCCATGTTTATGATGGTGATTCCCCAGATGCAGGTGCTGAACATCATGAAGCTGGCCTCTCCCACCAGCGCCATTCTGTCCGCTCTGATCTTCAACGCCATCATCATCCCCTGCCTGATCCCGCTGGCCATGCGCGGCGTCAAGTACAAGCCCATGAGCGCCAGCAAGATGCTGACCCGCAACATGCTCATCTACGGCCTGGGCGGCGTCATCGTCCCCTTCATCGGCATCAAAGTGATCGACCTGATCATCGCGCCCCTGCTGACGATGCTCGGCCTCGGCATGGCAATGTAACAGGAGGAAACCGAACATGAAAGTGATCAAATCTCTCAGAGCGCCGGTTCTGGTGACCCTGGTACTGCTGCTGATCTGCGGCCTGATCTACCCGGTTGTCATGACGCTTATGAGCCAGGCGCTCTTCCCCAGCCAGGCCAACGGCAGCATCATCTATGTGGACGGCCAGGCCGTGGGCGCCAAGAACGTGGGCCAGGATTTCACTGACCCCCGCTTCATGCGCTGCCGCCCCTCCGCCTACCAGTACAACACCTATACGGTGGATGAGGAGGGCAACAAGTTCTACAACGACGGCAGCGAGTACGCCGGCGTGGCCTCCGGCTCCAACAACTACGGCGCGTCCAACCCCGCTCTGGCGGAGCGCGTGCAGGGCGACATCGACGAATTCCTGGCGGAGCATCCCGACCTGACGGTGGAGGACATCCCCACCGACCTGGTGACGGCCTCCGGTTCCGGCCTGGATCCCCACATCAGCCCTGCCTCTGCGGCTGTGCAGATTCCGCAGTTGGCGGAGAACACGGGCCTGACCGAGGAGCAGCTGGAGCAGTTCGTGGCGGACAACACCACCGGCAAGGTGCTGGGCATCTTCGGTGAGGAGACGGTGAACGTTCTGGGCGTCAACCTGGATATCGCCGAGGCCCTCGGCCTGATCGGCGGCGTAGACTAATCGCTCAAAAGCCCCCTGCAACCTTGACCCGGATTGGTTCAGGGGGGCTTTCTGCGGCGCAGAGAGAGGGTGAACATCATCAGAATTGCCTTGATCGCACCACAGGAGAAGGACCGGCAGCAGCTCCGGGAGCAGATGTTTTCCTATGCGGTGCGCTGGAAGGTCGCCGTGGTGACCGACTGCTTCGACTGCCTGGAGGAGTTCGCCATGGCGGCGCAGAGCGGTGGATATCAATTAGTCTGCCTCCGTGGCGGCGAGCGCCAGTGGAGGGCGGCGGAGGAGCTGCGGCGCATCCGCGGAGAGGGGGAGACCCTCTGGGCCTATCTGGAGGAGGGACAGGCCCTGCGGGCCAAGGTGCTGACCGCGGCCGACACCTTCGGCGCCGTGGAGTGGCGGCGGGTGAGCGGCATGAACACCGTCATGACGGACTATTTCGCGCTGGCTCCCCGCCACGCGCGGGATGCCATTCTGCCCATTAAGCACCCGCTCCGTACCGATGATATCCACTACATTCAGGCGCAGAAGCAGACCCTGCTGCTCTACACCGCCTACGACCGCGTCCGGGCCCGGCTGGGCTTTCAGGCCATGGCCCTGCTGCTGGACGGCGAGCCCCAGTTTCTGATCTGCCCGGGCGGCCTGATTTTGAACACCGACAAGGTCTCCCGGGTGGAGGGCCGGGTGGTGGCCCTGGAAAATGGGAAACGGCTGATGCTGGAGGAGCCGGCGGTCCGGGAGCTCCAGGCCCGCCGGGCGGTCCGCCTTTCCCATATGCAGGCGCAAACGGTCTGAGTCAGATGACTCAGACCGTTTTTTGTGCTATAATAGGGCAGATACCACAGAGAGAAGGGGACGATTTCATGAAGTATGAGGACATCCGGCGGCAGGTGCTCACCGCCATCCGGCAGGCCAGCGCTCAGGGGCTGATCCACGGGACATCAGGTAATATCTCCGTGCGGGACCGGGAGGCGGGGGTGGCCGCCATCACCCCCAGCGGGCGGCCCTATGACACTATGGAGCCGGGAGACATCGCCATTGTCACCCTGGACGGGGAGTGGGTGGATGGGCCCTACGCGCCCTCCTCTGAGACCCCCATGCACACGGCGGTTTACCGCGCCCGCCCCGACGTGGGGGCGGTGGTGCATAACCACGCCCTGTTCTGCACCGTGATGGCCATGGCGGTGGATGAGCTGCCCCCCTCCACGCCGCCCCAGGCGGAGTTCGCCCCCATCCGGGTGGTGCCCTTCGCGGTGCCAGGCTCCCGGGCGCTGGCCGCCTCAGTGGCCGCCGCCCTGGGGACGGACGGGCTGGCCGTGCTGCTGCGCAATCACGGCAGCCTCTGCTGCGGCCGGGACCTGCCCGCGGCCATGACCGCCGCCGCCTATGTGGAGGAGGCGGCCCAGGTGGCCTACTACGCCTCCGCCCTGGGCCGCTTCACCCCGCTGGGCGAGGCGGACATTCGGGCCTGTAAGGAGATGCTGGCCGCCGGGCGGGCGGTCTAGCCGGCGAAAGGGAACGAGACAGCCCCGGCCGCAAGCGGCCGGGGCTGTCTGTTTACGGATTGACCACCTCGCCGGTGAGGACGCTCTTGCTTTCCACCGTCAGCTCGCCATCCCGGCAGTCCACGGTGAGGGTGTCGCCGCCCTGCACCTCGTCGGCGATGATCTTCCGGCTGATGAGGGTCTCCACACTGTGCTGCACGAAGCGGCGCAGGGGACGGGCGCCGAAGGCCGGGTCGTAGGCGCTGTCGATGATGTGCTGCTTGGCCGCCGGGGTGAGGGCCACCTTGAGCTGCTTATCCTCCAGGCGGCGGTTGAGCTCGGCCACCAGCAGATCGATGATGTGGGTGATGTTGTCCTTGGTGAGGGGCTTGTAGAACACAATCTCGTCCAGCCGGTTGAGGAACTCGGGCCGGAAGGAGTGGTGCAGCAGATCGTTGACGGCATTTTTCGCCTCGGCGGTGATGTCGCCCTTCTTATCGATGCCGTCCAGCAGGTACTGGGACCCCAGGTTGGAGGTGAGGATGATAATGGTGTTCTTGAAATCCACGGTTCGGCCTTGACTGTCGGTAATCCGGCCGTCGTCCAATACCTGGAGTAATATGTTGAACACGTCGGGGTGGGCCTTCTCCACCTCGTCGAAGAGCACCACGGAGTAGGGGTGGCGGCGGACGGCCTCGGTGAGCTGGCCGCCCTCCTCATAGCCCACGTATCCGGGAGGCGCGCCGATGAGGCGGGAGACGGAGAACTTCTCCATATACTCGCTCATGTCGATGCGCACCAGGTTCTTCTCGCTGTCGAACAGGGCCTCGGCCAGGGCCTTGGCCAGCTCGGTCTTGCCCACGCCGGTGGGGCCCAGGAACAGGAAGGAGCCGATGGGACGGTCGGGATCGGCGATGCCCGCCCGGGAGCGGAGAATAGCCTCGCTCACCAGGCGCACAGCCTCGTCCTGGCCCACCACCCGCTGGTGGAGGATGTCCTCCAGGTGGAGCAGCTTTTCCCGCTCCCCCTCCATCAGCTTGGCCACAGGGATGCCCGTCCAGCGCTCGATGATGCGGGCGATCTCCTCCTCGGTGACCTTGTCCCGCAGCAGGGAACGGGCCTTACCCTCGTTGGCGATGGCCTCCTCGGCCTCCAGCTGTTTCCGCAGCTCGGGGATGCGGCCGTACTGGAGCTCGGCGGCGCGGTTCAGATCGTACTGCCGCTGGGCGGCCTCCAGCTCGGCGTTGGCGCTCTCCAGCTCCTCCCGGAGCTTCTGCACCTTGCCGATGGCGTTCTTCTCGTTTTCCCACTGGGCCTTCTTGGCGTTAAACTCGTCCCGCATCTCGGCCAGCTCCTTCTGGATCTCGGCCAGATGCTCCCTGGACAAGGCGTCGTCCTCCTTCTTGAGGGCGGCCTCCTCAATCTCGTGCTGGATGATCTTCCGCTGGATGACGTCCAGCTCGGTGGGCATGGAGTCGATCTCGGTGCGGATCATGGCGCAGGCCTCGTCGATGAGGTCGATGGCCTTGTCGGGGAGGAAGCGGTCGGTGATATAGCGGTTGGACAGGGTGGCGGCGGCGATGATGGCGCCGTCCTGGATCTTGACGCCGTGGTACACCTCGTACCGCTCCTTCAGGCCGCGGAGGATGGCGATGGTGTCCTCCACCGTGGGCTCGGAGACCATGACGGGCTGGAAGCGCCGCTCCAGGGCGGCGTCCTTCTCGATATACTGGCGGTACTCGTTGAGGGTGGTGGCGCCGATGCAGTGCAGCTCGCCCCGGGCCAGCAGGGGCTTGAGCAGGTTGCCCGCGTCCATGGCGCCCTCGGTCTTGCCCGCGCCCACGATGGTGTGCAGCTCGTCGATAAAGAGGATGATGCGGCCCTCGGACGTTTTTGACCTCGTTGAGAACGGCCTTCAGCCGCTCCTCAAACTCGCCGCGGTACTTGGCCCCGGCGATCAGGGAACCCATGTCCAGGGCGAAGATGGTCTTGTCCTTCAGGGAGGCGGGTACGTCCCCCTTGACGATCCGCTGGGCCAGCCCCCTCGGCGATGGCGGTCTTGCCCACGCCGGGCTCGCCGATGAGCACCGGGTTGTTCTTGCTCTTGCGGCTCAGGATACGGATGACGTTGCGGATTTCGTCGTCCCGGCCGATGACCGGATCCAGCTTGTTGGCCCTGGCCCGCTCCACCAGGTCGGAGCCGTACTTCTTCAGGGCGTTGTAGGTCTCCTCCGGGTTGTCGGAGGTCACACGCTGGTTGCCCCGCACGTTGGTCAGGGCCTGGAGCACGCCCTCCTTCTGTACGTTGTAGGTGCGGAACAGCTCCTTCAGCTCCCGGTTGGCCGTGTCCAGCAGGGCCAGCAGCAGGTGCTCCACCGACACATACTCGTCCTTCATGGACGCGGCGATGCTCTCGGCGGTGTTGAGGCACTTGTCCACGTCCTGGGCCACATAGATCTTGCCCTGCTCCGGCCGGAGCCGGACACCCGGGGCAGCTTTTCCACCTCCGCCTTGGCGGCGGCGGTGAAGGAGGGGACGGTGAGGCCCATGTTCCCCAGCAGCTGGGGGATCAGCCCGCCCTCGTCCAGCAGCAGGGCCAGCAGCAGGTGGGGCTGCTCAATCTGCTGGTTGCCGTACTCGGTGGCGATGGACTGGCGTTCTGCACCGCCTCCAGGGATTTCTGGGTATATTTCTGCGCGTTCATATTGCGTCACGCTCCTTTTATAAGGAGAATCAGGATTTCTCCCGACCCAACAGGTAATCTGTGGAGACTTTATAATAGTCAGCTAATGTTACCAGATGGGGCAGGGGTATATCCCGTTTCCCGGTTTCATAAATACTGTAAACTCTTTGGTCGATTCCAAGAATCGCAGCGATCTGCGCCTGGGTCATATCGTGATCCTCGCGCAAATCGCGCAGCCGGGGAAGATACATGTTATTCACCTCGGCGCTATTGTATCTTACTACCGGATAATAGTATTGACTATACTATCGAATGATAGTAATATAACAATATGAGGTGATTTTATGTCATTGCCCCGGAAGTACATGGTGGAAAAGCGGGTCTGCGGGACCTGCGTTCATTACCGCCAGCACTACGTCCGCACGGAGCAGGGGAATTATTACCCTCTCTGGTACGGTCATTGTATTCACCCCTGGCGGCGGCACCCGGAGCCGGACTTCGGCTGCGAGCGCTGGGAGGGAACAGAAAACGGGAAGGAGCCGGTCAGCCAAGGCTGACCGGCTCCCGGATATCCAGGTCAATCAATGGCAATCCGGCGGCTCTCAGGAACCACGGGGACGGCCTTGGGCAGGTTCAGCTCCAGAATGCCGTTGTTGTAAGCGGCGGTAATGGAGCCCTCATCGATGCCGGTGATATCAAAGGAACGGCTGAAGGAGCCGTACCGGCGCTCCCGGCGGATGTAGGCACCCTTGGCGTCCTTCTGCTCCTGGTTCTCGCTGTGCTCGGCGGTAATAGTGAGGATACCGTCCTTCACATCCAGCTTGATGTCGCCCTTGTCGAACCCGGGCAGCTCGGCTTCTAAGACAAACTTGTCTCCGGCGTCCCGAATGTCGGTGCGGAAGGCGGGCAGGCTGGCGTTGCTGCCGCGGAAGAAGTTGCGGGTAAAGTTATCAAAGGTATCAAACAGGTTGTCGTCGCTGCGCTCAAAGGGAAGCATGCCAAACATAAAAATCGCTCCTTTTCTCGGAAATGTGATTTAGCAGTAGGAACATTGATATGCTAAAACTTCCTTAGTTCCATCCAAATCATCCTCTTTTCCGGGGGCCTTTCCGGCCCCTTAACTCGTTTTCTGAGACAAAGTATAGGCCGAGTTTATGAACAAATATACATGTAAATATGTCTAAATTGTAAATGTTAGCACTCTTCGTTCGAGAGTGCTAAAAAACTAAAGGGACTTTACGGGGGACGGAAAAAGAGGTATAATGCCCCAGTGTGTTTCAAAAAGGGAGGAAAAACCGTGAGAAAGACCAACGATCTGGGGCGTGATCCGGTCTTCCGGCTGGTGTGCCGGCTGGCCATCCCCACGATGCTGGCTCAGCTGGTCAGCGTCCTATACAGCATTGTAGACCGCATCTACATCGGCAATATCCAGGGCATCGGCGATCTGGCCCTGGCGGGGGTGGGGGTGTGCGGCCCCATCGTCACCCTGCTGTCCTCCTTCGCCTCCCTGGTGGGCCTGGGCGGCTCCCCCATCATGGCCATGCGCATGGGGGAGGGGAGGGACAGGGAGGCCGGGCGGGTGCTGTCCAACAGCTTCCTGATGCTGCTGATACTGTCCGGCGTGCTGACCACTCTGTTCCTCCTGCTGAAGGAGCATCTGCTCATGTGGTTCGGCGCCAGCGACGCACCTTCGGCTACGCCAACACCTACCTGACCATCTACACCGCGGGCACCTTCTTTGCCCTCATGGCCACCGGCATGAACAGCTTTTTGATTGCCCAGGGCTTTTCCGGCCTGGGCATGGCCACGGTGATGCTGGGGGCGGTGCTCAATATCGTCCTGGACCCCATCTTTATCTTTGTGCTCCATCTGGACGTGGCCGGGGCCGCCCTGGCCACCGTGCTCTCCCAGATGGCCTCCTGCGCCTTCGTCCTCTGCTCCCTGCGGCGGAAACGGATGCCGGTACGCCTGCGGTGGGGCGGCTTCTCCTGGCGCATCATGCGGCGGGTGCTGGCCTTCGGCCTGTCCCCCTTCCTCATCATCGCCACGGACAGCATCCTGCTGATCGTGCTGAACACTGTGCTCCAGCGCTACGGCGGGCCGGAGCTGGGGGATACCCTGGTGACCTGCGCCACCATCGTGCAGAGCTATCTGCTCCTCATCACCATGCCCATGGGCGGCCTTACCCTGGGCAGCCAGCCGGTGGTCAGCTTCAACTACGGCGCGGCCAACCTGGAGCGCATCAAGAGGGCCATCCAGTCCATCGTGGCTCTGTGCGTGACCTTCTGTGTGCTCATGACGGTGGTGACCCACACCCTGTCCCCGGTGTTTGTGGGCCTGTTTACCCAGAACCCGGAGGTGGCGGCGCGGTCGGTACGCTACATTAAGGTATTCACCGCCATGATCATCCCCCTGGCCATCCAGTATCCCCTGGTGGACGAGACCACTGCCCTGGGCCACGTGCGGCTGGCCCTGTTCTGCTCCATCTTCCGCAAGTGCGTGTTCCTGGCGGGTCTGCTCCTGCTGCCCGCCCTGGTCTCCCCGGAGGCCACCTTCCTCTCCGAGCCTATCGCCGACGCGGTGGCCGCCACAGTGACCACCTGCCTGTTCCTCCACTTCTTCCCCAAAATCCTGGCCCAGCGGGCCGCGCGGGAGCGGGAGGAGCGGGAAGAGCAACCAAAAGTTGCGCCATAATTGGTGGAGGCAACCGCCCAAACAGGCTAAAATGGGGCCATCTGGAAAGGAGTGTTTGATATGAGTTTCGCGACGACAATCCCACTTTTACTGGGGCTGGTGATCTGGGCGGGCATCCTGGCCCTGGTGATTTATCTGGCGGTTCTGCTCATTAAGGCTCTGCGGAAGTACCTGAAATCCGGTCCCGTCCGGCAGGAGAAGGCGGAGATGGCCAGGAGCCTGGGGGAGGCCATCAGGTATCACCGCACCCGCTGCAAGATGACCCAGGAGTTCGTGGCGGAGTCCCTGGGCGTGAGCCGTCAGGCGGTGAGCAAGTGGGAGAGCGGCACCGCCGATCCCAGCACCTCCAACCTGCTGGCCCTGGCCAAGCTCTTCGGAGTTTCGGCGGAGGAGCTGCTGAAAAGCGTGGAATGACCCCAAAAACTGTGATCGCCTGCCCCGGCCGGGGCAGGCGATCTTTTTTATTGGACTCATCAAGAGGCGGAGCGGGCGTTCTGTCCCTGCTGCCAGTCCTTGTTGAAGCGGTGTTCATCCACTAGCAGTACAATGAGCGCGGAGACTACGGATACGCCGGCAAAAATGAGATAGGTGTAGCGCAGGTTGCCGCCGGTGATGTTGGAGACTACGCCGTTGACCACGAAGGAGAGGGCGGACACCGCGCCTTGGATGGGGAAAACGACGGAATTTACCTTGCTGAATCCCTGACGGCCAAACACGGAGGTGGTAAGGGAGGTGGTGAAGTTGGCGGAGCCACCAATGGACATGCCGATCATAAAGATGGAGACATAGACCAGAACGGTGTTCTCGGTGGCGTTGGCCAGCAGGGAGAGGGCGTACCAGATGCCGAAGAACAGCATGGACTTTTTGGTGCCAAGGCGCTCATCCATATAGCCCACGAAAAAGGAGCCGACCAGGCCGATGAGAGCTACCAGGCTGAGGATAAAGGTGGCCTGCTCCCGGGAGAAGCCCAGCTCCATGTTGCGCAGCACCATTTGAGATACCACGCCCAGGGAGCAGATTTGGAACATGCCGGTGGTGACGGCCACCAGCCAGGTTTCCTTGCACCGCAGCAGTCTGCCGGTGGTCCAGCCGCCAGTGGGATCCTCATGGCCGTGGAAGTACTCGGTTCGGTAGACCTCATCGGACACATTGTCCGGGTTGAGGCCGCGCTCCTGCGGAGTATTGCGGACGAGAAGCAGACCAAAGATGCCCAGCACGATGGCGCAAACGGAGATGGGAATTACACCGTTGCCAATGCCCAGCCGACCTACCAGAAGTGTGATAAGGGGGACAAAGGCGACGGAGGCCAGATTGTGGCCCATGGTGGTGTAGCCCATGACGATGCCTTTTTTCTTGGGGAACCACTGGGTGACCAGATCCCCGCCGGAGATGTAGCCCGCAGACATGACGCCGCCCACCACAATACACATGCAGACGGTATACATGGCAAGATTGACGGCATTGCCTACGCCGAGATAGGCCAGGCCGGCGACAATTAGGCACACGCCGGAGGTGATGCGGGCGCCGATCACCCGGTTGATCTGGCCTACGACAATAAAGAAGATGACGCCCACCACGCCGGCCACGGTGTTCATATTCAGTACGGTACCGGGAAGGATGCCGAACTTCTCTGCGATGGCCGGGGCGGTTACATTGGAACCGCTGTTCACCATGCCGGCATAAAGCCAGAACATCAGCAGACAGTACAGGATGGTGACCCAGCCCTGCACACCGAAGTTTACGACCGAGGACTTGTTGCCGTCATGTTTCCTGTTCCTCATGGATGACACCTCCAAATCAATTAAGAAAGGGAAATTCCCAGTAATGCTTCTGCGTTTTGATAGTAGAGCCTGGCGTAGTCCGCCTCATTCAGCGGAATCCCGCGCAAAAAGGCCATCATGTCCTCCACGGACTCATAGGGGTAGTCGCTTGCAAAGAGAATGTGGTCCATACCCAGCACATCCTGGGTACAGCGGAAAGCCTCCGGCGACATATTGCCGCTGGTAGTAACCCAGATGTTGTGCTGAAAGTAGTAGCGCAGCGGGCGGCGGCAGCGAATGGCCGGATTGGGCAGAAATTTGATCCGGTTTTCAATACGGTCCAGCAAAAAGGGAAGCCCCTCGCCCAGGTGTCCCAGTACCAGCCGGAGAGAGGGAATCTCGTCGAACAGGCCGGATACCACCATGCGCAGCAGCGTGGTGACCGTATCCACCGTAAAGCCAAGACCGGGACCGGCAAAGGTAAAGCCGTAGCCTGCGTAGCGGCTGCCCTCGGGGAGCTGAGGGTGGAGATAGACGTAGACGCCAAGTTCGGCGGCCTTGCGGAAGAGGGGGAGATAGCGGGGATCGTCCGGTGCGGTGTTTCCGTAATTAGAGTGGGTGTGCCATGACACGAAGCCATATTCCTTCACACAGCGCTCCAGCTCCCGCTCCGCAGCAGCCACGTCCTTTACGGGGAGAATGGCGCTGCCGAACAGACGGCCGGGATGGGCCCGCGTCAGCTCATACAGCGCGGCATTGGTGGCCTGGCAAACGGCTATGCTCTTGGCGGGCTCAAGCTGCTCGGCGCCGGGGGAACAGCTCAGCACCGCATGGGTAATCCCCTGCTGCTCCAGTAGGGACAGGCGATGCTCGCCTACTTCCAGAAGCCGCTGAAGCAGCTCCCCCTGGGGCATACAGACATCCTCGGTCCAGTGAATCTGGTCAGTGGCGCGGTCATAAAACGGCGGCTGACTGCGCTGCGCCAGCGCGTCAATGAGACATGGAGCGTAAAAGTGATTTTCCAGATCAATGCGGATCAAAGAAAGACCTCCCTTCGAGGAATAATATAATTGAAATAGTCGGTAATAATTATTACACGATGCAAGAGTAGCATAATAATAATATACTGTCAAGTGTTATTATATTATTGTTGAAGAGAAAAAACAAAATAGATGTTTTGGACAAAAAGTTGGCGGGAAACTTGTGCGGAATACAGAATTGGAGGCACAGTGATGCTTGACAGGATATTTATAACAGGATAAACTAGAATCGACAGTTAAATTTGAAAGGAGGGGGAGAAGCATGGAGAGCGATGTCAGGGAAAAGATTTTGGAGACAGCCAGATGTATTTTCCTGAAAGAGGGCTACAAAGGGACAACCATTAACAGTATCGCCCGGGCGGCTGGGATCTCCCCGTCCACCATCTACCTGCACTTCAATGGGAAAAAGGATCTGTTTGAAAATCTGGACATTTCGGAAGAAGAGGCGTTGCAGGATGCATATAACGCCAACCGCACCTCAATTCTTCAGACGGCGCTGATCCTTTTTGGGGAACACGGCTATGACGGGGTATCTATGGATATGCTGGCCAGGGAATCGGGGTATTCCAAGGCTACGCTCTACCAGTATTTCAAGGATAAGGAGGAGCTCTACTCCGCCGTCATGCAGGAGACCCCGTTTTACTTCAATTTCCTGAGCATTCAGCCGGAGATAGACGGCTATGATCTGGAGGCCGCCATAAAAAAGATTGGTTTGGCCTATCTGGCGGTTTTTGACACGCCGGAGCGTATCGCCTTTACCCGGGCCATCATCCGGGACTCCAAGCGGCACCCGGAGGTCAGCAGCATCTATCATAAGAACGGCATCGGCTATGTGGCCCGCTGTGTAGAGACGGTGTTGAAGAAATATACGGGAAATCTACAGGAGGGGGTGGATCTCTATCTGGCCGCCAAGACCTATGTGGGTTCCCTGTTTGGATTTGCGATTCAGTATAAAATTGTGGTGGGAGTGGAGCCCCAGTACGAAGACGATGAGATTGTAGATACGCTGACAAAGATTTTTCTCCACGGGATTCTGCATTGAATTCAAAAGCACCCTGACTTACAGGACAGGGCGCTCGGGCTGACCGGGAAAGAGCAGAAGGAGGGGAACGTATGCTTGCCATTTGGAACCGCCGCGAGCTGGTCACCGTTCTGACCATGCAGGAACAGAGCGATATCCTGTCCGCCCTGCGGGACGCGGGGCTGGACTACGCGGTGAAGGTGATCGACCGCAGCTCGCCTTCCGTCCTCAATCCGGGTACCCGGGCCGACTTCGGTACCATGGGCATGTCGCCGGGGGCACAGTACGAGTACATCATCTATGTGAACAAGAGGGACTACGATGCCGCGCGGGACGCGGCGGGGCTTCCCGGAGACATTCGCTGAATCAGAAACAAAAAGTCGCCGCGCATTTGCACGGGCCGGACTTTTTGGGGAGAAGGGAAGGTTCCGCTTCCCCACGCAAACCGCTGACGCTGGGGTTGCGCGGGGGCCCCGGTTCAGTTGAAGGCGGTGTCGAGATCCTTGTCGCCGCCCCTCGTCGGCGCAAAGTCCACTCTGCTCGGGACACCCTTGCGGGCATCCCTCGCTGCGCTCCCTTGCGCCTCCTCTCCGGACGCGACCCGCTGCGCGGGGCTCGCGCCCGGTTCTGGGTCAGTTGGAGGCAGTGTCCAGATCTTTATCACCGCCCCAGATCATGTTGCGGCGCAGCTCATCGCCCACCAGCTCCATCTGGTGCTTCTTGAGCTGGGCGCGCTTGGAGTTGAAGAAGGTGCGGCCGTTCTTGTTCTCGGCGATCCACTTGCCGGCGAAGGTGCCGTCCTGAATGTCGGAGAGCACGGCGCGCATGCGGGCCTTGGTCTCCTCGTGGGGGATGACACGGGGGCCGGAGACGTACTCACCGAACTCAGCGGTGTCGGAGATGGAGTAGTTCATGGCCGCCACGCCGCCCTTGTTGATCAGGTCGATGATCAGCTTCATCTCGTGGATGCACTCGAAGTAAGCGTTCTCCGGCTCATAGCCGGCCTCCACCAGCACCTCAAAGCCGCAGCGCATCAGATCCACCACGCCGCCGCACAGCACGGTCTGCTCGCCGAACAGGTCGGTCTCGGTCTCGTCGTGGAAGGTGGTCTCCATCACGCCGGCCCGGGCGCGCGCTGCCGCGATGTAGGCCAGGGCGAGCTTATAGGCGTTGCCGGTGGCGTCTCGCTCCACCGCCACGAGGCAGGGCACGGCCCTTGCCGTTGACCGTC
>ENA-OQDA01000690-OQDA01000690.1-human-gut-metagenome-genome-assembly--contig:-NODE-690-length-13298-cov-2.797130_pt1 | contig 13298 bp, 17 predicted proteins | sample MGYA00242771_ERZ504603 | MGnify/ENA primary metagenome ERZ504603 (study PRJEB26092, sample SAMD00036328) | human gut metagenome | host: Homo sapiens | study: EMG produced TPA metagenomics assembly of...
GAGTCACAGTTCTACAAATTGCGTAGAACTATAACTCTTTGATTTTATTCCATATAACTTCCAACACCAACCGGTGTATCGTAATTATAATCTGTGATTACAATCCCTTTATTGGAGTTCAGCGCATGTACGACTTTGCCATCTCCAATATACAGGGCTACATGAGAAATTCCACTGCCATAAAAGACAAGATCTCCGACTTCCATCTGGCTCAGATCTCTCTTCTGGGATGCACTGTACTGAGCTGCTGCCACTCGCGGTAGCTCATAGCCAAAGTTTGCAAATACAGACATCACGAATCCAGAGCAGTCTGCACCGTTCGTGAGGCTTGTTCCGCCCCATACATATGGATTGCCAACAAACTGTACTGCAAAATCCGCGACTGCCTGGCGATTCGCCACACGCTTTTCTTCTTTTCTTCGTGCAGCCTCCTTTAATGCCTGCTTACGAATACGGGCAGTTTCTTCTTTGATCTCCTGCGCACGTCTTGCCACTTCCTGTGCATCTGCATATTTCTTTGCTTCTTTTTTCAGCTGCTGATATTCCTGTGCCTGTATCTCTGCCCGCGCTACGATCTGATTAGCCATTGCACTGATATCCCCACCGGAAGTACTGCTTTCTGTCCCGTCAGAAAACATTTCATCATTTGCATCTGCGTCTTCTGTGATCTCAACATCGTCCACATCCGCATCCTCATCTTCTGTGATCTCAATCTCAACCTCCGATGAACCACTGGAAAAATCATCTGCATAAACGGTCCATGTACTGCTGATACAACATATTGCCAATAACATTGCTGTTAATTTTTTTCTTCATCTATTACTCCTTTGCGTTTGTTAAATACATAATTTACGCGCAACAGTTATGTATCTTAACACAATTGTAATAGATTTGTCAAATTTTTCTTTATTTACGCTTTAATACTCCATCAAATAGCGCTGAACAGATGCCACTGCATTGGCTCCATCTGCCACTGCAGTTACTACCTGACGCAGATTCTTGGTTCGGATATCGCCGCTGTCCTTATCAATCTCCAGGGAAGATACCGGATACTTGATAATAGTTCCCAAGAGAGCTTTTGTCAAGTTCATGCCATGCTCATCCACCAGAAAATGAGCCTTGTCACCACCCTGAACGCCTGGGTATTTCCCTCAAAATGACAAAAGTCTTGTACCATCTGAGGCTCCAGAATTTCCGCAAGGGTTCTCCCTCTAAATGTAAGCCTCTCCAGGTTCTTCTTAAACCAGTCCTGAATAGCTGTCTCACCAAAGTGGCCAAAGGGAGGATTCCCGATATCGTGAATCAATCCGGCACACTGAAGAATGTCACACACCGCCGCCTTATGCTCCGGTGTAAAGGTTTCATCCTTGATAATAGTACGGATGCTCTCCGATATGTTCTGTCCCAGGGATTTGGCCAGGGATGAAACCTCCAGGGAGTGAGTCAGCCTGGTACGGATGAAATCACTCCTGTCCAGCGGAAACACCTGGGTCTTATCCTGGAGGCGCCGAAAGGATGCACTGCCGATAATACGGTGATAATCTTTCTCAAACTCTGTCCGCAGGTCCGTGGAGGACTGTTTCTTGTAACTGCGGATGCGGTCGTCGCAAAGCAGTGTCTGCCAATCCATACATACCTCCTTACTGCTTTCCCGCCGGAGTCCTGTCCATTATAATCCATCAATCACGGCTTAATACCGGGCCCTGACAGGACAAAACGCGGGATACGTTTCATTCTAGTATATCGGAAGTCGATTCCCCTGTCAAATATGCCTTTTATATGTCAGATTATGCCCTAAACATGCGTCTATATCTATTATCAACAAAATCGTGAAAAAAGCAACAAAAAACTGCATCTTTTGCATGTTGACATCCATTGTTATTTGTGATAGTTTTAAATGAGAAAAGCAAATGAATAGGTTCTTCGGGGCAGGGTGTAATTCCCTACCGGCGGTATAGTCCGCGACCCGCTACATGCGGCTGATTTGGTGTGATTCCAAAACCGACAGTATAGTCTGGATGGAAGAAGATGTGGCGTGCTGCGCTTGCAGCCTGTCTTTCCTTGCATGTCAAAGCCCTGTGCCACTGGCCAGGGCTTTTTTGATACCATTCATAAAACTGATAAACAGACTTTAAGGAGGTCTTTATTTTGACTACAGAAAAAACGTAAATTCAACACCATCGAAGAAGCACTGGAAGAATTGCAGGCCGGCCATATCATCATCGTCACCGATGACCCGGACCGTGAAAACGAAGGCGACTTCATCATAGCAGCCGAGAAGGTGACGCCCGAAATCGTCAATTTCATGCTCAAGAACGGTCGCGGTGTGTTGTGTGCCCCGCTTTCCGAAGAGCGCTGCGCACAGCTCGAACTCAACATGATGGAGCCGAACAACACCTCGCTGCTCGGCACGCCGTTCACCGTGACGGTCGATCTGCTGGGCGAAGGCTGCACTACGGGCGTTTCGATCCACGACCGCGCGGCGACCCTGCGGGCACTGGCCGACCCGAAGACCCAAACCCTCCACGACCTGGGGGCGTCCGGGGCACATCAACCCGCTCCGAGCCCGTCAGAAAGGCGTTCTGCGCCGTCCGGGACATACCGAAGCCGCCGTGGACCTGGCTCGACTGGCCGGACTGCAACCCGCCGGAGCACTGATCGAGATCATGAACGAAGACGGTTCGATGGCCCGCCTGCCGCAACTGCTCGAAGTGGCGGAGAAATACGGGCTGAAGATCATTTCGATCGCCGACCTGATCGCCTACCGCCTGCGCAACGAATCGATCGTAGAACGCGGTGAAACGGCCGAGATGCCGACCGAATACGGCATGTTCAAAATCACCGTGTTCCGTCAGAAGAGCAACGGGCTGGAACACATGGTGCTGACCAAGGGCGAATGGACCGAAGACGAGCCGGTACTGCTCCGCGTGCACTCCTCGTGCGCCACGGGCGACATTTTGGGATCGTGCCGCTGCGACTGCGGCGCACAGCTCCACGAAGCGATGCGCATGATCGAAAAAGAGGGCAAGGGCGCCGTCGTTTATCTCAGCCAGGAAGGACGAGGCATCGGACTCTTCAACAAGATCGCAGCCTACAAACTCCAGGACGAAGGACTGGACACGGTGGATGCCAACGTGCGCCTGGGCTTCGGCGTCGATGAGCGCGACTACGGCGTGGGCGCCAGCATCATCCGCGAAATGGGGATCAAACACATGCGTCTGATGACCAACAATCCGCTCAAAAGAGTAGGGTTGGAGGGTTACGGCCTGAAGATCGACGAGATCGTACCGATCGTCATCGCCCCAACAAGTACAACGAACGCTACCTCGAAACCAAACAGGAGCGCATGCACCACAAACTGAACCTCTGCAAGCATTAAAATACACAGACATTACCGGGGAATCGTCCGAAGGGATTTTCTCGGTTTTGCCGCGCCCGAAATTCTTGTCCGCAAGGCATGAACGGAACGGATGGCAGAATCGCGAATGGAACCGCCGGACAGCCGGAAGCGAATTTCCGGACAGCAATATTTCAACGAAAATGAACGCCAAGGATTTGCGAATCGTCTTCATGGGTACGCCCGAATTCGCCGTGCCGTCGCTGCGTGCACTGGTGCGCAGCGGCTACAACGTCGTCGGGGTCGTCACAACCCCCGACAAACCGGCGGGACGCGGACAGAAGCTGCACGAAAGCGACGTGAAAATCGCGGCCCGGGAACTCGAACTTCCGATCCTGCAACCCGAAAAACTGCGCGATCCGGCCTTCGTCAGTGCGATGGAAGAGTTGCGGCCTGACCTGGGAATCGTGATTGCCTTCCGGATGCTGCCGGAGGTCGTCTGGGCGATGCCCCGACTCGGCACCTTCAACCTGCATGCGTCGCTGCTGCCGCAATACAGGGGGGCGGCACCGATCAACTGGGCGATCATCAACGGAGAATCCAAAACGGGCGTCACCACTTTCCTATTGAACCACGAAATCGACAAGGGGGCTATTTTAGGCCAAGTGGAAATGCCGATTCAGCCGGAAGATAACGTAGGAACTCTTTATGATAGGCTAATGACCGTCGGAGCCGATCTGGTCGTGCAGACCGTTGAACGGATCGCTGCCGGAGAGATCACCCCCGTCGTACAGTCCGACGAGGACACATCGCTGCGGCCGGCACCCAAAATCTTCAAAAACGACTGTCTGATCGACTGGACTCAATCCGGAAAACGCATCATCGACTTCATTCGCGGGCTGTCGCCCTATCCGGCAGCCTGGACCCGGCTGCTGCGAGAGGAACAGGAGGCGAATTCGGCCAAGATTTTCGAAGCGCACTTCGAAACCGGTGGTCCGGAAGCTCCATGCGGCACGATCGATACCGACAACCGCAAATACCTGCGGATCCGATGTGCGGACGGTTGGATCGACGTCCTCTCGCTGCAATTATCCGGCAAGAAACGCATGGCAGCGCAAGAGCTGCTGCTCGGATTCCGCGATGCAAACTCCTACGTCTGTCGATAAAACGCCATCTGCAATCGGAATAACGAGGAAATCCGAAGAGGATTTTTTAGACAGGAAGCATCGAAGCCCGGTCGAACGCCCGGCAACAAAGCAATGAATAAACCGAAACGATAAATAAAAATAAGCCGTAAAAATCGCAATAATGCTCAATCGGTTTATCTATATTTGTAATCGGAACATAAAACCATTTTGCCTATGAGAAAATAACAGCACTTCTATTCTTCAGTACAATACGTCATGCCGTCCGATAGAATACAGGTATGACGATACATATAAAAAGCGTTAGCTTTATTTCTTGCTTTCTGAAACTTCGCAACTTTCAAAAAGTCTGACAAGAGTAAAGTGTAAACGCTCACGTCCAACGTGGGCTTTACTCTTATTTGTCAGACAAGGTATTGCGAAGACCTCAGAAAGCAAATAAAAAGTTTAGCCTGCGTTTTTTATATACCTGTCAAACAACACCATTCATTATTCAACTCAAAAGAAAATTTCCTATGAAACGCCTGATTTTCATAATTGCTTCAATACTCCTCGGACAAACTGTCTGCGCACAAGACATCATCCAGAAAAAAGATGCGACGGAGATCCAAGCTAAAGTGCTGAAAATAACCGACACGGAAATCGAATACCAAAGATGGGACAATCCGGACGGCCCGATCTATACGATTCCCGCAGAGGATGTCTTCACCATCACCTATCAAAACGGCTCGAAAGAGGTCATCTCGCATTTCGATTCCTCCCGGCGATCGGCTGCCGACAAACAACAATTCGGCAAATTACCTCGTTACCAGGGAGAAGTTGCCTTCGCATACGGTTCGGCCGTAAGCGAAGGAATGCAAGATCTATTTCCCCGCATCGTATTCGAAACGGTACACGGCGTGCGGATAAATCCGTATCTATTCGCCGGTGTCGGCTTGGGAATCAATTATTTCTACAAAGACATCTATTTCTCCAACGGTTGGAACATATACGAATTGGGCAATAGCGGAACCGTCCTCCCCGTATTTGCGAATGTGAAAGGTTATCTGCCCGTTTCACGTAAAGCGGCCCTCAATCTGTCGTGGGACCTCGGAGCTGCAATAGGTATAGGCGGTTACTTCAACGAGGGCACCGAATTTTACACATCCATCGGCCCCGGCGTCACGTTCGGCCGTCAGAGCGGCGGGGTGCGAGGCGATTTCAGCATCCGCTTCCAGCACATGGGAGAAGGATTGAATGCCATCCTATTCCGCATCGGAATCGGATTCTAAAATACGTCCGGCAAATTTTCAAACACGGCACAAGCCGCCTGTTCGAAATTATCGGCGAATCCAAACCGAAGAGGCTGTCTGCAACTGGCAGACAGCCTCTTCACATCATCCCCGACATTCCATCGACCTTGGAGCAACAGGATCTCCAAGTATTCGATCTCTTTTTCCGGTCATTCGCGGGCGAATCCTTTCGGGCCGGATTTCGAGCGATACAAAACAACTCCAAAAACACCGGCTCGATCGGGAAGCGGATTATGCCTCTTTTCCCTCTTCCGCCGCGACCGATTGCGCCAGCTCCGAAAGAATACGGACATGCACCCGCTCGTCGGAAACAATCTTATTGAGAAGCTGGATAGCTACTGCGGCCGACTGTGTCAGCTTTTCGGGATTGTTTTTTCGGATACGCTCGATCAACTGCTGATAGGCGGCAATCGTATCTTTTTCGGCCTGGATATTGACCCGAACAGCCTCGGCAGCCGATTCATATTCGACCGTAACCGCCGAACTCGAATACTTCGGAGTATTCACGCGCCCGCCCAGTTGTCCGATAAAATCGCCCAAACGGTCGAAATGCTTCATTTCGACGAAAGCGATCCCCAGGAATGTTTCGCCAATGTTTTCGAAGAGCATCCGCTGTTGGGTGTATTGAATGATAGCCGTCAGTTCCGAGGTAGGAATAGCGCCGTAGTAGGCGTCATAGAACCACTCGGGTTCCACGCCGTCGTTCGGCCGAGCCTTCTCCGCTTCGGGATAATCCAACGTATTATCGACGAAACGCATCGATTCGATCATCGCATTGGCCATCGTTTCTACATTATCGAGCGTAGCCGGATTGTGTTTTATGAACTCTTTCATCGCTTGTTTAATTTATGGCAATCATATCTCTCGAAGTTTCTCTTCGGATTTTCGAATCCGACGGTCGTACCGTTAGCGGCCTATGATTACACGGGGCACGTCCGCATAGGAAATCAAGCCGTACATCGGTCGTCGAACCCGAAAAATCCGGATGTCGAAACCCCGAAGATGCGATCACCCGATTTATCACTACTTACCCATCAGAACCTCGTCGATAATTCGCTTCAGGTCGCTCTTCGGGCGACCGCCGGTCATCATCTGCGGCATCCCGCTCAGCGGGATGAACAGCAGGGTAGGCACCGACCGTACGCCGAACACCGCAGCGAGTTCCTGTTCCTGATCGATATCGACCTTATAAAAATCGATCCGGTCCTTATACTGGTAATCGGCCGCCAGCTCGTTGAGCACAGGGGCCAATGCCTTGCAGGGACCGCACCAGGTCGCGAAAAAATCGATCACGGCGGGACGCTCGCCCAGGAATTTCCATTCGCCCTTCGATTTTTCGATATCGGCGACCTTGGTCGTGAACTCCTGCTTATTCAGTTGTTTTACAGTTTCCATAGTATTGCTTGTTTAATGTTTTATAACCCAGCGCAAACATAGTGCCGCAAGCGATAAAAAAAGAGCGTCCGGCTTATGGCCGGACGCTCCGATAGAATATCTCGAACGACTAACGCACCTTACGGATGATTTCCGCACCGTGATTGATAGCCTTCTCGTTTTCAGGCAGCATCTTCCAAGCACGCTCCGGCAGGGATTTTTTCAGTCCCACCATTACGTTCTCCATCTTAACGACGGGGCATACTTTCAGATAACCGCCCAGGATCATCGTATTGAACAACTTGGACTGTCCCAAACGAGCCGACTCGGCCGTAGCGTCGATCGTATAGATGCTGATATCCGTACGGCTCGGGTGACGCGTGATACCATTGGTGTCATAGATCAGCGTACCGCCCGGACGAACCATCGATTCGAACTTGTCCATCGACTGCTGGTTCAGGATAATAGCCGTATCGAACTCATGAGCGATCGGCGACGAAATGGGTTTGTCCGAAAGGATAACCGTCACGTTGGCCGTACCGCCACGCATTTCAGGACCGTAAGAGGGCATCCAGGTAACTTCGAAATCCTGCATTACGCCCGAGTAAGCCAAAATCTTACCCATCGAGAGGACACCCTGTCCACCGAAGCCTGCAATAATTAAAGTCTCTTTCATATTCTTTGTCCTCTTACTTCTTGGTTAAGTCCTTGATATCGCCCAGTTGATAGAAGGGCAGCATGTTCTCTTCGAGCCACTTGTTCGAAGCCACCGGAGAGAGTTTCCAACCGCTGTTGCAGGTCGAAACGACCTCTACGAGCGAGAAACCGTTGCCGGCCATCGCATTCTCGAACGCCTTGCGGATCGCCTTCTTGCACTTGCGGACATTCGCCGGATTGTGCACGCTCTGGCGCGTCAGGTAAGTCACACCGTCCAGATGAGCCAGCATCTCGGAGATCTTGTAAGGATAACCGTTCAGACGGGGATCGCGGCCGTAAGGGGTCGTCGCAGTCTTCATACCCAGCAGGGTAGTCGGAGCCATCTGACCGCCGGTCATACCGTAGATCGCATTGTTGATATAGATAGCAACGATGCTCTCGCCACGCGCAGCAGCGTGAATCGTTTCGCCCGTACCGATTGCGGACAAGTCGCCGTCGCCCTGATACGTGAACACCATGCTCTCGGGACGAACGCGCTTCACGGCCGTAGCCACGGCGCAAGCACGGCCGTGTGCAGCCTGAATCCAGTCCACGTCAATATATTTATAGGCAAATACCGAACAGCCCACCGGCGAAACGGCGATCGTGTTACCCTCGAGCCCCATCTCTTCAATAACCTCGGCAACCAGCTTGTGAACCGTACCGTGGCTGCAACCCGGGCAGTAGTGCATCACGTTGTCCGTGATGAGTTTCGGCTTGCCGAATACCAGGTTTTCCTGTTTGATTTCTACTACTTCTGCCATAGTCTTACTTTTTATTAATCAGTTTCTCTTTGAGTGCAACCAACACCTCGTCCGGAGCGAACAACATACCGCCCTGGCGGCCATAGTGCTCGACGGGAGCTGCACCGTTTACGGCGAGTCTAACATCCTCGACCATCTGGCCGGCATTGAGCTCGGCACTCAGGAAGCCTTTCACACCGCGTTTTGCCAAGTCGGCAATTACCTTGCTCGGGAAAGGATAAAGCGTGATCGGACGGAGCAGACCGACCTTCAGGCCTTCGGCACGAGCCAACTCGACGGTAGCCGAGCAGATACGGGCCGACGAACCGAACGCTACGATCACGTAATCCGCATCGTCGCAGTTGATAGCCTCGTAACGAACCTCGTTTTCCTCCAAAGCCTTGTATTTCGCCTGCAAACGCTGGTTGATCTTCTCCATCACCTCCGACTGAAGCTCGAGCGAAGTGATGATATTGCGCTCCTTGCGGTTGCCTTTGCCGCAAGCCGCCCACTCTTTGCACTCCTCGGCGATCTCCTCGTTGGTCTTACGGGGACGCTGCGGAGCCAGAACGACTTTCTCCATCATCTGACCGATCGCACCGTCGGCGAGGATCAGCGCAGGATTGCGATATTTGAATGCCAGGTCGAAACCGAGAGCCACGTGGTCGTGCATCTCCTGCACCGAGTTAGGAGCCAGGACAATCAGGTGGAAGTCACCGTGGGCACCGCCCTTGCAAGCCTGGAAATAGTCGCCCTGCGAAGGCTGGATCGTACCCAGACCCGGGCCGCCGCGCTGACAGTTCACGATAAGACAAGGCAGTTCCGCACCTGCCATATAGCTGAGCGTTTCGCTCATCAGACTGATACCGGGGCTCGAAGACGAAGTCATCACACGTTTACCGGTCGAAGCAGCACCATAAACCATATTGGCGGATGCAACCTCCGACTCTGCCTGCAGCACGACCATACCGGTCGTTTCCCAGGGTTTCTCCTCCATAAGCGTCTCCATAACCTCCGACTGCGGAGTGATAGGGTAGCCGAAGTAGCCGTCGCAACCGTAGCGAATCGCAGCATGAGCGATCACTTCGTTGCCTTTCATCAATTTTACTTCTTTCTCTGCCATAGTTTATTCAAATTTTTGACGATAAACCGTGATGCAACTGTCCGGACAGATAATCGCGCAGGACGCACATCCTGTGCAGGCATCCGGATTAGCCATCTGAGCCACGGGGTAACCTTTGCTGTTTACCTCGGCCGATAAATGCAGCACATCGCAGGGACACGAAGCCACGCAGACTCCGCAACCCTTGCAGCGCTCCTTATCGACGAGGATTGTTCCTTTAATTTTTGCCATAAGACATCCATTTATTATAAGTTGCTTACAAATGTACGCATTTTTTACGGTTTGAGATAACATTTCGTAATAAAATTTCACCTAACGCTTAAAATATATTCAAAAACATTCTGTTTCGGACAGATAACACACCGCCACGCAGCAAACAAACCGGGCGGAAAATTTCTTTTTCAAGGAATTTATACCTAAATTTATTGTGAAGTATTAACCTTAAAATCCTCAATGCGTATGAAAGACAACAAATTTTTCTCGTTTTTCGAACCGGTACTCAAGTATATCGACACCGGTAAGTTTTTCCGCGAACCCTTCCGCTGGCTGTATGCGATCCTGGCGATCCTCAACCTGCTGACACCCATCGTACTGCTGGTAATGGCCATTAACAACGACCTGTTTCGGTACGGCGGAGGCCGGATGATCGCCGCGTTTATTCTGGTCTGGCTCGTGATCGCCTTCGTTTCCTGGCTCGGTTTTCAAATCTGGTGGAACCGCCGCGAAAAAGTATATGCGGCAGCGACAGCGCATGACGATTTCGTCGCCATTCCCGTATTCTCGCACTTCATCCAGACTTCGGGGAATGGGCAGGTATGTTCGTCGGTATCGGCGGAGCACTGCTCACCCTGATCGCCGCAATATTCCTGAATGGCGACGCCTCCATGCTTCGCATGATGGGTACGGGAGCATTCTTCGGCAGCGGTTCGCTCATTTACATCGTCCTCAATCCGATCTACGGCTTCATAATCGTCGTGGTGACTCGCGCAGCAGCCGAAACGTTCCGTGCATTGGCAGCTATCGCCAACAACACAAAAAAAAGCTGATCACGCTCTGCTGCGAGGGCGGTACTTTCCACCGCCCGCACCATTTTCGACGGTCGCATATTCGTAGCTCGCAGTTGCATCTGCAATTCCGAACTGCCCCTAAAGAACCAGGGACGCGACCGCTCCCGGTGAAATACAGGAAAGCATATAATTACAAAAGAGAAAGGAGAATCTGTTCAAGATTCTCCTTTCTCTTTTGAATCCCTTACGGGACACTATTTCTCCTCGAAAGTATGGATCACCACACCCGAACGGAGTTTCGGCTCGAACCAGGTGGTCTTCGGAGGCATGATGTTGCCCGTATCGGCAATGTCGATGAGCTGCTGCATGGAAACAGGGTAGAGTGCGAAAGCCGCCTTCATCTCGCCGCTATCGACACGCTTCTTCAACTCTTCCAGGCCGCGAATACCGCCGACGAAATCGATCCGTTTCGACGTCCGCAGATCCTTGATGTCGAGCAACTGGTCGAGTACCAGGTTCGACAGCACGGTTACGTCCAGCACTCCGATCGGATCGTTGTCATCGTACGTACCCGGCTTCGCCGTGAGGCTATACCACTGACCGTCGAGGTAGAGCGAAAAGTTGTGCAACTTCGAAGGGTGGTAGATCTCCTTGCCCTTGGGTTCCACGGTGAAATTCTTCTCCAGCGCCTTGAGGAACTGCTCGGTAGTCATCCCGTTCAGGTCTTTCACCACGCGGTTGTAGTCGATGATGCGAAGCTGGCTCGCAGGGAACGTAACGGCCAGGAAATAGCAGTATTCCTCGTTGCCGGTATGGTTGGGGTTGCTCTCCTGACGCTTCTTGCCCACACGGGCAGCGGCAGCGGTACGATGGTGTCCGTCAGCCACGTACAGAGCGGGAATACCTGCGAAAATCTCGGTGATACGGTCGTTGATCTTCTTGTCGCGGATCACCCAGAAATGGTGGCCGAAGCCTTCGGGAGCGGCCGTGAAATCGTAATCGGCCTTGTTGTTCTTCACGTAGTCGGCAACGATCTTGTTGATCTCGTCGTTGTCGGGATACGCGAAGAATACCGGCTCGAGGTTGGCCTGCTGAAGCTCGACGTGCTTCATGCGGTCCTCCTCTTTCTCGATGCGGGTCAGCTCGTGTTTCTTGATCTTGCCCGACCAGTAGTCCTCATAGTAGCAGCACATGGCCAGACCGTACTGGGTACGGCCATTCATCGTCTGGGCATAAATATAATAGTGCTCTTCGCCATCCTGCACCAGCCACTTGTTGTCGCGCCACTTCTTGAAGTTCTCGACCGCTTTCTTATACACCTTTTCGTCATGCTCGTCGGCAATCGGATCGAAGTCGATTTCCGGCTTGATGATGTGGAGCAGCGAGCGCTCGGTAGCCTCAGCCTTGGCCTCCTGCGAGTTCAGCACGTCGTAAGGACGCGACGAAACCTCGGCAGCCAGCTCCTTCGGAGGACGGATACCTGCGAACGGTTTGATTTTTACCATAATATTCTCTCTTTATCGTTTGAAAATAAGGGGATATTTTTATTATTTGTTCACCTGGAAGCGGGTATTGCCGGTCTTGAAGAAATCGACGATCTGGTTTGCAGCGGCCAAACCTGCGTTGATGTTCGCCTCCGCAGTTTCAGCACCCATCTTCTTGGGAGTAGCGAAGAAGCGCTTACCGAATTTCTCACTCATCTCGGCGGCAGCCTCGGGAGCGATGTCGGTGATATATTTCAGATCTTCGCGCTCGGTCATCGCCTGGATCACCCCTGCCTCGTCGATCACCTCCTTGCGGGCGGTATTCACCAAGGTAGCGCCTTTGGGCATCGAAGTCATCAGCTTGTGGCCGATTGATTTCTTGGTTTGCTCGGTAGCGGGAATATGCAGCGACAGGTAGTCGGCCTGTGCATAAAGCTCCTCGATGCTGTCCACCTTCTTCACGCCGTCAGCCTCGAATACCTTTGCATCGGTGATGAAAGGATCGAAAGCGATCACATTCATACCCAGCGCCTTGCCCTTACGACCGACGAGCTTGCCGACGTTGCCGTAAGCATGGATCGCCAGCGTCTTGCCTTTCAGCTCGCTGCCGGTACCCGGTGTGAACTGGTTGCGGGCCATGAAGACCATCATACCGAGCGCCAGTTCAGCCACGGCGTTCGAATTCTGACCCGGAGTATTCATCACCACGATACCTTTAGCCGTTGCGGCAGCCAAGTCCACATTGTCGTAACCGGCACCCGCACGAACGACGATCTTGAGATTCTTGGCAGCTTCGATCACCTCGGCAGTCACTTTATCGCTGCGGATAATCAGGGCGTTGGCATCGGCAACGGCTGCGAGCAGCTGGGCCTTGTCCGTATATTTCTCCAGAAGGGCTACTTCGTAACCGGCATCCGTAATGATCTTCTTAATTCCATCAACAGCCTTCTTTGCGAAAGGCTTCTCGGTTGCAATTAAAACTTTCATATCGTTGAATTTTATTTTTCGTCATTCCCCATTTGCCCGGCCAGGGGCAGGTGAGTCCCATTCCTCTTTCCGTTCATCGAAAACGTCCATTAATGTATAAAAATCTATGC
>ENA-OQDA01000691-OQDA01000691.1-human-gut-metagenome-genome-assembly--contig:-NODE-691-length-13287-cov-9.780851_pt1 | contig 13287 bp, 10 predicted proteins | sample MGYA00242771_ERZ504603 | MGnify/ENA primary metagenome ERZ504603 (study PRJEB26092, sample SAMD00036328) | human gut metagenome | host: Homo sapiens | study: EMG produced TPA metagenomics assembly of...
CAAGCCCTTATGTTATTGAGGCATCCTGTCCATTCTAAGGCGTTTTCTGCCTTTAGCTGTTCCGTTATGCCCTGTGCCTGTTTCATACCCTCTATGAGCCTTTCAAAGCGTTCCTGTGCCTGTCTGTTGATGTCGGCAAGGTAGGCGTTTAGCCTGCCGCTTGTAAGAAGATTGGTGTATGTAACTTTACGGTACTGTTTTAGATAATCTAAATGCCGTTGCCCCCAGATGCCTATTGCCTGTTCTTCTTCGGCGGGTACAGTTAAGCACGGTATCAAATAATCCCCTTGCCTTTCGTATTTGCCGCCCAGTTCCTCAAATAATGATTTTGCCATTGTCTGTTACCTCCACATTCTTTTTTATTTTGAATGTCCGCAAAATCCGTCCTACATCGGAAGGACGCCACGGACAATCAAGGTTATGGATTGCTATGAGCCTGTCCTGCACATTCGTACCTGCTCCCATCTTAGGAGTAGAGCCGAACAGCACACGGACTTCGCCGCTTCTGACCTTGCCGAACAACTCTTTTTTCTGTGCATCGGTGGTCGCTTCGTGAATAAAGCATATCTGCTCCGCAGGGATACCACGGGCTATCAGTTTCTCCCTCATATCGTCATAGACATTGAAAGTACCGTCATTTTTCGGGGTGGACAGGTCGCAGAACACAAGCTGTGTCGCTTTGGTATCGGCGTGTTCCTCCCAGATACGGTACACATTATCCACGCAGGCATTGACTTTACTGTCTGGGTCATCTGGCAGCATCGGGTCAATCATTCTCTGGTCAAGAGCCAGTTTCCGTCCGTCATTGGTTATCTTGAGCATATTGTCGATGTTTGGCTCGACAAGCCTTGCCCTGACTTTCTCAGCCCGCTTCGCAAGGGAAGCTACCATCTCAGTCTGCATCTCGCTCGGCTTGGTCTTAATATTGTGGTAATTGACTTTTGGCACGGGGAGCTTTAGCATATCGGCGGTCTGAATATCCGCCACCTCACGGAACATCTGCATCAGCTCTGGCAGGTTATAGAACTTGGCAAACCTCGTCTTGGCTCGGTAATTCGTGCCTTCGGGTGCTAATTCCAGAGCTGTAACCGTTTCTCCAAAGGTAGAAGCCCAACTGTCAAAATGCTGCAAACCGTTCTGTGCAAGGGTGTCATACTGCAAGTACCTCTGAACGGAGTACAGCTCAACCATTGAATTGCTAACAGGCGTACCCGTTGCGAAAACCGTGCCACGGTTGCCCGTGATTTCGTCCAAATAGCGGCACTTCATAAAGAGGTCGCTTGATTTCTGGGCTTCGGTCTGGGCGATACCGCCTATATTCCGCATCTTGGTGTAGAGGTACAAATTCTTATAAAAATGGCTCTCATCAATGAAAAGCCTGTCAACGCCGAGCTGTTCAAAGTCGATAACCGTATCCTTACGCTTGGTGTCGTTGAGTTTTTCGAGCTTCGTCTTGATTGCCTTTCGGGTTTTCATTAGCTGTTTGACCGTGAACTGCTCTCCTTTGGAAGCCTGCACATCGTCAATGCCACGCTCAATATCATCAAGCTGCTTTTCCAACTGCTCCCTCTGGCGTTCTATGCTCATCGGGATTTTTTCAAACTGCGAATGCCCGATAATGACTGCGTCATAGTCGCCTGTGGCAATCCTGCCGCAGAACGTCTTGCGGTTTCCCGTTTCAAAATCCCGCTTTGTTGTCACAAGTATATTTGCACTCGGATAGAGCCGCAGATACTCGGAAGCCCACTGACCGACAAGATGATTTGGCACAACAAACATGGATTTCTGGCATAAGCCGAGCCATTTGCTTTCCTGTGCGGCGGCTACCATTTCAAAGGTTTTGCCTGCTCCCACCTTATGGGCAAGGAGCGTATTGCCGCCATAAAGGATATGGGCGATGGCATTGACTTGATGGGGTCTTAGTGTGATTTCTGGGCTGATACCTCCGAAAGTGATATGGCTTCCGTCATACTCACGGGGTCGCACAGAGTTAAAAGTGTCGTTGTAATAACGGACAAGGCGGTTTCGCCGTTCTGGGTCTTTCCATATCCAATCCTGAAACGCCTGCTTGATGGCTTCCTGCTTCGCCTGTGCCGCCGTAGTTTCCTTTGCATTGAACACCGCTTTTTTATTGCCGTGTTCGTCATACACATAATCAAAGATACGGGTATCACGCAGATTTAAGGTGTCCTCAATAATGCGATAGGCGGAAGCTCTTTTCGTACCATAAGTGCTGTCCGCCTTTACATTCCCCATATCGGAGCTTTTATTCTCTATGAACCAGTCTCCGTTTATCGGGGTGTATCGTACCTTTAATCTGCCTGCGGCATAGCTTGACGGAGTTAAAAGCTCCATCACAAACCGCTGTATATCTTCCTGCGGTATCCAAGTCGCACCCAGACGGACAGAGATTTCCGCCGCCGAAAGGTCTTTGGGAATGACCTTTTTCAAGGCATCCACATTGACTGCAAGCTCTGGGTCATTCTTCGCAGCAAGCTCCGCAACCGTCAGCTTGTTTCGGACATTTCCTGACAGATACTCGTCTGCGGCTACATAGGAAACAGGCTCACAGTTCGGTACTTTGAAGATAACACCTTGTAAATCCTGCACAAGCTCAGCCTGCGTTTTGCCTGTGAGCTGCTCCATATAAGGCAAATCAACACGGGCTTTCTCTCCGATAGAGAGGGCAAGGGCTTCGCTTGCAGTTTCAACCGAAGTTACTTCTCGGTGAGGTTTGATAGTCCGCTTCGTAAACATATCTGCCTTCCGTTTGAAGTTGCCCTCATCATCAAGCACCTCCAGAGAACATAAAAGGAAGTAGCTCTCATCTGAAGCAAAAGCAAGATAGTTTCCTCGGCTGTTGATTAGACCATATTTTGCGGTATAAACATCATACAGACGGTTGAGGTTTTCCTGCTCGGTGCGTATCATTTCCTCTGGGTAATCATCGGTCTGATACTCTATGAGCTTACGCACACAGTCACGAATTTGGATAAGTCCCTTAATACGGTTTTCTGCGGTCATCGACACAGAAGCAGGTTGCATACGGTCATTCTCTCGGAAGTAAACCCTGCCGTCCACCAGAGTAAAAGAGAAGTTACGCACATTCGGGTCAGCAGGTACGGAAAGCTCCTGCTCATCGGAGATTTCATCAACCCCATTATCAAGCTCTGGGATTTCGCCGTTTATCCTCTGAACTGCATTGGACAGAAGCTCGGAAAGTGGTATATCCTTACGGGCTTTACAAACAGGCTCAAAAGTACCAAAGCGTGTGCTTTCCATCTTTATTTCGCCCAACACCATTTCGGGGTGTTCGACAAAATATCTGTTCATCGTAACACCGTTTTCGTCCGTATCAAGGTGTACCCAGTCTGGCTCTATATCCATCACTCGGTCACGCTTTTGTAGGATAAGAATATCGCTCGTGACCTCCGTGCCTGCGTTTGCCTTAAAGGTGTTGTCTGGCAGACGGATAGCACCTAAAAGTTCGGCTCTCTGGGCAATATACTTACGTACCTCTGGACTTGCTTTATCCATCGTACCCTTTGAGGTAATGAACATCACAACGCCGCCGGCACGGACTTTATCCAGAGCCTTTGCGAAAAAGTAGTCGTGTATGAGGAACTTCTGGGCGTTGTATCGGCTGTCATTGACCCTTATCTCCCCAAAAGGCACATTGCCGAGGACTACATCAAAATGGTCGTCTGGGAGATTTGTTTTCTCAAAGCCCTCAATGGCAATGTTCGCTTTTTGGTAGAGCTGTTTCGCAAGCCTGCCTGTGAGAGAGTCAATTTCCACACCGTGGAGCTTGCTGTTTTGCATACTTTCGGGAAGCAGACCAAAGAAATTGCCTGTGCCGCAGGACGGCTCCAAGATATTGCCCTGTGAAAAGCCCAGGCGGTCAAGTGCGTCATACATCGCCTTGATAACAACAGGCGGCGTATAAAAAGCGGTCAGCGTTGACTCCATAGCGGCACGGTATTCCTCTGGGGAAAGGCTGGCATATAGCTCCTTAAACTCCTCCGCCCACGCCGCATTGTGTTCATCAAATGCCATAGAAAGACCGCCCCAACCGACATACCGAGACAGGACTTCCTGTTCTTCGGGTGTGGCAAGGCGGTTTTCAATTTCAAGCTCGTGCAGCAGGTTGATTGCCGTCATATTGTTACGGAACTTTTCTTTTGCTCCGCCGATACCGATGGCATCATTGGTAATACGGAAATTATGACGGTCAGTAACAAGAACGGCAGGAGTTTCCGTTTTTTCTTCGGGTGGTAATTCGGTTTTTTCCTGTTCCAATAGCTTTTGGATATAGCCGATTTTCTCCACTCGGTTTATCGGAAAGCCCACATTGTTCTGGAATGTGATGTCACGCAGGGACACATCGCCGCTGATTTTGCCAATGTTCTCAATGAGATATTTGCGGTTATCTATGATGATTTCCCTGCCTATGAGGTCGTCTGCGGATTGCTCCATTTCAATGGCAGGAGCTTCTGAGCCATTCATTATATCGGCATACGCCTGTGGTTTTTCTTCGGCTTCCTCGGCTGTCCTGTACCAATCACTTTCGGTAGCCATAATCTCATCAAGGAGCTTCTCGTCCTCTTGGGTCAGCTCGGTGTGCTGTTCCAAGAATGGGATAAACTCATCTCTGCCACGGAGCAGGCTTTCTCGGTCATCTCCATATAGCTGTTCGCCCTTTGGCGATAAGGCATAATCGTAAAAATTCTTAATGTGGGCAATTAAATCGCCCTCACCATCGCCAATATCAAACCGCCCCTCATAGTTAAATTCCTCGCCGCCGATAACAGCCTTGATAACAAAATCTGTCTTGTGATACCACCCGATATTTTTATCGCCCTCACGCTCACTGTGCTGTTTCTCGTCCAAAATACCAAGCAGCTTATTACCCAGAGCAAAGCTCAAATCCGTATAGCGGTCATTAAGCTGTCTGTCATAAAAGGCAGGGTGTTCGGAAAAACCGATAGAAAACTGTATTCCGTCCTGCTTTTTCTCGGACGGTGTTTCTGTCCTCTGTTTCTCGGTTACGACCACTTTCAGATGGTCATTTGCAAGATTTTCCGTTAGCTTTTCTTCAAAGTCGGCTCGGCTGTATTCCTGCCCCAAGATAGGGAACTCGGCATTTTGCAGATAGACCTTTTCCTCGGTAAGTGTTGCAATCTCATATTTATCCGCACCGATATACACCACATCGCCCTCATTGTAGAGGTAGCGGAGTGGGTGCAGCTCCCTTAATTCCTCGGTAAACTTCCACCCATTACTGCGGCTGAAAACTGAGGTCGTTTTCCATTGTACCTGTGCAAGAAAGTCTATGAGCTGTTGAACAGTTGAGGGGTCGGACAGTTGCTGTTCCATTTGCTCAGCGGTAATATCAGCAAGGTCGCTTCGTCCCACAACAGATAACAAGTCTTTTTCGTACCTGTCCAAGTCACAGATAAAGTCAGATAGCCGCAAAGCAAGGGTATCCCGTTTGTCGGCAGGCGGCAGGTCACGGTGGGCGTCGATAAAACGCTGCCTTGCTATTTTCCTCTGGGTGTCAACCTCATATTGGGGAGCTGACACGCTCTCCAGATAATCGGCATAATGGTCTTTTTCTTTTGGATTGAGATAGCGGTTATCCTTAATCAGCTCACGCAGACGCTTTTCAACCTGTGACCATTTCAACACAAGGTCGTGATTGGTATAAGTGCCGTTTCGGTCAATGGCAAGACCTTTGCTGTCATGCCAAGAGTGACCGCTGAAACCATCGGGGAAGATGTGCGTACCGCCGCCCGTTCCATACTCATTTTTAAGGAACTCAATATTTTTCTGTCTGTCCTCGCCCTTTTGGAATTGTCGGTAGATGCGGTATTTTCCGTCCGCAACGCCACTGCCTTTTTGAAGTACGGAGTCAATATCTTTTTTGGAAATAGCAAAAGCAGAGGCTTTTTCGTCCTCTGCTTTTGCTATCATTTCGATTTGTTCATCTACGGTTGGAAGATTGACCCTAACCTCATCCTCTTTGGCAACGCTTACTTGTAAATCAGTTCGGTCAGTATCACTTCCTCCGCTTGGCTGCGGATGTTGTTCATCAGTCCGACCCACTGCATCGGTGCTTTCTCTTTCAGTTCCTCTGTCACGCCCTGCTCGGCTGAGAGCTGCTTCGTCAGAAGCTCCAACCTCTGGAGTGCTGTCTGCTCTACCTCGTGCAGATGCCCGTTCAGCCTGCCCGATGTCAGCAGATTGAGATAGGTCACTCGCTTGTGCTTCTCCAGATAATCCCTGTGCATCAAAGCGTACCTGCCAAGCGGAAGCTCTGGCTCTGTCGGTAATGTTAGGTCGGGAATAAGATAATCCCCCTGTCTGCTGTAAGTGATTTCGCTCATTGTATTCGCTCCTTTCGGGTTGTTGTCTGCCTTTATCATACTGAGCCTGCGTTCTTTGTGCAAAGGTGCGATTCTGGTCTTTTTCCGCCATTTGCACATTTCGGATAGACTGTGAGATTTCCCGTAACGCCATTTCCGCAATATCGCTCGTGGCAATGCCGATGGCGTTTATCGTTGCAGGGGTATTGAAATTTACAATATCCGCAAAATCCTCTCGGTCAAAAAACTCATTCGTATCCAGACCGCAGCGGCTGATCAGCATAAAAGCAACGCTGTTTGCTGCCAGCCGCCTGTAAATGACTTCTATATTAAAGTCGTCCAGTTCTTCCAAAAAGCTGTCTTTCGTGCAGTCCTTTAACTGAGAAAAATAGTCTTGCAGATTGTCCTCCACGGCGTTCTTTGCCGTTTCCATTAAGGCAGAAGCAAGGTCAGTGCTTTCCACATCTCCAAACCTGTCCGAGAGCCTTTCCATAACAGCCTGCTCGTATCGCTCATCCATCTGCCATATCGGAACAGGGCGGCTGCCATAATAGCCCTCGTGGGTGTCGGACACATCAAAATAGTATTTCAGCGTATTCCTGCGACCTTTCGGGTCAAATACGGCAATACCCTTGCTGTCCTTATTGACCCAACGCTTGAACTGCCTGTTCCAAGTTTCGAGCTTCGCAACGGCGACAGCATCGGGGCGTTGGGCGTATATTAAAAGCTGTTCGTCAAAACGGCATTTATAGTTGCGGCAGGCAGAGGACAGGAATCCCTGCCACGCCTGCGGATTTTTTGTAACCGTAACGCCTGTACGCCGATACAGTTCTGTGATTAGCTGATACTTCGCAGCCATTCAACCTACACCCCCTTATCGTTTTTGTTTCAAATATTCCTGTTTGCTCACTCCGCACCACCGCCAAGAAAAGAAATGACCTTGTTCGATTTAATGCTCTTTTGCAGGTCATTGATGAGAGTAATATCCGCAACCGTGATGCTCTGCATAGAAAGAATATCGTCCATAGTCATAGCGGCAATCGCTTTTTCATCGGTAAAGCCTGCTTCCAAGACCTTATTCAAGACCTTGACGGCTTTCTGATTAACAGCCATATTCTAAATCCTCCTTATCGTTCTAAATCCTTGTGCTTCGGCGTTTTCTGCGGCGTTTGTTCCGCAGGTTTCGGCTCATAGGTCGCCCCGTTTTTCTGCATACGCTCGGCAAACTCGCAGATGTGGTACAGATTGCTGCCGACTTCGGTATGGTATTCATCAATAAAGCGGCAGGGATACTCCCGTTTCTCTCCCCAAGAGGTCGTGACAATGACCTTTCCGCCGTCTGGGATATGGAACAGTTCTTTATATTGAGGGTCAATAAAGCGGATACCTTGTTCCGCTTTCTGGATATGCTTATCAAGCCATTCCTTCATATAACAATAGCAGTAAAAATTATAGTCGCCTTTGGTGGGATTGCACCGAAGCAGAAAAGCGTGTTTCTCCGTATCTACACGGAAACCGTACTCAATACAATAGTTGCCCTTTATCGCACTTTCTGGAAAATGCCTTGTAAACGCACTCATATCATAGCGGTTATGCAAAAGCCCTTTATCCTCCCGTAAAGCATTGATGACCGTATCAAGGTCTGCCTTAAATTCGTCAGATTTCCATTGGGGTCTGGTATCAAACCAAGTGGTGTAAAAGCCATAGCCCGTTGTGGCAAAGTCACCACGCAGATGCCCGATAGTACCTGTCTGCCCCTCAAGCTGCATACTCTGGGCATAGGTGTATTTCTGTTCTGTCGGGGTCAAAGGTCGTATATCCATATCAGCGTTCCTCCCGATTTCGTTGCTTTTTCTCTTTTTCCTGCTGTTTTATTTTCACAAGGGCTTCCTTTGCCCAATCGGGCATACATTCGGGTTTAATCTCGCCAAGCACATCATACCTTTCCCATCTGGCTCTTTCGCCTGTGGCAAGACAAGTTCCGAACACCGCCTGACCTCTGCCGCCTGTTGCTCCGTGTCCGCCGTCTGCCAATATAAGCTGATAGGCAGGGTGCTGATATTCATACCGCTTCGGCTCGGAATTGATGACTACCACTTTACCCACGATATTACGCATACCGTCATCAGGGATACAATGCTCTTCTGTAAGCACGGTCTTATCAAATGGGAACTTGAGTAATTCTTCTTTTGTGCGGTCAATCTGTGACTGCACTCGGTCAACAAAAATCTGCATTGCTTCCAGATAATCGTCCGAAGCAACCCCCTCTGTCGGCCACGCTGCTGACAGAGGGTTGTTGTAGTCGCAATAGCAGACCATAAAGGGATGCGGGTCTTTTGTATCAACACCGAACACGACCTCTTTATCTCCGATATAGATGCTCTGGGTAATCTCGTAATTACCGAGCATTCTTTTTTCTTTACTCATTCGGCTGCTCCTTTCTTTCCTTTTTCTCTTTCTGCTCGTCTAAAATCTTGCGGATACAGACATCGCAGAAAATAACTGACCCGTCCTTATATCGGGGATAAGGACAGGTCGTGCAGTCATATTTTATTTTATCGCTCACGGTCATCACCGTTTTTCTGCTTCTGGGCAGGCTGATTATAGGGCATACGGCACTCTGACTGGTATCGTTCATTCAGCTTTTGCCGTGCAGCATCAAGCTCATTCGTGTAATAACCCCAGAAATAATTTGAGCCGCCCTTGCAGTACCAACACACATAAGGGTTGGGTGCGTTGGGATTGTGACCGATGACAAGCTCTGTACTCCCGATAGTACAGCTCTCAATGATTTCATAGTTCTGATTGGAGCGTTTTTCTTCGTCCATAAGCACCTCTCTATTCTTTGGCATAACGCCGATAGGCTTTTTCGCCCGTGGCTCTCATTTTTTGAACAGGGCGGCTCCCTGCAAGCTCTGGATACTGTGCCTGCAGCTTGCGGCGTGTCCTGCTGACGCTCTCAAAGCTCGGCAGACCGAGATATTTGTGCTGCGTCATTATCTCTGCAAGCGGCATTGCCCCTGCATCCTTCAGACAGGCATTACAAAGTGCAAGATACAGCACCATATCGTCATTTCTGGCATCTTCATTCTTTTCCAGAACAGCTCTGACTTTCTTTTCAATGGTTTTTAGGTTTCTCATCTTTACCTCCATAAAGGAAAGGGCGGCATCTTTCAGCCGCCCAAACCACTTACTTATTCTTTCTGTTACGGATATTCAGCCATACCGCCGCACCCACAATGAACACGACAAGCACGATTGCGATAATGGTTTTAGCGTCCATCAATTAGTCCTCCTTTTTCTTCTTTCTGTTCTTATAGCCGACAAATCCGAGAACGCCCGCACCGACAACAGACAAAGCCGCAAGGCTTACCCATAAGCCCAGATTGAAGTCATCGCCTGTTTTCGGGGTATCCCTGAACTCATTGTGCATCTGCACGATAGCCGTAGCGTCCACCTTTACCGTTACCTGTTTATCGGCAGGCAGGATATATCCTGCCGAAGCCTTGTCGCTTACTTCGGATACGGTATAGTCGCCAATCCGCAAGCCCTCAATCACGATTTCTCCGTTCTTATCTGTCTTAAAGGTCTGGTCATAGTCCACGCCTGTCACACGGAAAGAGAAGCCCTCCACCTTACCGTCAGAGGAAGTCTTTACGATTTTAAGAGAGCCTTTCTGTGCTGCATTGATAAAACCAACACCCGCCTTATTTTCCACAGTGTAGGTCTTGCCGTTCTCCTCGATGGATACGGCATAAACATCTTCATCAAGCACAAAGCCTGTCGGGGCTTTGGTTTCCTTTACCAGATATTTGCCGTAGCGGAGTTCACTCATCTGGTAAACGCCGCCGTCAAGTTCTTTCACTATTCGCCAAGCAGCGTATCGTCCTTATCCAGTTTCCCATCGCCGTTTATATCGGAGTAAACCTCAAATACCGCACCCGACAGCTTGTTGTCTGGATAATCCTCATCAACCTTTGTCAAAGCGATATTGCCCTTAATGAAGTAGTTGACAAGTTCGATTTCCACAACTTCGTCCACCTTGCCAATAGTCACGGCGATTTCTTCCTCGGAGAGTACATATCCCTTCGGGCTTTCGATTTCACGGATTATCCAAGTTCCATACGGTACTTTGGCAAAAGAAAAACTGCCATCATCTTTTGATGTGGTAGCTGCAATCGCATTTTCCTTTGTAAACTCGGTAGTTCCTGTCTTGAAGATACCGATAACTGCACCGCCCAGAGTTTTTCCATCCTCATCAGATTTCTTACCGCTTACAGAGCCGTAAATAATGTCATTTGTGATAGCTTCGCCCTCGTTGGCTGTAATGCGGACAGTTTCGGTATCCTGTCCTGCGTATTCAAAAGTAACAGGGTATTTTGCATCGCTGACAATATATGCGGAGTTGGTCGAGATTTCCTGCACATAATAGCTGCCCATCGGCAGGTCGCTGATTGCTTTCCCGTGACCGCTTTCATCAAGGGAAATGACCTCAAGCAGACCGTCCGCAGGAATGGTCTTTCCATCTGCGGCTGTGAGTTCCTCTGCCGCATACAAGCCAAAGGTCACATCAAAGATTTCCCCGTTCTTGCCAATGCCGTAGGCTTCATCAATGGCAAGGCTCTTGATAAGGTCGATTTCAACACGCTGTCTCTCATTATAGAAAGAAGTACCCGTTTCCGTTACATCAACATTCTGTCCTGCATACACAAGCTCAACAGAATGGACTTCCTCATTCAGCACCATTCCATACGGAGCTGTAATTTCCTTAACCTCATATTTTCCGAGATACAGCTCCTTGCTCGATGCCACGCCGTCAGACCCGGTCGTGATCGTATCCACGATCTCGCCCTTTGCGTAATGCATGACACCGTCAAGCGTATAGATATCTTCTGCTGCACGGATCTCAAACACTGCGCCGGGCAGGCTCTTAACTGCATAGACCGGTTTATAGATCCCGTCCGCTTCCGTGACCGTCCAGAATACTTCGCCAGTCTTAGTGATACGGATGATACCTTTCTGCGGCATGTTGGAACGGGTGACTTCAATCAATGTGATGCCGCCATCCTCAGGTCGCCGAGTCTGCGGTCACATCAAAGTAGACCGGATCGGAGTTCAATACATAGCCATACGGAGCCTTGACCTCCACAATGGAGTACCCTTTTCCGAACGGAAGAACTTCCGGAGTGATCAGATAGCCCTCCTCGTTGGTGTAGAAGGTGTCGATTGCCGTCAGCTCCGGGTAGGTATACTGCATAGTAACTCTGGTGCCGTCTGGGTTATAGATCTGGAACGCCGCACCTGCATACGGGATACTCAGACCCGATTCCGCATCCGTCTTTTGAATCTTGAGATATCCGGTAAAGGGGGCGTTGTTGAGCAGATATTGATAGCAGCATCCGTCTTTATCAATGAAAACATCGAAGGGCGCTGCCAGATCAAAACCCTCCGTGCCTTTCGTCTGTCTGACTGTATAGACGCCGTAAGGAAGCTGCTTCGTCCCGGCATATCCATGCTCATCGGTAATCAGGTAGTCCCGTTCCGTGTCCCGGGCATTCTCATAAGAACCGGCGGTCTTCAAATATACCTCAAATTCCGCTCCGGCCTCAACCGTCTCCAGGCCGGTGCTGCCGTCATCCATGTGTTTGATGAGATACAGGCTGCCGTAGATGATGTCCTCATAGACATCCAGTTCTTCCGTGTTCTTCTCCAGCGTATACTGTCCGGGCGTCACACCGAGCCAATAGATGGTCTCATCTAAAAGATAGCCTTCCGATGGCGTGATCTCACGGATGTTCCACCCCTCGCCGCAGGGGTAGTAGTCGGTCAGAAAATATCCGTTTTTATCTGTCACATAGGTGTCCACGAGTTCATCATAACGATAAACACCGTAAACCGCACCGCCGAGTGTGGCATTGCCCTGGGTTTCTCCGTAAGGATAGCCGAGTTTCTCCACAATGCTGTCTGAGTCGAGCGAGAGCATCTTTGTGGTTCCATGCTCACTATTGCCGCGAAGAGAGGCATCGACCTTGAGGACATCGGCACGCCATTTCTTGAGGATATTATCAAACTGGCGCTCGGTCACTTTATTCCACTCGACCGAAATGTTCTGCACCTCCGGGATCACATATCGCTCGGGGGTGTTCTCTTCGGAAAGCGTGTAGTCCGTACCGATCGGGACGCGCTCAAACACGGCCGTACCGACCGCATTGGTCACAGCGGTCATATCCACGCTCTCGCCGTATTCGGAGGTGCCGGTCAGGTGGAAAGTCAGACCCTCCACCAAGCCGTCTTCGGCGGTTTTGCGGACTTTGACCATTCCATACTGACGCAGGTTGGCAATGTCCAGGGTGATAAGCGGGCTGTTATCGTCGATCGTTACCTTCCACTGCGCATCGCCGTCCGGCTGGTAATTGACTGGGACTTTGGTCTCTTTCACAATATAATCGCCATAGATGATCTCGCCGGACTTGGCATAACCGTTTTTGTCCGTGGGTCCGATCACGGCAATCTCTTCACCGGCCAGATCATAGACGGTGAATTCTGCTCCGCTGAGGTCCTTTCCGGATTCGGCGTCGGATTTCAGAACCTCAATATGACCCTTTTTGAGCCGGTTATAAGCATTGACCGTTGCCAGGCTGCCGTGTGCGGTATCAATGGTGACCTTCCATTCGGTCTGACCGTCCGGCTCATAGTTGAATGGGAAGGCCGTCTCGACTACTCGGTAGGAGCCGTAAGGAATATCTGCGGATTTGGCATATCCACGATCATTGGTCGGCCCGATGGTCGTTACCTTCGCACCGGACATATCGTAGACTGTGAAAATGGCGCCTTTGAGCGCCTCATTGGTGCCGGACGATTTTTTATAGATCCTCAATATTGCCTTTTTTTTCAGTCTCATTGACGGCTTGTATCGTTACCA
>ENA-OQDA01000693-OQDA01000693.1-human-gut-metagenome-genome-assembly--contig:-NODE-693-length-13268-cov-2.006773_pt1 | contig 13268 bp, 17 predicted proteins | sample MGYA00242771_ERZ504603 | MGnify/ENA primary metagenome ERZ504603 (study PRJEB26092, sample SAMD00036328) | human gut metagenome | host: Homo sapiens | study: EMG produced TPA metagenomics assembly of...
GAACCGCAACATCCTTTCCAAGACCGGGCCGGGGCAGACCTTTGCGGAGGTGTTCGCCTGTGCGCCGGGGTCGGTGCTGAATGTGAGCGTGGAGGCGGAGAACGCGGTGACGGTGATGTTTTTGCGCGTAAAACGCGTTTTGAGCATGTGCCCCTCCGCCTGTTCCCACCATAGCCGGATCATCCGCAACCTGCTGGGCGAGCTGGCAGAAAAAAACCTGCGGCTCAACGAAAAACTCACCCACATGGGCCAGCGCACAACGCGGGCAAAGCTGATGTCCTATTTTTCCGCCGAGGCGCAGCGCCGGGGTGGCTATGAGTTCGACATTCCATTCTCCCGCCAGCAGCTTGCGGATTATCTCGGCGTGGAGCGCAGTGGACTGTCGCTGGAGCTTGGAAAAATGCGGGATGAGGGCCTGCTTGACTTTCATAAAGCCATTTTCTTCTCAAAACGCCGGAGTCGGACAGCCTTCTTCCTTCTACGCGATAAGGAGCCCCCCTTCGAGTGTATCGGCAAGTGCGGATACACCGGGCAGGACGTTGGGCTTTTGCAGGCGTAAGAAGCAGCTACGGTCTGTAGAGATCGGCAGGACAGCGTCAGCTCGTACAATCTGATTTGAAAATGCCCACAGCCGCTTTGGCTGTGGGTATTTTCTGTTTAAACTTCAAAAGCTTTGCAGAACGCAATGAGCCTAATGCCAAATTCAGCATGTCACCAACTATGAGAAAAACATCTTTTAGAGGAAGGTCAAAAGGTTCGACATGGAAGATGAACAGTGTCCTTTTGCGATGCCGCTTCCGAAAGATTGCGGCTTCGCCCCTTAACGAAGACTTTAAGTTAAATCTGTTATACTGCTGCAGTCCCCTCAAAAATACAGACAGGAGAAAAAATTGACCTATGATGAAAAAAAGATATTTCGCTATTCCCATTCTTGCAATCGCACTGCATTTTTTGCTGTCCAATCTGTTGTATTTCCTTGTGGAAAGGCTCGTTTTGGATGTTTTTCATATCTCCCCGCAGCAATTTATGAACTACTCATATTGGGGCGAGATTTTGATCTACGCTGTTCTTATCCTCGTATTCTTCACGCTCTATAAGCTGCTTTGGAGGAAAGAGATAAGTGAACCGCGCACAGCGACAAATTTCAAAGATGTGCTCGGCAGTCTGGTCGTGGGATTTGGCATTTGCGGAATCTCCGGTCTTTGGATCATGCTGGCAGAACAGCTTCCCTCGCTGCAAAAAAGCGTTGAGGCAATGAACGCCGGTGCTGAAAATATTGCCGGTGGAAATGCATTTGGAACATTTATGATTGCGGTGATTGCTGCACCTATTGTAGAAGAAATTCTATTCCGCGGCATTGTGCTTCGCTCCATGCGGAAATTCGCCCCCGCTTGGGCCTCGATTCTAATATCATCTGTACTCTTCGGCGTTTATCACCTGAATATCGTGCAGGCTGCCTATGCCACCCTTATGGGCATTGCCGCAGGAATCCTTTACGAGAAGAAAAGGAACCTGCTGTTTCCCATCCTCGTGCATTTCGCAAACAACCTCATTACTATGCTGCAGGGCTTTGCGCCATCCGAAGTGAATGAACTGATCAGCATTTTTATTCTGATCATGATCGCTCCAGCAGGCTATGTCGTCTGCCGTTCACTTAAACAGGGCAAAAGAGCAGATAGCATGTAAGGTTTTTATACAATGTATAAAGCATACAGCGGCACAGAGCAAACTCTCTGTGCCGCTGTTTTTTGCTTTCTTCGTAATAGAAGCAGCGCGGAAAAAGGGACCGGGGCACAGTAAGCAACGCCAAAGTCGCGGCAGCCCATCTTATCTGACCAGGTATTTCTACAGGAATCTGGTCCAACTCCATGGTGCCGGCCAAGAAAGCAGGTACACACGGTTGAAATGATCGTCCCTAAGCCTCCAAAGATATTCAATGACCACAGGGCTTGTGTATGAGGAACACAACCCCTGTGGTCAACATATCCAGGACGAATATCCATTATGACGGCAAAAAGCAGAAGCCACGTCGGCGGATCAAAACCACACCTTTGCAGATACTCGACCACGCGCTCCCTTATCTGCTGTTATGGCAGTCGCCTATGCACTGTGCGGTTCGTTGCATCTTCACATATACCCTCGGAACAGGTGCTGCTCACATATTCGCGAAGTTTTTCCGCAGTAGAGCAGTGTGTGCGGCATTCTGAGGAACTGCATCGGCTGTATGATAGAGGAACGTAACTGTTCCGTGCCGTCAACCCGACTTTTTGCGAGAAGCTCTCCGACAAACTCCGAGCAATAATAGCAGCCCTCCTGCTTCCAGACAACATGGAAGTATGCCAGACATAAGCCAATATAGTTGTAACTGTACTTCCTCCTCCGCTTCCACATCACATCGAGCATTTCTTTGAGCTCTGCGTGTTGTTCTTCTGTGACACTCACGCTCAGAACCAACACCTTGGTTTCGGAAAAACGCTTGAAGGTACCGGTACGGGGCGACTCTATCACGAAGCCGCCCCAAAACGGATTATAGGGATGCCTGCGTCCAAAAGAGTACATCCTCTCTAAATCTCTGGACAGGCTGATGGAGGCGTGGTTATATTCTGCGCCGGTGATTTGTTTAAGGATCCGGGACAGAAGTGTTCCGGTCTGGCTGATTACGATGTACAGCTGTTTATTTTGATTGCTCATATGCGTATCCTCACAAGATTATCCACAGTGCCATGCTATTGGCATAAGAGGTGCTGCAGGTCTTGAAGAAGTCCGTTTCGACCATGTTAGCGTTGGTGTGCTGGATGACCCACTTCATGCTCTCCGGTTCGATCTGGCAGCACAGATGCGCGTTGGACAGCTGAGGCTCATCCGAAAGTTCTTTGCGTATACAACTGCAATTGTTCGACCTTGATCGTATTTTCCCCGCCGCCGCTTCGGAAGCTCTCCATTTCCGAGCTTCTGATGCTCACAATAACCTTATCATTGACCTGCAATTCCTCAAAAGAAATCCTTGTAACCTTCTGCGTGGCAAAGTCGCAATAGACCATAGGAGTAGACGAACAGTCTATCAGACATTCTTCACCTAAAGTGTTTTCATCGGCATCGTCTTTTACCGTTATGGTTTGCTTTCCTGTATCAACTTCCGTGATCACTGCATTGACGGTCAGAAGAGTGTCATCCTTCAATGAACCGCACCCGGACAGGGATAGCAAGAGAGCCAATAAGCACAGAGCGATGCCGATTCCTCTTATATTTATCATGCAATGTCTTATCCTCCTGTTTTTTGCTGCGGAACTTATCCAATCTATGAAAAAGGCACTTCTTCCGCCCTTTGCGTCAGGCGGGACAACGCACAGACCGCGTACATATAGCCTGCAAGAATCAGCGGTGCCGGCAGCCCGTAAAGCAGCGGCGCCGGGATGATACGCCAAAACAGCTTGAGCACACCGATCTCCGCGCCGTAGGTGAAGAAGTAGTTCGCCTCCGGGCAGAGCGTGAGGCGTAAAAGGAGATTGATAAGGTGCGCGCCTACGGCAAGCAAACCAAAGGTCTTGAGGATCCGCGGGATATCCTTGGGGTCGGGGCGGTAAAAGCCCAGCGTCGCCAGACTCAGGCCGCAGACAACAAGGATTGCGTGGGTCACATAGTAGCCGAAAATTCGCGGCATTAACAGCGAAAAGCCGGAGAACAGAGGCTCCGGGAAGAGCAGCGCCATCAGTGCGCCAAGGGGCGCTACAAAGAAGGAAAAGCCCATGATCGAGCGGTTTCTCTTCCACACGCCCAGCGGGATCAGAAACAGATTGATGTTGCACAGGTGCAGCGGCAGCTCATTGAAAATGCTGAAGCCATTGGGATAGTACGCACGGATATACGCTGCGTCCATGGACAGCGAGAGCTTGTAGCCGGCAAACAGCGCGAGATTAAAAAAGCAAACGCCGATCAGATACCGGGAGCGCCGTGCTTCCGGTTTTCCGCGCAGCAGCAAGAATATGAGCAGCACCGCCGTTGCCGTAAGCAAAAGCAGAAGCAAATGCGGCCCGCGAAAGGGCGTAATAGAAAATTCGTTCATTTCACACGCCGGAACGTCTTTCCGGTCTTCTCCTCAAGGAATCGTTTGAATTCCTCCACCGTCCCGCCGGTAAGAGTACGCTTGTCCAGAGGCTGCGCATAGCGTTTCTTCATCAGAAGGATGATGTAGTCCTGCGACTCAGCCAGTGCGTCGATCAGCTCATAGTGGAACGTGGAGGTGGTGGCCGCCGTAACGACGGTATAGGAATCCTCACCGAATGCGACATGATATTCCTTTGTGCCCGCCAGCGCGTTTTTGCGGGCGATCATGCCATTGAATCGGTCCTGAAACAGCAGAACGGACAGCAGCATCACCTCTGTCAGCAGGGAAGTCACCGTCCTGACATCAAGCGCAAAAGGCTCTCCATCGAATGGGATCAGCAGCAATGCGTTGAATACAAAGACGCTCCAGCCGAAGATGGTCCAAACAATGCTTCTCTTTCGCCGCAGCACCCTGCGCATCGCGCGGGCAGCTATGGTCATAGATCGATTTGTGATGTCGCTGTGAATTTCAAATGTCATACATCTTCTCCGTTGTAAGTAATTCTGCAACCGCAGGGCGTTGGGGGCCTTGCAGCTGCCGCCGGACATCGCGGCGGGCGCTCGTTCATCGCATCAGCCGCATCTCATTCTCAAACTGCTCCATCGCCTCCTGCCGGCTGGGAACTTGTGCAAGCGTGACAGGAAAACGGCTGGCCGAATAGGGGCTGGGACAGTGTCTCCGCCCAATGCGTCAGCACCTCCGGAGGTGGAGGGGCGCTCCTCCCGGAGAAAGATCACCCCGTAATAGGGCGGTACAGACGGGGAAAGCAGCTGTGTCAGCGGGACGCCGCTCCGGACGGAGGCGTTGCAGAAATGCATCTCCGGTGAAAAAAGCGGATAGTACAGCGCCCCGACGAACCAGTCCTGTTCACCGCTTCTGAGCCGCCTTGCCTGCTCCAGAAAGTGCGGATGATCCGGATTATCCGGCTCCACAAACTCACCGTCCAGAATGGTCTGGTGAAGGGCAGGGAGGTTATGGAAATCAAAGTGGAAAAAGGGCGCCTTTCCTGCCTCGTCCTCGGAAAGAGAAAACTCCGCCGCATGGAAAGGTTCCCAGTCCTTACAGCAGCGGTAATAGCCCCACCAGTAGTTCCAGTCATAAATATGCAGATATTTTTTTGCTTTGCAGTCCATAGATGTACTCCATTCTGACAATGTGGGCACAAGAGGAAATCACGGGAAACTCTCCGCCCGGCACCAGCAAAGATTCTTTCCAGGCCCGTCCTTTTTACAAGAGGGACGCTCAAAGGCGGCGCGGTGATCTTCTTATCTGCTCACCGGAATGGAGATCTCGAAAACGGCACCGGTGTCCCCGTTGCGGGCGCGGATGGTTCCCTTGTGCAGGTGGATGATCTCCCGGGTCAGCGCAAGGCCGATGCCGGATTTTCCGCTCCGCCCCATATAGAAGCGGTCGAAGATGTGCGGCAGGTCCGCTTCGGCGATGCCGTCCCCATCGTCCTGTATGCGTATCGTCACCTGCCGCCTGTCTGCGCGGCAGGTCAGGCGCAGCTCGCTGCGGGCATATCGCAATCCGTTGGTCAGGATATTCGTGACCGCCCTGCGCATCTGCGTGTCATCGCATTTGACCATGATGGGTTCTTCAGAGAAGTCCGGCGCGATGGTAATGCCGCTGGCAGCGGCTGCCGATTCCACGGCGCGTATGCTGTCGTAGAGCAGCTCCCGAATATCCATCTCGGAAAGGGCAAGCTGCTGCCGCCCCATATCGATTTTCGAGATGTCCAGGAGCTCCTCCACCAGCTCTGTCATGCGGTCGCTCTCCTCCAGGATCACCTCCGCCGCGCTGCCTGTGTCCATCACGCCCGCCTGTATGCCCTCCGCATAGCCCTGTATCGCCATCAGCGGCGTTTTCAGCTCGTGGGAGGCATTCTGGAAGAAGGTCTGCTGCCGCTCCGCCTCCTTCTCAATATCCCTGCCAAACCGAAACCCCAGCAGGCACATGACGGAGGAGATCGCCAGCAGCACCGCAAAGAACGCCCAGTTCAGCGTCACGATATAGCGGGTGATGGGCCCGATGTCTATGTACATGATATAGGCGTACGGCTTTTCCCAATCGTCCTGCTCCTCCTGCACGGACATGAATATCAGGTGATGCTTGTCCGTTTTGAAGGTATAGCATTGGTTGAGCGATAGATCCCGCCCCTTACAGTATTCCAGCAGTTTTTTCTCCAGACGATATGCGTCCCTGTTCCAACCGCTTGATTGATTGGCATTATCCAGCTCTAAAAATACGATGCTTGGCGTAAGGAAGTGCTCCTCCGTGTCATTCCATTCATCGTCAAAAAAGGATTCATCGTCGGTATAGGGGATGGTGCGGTTCTGGTACTGTGCCTCGCTGATGAGCGCCTTTTTTGCCTCACGCACAAAGTGTGCAGGTATGATGAGGTTCACCGCCAGCATGAACAGTGCAAAGAGCAGCAGAGCCGAGCCGAGGATCAAATACACGATCCGCAGTTTGATGTTTTTCATGTACACTCCGCTCCCTTCAGCTTATAGCCAAAGCCCCATATGGTGCTTACGCTGACGGTGCTGCCCGCTTGCGTCAGCTTTTTTCGGATACGGCGCAGCGTTTCATCGGTCACGCGGGTCTCCACCTCCGAGTCGAAGCCTCACACCGCGCTGAGCAGCTCCTCGCGGGAATAGGCCTTTTCCGGCTGCTTCATCATATAGCTGAGCAGCCGCAGCTCGGTCTGGGTCAGCGCCACGATCGTGCTTCCGCAAAGGACGGCGTTTTCCGTAGCGGAATATCGGATATCCCCGTAATGCAGCTCATCCTCTGCCGCCGCCGTTTTTCCTCGGTCCATCTCCACACGGCGCAGCAGCGCTTTGACCTTCATCAGCAATATCGTTGGACGGAAGGGCTTGGTGAGATAATCGTCGCTGCCTTGGCTGATGCCCATGACGTAGTCCAGCTCGCTGTCCTTGGCCGTAAGCAGGATGATGGGAATATCGGAAACAGAGCGAAGCTCCCGGCACACGGTAAGTCCGTCCGTGCCGGGCATCATGATATCCAGGATCACAAGCTCCGCGGGCTCCTGACGAAACGCCTCCAGCAGCGCGTCGCCGCTTTCAAAGGAGCGCACGGTATATCCGTCGCTTGCGAGGAAGCTATGGAGCAGCTCCCGGATGCTCTTTTCATCGTCCGCCAAATAGATGGAATGTCCCATGCGTCCTCCTTGCAAGCAGCGCCAAATGCTGCGCGTAGGCGCAGCATCGGCATGATGTTGATTTTATACTATCAGAATATCGTCTTTCTGTCAAAAGGGGCAGATGCCGCTTTCGCAGCCGGTGTTGCCCCAGATGGAATTGTACAGCTCGCACAGCCGGCTGTCGATCTCCGCAAGACGGTTGTAGTCGGCGATCAGCGCGTCCTTTTCCGTGTCGGTCAGGAAGGTCAAACTGCGGATGAAAGCGGCTTCATCGTAGTTGTCGAAGTCGTAGTCGTCCGGCAGATTGAAGTACGCTTCATCTACCTTGTCCCACAGGTCGGCGTGCTTTTCGCAGACTGCGGTCATACTCCTGCTCCAGGGTGTCGATCTCATCCAGTACCTTGGGATCGGCTTTTTCCAGTGCCTTCTCGTAGAGCGGCATATTGTCGCAGTCGGGCAGCTTCTCATACAGCGCCTCCATTTGGGCGTCCAGCTCGTTCAGCTCCTTGATGTCTGCCAGAAGCGTTTTCTTCTCCGCTTCGGTCAGGGCATTGGTGCTGCGGATAAACGCCGCCTCGTCAAAGTCTGTGAAGTCATAGTCGTCAGGCAGGGCGTTGCAGATTTCGTCCAGCTTTTCCCATAGCGCTGCGTTTCTCTGGAAGATGCGTCGCTCTTCTCTTCCACCGCCTCAATCTGCTCCCAGATGGCATCCTCGTTCTCGGTAGCAATTTTAGTAACAGGCTCCATTGGTACGGATGTGGCGGCAAAGGCGGAAGTTGCCGTGCCGACAGTCGATACCACCAACGCCAGTGCCAGTGCAAATCTCCAAATCATTTTCTTTTTCATGGTATGTTACGCTCCTTTTTTGAAGTATTTGTGGTTGTGTATCAACCTTGTCTGTAGCATACCAGAAGCTGCATTGAAATTCCCCCGCGAAAGTGCGGGGAAAGTGTCACAAATTCGTCACAGCGCCTGTGTTATACAATGAACACCCACCCGGTAGCCGACCGATGGGTGTTCGTTTCAATCCATTATGGTGCTGAATTTGCCGCCCCCGCAAGCACAAAAACATGAGTTTCTGCTCCATGCTTGTTCTTTCTCTGTCTTAATCCTCCGATAGAGTGGGAGGTTCTGGTGGGGTCATATTGAACCCCTCCTCGATCCAGCTTGAACTCCCAGTTATAGCTGTTTTATTATACCTTAAAGTGAATATCACAGAGCATGGCATCCGCGAAAACATCAATATCAAGGTAAGCCCTCACAGCATCGAGATATTCCTCGTCAGCGGGGAGGACGAGGGTGTAATCGGGCTTTCCCTCGACACGCAGCGTCATGCGGAGCATTTCATCCCGATTTTCATCCCGCCAAGGCTCTGCCGGCGAAAGATAGCTGCGGTCGATTGCCATATCCGGCGTCAGCAAGCTGCGGACGTTGGGAATAAAGGCACTGTACCGAGCGTAGTTGTGCCCCTGCGGGTCAATAAGGAAACCGTCCGTTCCCTCCGCGTCGAAGATGAGCAGGCAGTGCCTGGCGTCCTCATCACGCTGGACAGCGTTTTTGTTCTCTGCGATGAAATCATAGTCAGCCAGCAGTGCGCGGCTGAACTGCCTGAACCGCGGGCTTGGCAGCTCGATGACCTTATCCACGGCACAGGATTCTGCCTCGCATCCTGTCTGCTTACACTTCAGTTCTGCTTGAATGATCACATCATCCCTCCCATCTCCATGCGGCTGCTCTGACCACTGTTCATCACTTCCTCCATACTGTAACAACCCTTATAGGCGATGTAACCCCGGTCGGTGAACATCCCGTCCTCCGCGTTTATGCGCTCCGTGCCGCACTTTTCATAGTCATAAAAATCATCCAGGTTTTCGTCATAGTCAAAGCGACCGGACTGCCGGATCATATACTTGCCGTACTCCTGCGGCGTATGCGCACCGGGGCGAAGTCAAAGAGGTCGAGGTGTTCTGCAAGGTTTTTGATCTGTGCCGCGGACTTTGGCTCTGCCAGCATGACCACAGCGCCCAACTTTCCCACATCCGCTTTTGATAACCCATCCGTTGCCTCTGCCAGTTCATTGAGGTCGGAGAAAGTTTCGTACTCCATATCGAGAAGGACATCCACCTCATTGGGGAGCTGGCTATCCTCCAGCCGCTTGGCGAGGTAATTCAGCTCCTCCACATTGACCGTGAGCATCTCTGCGCGCTTGAGGACAGCGTAGAAGCTGTCGATCTTCTCCACCTTGCAGTCCGTCTTGAGCGCGTCGCCAATCTCCAACGCCGCCAGCAGCTCCATGCAGTGCGCGTACTGGTCGCGGGGGATGGAGAACGGGAGGGTCACCACGCCGTATTCCGGGTGGCTGGGATTACTGAGAACCACTTGAATCATCATTTTTGTTTTCCTCCGATCCGTGATTTTGTTCATTCTGGTCCGCAGGCAGGTATCTTCACTCTGCCAACAGATGAAGCCATGCCCTGGATAGGGGCAGCCGGTGCATCGCTCAAAAAGTGTGCAAGCGTGAATCTCCGGCGGATCGCGGGGATAATCTGGAGCAAAGACTGGGGCATACCAATGGCCCAATGAGCTTTTTCGGTTGATCTGTGGCATTTCATTTCCTCCAATATAAAAAGTGGCCGGAGTCTTATTACTAAAACTCCAGCCGCTACCATGTCGTATTACATTGTCTGCTCCTGCGAGGAGTGTTCCAGCGCTTTCTCTTGTCTCCGGACGCGCTCGTCCAGATCTGGCACGCATATCTCAATCTGTTGCTGGATGCTACAAATCAGATCTTCCTGCGCTTCAGTGAGTTCAAAAAAATCGCTGTCCATGGAGTCGGCACAGCAGCGATAAATCTCGATCATCTGCTCTGTGGTGAAAAAGCTGTTCCTTTGGGATAAGCCCAGAGCGTGTGGCGAAGTCCTGCTTGGCAGCATCGTAGTTCTCCATGAAATAGTGCCCGTGTACCACGCCCGTGCGGTCATAGTCCCAATCCCATGTGACGAATTGAACGCCGTATTTGCTTGGAGTACCCGCCAGCACCGTGCCGCCAAAGTCAGCGAGGATGCGGTAGTCTCCATCCAGTCCGCTGGCTTTGAGCTGCGGGGCGGCTTCCATAGCAGTCATATACTCCAGCGTCTTCGCGGCGATGTCCTCGACGCGATATAGGGCATCCTCTGCCTAGGGCGTGTCTACATCCTCTCGCCGATAGAACACGCTGCCCTTGCCGGTAATGCGGCAGAGGGGTGTGCCGTTCCAAAGGACGGGCAACTGCTCCCCCTCCACCGGCAGGGTTCCAAAACCAGCACGGTGCAGAGAAATACGGACTTCTTCAAGGTAGCGGAGCTGACGGCTTGTGTTTTGGGTGTCCATGTGAACGATCCTCCTGTTGTAAAAAATAAGGCCGGAGAGGTCTTCTCCGGCCTGCTATTTCAGGCGCTGCAGCCAGCGCCCTTTTAGAAATTGAAAAAGGGCGCCGCTTTTTTCGGCCCGTCAAAGCCGACAAAACGACGCCCAAATATTTGTGATTCTTTTTCTGCGATGATGCCGCTTTTTTCGAGAGAAAAGTCCTCTCTAAAAGGGCGCTGGAGGTTGGAAACTGTCCAAGACATGAGATCCTCCAGTTCAAATCCGGTCAGTTGCTCCGAAACCTTCATAAAAATCTATGGTTCAAAAGAAGAAATCCGGGCTCGAAAAAGCCCGGAAACGGTTGATGCGCCTGGCTTTGCGCCAGACGCATCTATACCGATAACTCTTTATGGCGGAGAGTTAGGGATTTGAACCCTAGGTACCTTTAAAGGGTACACACGATTTCCAGTCGTGCGCCTTAGACCACTCAGCCAACTCTCCAAGCAAATGGTGCTTTACTATATTACCCAAATATCGGAAAATTGTCAAGTGTTTTTTTGCCGTTCTGGATTTTTCTGCATTTTTGCGGGAGAAACGCTTACCGCATTCTGCTCCGGCGCTCCTGCCAGGCGATCTCACCTATGCGATCTGCGGCATATTCAAAAAAGCGCCGAAACGATTCGCAATAATAATTTTCCGTATCGTCCGCCCCGCCTGTCCAGTCGCGCCTGCATCCCCCATTGCACAGCGGCACCCATCTGCAGCTTGCACACCGGGACGGGCGAAGCCGCCCCTGCCGTAAAAATTCGGAAGCCGTCTCATCGTTCGCCAATTGTTTCAGACTGTCTGTATGTACGTCGCCCATCCGCCATCGGTCCAGCACATAAAAATCGCAGGGATAAACACCTCCGTCCGCTTCCACGACAAAATAGCTGCCACAGCCGCCCGAAGCCGCACAGGTGCTTGCCGGCTCCCCCATTGCAAGATGAACATAGTCATCGAACAAGCGCACGCTGGTATAGTGTCCTTCCGCCCAGTCGCGGTACCATTGGTCAAATAACCCGCACAAAAAATCTCCATACAGTTTTGGCGTCAATGAATATACTGCGCGGCCCCCGCTGTTCCTCCAAGGGATCAAGACATGGAATAAACTGCAGATAGCGCACTCCCAGCTTTTTCATTGAGGCATATGTTTTCTGCGGATGCTTCGCGCATTGCCCCGTCACGACGCATAACAGGTTTGTCTCCACTTCAAATTTTTGCAGCAATGCCAGCGCCTTAGCCACACGCCCGTATGTGCCTTCCCCTTTTGTGTCCACGCGGTAATGGTCGTGCAGCTCCCGATACCCGTCCACAGAGAGGCCCACCAGAAACTGGTTTTCCTTTAAAAAGTGCGTCCATTCCTCATTCAGCGCCATGCCGTTTGTCTGAAGCGCATAACTCACCTGCCGGTCCAGCGGCCGAAACGCGCTTACCATCGCTACGAAATCCCGAAAAAAGTCCAGCCCGGCCACCGTAGGCTCGCCGCCCTGAAACGCAAAACTCACCGCTCCGTGCTCATCCGCTGTTGCAAAAGCTGCTTTAATTAAAGCCCCGGCGGTTTCACGGGACATCACGCCCATGCTCTTCACTTCCCTGTTGTCCGAAACATCCGCATAAAAACAGTAACGGCATCTCAGATTACACAGGCTGGAGGCGGGTTTGATCAAAAGATTGACGTTCTTCACCGCGCATTCTCGCTCCTCTCTTATCGTGCGAACTCAAACACCCCGGAAACCAGTATAGCAAATCGCTGTTTCATACACAACAAGAACGGCCTCATCATACATTTTTCCGAGTTTATCCGCCTGAGAAAATCAATTTTGCATTTTGACTTGCTGCTCCTGAATCAGAGGATAGCGCACCAACCCCGTACTGGCCAGGGCTTCATGGTGCATATCCACAGCAGTGATCTGACGGTTTTCATAAGTCGTATAATAATAAATGCCTTTGCTTGCATTGCAGCAAGAAGTATAAAGCGTTATTTCATATTTTCCATCTCCCACATCGCAGCAGCCGCGCTGCTGCTCGACCGAGCCGAGAATGTGGAAAAACTGGCTGACGCTCTCCTTTTCCGTACAGCCGGAAACGGAATTCATCCTAGTGAAAGCGGCCCGGACAAAACGGGACTGAGAGGATAAATCGCCCGGCAGCCCGAGCCCGCCCATCCCGCGGCTGTATGCGGATAACGGCAATTCGGAAGAAAATAAATTTTCCGGTGTTTTCGGAGACAGACGCATATAATTGTTAAGCCCAAACATTTGTTGTTCAAAAGGAGGGTTGTTGGTGAGGACGCCAACCGGATTTTCATAAATCCTGAGCCCCTCCGAACCGATTCGACCGTAATGGCCCCTCCCGGTCGGCGATCAGCCAATGAAGCTGTGCTGCCGGCATCTGCTCATTGAACGGAAGTCCCCACAAGATTGGCTTTTGCAAGGAGCGCGCCGGCCTCCTTCACAGTGGCGCACTGTCCCAGGACCCAAGGAATAAACTCGAATACAGCGATATTATCCTTTCCTTTCGCCGGAGACGCCGCATAACAAGCATTCCCCACGAAGTTCAGCCCTGCCATGCCCAGCCCTTTTTCGTTGACCGCGTCGTAATACAGCGGAT
>ENA-OQDA01000694-OQDA01000694.1-human-gut-metagenome-genome-assembly--contig:-NODE-694-length-13267-cov-6.214307_pt1 | contig 13267 bp, 13 predicted proteins | sample MGYA00242771_ERZ504603 | MGnify/ENA primary metagenome ERZ504603 (study PRJEB26092, sample SAMD00036328) | human gut metagenome | host: Homo sapiens | study: EMG produced TPA metagenomics assembly of...
CGTGCGATTTTATACGGAGCGAGTATCCGACAACGGATGCTCTTGTTTGCTATACCAATTTTCACCACCTTAAAATTTCTCTCGAAAATTTTGTTTTGGGGCTTGACTTTTAATAGTTAGTCTTTTTGTTCTGTGCCCATTATAAAGAAAACGCGCTCATTTTGGCAACCTATGCTCCATAGAGTTGCTAAAACAAACGCGTTTTCGCTGAAATTTATTCGTTCCGGTTCTCGCTCTTCCCCAACTCCAACTGCCGGAAACCCTCGCCGTGGACCTCGTTGGATTGCAGCATGATGATGAAGCAGCCGGGGTCGATGGCTTGCACGGCGTGCTCGATCTCGTAGAGCTGCTTGTTGGAGCAGGCGCAGAGCACGACGTCCTTCGGCTGGCCGCCGTAGCCCCCGTGACCCTGCAAAATCGTCGAGCCGCGGTCCGCCACGCGGTCAATTTCCGCGCAGGCGGCCTTGCCGTCATCGGTCACGATCATGGCCAGCATCGAGGACGAGAAGCCGAACATCATCTTGTTGATGACAGCAGACACGATAAAATTAAACATGATACCGTAAATAATGGAATCAACATCCTGGAACACCGCACCGTTGAGCAGGATGACCGCCAGCGCCGCCGCAAACATGATGTTGCCGAACGGCAGGTGCGGATGCCGTGCCTTGATGCCCATGGTGATGAAGTCAAGGCCGCCGGTGCTCGAGTTGTTCATGTAGATCAGCGCGTCGCCGATACCGCCGACCACGCCGCCGCAAATCGTCGCCAACAGGCGGTCCCCCTGGTAGACCGGCATCAGCGGCAGCAGATAGTCCGTAAAGATTGCAAAGAGCACCATGCAGTAGACACTGCGAATAAAGAACGATCTGCCGAGCAATTTATAGGTGCAGAGGATGATGGGGATGTTGATGAGCACATTGCTCAGGCCCATGGGGATGCCGAACAGGCGGTATAAGATGGCGCAGATGCCCGCAATGCCGGTGACCGGGACCTCGGCGGCCACGGCAAAGCTGTAGATACCGGCGGCGGAGATGAAGCAGCCCAGGGTCTGCAAAAGCAGATTTGTGTATTTGTTTTTCGTCATGGGGGACCCTCCTCAACAAAAAAGCCGGGAGCAAACAATGCTGCTCCCGGCTGAATTTTCAGGTTCAGACGTTCTTTTTGATCTTGGATGCGCTGTAGGTGTTCATGGCGGCGCTGTTCAGGTTGTGGTCCAGCGCAGCACCGGCAGCGTAGAGCTCATCCTGGATGGCGTCAGATTTCATGCTGGTCAGCAGGTCGTACATGCTGTCCAGATCCTCGACGGTGTAGGTCTTGAACGGGTCGATCTTGCGGGCGACGAGAACCGTCGTGCCCAGGTCGATGGTCGTCCAGTGGTTCATACCGGCGGCATCCAGCGGGTCGGTCAGGTTGTTGTACTCGTCGCTGCCGTAGCTGCTCAGATCGCTGGGCGTGTACAGCTGGGATGCGGCGTAGTAGACGGCCTGGCCGGCGTCCATCGTGCTGCCCATGGCGGCCATTGCCTCGGGCACGTAGGTCATGGCGGCGGTGTACAGGGCACTGCTGGACGCAGTCTCGGCAGTAGCAGTCTCGTTCAGCTCGGCCATGCAGCTCTCTGCCGTGGCCATGATGGCGGCCTTCTGGTCGTCATCTGCCATCGAGTAGGTGGAGTAGTTGACCAGAGGGAACTGGACGGCCTCGATGTAGTAGCAGTCGTTGTTGATGTAGTCGGTGTACTCGGCGTCAGTCACGGGGCTTGTGCCGTCGGGACCGTAAGTCATCTTCAGCAGGACTTTGGCCTTCTGGGCGTTGAGCAGGTAGGCCTCCACGCTGGACTTGCTGATACCGTTGGCGGTGTACAGATCACCGTTGGAGCTCCACAGGCTGTCCGCAGTCTTGGCGGCTTCGGCGGTGGCAGTGTCGTCCAGCACGCCGTTCTGCTCGGCAAACTGCTTTTCCACGGCAGCATAGTACTCAATGGCGTGGGTCGTCAGCTGGGCAACGTAGTCACTGCCGACGGCGGTGACATCCTCGCCGTTGATCGTGCCGGTGCAGGTGGCCTTCAGCACGGCCTTGACGTCGGACGCGGTCTCGCCGGTGGCCAGCTCCGCAACACCGGAGGCGGTGTTGTAGGAGTTGTACTGGGCCAGCAGATAGATGCCTGCCGGGATCTCGACCCCGCCGATGGAGCCGACGGTGGACGGCGCGGACATGGCACAGCCAGCCAGCGCCAGCACCATGGAAACAGCCATAGCAAGGCTGAACAGTTTGGTTTTAATGGAACGCATGAATTGGTTCTCCCCTTTATGATTGGCTTTGCGGCACAACGCCGCAGCATAAATGCTATTATACCGCATTTTTGCCGCTATTGCAACGCCCGGCGGGGTGTGAATATACATTGTGAAAATGGTGTGGGGCACCTATGCAGGGGCCGCCTATATGCGGCCCGCAGTTTTCCCGTGAAAGGCCGACTGTTTTACACGAGCGGGCCCTACAAAACTACCGAGGAGATCCACTATGCTTTTGACCACTGAACTCGACAAATTATCCGGCACCGATTGGCAGCTGTTTTTTGCGCAGGAGCGCGCAAAGCCGTACTTTGCGGAGCTGGACGCCTTTGTGACGGCGGCTGCGGCGGAAAAAACCGTCTACCCCGCGGCGGAGAACATCTTCGCCGCGTTCCGCGCCTGCCCGGTGTCGGCGGTGCGGGTCGTCATTCTGGGGCAGGACCCCTACCATGAGCCGGGTCAGGCCATGGGGCTGTCCTTCTCGGTGCCGGACGGCTGCAAGGCTCCGCCGAGTCTGCGCAACATTTTTAAGGAGCTGGAGGCCGAGCTTGGCCCCGGTTGTGCCGCACACACCGACCTGACGCTGTGGGCGCGACAGGGTGTGCTGCTGCTGAACACGGTGCTGACCGTGGAGCAGGGCGCGGCCAACGCCCATGCGGGCCGCGGGTGGGAGACGTTTACCCGTGCCGCGTTGGAATACGCCGCCGCCCACGGCAACGCCCCGCTGGCCGCCGTGCTGTGGGGCAAGCCCGCGCAGAAGTACGCGCCGATTTTCAACAGGGCTGCCGCCCATCGCCCGGTGCTGGTGCTGGAATCCGCCCACCCCAGCCCGCTGTCGGCCTACCGCGGGTTCTTCGGCTCGGCGCCGTTCGGCAAGGTGAATGCGTTTTTAAAAAACAACGGTGCAGCGGAAATCGACTGGCGTTTGCCCGCAAACGCAACCCACGGTTGACAGATTGACGGGGTAACTGTATGGTGCGCAACCGGGGAATTTGGTAAGATAAGGTCAGAAAATTTCCGAAAACCCGTAGGGTCGGATTCCATATCCGCCCGCAAGGCCGGCAGCCGTTGACGGGCGCATATAGAATGCGCCCCTACGATTGCCATAAGGCTGCCAAGAAGGAGGCACACCATGACATTTTCCGATAAGCTCATTGCTCTGCGCAAAAAGGCGGGCTGGTCGCAGGAGGAGCTGGCCGAGCGGCTGAACGTCAGCCGCCAGTCGGTCTCCAAGTGGGAGAGCGCACAGTCGATGCCCGACATTGACAAAATTTTACAGTTGAGCAGTTTGTTCAGTGTGACGACGGACTGCCTTTTAAAAGACACGCAGGACGACCCGCAGCCTGCCGCGGCACAGACGCCCTCTCCCCTGCCCCGGGTGACGCTGGCGCAGGCGGAGGATTACCTGACCAAGGCACAGGCCAAGCGCCGCAGATGGCGCTGGCGACGGCGCTCTGCATCGTCAGCCCCATTCCGCTGCTGGCGCTGGGTACGGTGAGTGAGCTCGGGCTGCTTGGTTTGGACGTCGATCTGGCGGGCGGCTTGGGGATGATCGCGCTGGTGGTGCTGGTGGCTGTGGCCGTTGTGCTGTTTATGCAGTGCGGCGCAGCGGTGCGGGAATATGAGTTTCTGGAAAAGGAGCCCATCGAGACCGAGCACGGCGTGACAGCGCTGGTGCGGGAGCGCCGCGCCGCTTTTGCGCCGGAGTATGACCGGGCCAACCGCATGGGTGCGGCGCTCTGCATTCTGGCGGCGGTGCCCCTGTTTGCGGCTGTGATGGTCGGTGTGTCGTTTTTGATGTCGATGTCCATCTGTCTGCTGTTGGTGCTGGTCGCCTGCGGTGTGTACGCCTTTGTGCGGGTGGGCACGGTGCAGGACGCCATGGATCGGCTGCTGGAGGACGGGGACTTTACCCGCGGGCACAAGGCCGTGAAAGGGCGGCTGACCGCGCTGACCGCGGCCTACTGGTTGGTGGTGGTTGCCATCTTCCTGTGGTACACCTTCGGCCCCAACGGCAACGGCCAGCCGCAGTACAGCTGGTTCATCTGGGCCATTGCGGGCGTGGTCTACGCCGCGTGTGTGGTTGCGGCAAAGGCGTTTGTGCGGAAAAAAGTGTAAAGGCAACACCGCATAATTCCCGCCTTACGGCTTAAGCACCGCTCCGGCGGCTGCGGCACCTCGCTCGCCGTATCGGCACTTAGAATTATGCGGTATTGCCTAAAAGAAACAGCCCCTGACCGAGTGATGGTCAGGGGCTTGCTTTATAGATAGCGGTAGGGGCCGGGCATGCCCGGCCCGCGGCTTTCCCGCAAGAGGTCATCTGCCGTACAGCTGCGGGCCGCATATATGCGGCCCCTGCAGGGCGTCTCCCTCTGGGGGAAAGACAATTTATTCAAATCAGGCCAAAATGCGCCAGTGCCTTTGCAAGGCCGTCTGCGGTAATGTCGTCGGTGACATAATCTGCGGCGGCCTTGGCGGCATCGCAGGCGTTGCCCATGGCGACGCCGATCCCGGCATATTCCAGCATCGTCACATAGCTGTCAAACGGGATGCCGTCCAGCGCGTGCAGGTACGGCAGGTGCACCGGCGGGCGGCCTGTGGCAATAACGTTTTGACGCCGTTTTCTCGCAGTGCGGCCAGCGCCTGCACGGTGGATTCCGGCAGGGCCTTGGCGTGGAACGGAAGCAGCGTGCCGTCAATATCAAAAAATGCGGCCTTGATTTGTGTCATGGCGGTGCTCCTTATTCGCGCTTGAGGCTGCGGCCCATCAGCGCCATCAGCGCGCTGCGGGCCTCGAGCTTGCCGTCCAGAATGGCCTCCACTGCCTGGACGATGGGCATTTCGACCTTATACTGCTTGGCCAGGCGGCAGGCGGCGGGCAGCGCGTTGATGCCCTCAACGACCTGGCCGACCTCGGTCTTGGCCTCCTCCACTGACTTGCCGCGGCCAATCAGCATACCGGCGTGCAGGTTGCGGCTGTGCATACTCGTGCAGGTGACGATCAGGTCGCCCATACCAGACAGGCCCGCAAAGGTATCGGCCTTGCAGCCCATGGCGATGCCCAGTCGGGACAGTTCGGCGTTGCCGCGGGTGATGAGCGCGGCCTTGGCGTTGTCACCGTAGCCCAGGCCCAGCGCAATGCCGACAGCCAGCGCAATGACGTTCTTGACCGCACCGCCCAGCTCGGTGCCGCGGCGGTCATCGTTGGTGTAGACGCGGAAGGTCGGTGTGGTAAAGACCTTCTGCACGGTTTTGGCGGCGTCCTCGTCGGCACTGGCGGCCACGATGGCGGTGGGCATGTCGCGGGCGACCTCCTCGGCGTGGGTCGGGCCGGACAGTGCCACAACGCGCGCCTTGCGCCCGGCCTTGGCAAGCTCATCCTCGATGATCTCGCTCATCGTCATCAGGGTCTTGTCCTCGACGCCCTTGGCGACGTCAACGATCAGCTGACCCTCCGGGATGTGCGGCGCGGCCTTCTTTGCGGTGGCACGCACAAACGGGGATGGCACGGCAAAGAGCAGGATGTCGCGGCCCGTGCAGGCCTCGGCAATGTCGGCGGTGTAGTGCATTGCGGCGGGCAGCTCCATACCGGGCAGGTTGGGGTGGCGGTGCGTGGTGCTTAAAGACTTCAGCTCGGCGGGGATGGCGCTCCATACGGTGACGTCGCGCCCGTTGGCGGCCAGCAGCCGCGCCAGCGCAATGCCCCAGGTGCCTGCACCGAATACTGCGATTTTTGTCATGGGAATGGTTCTCCTTGTTTGATGAAGTTAGCCGTGCCGCTTGGCAGGGGCCGGACGTGACCGGCCCTCAGCGTGAAAGGCAGAAGAATGCCCACGGGAAGGCCGAGGGCGAGGCATGCCTCGCCCCTACAGGGCATTCCGTCCCAGCAGCGAAGCAAACAGCCGCGGGCGGGGCTTGGGGGCGGGGACGTCCACGTCCAGATACACCCGCTCATAGCAATTGACGATGCGGGTCGCGCCGTACTGTTGCTCCCGCGGGATGGAGCAGCCGTAGTTCAGATGGATGTGCCCGTGCAGCATCAGCTGCGGATGGTAGCGGTCCAGCAGGACCGAAAACGCTGTGAAGCCGCGGTGCGGCAGGTCGGTCATGTCGCCGTAGCCGTGCAGCGGCGCGTGGGTGACCAGTATGTCAATGCCGCCATGGCGGTCGATCTTGCCGCGCAGACGGTTGATGCGCTTTTTCATCTCGGCCTCGGTAAACTGCCAGGCGCCGGTGCGGTAGCGGCAGCTGCCGCCCAGCCCGGCGATGCGCAGGCCGTTGTGTACGTACACGTCGTCATCCAGGCAGATGACGCCTTGCGGCGGGCGGGTGTCGTAGCTCTCGTCATGGTTGCCGTGTACGTACAAAAGCGGCACGGGCGCCATGGTGGCAAGGTATTCCAGATAATGGCGGCTCAAATCGCCGCAGGCAATGATGAGTTCGACGCCCTCGAGCTTGTCGGGGGTGAAGTAGTCCCAGAGGGCCTTGCACTCCTCGTCCGCAACGGCCAGGATCTTCATAGCTCGGCCTCCTTCTCGACGGGAAGAAGATCGCGGTGGATGCCCTGCATCCGGTACATCGGTTTCGAGACCTCGGCCAGCTCGTCATATTCGGGGATGTGGCCGTCAACGGCGTCGCACAGCCAGTCCATGTGGGCGATCTGCTCCAGGTCCAGCCCGTGGCGTCCGCTGTTCTTAACGCTGCCGTCCTGCCCGGTGATCCGACAGTAGAATGGGTCGATCATGCCGGAGGTGACGCCGGTGCGCAGGATCTGCGCCAGATGGGTCACATCGGGCGGCAGCTCGCGGCTGAGCAGCACGTCCATGACGCCGCTGTTCATGCCCCACCAGTAGTTGACGGCGCGGCCATCGGTGCCGGACTTGTCCCGCACCCAGCCGCCGTTCAAAACGGTGCGGATGACGTTCTCATAGAACTGGCCCCAGTGCCAGAACGGCGTGGCCAGGTCCTGCAGCACGCCGCCCGGGCGCACCAGAAACGTGCCGAACTCCCGCTGCGGGCGGTTCGGCATCGGTGCGTCGCGGCCCGAGATGACCGTGATGCCCTTCTGGGTAAAGACGTGCAGCGGGTCAATCTGGTCGGGCAGACAGGTCCATTGCAGGTCAATGCGGACGTTGGGGTTCGCCATCCGCGCGCCGAGCGCGAATGCGTTGATGTTGGCAGGCACGCCGAAGCTGGGGTAGTCGGCCACATAGCCGATGCGGTCCCCGCCCGCCATGGCACCGGCAATCGCGCCGGTGATGAACTTGGCCTCATACACGCGGGTGTAGTAGGTGCGGATGCTGGCGTAGGGCATCTCCATCGAGCAGTTCAGGATGTGTACCTGCGGGTGCTGGACGGCGGCGCGCAGGGATGCGCCTACCAGCTTGGGGCTGGTCGTAAAGACGACATCCGCACCGTCGGTGATGGCCTGCTCGACAAGGGCATCGGCGTTCTTGCCCGGGACGGCGTTGAAGTAGGCTGCCGTCTCGACCTTGCCCTCAAACACAGTGTCCAGCTGGGTGCGGCCAAACTCATGCTGGCTTGTCCAGGAGCTGGTGCCGGGGGCGCGCTCATGCACAAAGGCAACCTTCAAATGGCTGGGCGCGGTGTGCTTGCCGGGCAGGATAAAATCCAGCAGGCCGGTCTGCTTCGGGGCGGCGGGCTTGTCGCTGACCTGCACGGGGTCCGATTTCTGCAGGGCCAGCACATCGTCCCACAGGGCGTCGAGCTTTTCGCTCAGCTCGCTGGGGCTTAAATTGGCCAGCTCCTCCTTGGTGTAGACGCGCAGCAGAAGCAGCAGCACGTCGCCGACGGTACACTGCAGCTGTGCGCCGCCGTGGGCCAGAAACGCCTTCTTGACCCAGTTGTACAGCGATACGACCTCGGTTCGATCCTCGTCAGTCCACTTTTCGTCCGGCGCCTTGCCCAGAATTTTTTGCAGGCGGGCATAGCTGCCGGGCTTGGTGAAGGTCAGCAGATAGTTCTGCATGACCGGGTAAAAGTGCATGAACTCGTAGTACATCTGCACGGCGGGGTCGTCGCTGTACTGCGGCACGACGCGGGTGACATTGCCGGTGATGCTGCTGGCGTCAAAATACTTCAGCACGCTGACGCGCTTATTGCCCTCCTGCACGTAGAAGCGGCCCATGTACTCATAGCAGGTGATGGGGTCACGGATGCCCTCATCCACATGGGACACGCACAGGTTGATCCACTTGGTGGCAAACTCGGTCTTGAGACCGAGCAGCGGCATAAAGTTGGACGCAAACGCCGCTGTGCGGCCCGAGGTCTTGGTACCAACGAGCAGCTCCAGCGGGATCTCTACCTGGCCGAGCGGGATCTGGTTCTCCACAGGGACGTTTTGCAGAATATCGTCCAATACGGGCAAAAACGGCGACTGCCCGGCGTTCATCTTCTCGCGGTAATCGCGCTGGCCCTGTCGCAGGGCTTTCTGGTAGCAATCGATTCCATCTGCACGGTTCACGACCCATCGCCTCCTCAAAACTTATACATTAGCTACAAAATTATTATAGCACATCTGTGCGGAATATACAAAGAATTTTAAAAGGCTTCCCCATCGGGGGAAGCTGTCACCGAGGTGACTGATGAGGGTGTACCTGCCGATATTGCCCATGAACGGGTTATGATGGCACACTCGCCCCTCATCCGGCCCTGCGGGGCCACCTTCAGTCTACGCGCTAAGAGCCGCCTCCGGCGGTTGCGCTCCGACACGCGCCTGCGGGCGCAGCCCCCCAGGGGAAGGCTTTAGGACGTATGCACGGCCTTGGGGTAGACCTGATTCATCCGGTCATTGCCGTAGTGCCCGTCGAGATAGACCTCGACGCTGTTGGACGCAGGTACGCCGTTCAGGCGGTCATTGTACCGCACAAGCGCGGCGGAGCTGACGGCAATGTCCGCCGCCATAAAGATGCACAGTGCCCAGGTCAGTACTCTGCCGCCGCGGGGCGGCAGCTTCTCGATGCAGGCGGAGATCGGCGGGAACAGCACCTTGAACCAGGCAATCGCCGCAAAGCCCCAGAAGAAGCAGTACAGCAGGTTGATGCGCCCGCCCAGGTTGAAGGGAATAGCGCTGTAGTCCCAGAACACGGTGCCGAACACCAGCTCGGTAAAGACGCTGCACAGGTACTCATACAGGCCGCCCAGCAGGGTGCCCGCCACAAAGAAAAAGGAGGCCGAGCGGTCCCGGTATTTGTAGAGGAACAGGGTGGCGGCTGCCAGGGCCAGGCCCCACACAATGCTGAAGGGGCCCCATACCACACTGCTGCGGCTCATCCACCAGCCCATTTTGAGGCGGCAGAAGATGGTTTCGGCCAGATCACCGGCCACTCCGCCAATAAAGAACAGGAGCAGAATGCTGTAAAAGCTGGCCCCCCGGGCAAAGGGGCTGACGGTGGTCTCTTTTCCCGCCGGCGGGAAAAGACCGCGCCGGGGTGGGCCTTCTGAATGCGCCCCTCGGCGCGGCGGAGAATCCACTCCCCAAGCCGGACGGAGAGGGCGGCCAGACGGCTGTTTAGGTTCTCCAGCGGGGGCAGGCTGCTGCGGACGCCGCAGAGGGTCAGCACGGTGCCCGCGATGTCCGCCGCCAGCAGGGCCAGCAGCACCCACAGCAGGATTTCCCCCACCAGCGGGGGCAGCCAGCGGTAGAGGGCCAGGAGCAGAGGATTGATCCACTGTACGGCCGCCAGGCCCAGCACGCCCCACAGGAGGAAGGAGCCGACACAGATGTAACCGTCCAGGTTGCCGCGCCGGTTGGAGTAGTCCCACCAGCGGGTGTGGGTGGCCTTCTCCAGCAGGTGACCGGCGATCCATTCCACCACCGTGGAGCAGATAGCGCTGCCCAGGAAGAGGAAGAAGTAGTTGCCCCGCAGCTCGGGCAGACCCACGGTAAGCAGAACGGCAGTGATGCCGTAGCAGGCGCACAGCGGGCCGAACAGCACGCTGCGGTCCACATAGCGGTGAAGGCGGACGGCGGAAACCGCCGTCTCCAGCACCCAGCCGAGGAAGGAATAACAGAAAAAGAGCCATAGGAGGGGAAACAGAGGCACAAGCATCCGCCTTTCTTTTCATCAACACTGGTGGGAAGAGAATCTGAGGATTGTATCTTATCGTATTTTCCGGTAAAATACAACCGATCTCTCATAAGAAAGGCAGGTAATTTGGCAATGAACGAAGTGTTGAAGGTTTTGAAGGAGCGCCGGAGCTGCCGCAGCTACCGGCCGGAGCAGATCACCGACGAGGAGTTGAACGCAGTATTGGAGGCGGGCACCTATGCTCCCACGGCCCGGGGCCAGCAGTCCCCGATCATCGTGGCAGTGCAGAATCCCGCTGTGGTGGAGCAGCTGCGGAAGATGAATGCCGCAGTGCTGGGCACCCCGGAGGCCGACCCCTTCTACGGTGCGCCCACCGTGCTGGTGGTGCTGGCGGCCAGGGATAACACCAACCGGGTATATGACGGCAGCTGCGTCATGAGCAACCTGATGAACGCAGCTAAGGCGGTGGGGCTGGCCTCTTGCTGGGTTCACCGGGCCAAAGAGGTGTTTGACTCCGAGGAGGGTAAGGCCCTGCTCCGACAGTGGGGCGTGGAGGGCGACTACGAGGGCATCGGCCACTGTATCCTGGGCTACCGGGCGGACACGGCCCCTGCACCCGCCCCCCGCAAGGAGCACTACATCTACCGGGTCCGGTAGGGAGGAAAACAGGTGCCGCGGCCGGGCCGCGGAATCCGTTGCTTGTAAAGGAGAGATAGAGCATGCACACGGTAAAGAGAGTCTGCACACTGGTCCTGACGGGCCTGCTGGCCCTGCCCATGGCCGCCCCGCGGGGCAGCGGCCGCATCCTTCTCCGACCTGCCCTCCAGTCACTGGGCCTATATCGCCATGACGGAGGCCGCGGGCTATGGCATCCTCCAGGGCACCGGGGCCAACACCATGAGCCCCTCCGCACCCCTGACCTGGCCCCAGTTCCTGGCCATGGCCGCCCGGGCCTTTGCCCCGGAGGAATATGCCCGCAGCGCCGCTTCCGGCGCGGCCTGGGATCAGGCGGGGCTGGATGCCGCCCGGAGCGCCGGCCTGCTGGAGGGGCTGGACGAGGCCGCGCTGACCGGGGCGGTCACCCGCCAGGATGCCGCGGTGGTGCTCTGCAACGCTCTGCCGGAGGAATATACCCCCTCCTTCTGGGATCAGCCGATTGATCCCACAGCCCTGTCGAACTGGGGGCGGATGGACAGCCTCCGCCAGGAGGCGGTGGCCGAGCTGGCCCGCCGCTGCGTCATCCAGGGCAAGGCGGACGGCTCCTTCGGCTATGCCGATCCCCTTCAGCGCTGCGACGGCGCGGTGCTGTTGATGCGGGTACTGGAGCAGGTGGACAATAGCTGCCGCGGCGAGAGCCAGACCGTCACCCTTCACATTCTGAACGCCGACACCGGCGAGGCCCTCCTGCCCGACCAGCAGGTGGAGACGGAGGTGAGTACCTACCTGTCCAGCCTGGCGAACGGGCTGGACGTGGGCTACTACGTCTACGACTACGACCGGGAGACGGCATCGTATACCAGCACTGCCTGCGACAGCTATACCCTGTATTTCCGGCCCATGACCGGGGCCGAGATTCAGGAGGAGCAGTTCTGGGAGAAGGTGGAGCGGGGCGAGGCCGCCTATGAGGACTACTATAAGCAGGACTTCTGGCTCAGCTTCCAGGGGGACAACGCCCGCAAGCACATCCTCCTCTTCGGCGACGAGAGCAAGAGCCGCTTTGCCAGCCAGGAGGAGGCCGCCGCCGCTATGACGGCCGTCACCGTGCCGGTGTGGCAGCTCTCCGGCGGGGAGAAGGTGTCCTCCACCCTCACCCTCTCCGTCCACGCCGCCCTGGCGGAGGACGTGAAGGAGATCTTCACCGAGATCTACAACGATCCCGAGCGCTTCCCCATCCACGACGTGGGCGGCTACGCCTGGCGGGGCGACTCCGCCACCGGCGAGCACAACTGCGGCACCGCCATCGACATCAACGCCAACGAGAACTACCAGATCCGCGACGGTCAGGTGCTGGCCGGGAGCTACTGGGAGCCGGGAACCAATCCCCGCTCCATCTCCCCCCACTCCTCCGTGGTGCGCATCTTTGCCGAGCACGGCTGGAGCTGGGGCGGCGACGCCTGGGCCTACAGCAGCGACGATTCCGAGGGCTACCACGACTATATGCACTTCTCCTACATGGGAGAGTGACCAAGCAACCCACCCCGGCTTCGGCTCCGGGGTGGGTTTCCATTATCCCCCTCTTGACTGAAACAAATGTTCGATATATAATAGAGCTAAAGAAAAAGGAGAGGGGGCGGCAGTGTGGAGCTGCTGGACAAGCTGACCATCCTGGCCGACGCGGCCAAGTACGACGCGGCGTGCACCTCCAGCGGGCTGGATCGGGCGGGCCGGCCCGGCGGCCTGGGGAGCACCCTGGCCGCCGGATGCTGCCACTCCTTCTCCGCCGACGGCCGGTGCATCTCCCTGCTCAAGGTGCTGCTTACCAACCGGTGCGTCTACGACTGCGCCTACTGCGTCAACCGCCGCTCCAGCGATGTGCGCCGGGCCGCCTTCACCCCACGGGAGCTGGCGGAGCTCACCATCGGCTTTTACCGGCGCAACTACATCGAGGGACTCTTCCTCTCCTCCGCCGTGTGGGGCGGCCCCGACCGCACCACCGAGGCCATGATCGAGGCCCTGCGCCTGCTGCGGGAGGAGTACGGCTTCCGCGGCTATATCCACGCCAAGGCCATCCCGGGGGCCGACCCCTCCTCACCCGGCGGCTGGCCTGCTGGCCGACCGCCTGTCCGTCAACATCGAGCTGCCCAGCGAGGAGAGCCTGGGCCGCCTGGCGCCGACAAGGCCAAGGCCAGCCATGCCTCGGCCCCTATGGCCCAGATCCGGGATGGCATTCAGGCCAGCCGGGGGAGCTGGCCCGGTTCCGCCACG
>ENA-OQDA01000696-OQDA01000696.1-human-gut-metagenome-genome-assembly--contig:-NODE-696-length-13214-cov-2.300604_pt1 | contig 13214 bp, 18 predicted proteins | sample MGYA00242771_ERZ504603 | MGnify/ENA primary metagenome ERZ504603 (study PRJEB26092, sample SAMD00036328) | human gut metagenome | host: Homo sapiens | study: EMG produced TPA metagenomics assembly of...
AAATAATATGGGATTTTCCCTACCTTTGCAGACAAAAACAACGCTTACAATGATAACTCTGAAAGAACTATACCGTATCGGCTACGGCCCGTCGAGCAGTCATACCATGGCTCCGCGTAAGGCCGCCACCCTTTTTTTGGAACGCAATCCGAAGGCCGTACGTTTTGAAGTAACCCTCTACGGCAGTCTGGCCGCTACAGGAAAAGGACATATGACAGACAAAGCGATTCTCGACGTATTGGACGAACCACGCACTACAATCATTTGGAAACCTAAGACTTTCCTTCCCTACCATCCGAACGGCATGAAGTTTCAAGGATTTGACGCAGAAGGACACATCACTGAGAATTGGACTGTGTTCAGTATCGGCGGAGGAGCACTGGGATGAAGAGGGAAAACAAAAACCTGACGTTTGAAGAAATTATACCCGATGAACTCTGCCACAGAAATCCTGGCTTGGTGCATGCATACCGGAAAGAGTTATTGGGAATATGTAGAAGAATGCGAAGGAAAAAACATCTGGGACTATCTGGAAGAAGTGTGGAACACCATGCAACAGGCCGTACGGAACGGACTGGAACATGAAGGCGTGTTACCCGGCCCATTGGGATTGAGAAGGAAGGCCACATCTTATTACGTCCGTGCCGACGGCTACCAACATTCCATGCGTACGCGCGGATTGCTTTTCGCATACGCCCTTGCCGTCAGCGAAGAGAATGCCGGAGGTGGAAAAATCGTCACGGCCCCCACTTGCGGCTCCTGCGGCGTACTGCCGTCTGTGTTATACCATCTCTCCGTATCGCGGCATATCAGCGACCAACGTATCCTCAGAGCTTTGGCCACAGCCGGCCTTTTCGGAAACATCGTGAAGAAAAATGCATCCATATCTGGTGCTGAAGTAGGATGCCAAGGAGAAGTGGGCGTAGCTTGTGCCATGGCGGCCGCTGCCGCAGCCCAGTTGTTCGGAGGCACACCGGCACAAATCGAATATGCAGCCGAAATGGGATTGGAACACCATTTGGGACTGACTTGCGACCCTGTTTGCGGTTTGGTGCAAATCCCCTGCATCGAACGCAATGCCTATGCTGCCGCCCGTGCCATGGATGCCAATTCATATGCCATGCTGACCGACGGAGCACACCAAGTATCGTTCGACAAAGTGGTGGAAGTTATGAAAAAGACCGGCCACGACCTACCTTCCCTATACAAAGAAACAGGAGAAGGAGGACTGGCCGAAGATTACAAACGGATGTGGGACACGTTGCATACCCGTTAACGGACACCACGCAACGTATCCAACAAACCGGCACAAGCATCTTCCAGTATGTCAAGAACATTCTCGAATCCGCTGTCGCCTCCATAGTAAGGGTCGGGCACATGGTCTACTACCTTCAGCCGACAATAGTCCGTCATGCGTACGACTTTCTTTTCTTCCTCCAATCCGGGTGCCAAAGACTTCAACTTACTGATGTTACGGTCGTCCATTCCTACAATCCAATCGAAATCAAAGAAATCATCATACCGCACCGGACGTGAAATGTGGGTAATGTGGTACCCTCGGCGTGCCGCATGTACCCGCATACGGGCATCGGCGGGTTCTCCTTCATGATAGTCTATCAAACCGGCGGAATCCAAGAAGAACTCATGCTCCAAACCGGCATCATTCACCAACCTCCGCATGACTTCTTCGGCAGCCGGAGACCGGCAGATATTTCCGAGGCAAACAAATAAAATCCTTTCCATCGCTATCTAAAATCAAATCCTCTCCACAGACTGTTACCAAGAAAGAGTATATGAACCACGCCCCGTCCCATAAAGCTGGCTGGCTGCCGTAGTCGTAATACTACCGTAAATACCCGATTGTCCGCTATTGGAGCCACTCGGTGCCGATTGCGGAGCCGTAGCCGAATAACTATACTGAACGCTGAAGTTTATTTTGGCCATTCTACCGCGAAAATCGTCCGGAAGCCGGATACCGATGTATGGATTGGATTTATCCGCATCATACACCACATTATAATTTTTAGTGAAAGTCGTATCCGTACATTCCACACTCCAATGGTATTCAGCCTTATACAATAAATCCCCCAGACTTTGCTGTACTGCCGTAATCGTAACCGAATCTCCCGCATTCCATACCGTAGGTTCAATACGGAAACCGGCAAACGACGGTAAAGTACAAATATGCTTGTCTTCTTCGCAAGCTACAAAGGCCATAGCCACCGCACCCAAACATGCCAGACGCATCAAAGATTTCATTTCCATTCGTCTCTTTATCTTTTTTATAATGTTTTTAATTCCTTATACAAACGTTGCACCGGCAATCCCATGACATTGAAATAAGAACCACTGAGGGAAGATACTCCCACATAACCTATCCACTCCTGAATGCCGTATGCCCCGGCTTTATCCAACGGACGGTAGTGCGCCACATAATACGCTATCTCTTCATCCGACAACTCGTCGAAAGTCACTTCACTGACCGTCGCAAAAGTCTTTTTCTTTCCGGCTGTTACCAGTGTCACTCCGGTTATCACCTGATGCGTACGTCCGGACAGGCGGCGTAACATGTCCTTGGCTTCGGCCTCGTCTTTCGGCTTGCCCAGAACCTTCCCATCCGTCCAGACTATCGTGTCAGCCGTGATAATCAACTCGTCCGGTTGCATAATGGCTTCATACGCTTCCGCTTTCTTGCGGGAAATGTACTGCGGAATTTCTTCCCCCGATAACCCGTCCGGATAAGACTCGTCGATACCCGGCAACACTCTCACTTCATAATCTACATCCAACCCCGCCAAAAGTTCTTTTCGGCGGGGGGAATTGCTGGCCAAGACCAGACGGTATTTCTTCAAGTTCTCCAACATATTTTCCATTGTTTTACTACCAACCAAAAGCCTTTTCATCCTTCAACCACAAGCCTTGCGCCTTCAACACCTGTTCTATCACGTCGCGCCCGCATCCATATCCCCCTTTCAAATGGGAGATATAAACCGCCAAAGCCTTGATTTCCGGAGCCGCGTCGGCCGGTGCACAAGGACAGCCGCAACGCTGCATGACCTCATAATCAGGTATGTCGTCGCCCATGTAAAGCACTTCCTCGTCCCGCAATCCATAACGTTCCAAAAAGGCTTCGTATGTCTTTATTTTCACGGCACATCCCAAATGCACGTCCGGAATGCCCAATCCCTCATACCGTTTACGTACTGATTCGGTACGTCCCCCGGTGATAATGGCCACATGCAAGCCCGACTTGACAGCTAGTTGCAAGGCATACCCGTCTTTGATATTGACCGAACGCATCGGTTCCCCTCCGGGATGCAACGTGATGGTCTCGGCACTCAGCACACCGTCCACGTCGAAAGCCAACGCCTTTATCTTCCTTAAATCGTAATTAATCATTTGTTTCTTTCCTTTCCGCTTCATTCCTCAAAGCCAAAGCATGGATGCTCCGGCTCATCATTTCATAGAGTGCTTTCCGTTCCGGTTCTCCGTCCAGCATGGCGCACTGGCGATCCATCACGTTCCGGTCGTAGCGCACGGCCGGTCCCGTCTGTGCCTCCACGGGCGAAAGGCGATGGACCTTCCGCGCCGTCTCGTCTATCAAAGGCCACATCACATCGAACGGTATGCCATCCCTACCCAATACATCCGCAGCCAAAGCATAACAATGGTTCACAAAATTGCAAGCAAATACCGCTGCCAAATGGAGACGGCGGCGTCTCTCCGTACTCATCTCCTCCACCCTGTCCGAGACAGAACATGCCAACTGCTCCGTCTGTGCGAGCACATCAGGGGCAGCCGCTTCCACAAAGACCGGAATCTTCTTGAAATCCACCGGACAATCTTTAGAGAATGTCTGCATCGGGGTACAACACCCCATAACGCCGGGCGTGACCACGGAAAACATCCATCGGCATACTCCCTGCCGTATGCAGGCACAAAGCATCCCCTGTCCGGGGAGCGATACGGGACACCAAGCCCTCTAACACTCCATCTTTCACGGAGAAGATATACACATCCGCACCCGGCACCACGGCATCAAGGGTCATCCGTTGCCGGACATCCCAAACGTCCGGCCAAAGCTTCGGCAGAAGCCATCGTACGGCTGAACACCTGCAACGTTTCATGGCCTGCACGGTGCAGAGCCTCCCCCAACTGCGTGGCCAAATTACCGGCACCGATCCAGACAATTTTCATTCTTCCGGTGCGTCAAAGGTATTGATATGCACTTTCTCCCACTGCAACCGGTCTTCATTGAACGGCTTGCGTTCCATTCCCTTATGGCCCACAGCCACGATGGAAAGCACCCTTAGATGCGCCGGAATATGCAGAATGGCCCGCACCATCTCCTCCGCAGGTTTTCCATCCGCCATTGTACGGTTCCGGATTTGTACCCAACAAGCACCCAGACCCAAATCCTCAGCCTGCAACAGCATCATGGTCGTAGCCACCGAAGCGTCTTCCACCCACACGTCGCTCTGCGTCGGGTCGGCCAAGACGACCACCGCCAAGGGAGCTCCTTCTATCAGTTCGGCTCCGTGCTCCTTGCAATGCGCCAGTTGTTGCAACAATTCCTTATTGTCCACGACCACGAACTCCCAAGGACGCACTCCCTTGGAAGAAGGGGATATCAGCGCCGCACGCAACAAAGCCACCACTTCGTCTTGGTTCAACTCTTCTTCCGTAAACTTCCGCATGCTACGACGGATGCGAATCAGCTCGCTAAACTTTTCCATTTCCTTATCCTTATATTTATTGTCACATTGCGCAAAGATACATGATTTCCCTATTACGGAGAAAAGAAATCCGGACGGAATCGACAGTTTCACCAAATAAATCGACGGTTCTTTATACAAAAAAGCGTATTTTTGCGTTATTTAAAAAGCGTAAGTAGACAAACAACGAAGTGAAGACAAGACTTTTCAAATCCATATTCTGCCTTTTCCTGCTGACCCTTATGGCCTTGCACGTTGCTGCCCAAGACAAAGTAAAACTGTCGGGAAGGGTTATCGACGATGAACAAAACCCGGTACTTTTTGCTGTAGTAAAAGTCGATGGCCAGGCCGCAGGTACTACCACAGACCTGCAAGGGCGTTACCAACTGGAATTCTCCACTGCCGACACCGTGACCGTGTCGTTCAGCATGATAGGTTACGTAACCAAGAAAAAAACACTGGTCCGCCCCAAAGGCAGTTTACGGCTCAACATCACCCTGCAAACCCAAAGCATCGACATGGGTGAAGTAACGGTAAAGGAAGTACGGCGGCAAATGAATTCCACGCAACATCTGAATGCCGAAAACCTGAAACGGCTGCCCTCCACCACCGGAAATGCCGTAGAGGAACTGGTGGCCACACAAGCGGGAGTCAGCACACACAATGAGTTGAGTTCGCAATATAACGTAAGGGGCGGAAGCTTTGATGAAAACAGTGTGTATATCAATGGAGTGGAAGTTTACCGCCCCATGCTCATCAGTTCCGGACAACAGGAAGGACTGAGCGTCATCAACAGCGACATGGTGGAAAGCATCAACTTCTCGGCCGGAGGTTTCGACGCCAAATACGGGGACAAAATGTCGTCCGTATTGGACATTTACTTACAAGAAGCCCAAGAAGTTTGAAGCTTCGGTTTCGGCCAGCCTTCTGGGAGCCGGCCTCTATGTAGGTTATGCCAAAAAGAACTTCAGCATGACCCACGGTGTACGTTACAAGACCAACCAGTATATGTTGGGGCTCGTTGGAAACCAAAGGAGAATACAGCCCGCGTTTCCTCGACTACCAGACTTATATCAGTTGGTCGCCCAACAAACGTTGGAGCCTGGATTTCATCGGGAACATCTCCCAGAACCAATATGACTTCCTGCCGACGAACCGGCAAACCAATTTCGGCACGATGCAGGATGTCAAGTCGTTCCGTGTATATTTCGACGGAAAGGAAGAAGACCTCTTCCGTACGCTGTTCGGCACATTGAGCCTGTCGCACAACTTCACCGACCGTACGAAGCTTTCCCTTTTGGCTTCGGCATTCGCCACCAAGGAACGGGAAACATACGACATCCAAGGACAATATTGGCTCGACGAGACCAACACGACCGAACAATTAGGCGTAGGCACCTACATGGAGCATGCCCGCAACTACTTGGATGCCAACATGAAGAGCCTGAAGGTCTTGTTCTCCCACAAACCGAAAGGGCACGACATACAGACCGGACTCACGTGGAAACACGAAATCATCGAAGAGAACTCACGCGAATGGGAAATGCGCGACTCTGCCGGATATTCCATCCCACACACGGGCAACCGTCTGGACCTGATTTATAACCAGAAGTCTTCCAACCGCATCAGCAGCGACCGCCTCGAACTTTTCGGACAGGACACTTGGCGGTTTACCAACAGCCACGGCATCTTTTCCCTGAATTACGGGGCACGGTTAAGCTATTGGAGCTGGAACAAGGAATGGCTGTTCAGTCCGCGTGTTTCGCTCGGCATCATCCCTTCTTTCAACGAAGATTTCACATTCCGCATTGCCACGGGACTGTATTATCAGGCTCCTTTCTACAAGGAGCTACGAGACACCGTGACAACCGGAGTCTCCACCAAAGTACACCTGAACCGGAACATCAAGTCACAGCGTTCGTTCCAAGTCGTATTGGGTGGCGACTACAAATTCAAGCTCATGAACCGTCCGTTCAAATTCACCACGGAAGTCTATTACAAAGCCCTGAGCAACCTGATTCCCTACAATGTGGACAACGTGAAAATCGTATACTACGGAGGTAACATCGCCTCGGGATACACCACAGGCATCGACTTCAAAATCTTCGGGGAGTTTGTAGAGGGTACGGACTCCTGGATCAGCTTCAGCCTGATGAAAGCCCAGCAGAAAGTGGACGGCAAGAGTTTCCCGCAAGCCACCGACCAACGTTACAACCTGAACTTCTTCTTCAGCGACTTCTTCCCCGGTACGACGCGGTGGAAGATGACACTGAAAGCCAGCATTGCCGACGGACTTCCCTTCGGTCCGCCCCATACGGGATTGGAACGCATGGTATTCCGCGCCCCGGCCTACAAACGCGTGGACATCGGCATGAGTTACCGGCTGTTGGACAACGAGGACGGACGCAACCAAAAGAAGTTCATTCGCCACCTGCGTAACGTATGGCTGGGTGTGGACTGCTTCAACCTGTTCGACATCAGCAACGTAAGCTCATACTATTGGGTAACGGACGTGACCAACCAACAATACGCCGTACCCAATTACCTGACCGGACGGCAAATCAACGCCCGCATCCTGATTGAATTGTAACCACGGGAACGGCTACTGCCAAAAAAACATGAATTTATTTCCTGTTTCACCGCAAAATGCGTACTTTTGCATCATGATAAAAGCACGCCTGCGTGCAAACAACTAAAATTTATATGTCATGAAGATATCACATATCGAACATTTGGGTATCGCAGTGGAAAGCATCGAAGCCGCACTGCCTTATTATGAAAACGTATTGGGTCTGAAGTGCTACAACATCGAGGAGGTGGCCGACCAAAAGGTGAAGACCGCTTTCTTGAAAGTAGGCGAAGTGAAAATCGAACTCTTGGAGCCGACAAGCCCGGACAGTCCCATCGCCAAATTCCTCGAAAAAGGAGGCCGTGGCGTACATCATGTGGCATTCTGCATCGAAGACGGTGTGGCCAACGCTTTGGCTGAATGTGAAGAAAAAGGCATCCGCCTGATAGACAAGGCTCCGCGTCTCGGAGCAGAGAAGTTGCAAATCGCATTCCTGCATCCCAAATCGACTTGCGGCGTACTGACCGAACTTTGTGAACATTAACACAACTCCAAGTGAATTTCAATCCAATCTTTGAACTTCATACAAAGGCTCGTCCTTGAACCTGATACCACCGGCGGAACCGCTTTCCACGAAAGCCTTCCGCTGGTGCTTGTTTTTTAGGGATAGGAAAATCAAAGCCTTCTTTTTGAAACAGAAAATAAAACAGATTATGAGTGTCCAAACAGAAAAAATCAAGGAATTAGTAGAACTGCGCGCCAAAGCCCGTATGGGAGGCGGAGAAAAAGCCATTGAGAAACAGCATGCCAAAGGCAAGTACACGGCTCGCGAACGCATCGACATGCTGCTCGATCCGGGCAGCTTCGAGGAAATGGATATGTTCAAACTGCACCGTTGCACGAACTTCGGCATGGAGAAGAAACAGTACTTGGGCGACGGCGTGGTGACCGGTAGCGGCACGATAGACGGCCGTCTGGTTTATGTCTTCGCACAAGACTTCACCGTGAACGGCGGTTCGCTGTCGGAAACGATGGCTGAAAAAATCTGCAAGGTCATGGACCAGGCCATGAAAATGGGCGCACCCTGCATCGGTCTGAACGACTCCGGCGGCGCACGTATCCAGGAAGGCATCAATGCTTTGGGCGGATTCGCCGAGATATTCCAGCGTAACATCATGGCCTCCGGCGTGGTACCCCAAATTTCGGGCATCTTCGGCCCCTGCGCCGGCGGTGCGGTCTATTCTCCCGCCCTGACGGACTTCACGTTGATGATGGAGGGCACTTCTTATATGTTCCTCACCGGTCCGAAAGTGGTGAAGACGGTGACGGGCGAAGACGTGTCGCAAGAAGACTTGGGCGGCGCAAGCGTACATTCCACCAAGTCCGGCGTGACGCATTTCACGGCCCAGACGGAAGAAGAGGGCTTGGCCACCATCCGCACGCTGTTGAGCTACATCCCGCAGAACAACATGGAGGAAGCTCCGCGCATGGAATGCACCGACCCCGTCGACCGCATGGAAGACGCGTTGAACGAAATCATCCCGGACAATCCGAACAAGGCATACGACATGTATGAGGTCATCGGGGCCATCGTGGACAACGGCGAGTTCTTTGAAGTGCAAAAAGACTATGCCCGCAACATCATCGTAGGCTTTGCCCGTTTCAACGGCCAGAGCGTGGGTATCGTGGCCAACCAACCGAACTGCTATGCAGGCGTACTCGACTGCAATGCCAGCCGCAAGGGCGCACGTTTCGTACGTTTCTGCGACGCGTTCAACATACCTTTGGTCACGTTGGTAGACGTGCCGGGCTTCTTGCCGGGTACAGGACAAGAGTACAACGCCGTCATCCTGCACGGTGCCAAGCTGCTGTATGCTTACGGCGAAGCCACCGTACCCAAAGTGACGGTAACCTTGCGCAAGAGCTACGGCGGTTCGCACATCGTCATGAGCTGCAAACAGTTGCGCGGCGACTTAAACTACGCTTGGCCGTCGGCCGAGATTGCCGTGATGGGAGCAGAAGGTGCCGTGGCCGTGCTTTATGCCAAAGGCGCGAAGGAAGCCGAGGACCCGAAAGCTTTCCTGGCCGAAAAAGAAGCCGAATACAACAAGCTCTTCACGAACCCGTACCAGGCTGCCAAATACGGTTATATCGACGACGTAATCGAACCGCGCAACACGCGTTTCCGTGTCATCCGCGCCCTGGCCCAACTGAAGACCAAGAGCTTGACCAACCCGGCCAAAAAGCACGGTAATATTCCTTTGTAACCCCTGTCATCCGAAACATCATGGAACAGAATCAGAATAAAATAATGAAGTGTTGGCCGCCATCACGTTGGCTCTGCACGAATATCAGGGCTACACGATGCACGTGTCGGAAAGCGGCGTACTGACTTTGGGAAACGCGGATACGGAGTGGAATTCCAAGTTACGCACGCAACGCCAACAGCCTGAACATAAATTTTAAAGCAAACAAGCAGATGAAGACTTACAAATACAATATCAACGGCAACGATTATGAGGTGGCCGTGGAAGGGATAGAAAATTACGTGGCTACCGTGACGGTAAACGGTGAGAGCTATACCGTGAAGATGCCCGAACCGGAAAAGCCGGCACATCATCCCGTAGTAGTGAAACCCGCCGGAGTGCCCGCCGTAATCGACAAACCCAAGAAGTATGGAGTGAAAGCTCCGCTTCCGGGCGTGATCGTGGACGTGAAAGTGAAACCGGGCGACGAAATCAAGCGTGGCGATACGGTGGTCATCTTGGATGCCATGAAGATGGAAAACCAACATCACGTCCGACCGCGCCGGAAAGATTGCGGAAATCTGCGTCGCACCGGGCGAATCGGTCATGGAAGGCAAGGACTTGGTGATTCTGGAATAATCCGGCCCCAAGAGCTGAAACCAACAAAAAGGGCCTTTGCTTTTGTAAAGGCCCTTTTTGTCAAACCATCTCTTTCATCAACCGGAAAAACCCGGTGAACATCTTTCACCTAAACTCTCCCTTTTCATCCGGTTAAGCAGGCTGCCCGCTTCGCGCCCTGTCTTCCATAATGGCATCCATTTGTTCCTTGGCCCAATCAATCAGCGCGTTCAACCGAGGCAACAAAGACTGCCCACGCGATGTCAACGAATACTCCACCTTCGGAGGAATCTGGGCATAGACCCGGCGGTTTACAATACCATCTTGCTCCAACGTCCTCAAAGTCACCGTCAACATCTTTTGCGAAATATCGGGAATAGCCCTTTGGAGTTCGCCAAATCTCATGACCGCCGTCTGCTCCAACGTAAATATCACCAATATCGACCATTTGTCGCTGATACGGGACAGGATGTTCCTTATCGGGCAATCCCGGACAAAGATTTCATCTTTCTGCTTATCTGCTTCCATAACCCATTATGTTTGAATCACGCTACAAAAGTAACTAAAAACCCATAATGGTACAAACAGTCTTATTCTTCCGCGTTAAAACAAGTTAAACCACCCAAAGATAATCCCCTCATACACAACATTGGTTTCCGACCGGTAAGTATCTGAGAATTCGGTGCCTACTTGTATATACGGCTGTAAAGGACGAACTTTGCAGCATCAACCGAACAAACAGTATAAACCCTAAAAAAGAACAAGTCATGAAACATGTAGCATTGATTGGCGCAAGCGGATTTGTAGGAAGTGCCATTTTGGAAGAACTCTTGAATCGCGGGCATCATGTCACGGCCATCGTACGTACACCCGGCAAACTTACGCAGTCCCACCCGAATCTGAAGGTTGAAGTCATGGACGTGGAAGACCGGAATGCCCTCGTCCAAGTATGCCACGGGCAGGATGCCGTGATAAGCGCGTATAATCCGGGATGGGGTAAACCCGGACATATACGAAGACACCTTGCGCGTCCTATCCCTGATATTGGAAGCCGATGAAAGCCTCCGGCGTGAAACGCTTTCTGGTCGTGGGAGGCGCAGGTAGCTTGTTCGTCAAACCAGGGTTGCGTCTGGTGGATGCCGGCACCCTGCCGGAAGCATGGCTCCCGGGCGTGAAATCCCTATCCAAGTTCTTTTTGGAAACATTAACCGCAGAACAAGAACTCGATTGGGTGTTCTTCTCCCCTGCCGCCAACCTCGGCAATTTACAGAAAGGCGTACGCACGGGCAAGTTCCGCCTCGGGAAGGACGACCTGATTGTGGACGAGAAGGGGGACAGTTTCATCTCCGTAGAAGACTATGCCATGGCCATGGTGGATGAATTGGAACAGGAAAACCACCATCGGGAACGCTTTACGATAGGATATTGAAAAGCTACGCCCGAAAGCATCCGGAATACATAAAACGTAAAATATCCGGAACAGCTATTCAAGTTCTATAAACTATTAAAATTCAAATACTTATCATTTTAAAATCGTTCTGCGCCAAACGAAAAATCATTTGCCGCAGAACGATTTTCCGTTGTGCTGAGAACGATTTTCCAATCTCAGCACAACGATTTCAAGCTTTCTGCCGTAAATAACATTTACCTACCGAAAGCCTCCTCCCACTCAGAAAAGCACCCATTTACAACGGTCTGAAAACCCCTGTCCGCCCCGCTGCCCGAAAGCCTCCACTTGGTTCTCCCCGTGCTTCAAACCTACCTTCCTCCAGATGCAAATGCTTCCGTTGCGCTCCGGACTTCCGCAATCTTTCCCGTTCACTTTCAGGCGGACGGTCTCGCAATTCGTATATACCTTGACATCCGTCAATGAATCCCGGCGGGCCACATCCCTCCGGCTGGCGATATGAACCACCGGCTCTTCCGACCATTCCGACTGATAAAAGTAGAAAGCATCCTTCCGTATCTTACGGTCGTAAGAGACCAGCCCCTTGTCGTTCATCCCCGGCATATCCCCCTCGTTGCGCGACGCGCTGGCAAAATCGAACATGTTCCAGACGAAAGAGCCCCACGCGAAACCGCTGCGCTTGATGGCATCGTAAGTCTGTTCGTGCACCGTGGTCTGCCATTCTTCGGGATGGAACACCCCATCGGCCTCGGCGTCTTCTTTCCCGTCTGCCAATGATGCCACACGTTTGCGCCGGCTCCATACTCGCTCACGGCGATACCCTTGTTCCCACACTGGCGGTTCCACCGCTCCAAAGTGGATTTCATTTCCGAAGGCTCCGCCCAATACCATCCGGGATAGGTGTTGAACGCCATGATGTCGGGTACGGCGTTTTCCGGACGCTTCTCTACATTTGCGGCCAACACCGTCAGCCGTCCCGGGTCTTCGCGGTGCGACACGTCATTGAGTTCCGAAATCAATCCTTTCACATCCCCTTTGGACAACTCGTTGCACAGGCTCCAACAGAAAATGGAAGGGTGATTGAAATTCTGCCGGATGAGTTCCGTCAATTCCGTTTTCATGTTCTCCGTGAATTCCGGGGTGTCCAAGGCTTTGCCGACCAAAGGAATCTCGGCCCAGACCAACATGCCCTCGCGGTCGCACAGGGTGTAAAACTCGTCCGAATGCGGATAATGTGCCAGCCGGATGCCGTTGGCACCGATTTCCTTGATGAGTGACATGTCCTCCCGATGGTCGGCCGAAGAGATGGCCCACCCCTTGTCCGGACGGTCCTGATGGCGGTTCACTCCTTTTATCTTATAAGGCTTCCCGTTCAGGATGAAACCTTTTTCAGCGTCCACACGGAAAGATCTCAGGCCGACATACTGCGACAGGGTGTCCAACACTTCCTTGCCCCGTTTCAGCTCCACGAAGACACGATACAGGTAAGGCGATTTACGCCCGTCCCACAACATGGGGTTGTCCACCGTCAACCGGTTTGTAAAGTCGAGCCGTGCCTGTCCTTCTGTGGCTTGGGAGGTTGTGGCCGTCGCCACCAGTTTACCGGCGGCATCGAACACGTCCGTCTTCACGGACAATTCTTTCACCCGTTTCAGTCC
>ENA-OQDA01000697-OQDA01000697.1-human-gut-metagenome-genome-assembly--contig:-NODE-697-length-13210-cov-1.970267_pt1 | contig 13210 bp, 12 predicted proteins | sample MGYA00242771_ERZ504603 | MGnify/ENA primary metagenome ERZ504603 (study PRJEB26092, sample SAMD00036328) | human gut metagenome | host: Homo sapiens | study: EMG produced TPA metagenomics assembly of...
ACGAAAACGATCCTTGTAGATAAAATCAGCGTCGTAAGTGTAATAGTCGCCATTGGCATTGTTCATAAATAAAGAACCGTCGCTGAGAAAAGCATGCAAATCAGGCCGAATAATATCGGTCTCGTTTTTGGCATGGCCGATACCTAATTTCTTATCACGTAACTCCCCTGATGTTTCAAAGCGATACAACTGACAAAGATGACGGTCGAGCACATACAGGTAATCTTCGTGCACACCGGAAAACAGCATATAAGAAGAAGGAACAGAATCCAGATACAAAGTATCCACCGACAAATCCCGTATGCTTATCTCAACTTTAGAATCAGGAGCAAGAGAAAAGTTGACATTGTCTTTTGTACCACAGGCAAACAATAAACCCACGACAACATAAGGCATCCAAATAGGTCTCATCATTTCGTATGGAATTAAATTTAAAGTTATTGAATTCTAATGTACACAAATATTTCGGGTCTCTCCCCGACCGCAACATGGCAGTGAAAGAGAAACCCGAAAGTTTCAAGTCATCATCCGATGCCTAACACCGGACGTCCTTGCTGCAACCTGCGCAAGCGCAACAAGGCCTCATAATAATAGTAATCGGCATAGATGATGGAAGCGTCTATCTCGCTCCCGGCCGGATGGTGTCCCGTACTGTGAAGCAGGAAAGACACGCAACGTTCTCCGCTCCGGTAGTTCCGGCTCAGGGATGACAACATATTTTCTGCCGCCTCACGATATTGCCGTCCCTTCTCAACATCCACATAACCGCTCAACTCCAACAAAGCGGAAGCCACCACACAGGCAGCCGAAGCATCCTTGGGTGCCGACGGCGACGGGTCGTCGAAGTCCCACAGCGGTACCCAGTCGTCCGAGCGTTCGGGCAAACGTTTGAGGTACACATCCGTCACCTTTTGCGCAAAAGCCAGAAAGCGAGGGTCACGGGTCTCACGATACACCATCGTGTAACCGTAAATGGCCCAAGACTGTCCCCTCGCCCACATCGACCGGTCCGAATACCCCTGGTGTGTGACACCCTTTATCAACTTACCGCTCACCGTGTCGTAGACCGCCACATGATAGCAAGAGCCGTCCTTGCGGAAATGGTTGTTCATCGTCGTCTCGGCATGACGCACAGCGATGTCGTACAAGTTTTGTCCGCCACCGTTACGGGAAGCCCAGAAAAGCATCTCCAGGTTAATCATATTGTCCATGATGGTATTGTGCGGCCATCCTTGTTTTTCGACCTCACGCGGCCAACTCAGAATGGTACCTATCCGGGGATTGAAAAGTTTGGCCAGTTGGTTGGCCGTGCCGACAATGACATCCCGATAGGACGCACAAGGCGCGATGCGCATCCCGTTGCCGAAACTGCAATGCACCAGAAAGCCCAAATCATGGTCGTACGGGTCACGGTCGGCCAAGTAAGCCAGTGAGGCCGTGTAGTTCCGAGCCTGACGTCCGATGTAAGCCTCGCCCCCATATTCATAGTCGTACCACAACACGCCCGGCCAAAACGCCGCACCACTCTTCGGGTGTAGCCGGACGGCAATTCCATTCCGTCCGGCCTTCCTTCAAGTCTTCCGCAAGAATGTTACGCGCATCCGGGTATAATCCCCATCCGCCGTCTTTCTTCAAACCTGCCAGTGCACGTGCCACCTGACGATGACAGTATTGCAAGTCTTTCTCTACATCGACCCGCTGCTGGCCGCCACCGGACGGCAGCACAATCCCAACAGCAATACAAATCCTATTTTATAGTTTATCCGTTTCATTGTTATCATTCTAAAAATCCCTATCGTGTACTCTTCACGCCGTATGCGCAGAAAGTGAGATAGAAAGCACAAATCAGCAGCACGCACACACCGGCTGTGATACCGGCCGCGTCCGTAGCCGCACCAATCAACGGGGTCACCGCACCGCCACCGGCCACCGCCGTAATCATCAGACCGGAAATCAGATTGGCTTTTCTCCGGCATGCGCTGTACGGCCATGGAGTAGATGATGGAGAAAATACAGGAGCAGAAGAATCCGATGCCGCCCACACAAATCAGATCCACCGTGGCATCTTCATAGAAAGCCAACACCAAAATGGCGGCAATAGCGGCCAGGATATTGATACGGAAATACTTCATCTCGGATATCTTGGTCATGAAGAACACACCAAGGAACGCTCCCACCGTACGACAAATGAAGTACACCTGAGGAGCCACACCGGCATCCGATGTATCCCAACCGAAACGGGCTATCATGACTTTCGAACTGATGAAGTTCGTGGCCACGTCGATACCCACCACGAAGAAGATACCCAGGAAGAGCAACAGGATGGTACGGTCGGACAGCAAGCCCCACACCTTCCCCATCGTCACGCCGCGTGTCTTCCCATTTTCTCATGGGGTATGGGCGTGAAGTACAGCCAAAGGGCTGACACTAACGTAATGGCACCGAGCACGGGGAAAGCCAGATACCAGTTGTCCTTGTCGCCGCCGCCCAGCACGTTCACGGCAAAAAGCATGATGAACGGGCCGCAGAACGAAGAAACAGCCTTGACAACCTGCCCGGCGGTCAGACTGCTGGTCAACAGTTTCTGGTCGGTCACCACATTGTTCAACAAAGGATTGAGCGACACTTGCAGAATGGTGTTGCCGATTCCCAACAGGGCATACCCCACAAGACAGGCCCAATCGGTCTTCAACAACGGGATGAGCATACCCACAAGCGTGACCGCCATACTGAGCCATGACGGTGTTCTTGCGCCCCCAGGCGTTCATCTTGAATGCCCACCGGTATGCTGAAAAACAGAAACCAGATGAAAACCATCGAAGGCACGAAACCGGCCATGGTATGGCTCCAACCGAACGCTTCGCGCGCATAATCCGACGAAATACCGACAATGTCACAAAAGCCCATCACAAAGAACCCGAACAGAACGGGAAGGACCGCAAGCATAGATGTTTGTTTTTTCATGTTGTTTTTATATTTTAAAATGAGTGTTTTTCCCGTTTACGGAGTAACCCGGAACCAGTCTACATCCATCCATCCCCGGTTGACCGCAGGTTCGGCATGCGGCTCCACGCATACGAAGCCCACCTTTGCGCCTATCCACTTGCCCTGACGGGCTTTGAACGGCTTGCCACAGGGAGTAAACGTCTGACCGTCGAGACTGTATGCAAAACGGCACATCCCTTCTTCGGCCACTTGTACCCGCAAATAGACCGAACGGCTGACCGTGGGTGAATAAATGATAGTTTGACGTTCAGACGGCTCGAAACCCGCCAATTTTTCCACAGATTCCTTCCCGCCTTGCTCTGCATCCTTACAAAACCCCGCTGAATGAGGATGAAACGGTCGCCCTCCCGACGCACGGTCAGTGCCGCATAATCCCATCCCATGACTATCAGGCCGCCTTCCTGACCGTCTTCCTTGCTCACCATCGTGACTTTTGTCGTAGCCGTAAAAGTCTCGGCGGGGAACTTTTGGAGCAACATATTGGATGCTTCCCACAAATTTATATACTTTTCGGATAACGGCCAAGAATATAAACGGATAAAACCGTACGGAGTGGTAAATCCGTATAAATCCTGATAATTGGAATGCCATTGCCATTGCAATCCAAGCTCCGTAGTGTCGAATTCGTCGCTTTCGGCCGGATTCACCCGGACGGAAGACGGCACGGACGGCTTGCGGTAGGTCAGTACGGGATTGCCGCAACCGTCACCGTCCTTATCCTCGCCCACCACCGGCCAGTCGTCTTTCCACGTCATGGGTTCGAGCCAAATCACACGGCCGTAGCATCCTTTATCCTGAAAGTGCACGAACCAGTCTTCTCCGGATGCGGTCTGCACCCAACCGCCCTGATGGGGTCCGTTGACCGGAGTATCCCCCTGCTCCATGACACGACGCGCCTCGTACGGCCCGTACACCGTTGCGGCTTGCGGGCCGGCCAGTCTGCCATCCCATTTGCCATCGCCCACCGGCCGGAAACATCAGGTAATAGTAACCGTTGCGTTTATAAAACTTAGGTCCCTCGGCCGTGTGGTTCACATCATCATTTCCGTCATACACGATGCGGGAAGGGCCGACTACTTTCGTGCCCTCCGCGTTCATTTCGGCCACACACAACACGGAATTGATTTGTGCACGGCTCCCAGCCCACGCGTAAGCCAGATAACACTTTCCGTCATCGTCCCACAACGGACAGGGGTCGATAATGCCTTTGGCAGCCTTGACCAACACCGGATCCGACCATTCGCCGGCGGGGTCTTCTGCCTTGACCATATACACGCCGAAGTCCGGGTCGCCCCAATAGATATAGTACTCCCCGTTATGGTAACGGATGCTCGGTGCCCATACGCCCTTGCCATGCTGCACGGTAGCGTAAAAGTCCGTCGGAACCAGCTCCTTCAAAGCATAGTTCACCACTTTCCAATTCACCAAATCCTTGGAGTGGAGGATGGGCAGGCCGGGCACACAGGAGAAACTGGAAGCCGTCAGATAAAAATCATTCCCCACGGCACAGACATCGGGGTCGGAATAATCCGCATGAATCACCGGATTCTTGTACATGCCATTGCCCAAATCGGGCGACCATACTTCAGACAGGTATTCCTGCGTTTGTGCCACAAGCGGGATTCCTCCGCAAAGGAGGCAACCGCACACCGCCACCCGCAACATACCTCTTGATAAACTTTCTTTCATCATTGCATACTTTCTGTTTGATTCGATTTATAATCTTTCCTTATTATATATATACGAACGAAGAGCGGATTCTCCCTATTTAAGAATACAAAAAAACCTTGCAAAAAGCAAAATCAGCTCTTGGCAAGGTTCTTTTATGCTAACGGACAAGCCTTTAAATCTCAATCAGGCTGAACGAATAAGCCGGAAGCTCATAGTCGAATTCAGGTTTCACCTTGATGTCGCTCTCCTTCGGACGGGCATTGCGGTCGTCCCAGTTACCGGTCAACACGTGCAGGCGGGCATCCAGACTCTGCGCCTCGCCGAAACAGTCTTTCAGGCTCGACAAGTCCAGCTTCCCTTTCACGGGATGGTTCAGGAGGTTCACCATTTTGATGTACACTTTTCCGGTTTTGGAATCACGTACCGTACTGACCGCCAGACGCTCGCGTACCCCCTTACGGCCTTCGTTCACCGAAAGCGTGCTTTCGATATACTCGTCGCCGCAATAGTTGCCGCAAAGCTTCTGCACGTAGTAACCTACCGTGGGCTTCACTTCCTTGTTATTGAAATAAATCATGTCGGGATTCCATTGCGTATGGTGTTCTTTGGCCAACAAAGGAGCATACGAGCTCATGGCCACCACATCACCGTTGCGCTCCATGACCGCAAATGTGCAGGGCTTCGCACAAGGCCGTCTCTATGTTGTTGGGACGGCCGGGAGTATGAGCCGCGTATTCGCCCAAATACACTTTGGAACCGTTACGGTCGTATTGGTCATAATAGTCCTGATGATAAATGAACCAACCGGGCGTCTGATAATAATGCTCGTCGATCATGTCTATCTTATGGTCTTTAGCCAAACGCCAACCGGTCTCGTAATCACTACCTTCCGACCACGGTCCCGACGTACCGCAAACGACGATGTCTGGATACTTCTCTTTCACAGCCTTGACAATCATCAGATAGCGTTCTTCAAACGTTTTGGAAATCAAGTCTTCGTTGCCGATACCGATATACTTCAGATTAAACGGTGCCGGGTGTCCCTGCTCGGCACGGAGTTTACCCCATTTCGTAGTCTTGGCGTCTCCGTTAGCCCACTCAATCAGATCCAACACATCCTGTACGTATTCCGGCATTTTGTCCATCGGGATACCTCCCTGTTGTCCGTGTCCGCGGTCGCTCGAATTCTGGCAACTCACACCGGCCGCCAGCACCGGAAGCGGTTCGCACCCCATGTCCTCGCAGAACTGGAAGTACTCATAGTACCCCAAGCCTTTCGTCTGATGGTAGCCCCACAAGTTGCGTTGGGGTTTGCGGGCTTCCAACGGACCGATCGTCTCCTTCCAATTATAAATGTTGTGCAAACCGTCACCATGAGCCACACAACCGCCGGGGAAGCGCATGAACTTCGGTTTCAAATCGGCCAAAGTCTGAGCCAAATCAGCCCGCAAACCGTTCTTGCGCCCCTTAAACGTCTGTTGCGGGAAAAGCGAAATCATGTCCAAAGCCACCTTGCCCGTTCCCAACGGTTCCACTTTAATGGACGCGTGGTCGGCATCGGCATCGGCTTTCAGCACCGCCGTCATTTTTTTCCAGTCCGACTTGGGAGCTTTAAGGGTCGTCTGTGCCACCACCCGACCATCCTGCACGAGGCTCACCCGTATCTTTCCGCCTTTGCCCTCCAATTGCTTGGCAAACACCGACAAATCGTATTTCTCACCTTCACGGACGGGAATACCGTCGAAACCTCCATTCAACAAAGCCACCTGGCCAGGCTGTTTCACGTCCACGACGGCATAATTCGGGTTGTTCTCGTGGATAGGCTCGGATGTTCGTATCTCCCACGTCCCGCCGTCGCCTTCCAATGTCCAGGCAAAATCAGCTTTCCATGCCTTGTTCCCGCCCTTGACATCGGCTTGGGAATATTCAAAATCACGGTTCTGCACCAATTCGGCATACAAACCGCCGTCGGCAGCATAATTGATGTCCTCAAAAAAGATACCGATCAATTTGTCGCTAATCTTCTTCGTCCGGCCTGCATCTATCTTGATCGTGGCTTCAAGAGGTTTTAAGCCTTGGAAACGCACTTCATTGTCCCGCGCCAATTCTCCGTTGAGTGCGGCCCAGTATGCTGCACTCTCCACAGCCTGCACCATGCGCTCCACTCCGGCGTACGGCACTTTGAATACCTGTCCCTTCACCGGCTGTCCGTCCACAAGTGCCTGCTCCGTCACCGAAGGATAAACGGAGGCATCGACTTTGCGCGGCTTGCTGAAATGATAAAAATCTTTGGAAACGGTTTCGTACACCCCGCCATCCTTGGTCTTGAACAGCACTTTATAAGCAGCCGTTGCCACATCGTACGACAAAACCGGTGCGATACAACTGTTCACTCCCTCCATATAAGGATAGTCCTGCGGCCGCCATTTTACCAAATCGGCACTGTAAGCCACGGCAAACTGGTTGGCATAATCGTTCACCTGGAACACGCAACGCCACGTCCCGTCCGGCATCTGTATCAGATTCGGATGGTACATTTTCTTTTCCGGTCCCCATGTTCCGAAGTCGCTCTTAATGAAAGCATGGCCGGGTCCAATCCCCTTCCACACCTGCCGGTTCGCACTCCAAGCAAAATTCAACCCACCGCCCGCATGCACATTATAGGCCATGAGATACACCGAATCGGGAACAGCCGCCATAGCAGAACCGGCCGTCCACAATCCGCACCCTAACAAGGCCGCAGAAAGAGCCTTGTTCACGAAATGTTTTTTCATGTCAAATTAATATTGATAATTAGATAAAAATATATTGCCTAACCGTTTAATCTTCTTCGGCTTTCAATCCCAACTGTTTAATCCGGATGTCCGTCGAAACGCCCCCGGCTCTTCAGTTCCAACACGGCCGTACGTTCGGCTGTCGTCGTGTTCTGGTCCAATTGGTAATGCACAGTATATTTTCCGGCACGCCCGGAAGTGGCAGCCCCGTCGGCCAGACGCACCCACGCAGGCGCTTCTCCCTTGAAAGCCAACGTCCAGTCGTCACCGTAAGTCTGGAATATCAGACTGTCACGCACCTGACGGGCCGTATCCTGCAACGTGAACTGGTAGTTTCTGCGCACCGGGCGCTCGATATTCAAATAGTGATACTGCGTGTAAGAAGTCACCAGCGTCTTACCGTCGGCATGGAAATAAATGTAACCCGTACGAACCGTGTCCGTGTTGTTCACATCCAAGTCCACATCGAGCCTTTTCACCATAAAATATCCTTGGGGGACGGTACCGGACATGGAATCCGCGTCCACATGAATCCAACCTTCCGACACCGAAAGAGACCAATCATAAGTAGTGGCAAACCTCAAAGAATCAACGGTCTGGTCGGCATAAAGCACAGAACCGTATCCGCTCGGATAAATGATTTGTGCAAAATTGTAAGAATTCTCCTTATTATCACAAGCCGCAAACAAAACAGCGGCCAAAGCTACTGAAAACCCAACTACTTTCTTCATGATATTTATTTCATTAAAATGATGAGCAAAGATAAATAAATAATTGAAAGTATCCCCATTTATCATTATCTTTGCAAGATGGAAAACCCTTTTTATAACGATATTTATGAAATCTTGCAGACGAAGGGCTGCGAAGGACTTCCCGTAGGCATCATCGCCAAACAGGTCTACAATCGGCACGCCGGACTGTTTAATACGGAACTGACATACGAAAGGGTTTACCAGAATGTACGTTTCTTTCTATGGGCACAGTCCTGCAAACCGTCGTCGCCTTTCATGGGGACGGCCAACCGTGGTTGGTATGCCCTGAAGCCTAACGTCTGCCGACAGATGCGAATCGACTTCACCGAAAGCCTTTCGGAAGAAGCCACAGAAGTCCCTGAAAAAGAAGAGAAAGCGATAGATTACCCCACTCTGTTCTAACCGGGACAAGCGCTTCACCTAAAAATCTCCGAAACGGAAAAAACACCTCCGCGCCACAATTCGGACGGCACGGCTGAGATTGGAAAAAAGTTCTGCGCCAAACGAAAAATCAATCTCAGGCGAATGAAAAATCGTTTGGCGCAGAACGAAAAGCCGTTCTCCCGACGATGTCGCGGCCCTCTAATTTTGTAATATTTTATGCCTACTTACCACTTCGCAGGACAGTCCGTCGCCTTCACCTTTTTGGTCTTTCCGCCGCACTTGATTTCGCAAGGGCGACTGGCTGTATAATACCATACCCCGCCTTTCCGTTCCATGGACACGTCTACCGGTTCGGACGAACGTACCTCTATGCCTTCCGAAAGGAACAGCAAGCCATGGCCCAACAACAAGCGCACGGGTGTACCGTCTTTCTCGCGCAGACAAGCATACGAGGCACGGGCTTCATCTTCCCCCATCCGGTTTCTTTGTCGCAAGACGTAGCAGAGAGAATAAAATCCTTCCGGCCGTCCTCAGTGTCACTTCGATACCTGCCGCATCGTCCGCCCCCCTCCGGCCGGACAAAGTCCACACGGCTGACGAAGTTGCCTTCCGACGACACGGACGGTTCGAACACCGACACGAACGGGCGCGTCCAAGCCTCGCCCGTCTGACGGGCTACATACGTCAGGGTCGGGTTGCCCCTATTTTATTCATTGGTAAGGCACTGCTCCTGGTCGCGGCTCAGTCCTTCCGTCTCGGGGCTCAACGCACGGAAAATCTTCCGCCCGGGCATGCCCTGTTGCCACATCGTCATGCGGATGTCGTCGCCCCCGGCATCGGGACGTACCGTGAAATCCGCACGGATGTTTTTGTCCGTCTGCACCATTTGCTGGTCGTATATATAAGAATAAGCATACAGGTGTGCTCCGGCGAAACTCAGTTCCTCCGACGGCGCGAAGTCCAACGGACTGCCGTCGGCCGCCGTCACGCTCATCGTCTGCCCCAAATTATGGTAGAAATAATCGTGCATCTTGTCGCCGCCTTCATGCTTCCGGCTTCGGAATATGTCCACATAATAACCGCCGCCGTCCGTATCCACGATGCTCAACAGGCGTGTCTGGTCGGCCTGCGACTCCGGTTCACGGAAGTATGTCTCGGTATAACAGACTCCCCTGAAGTAATTCTCCGACGCCAAGTTCCGTTCTTCGGCCGTAGACGGGCGGGGATAACTGTGCAACAGTTTGAACGCATGGTTGCTCTTCATCACGGGATAAGAAGAAATGCCGTCCACACAAACCGTATTGTGACTGGGGAACTGGCTGTAATACTCCAGATAGTCCAGACCGGAATACAAAGTCTGCCCGATGCCCGCGTCAGGCCCCAACGTCAGGCCCTTCCCATAGAACTCCACCGACAAGCCGTTGGCATGCTGATGGTTGCCCTCGCTGCCGTTTAACGAATACATCAGGCTCCGCCCGGCATCCATGCCGTTGCGCTGCACCAGCCAACTGACCTTCGGCACATAAAAAGTCGGACTGACATACGTTTCTATGTCACCGGCCGCAATCGTCGTGTCTATCGCCAGTTCCTCCTGCGGATAGAGGTTCATCAGGTTCCCGCCGGTCTTGGGGCGGTCTTGCGCCGCAGCGAAGTCCGGTTCAAAGCAACGCAACATGGCCGTGAACCGTTCCTCCTGCTTCCGCTTGCCATACCGCGGGCATTCCTTCACCATGCTGCCGAAGTAACTCGTGCGCAACGGACCGGGATGCGTATCCCCGAATCCTACAATCTTACGGTTGGGAAGCAGTATGCGGGTGGCGGCCACGGCTTTTTCTATCACCGGGATTTCGCGGGTCAGATCGCGCCCAAGGTACTTGTCGAACAGCAAGACAAAATCCGTATAATCATTGACCACGTTGCAACTGTATCCCGGGCATTCGTTCCAGATTCCTGTTCCTGCATCGAAACCGTAGTCGGCCAAAGTCTTCAGTCCCCACTGCCGCAAGGTGCTGTCCTGCGCCACGACATCGAAATAATATTCCCGTCCCTTTCCGTCTTCGTAAGCTTCATTCTCGTCCAGCACCAGCGCGATGGCAAAGATAAAACGTGCCTGAATGATATTCCAATTATTATGAGGCACACCGTTCCGGACGATCACGTCGGCCATTTTCTTCAGCGCACCGGCATAAACGGGCATGCAGTCCGCATAATGCCGTTCCATATAGGTATAAAGGAAGTCGTAGCATTCGGTAAGGAGGGGCACGATACCTTCATGGATGACTTCAAAAGATGTCATGCCGACCAACGTCTGTTGGTGGCCATGGTTCAAGTCCCGGGGCAGGTCGCGGTAATAAATCCCCTGCAAATAAGTATCGAGCACTTTTGCTGCCATCCGGCCATACTTCTCTTCTCCCGTCAGCCACCACAGGTAGGCCGCATCGCGTGCATGACGCATGATGTCTATGTTGCGCTCTCTATCTGCGTGCCTACTTTCTCGGGCCTTACCCATTCCAAAGGCTGACCCGGCAAATTACGGTTTTTCATGTAAACGCCTTGTGTCTCGTCGGCATACGGCAAACGTTCTTCTATTCCCGGACGGGCGTACGCCGTGGCGGCAGCCCGTGCACCGCTGAACATGACCGTAGGCACCGGTGCCTTTTCTTCTCCCACATGGCTGAACCATTCACCACGGATATACACGTCCTTGGCTTGTGTTTTCCAATTCATATAAAGCCGCGAACTCAAATAGTCTTCCCCACGCTCCGCATACTTGTCCACATTTTGCCTCAAGGCTTCCACGACCTTGCGCGCCCAATCCTGTTCCTCTATCAGTTTCAAAGTAGCGGATTTCTCCGAAGGAGTCGTTACGACACACGGATGCCCTGCCTCTCTCCCATCCGGGACAGGGGTGGCCGACATTACGGCAAATTCCGTCCCGAGGCTCATGGCCACGAACATAAACCAATTTTTTCCCATAAGTTTCATTTATAATATTTGATTCTCATATAATATATACGAACGAACGTCACATTATACGCAATCAATACCACTCAATATTTGAACTATAACTACTTTGTTTTTTCCATTTCAGCACGTCGGCCAGCTCCGAAGCGTTGGCTGAAAAGGTGAAATTATAGGAAGTATAAGGACTCAACACCACGCTTGCCGACATGGAAAAACAATGCAAGTCGCGTGAAACAGAGGCGGTTGTCATGGACAAACGATGATAGTTGAAGTCATATCCCGAAGAATAGGTCAGGTTCCATCCGTCCGAAATACGGATATTCCCCGAAAAGTTCAGCGTATGGGTCAGCTTATATGGGTAGCGCATCTTCTTCACACGAATCTGTGCACCGGTGTTTTCCGACATAGTCACACCGTAAGATACGGTAAACGACCACGGCAACTGGAATTTCAGATAACCGTCTTCATCCACTTCGGCCTTTTGCGGCTCCTTTTTGGCTCCGGCCCGTTCCGACTTCTTACGGTCGGGGTCTATATTCGTGTCGCCCACATCCTCCTCATCCGTCTCGCCGTCTGTTTCCTTCACTTCTTCACTGCGGCCTTTCCCCCATCCGAAAAGCTTCCTGAAGGTCTCGTTGTTGAACGTATAAGACAAGTTCTGCGACATACCTTGAAAACGTCCGAAACGTCCGTACGACCATTCCGTACGGTCGCCAACCTGTACTCTTCCGTTTTCATCGAACTCGTACGCATAAGTGGCAAACTGGGCGTTCATGCTGAACGTGTAGTTCCAAGGTGTCTTGATACGCACCCTCATGGACAAATCGCTCCACGGCTGACGCTCGGCCGCCATGTTATAACTCAGGTTCGCTCCCAGTTCGTCGATAAGGCTGACTTTCCGTACCGAATCGTTCTTCGTACGGACCTTCATCTCAATGTTATTGGAGATGTCCATCGACACGCTTCCGGTCTTACCCCGCCCCGGCACACCATAGAGGCTGCCGCTATAAGGAGAATAGCTCACCGTAGACACATTGCCGTCTTTATCCGTCTTCACGTACGACGCATAATAGCCATAACGGGACGTACCGAAATCCGGTGCATAATTAAAGCTTACGGTCGGCGTGAAGACATGGCGGATGGTCTGTATCTTCTTACCGAACAGCGGCGTATAAAAACCGTAAAGTTTGGTCGTGGCCGATACGCTCATTTCATAATTATACACGTTCTGGAATCCCCAGATCGTGTCGTTCACCTCACGTTGGTTTTCTTCATCCCATCCTTTCATGACCTTATGCGTGTACATGCGGTCGGTAAACCTGAAATCCGGTGTGACATTGATATAGTTGAACAAACTGAACGTCGCACTGATGGGTACGTTATGGCGCATACCGTTACGCCAGTCCTTAATCAGGTTGGACTTGAACAGCAAGTCTTCTTTCGTATCTATGCTGTTGCTCAAGCTTCCGGTGTAGCTTAAAGCAATCTTTTCGTACCACTTTTCTTTCCCCGCAGCCTTCTTGCGCTTGAAAGGATAGAAACGCGCCAATGTAATATCAAGGCTCGGCAAAGTCATCGACAGGGAAGAATCCTGAATGCTTTGCGACAAGTTGAAGGAGCTGGAAAGCGTCAACCCTATCCGCTCGAAAGTTTTGGAAT
>ENA-OQDA01000698-OQDA01000698.1-human-gut-metagenome-genome-assembly--contig:-NODE-698-length-13188-cov-2.622770_pt1 | contig 13188 bp, 19 predicted proteins | sample MGYA00242771_ERZ504603 | MGnify/ENA primary metagenome ERZ504603 (study PRJEB26092, sample SAMD00036328) | human gut metagenome | host: Homo sapiens | study: EMG produced TPA metagenomics assembly of...
GGCGCAAGATGCCGCTAATCGTGGTGATCGTCGCTGCTGCAGTGGTGACCGCATTGCTGCGAATAGCGGGCATAAACTAAAAAAAGCGCCTCAAGGGCGCTCTTTCGACAGTACTAAGGTATCTTATTTCAGCAGTTCGGCGGTCATGTGCACGCGGTTACCGGTAGAGGCCTGAGTGATTTTGTAATCGCTGGCACCTGCGCGTTCAGCCTGAGCGGCGATTTTTGCTTCAGCGCTTTCCAGCGTAGAACCGGTTGCGGTCACTGTCTGAGCAGCGAAAGAACCGAATGAAGTAGCCAGAGCGATAACTGCGACAAAAGTTTTGATGCTTTTCATGATATAAACCCTTTAACTTAGTTGTTTTAGTAAGGCACTGTGCCTTGATGTGATAAATAATAGGCTGATACTCGAACAACTGAAAGCGGAAGGATTTGCCAGTCTTATTCAAATTATTTGAGAGATAAGATGTTACGTAATCAGGAATCACAATGGCTTGCTGGCAGCCGTAGAAAAACGCAACCGGCGGGTAGTTGGTTACTTCGTCAGGGTGAACCCCAAAGTAAAATTCATCTTTTACATCATGGTGTGGCTCGTGCGGTTTATCACGCAGACAACGGCGTTGAAAGGGTTAAAGAGTTCTACTTTGCCGGGGAATACTGCTTTCTGTACCTGAACTGGCTAATTAACACACCTGCCGATTACAGCCTGCAAATGATCTCCGCAGGAGAAACCACTGAATTCCCCTTGGCTTTGCTTGATGCGCCGGAAAATCAGGATATTAAGACTCAGCTACTGGTCCAGCAATTGATCTACAAAGAGAAAAAAGAGCAAATGCTGCTGCTCAATACCCCAGAGCAACGCTACCAGTACGTACAAACACACTTCCCGGACTGGGAGTCACAGCTCACCCAGCGCGATCTTGCCAGCTATATCGGCATTACCCCCGTTAGCCTGTCCCGTATTCGCCAGCGTACTTAACAAAGGTTAACGCCTTACGGTGATGCGTCGATTATTGTCCCGTTCATCTTCTTTAATAGATGGCGACCACAATGAACGCATTTCTTCTTTCTCAGATGCTGGCTGGCATCAGCTTCTTACTGGATATTTCCGCTTTTCATTTTCAACGCCGGGCTATCACTTTAACGCTGCTCACCAGCTCCACTTCTCTGTTAGCTATCCATTTCTATCTTTTGGATCAACACGCTGCGGCTGGGTTAATGATCATTGCCGCATGCCGCTACGCGACAGCCATCGTCACCTTTCACCGCTGGGTGGATTGTGGGGATTATGCTGGGGTCGCTGCTGTGTAGCATTTATCTTTGGCAAAATCTGTCGAGTATATTGCCGCTGATGGGAAGCCTGCTGATGACATTTGCGTCATTTCAAAAACGCAGCGGAAAATTACGGGGATACACCTTGTGTGGCAGCCTGTGTTGGCTGCTGAACAATGTGATTGTTGGCTCGCCAGTTGCCGTAATCATGGAACTGGCATTTTCCGGCAGTATTCTGGCCGCCTGGTGGCGTCACAGCGCGGCCAGACGTTGCGGATGCGTATAGATCGTCGCCCTGCCCGGTTTGCAAAAACCCACCAGCGTCAGGTTACAACGTTCGGCAACTTCCACGGCGAGCGTTGTCGCCGCAGAAACAGCAAACAGGATCTCCACACCGCACATCGCCGACTTCTGCACCATCTCATAACTGGCGCGGCTGGAGACTAATACTGCGCCCTGTTGCCAGGTTTCCCCTTCGATTGCACGTCGTCCCAGCAGTTTATCCAACGCAACATGACGTCCAACATCTTCATGCCCGCCCGCCAGATGACCTGACGGTTGTACCCAGGCAGCCGCGTGCGTGCAGCCTGTCAGTTGCCCCACGGGTTGAAAATCGTTGAGATGTCGTAAAGCGTTATCAAGATTCGCCAGATCGAATGTCTGGGTAAACGGCAGCGGCTGGACCGGCTTGCCAATGTCATTGAGCTGCTCCACGCCACAAACGCCGCAACCGGTGCGACCGGCCAGCGCGCGACGACGCTCCTTCAGCCCCATAAAGCGACGGCTGGACAGTTCAACCTGCACTTCCAATCCGTTGCAGGAAGGCACTACGTCCATTCCGTAGATATCCTGCGGGGACTCAATAATGCCTTCAGAAAGTGAAAAACCCATCGCGAAGTGCTCAAGATCTTTCGGTGATGCCATCATCACCACGTGCGAAATCCCGTTGTATACCAGCGCAACAGGCACTTCTTCAGCTACCTCATCAGGCTGAGGATGTTGCAAATCCTCGCGTTTCCAGAGGGTCAACTGGCGAGATCCTGTCGAAGATGTCACATTCTTGATGTTTTCTTGAATAATCTTATTCACTTTCTTTTAACCATATTGGAACACGCATACCAACATTGTGGTATTCTTTACAAATCCCTCCTAGACGGAGGGAAATTCACCCAATTCTGGACCTTTGCGGCCCCTTCCGCAAAGAAGATAACACCACTTCCCTCGCGTTCGCGTTACAGAAAAGCGAAGGGAACGTGACAATGTCGAAACAAGGAGCGAACCATGCAGGTCAGCAGAAGGCAGTTCTTTAAGATCTGCGCTGGCGGTATGGCAGGCACCACGGCAGCGGCACTGGGCTTTGCACCCGGCGTAGCGCTCGCGGAAACACGGCAATATAAACTGCTGCGCACCCGCGAAACCCGTAACACCTGCACTTACTGTTCCGTTGGCTGTGGACTGTTAATGTACAGCCTCGGTGACGGCGCAAAAAACGCCAAAGCATCCATCTTCCATATCGAAGGGGACCCGGATCACCCGGTGAACCGTGGCGCGCTGTGCCCGAAAGGGGCAGGACTTGTGGACTTCATCCACTCCGAAAGCCGCCTGAAATTCCCGGAATATCGCGCACCAGGCTCAGATAAGTGGCAACAGATTAGCTGGGATGAGGCATTTGACCGCATCGCTAAGCTGATGAAAGAAGATCGCGACGCTAACTACGTGGCACAAAACGCTGAAGGCGTAACCGTTAACCGCTGGCTTTCCACCGGAATGCTGTGTGCTTCCGCTTCCAGTAACGAAACCGGCTATTTAACGCAAAAAATTCTCCCGCGCGCTCGGTATGCTCGCGGTCGACAACCAGGCACGCGTCTGACACGGACCAACGGTAGCAAGTCTTGCTCCAACATTTGGTCGCGGTGCGATGACCAACCACTGGGTCGACATTAAAAACGCCAACCTCGTCGTGGTGATGGGCGGTAACGCCGCTGAAGCTCACCCGGTCGGATTCCGCTGGGCGATGGAAGCCAAAATTCACAACGGTGCGAAGCTGATTGTTATCGATCCACGCTTTACGCGAACCGCTGCGGTGGCTGATTTCTATGCGCCAATTCGTTCCGGTACTGACATTGCTTTCCTGTCAGGCGTTTTGCTGTACCTGCTGAACAACGAAAAATTCAACCGCGAATATACTGAGGCCTATACCAACGCCAGCCTGATCGTGCGTGAGGATTACGGTTTCGAAGATGGCCTATTCACCGGCTACGACGCGGACAAACGCAAGTATGACAAAACCAGCTGGAACTACGAGCTGGATGAAAAAGGCTTCGCCAAACGCGATGTCACCCTGCAACATCCGCGCTGCGTGTGGAACCTGCTGAAACAGCACGTCTCCCGCTACACGCCGGACGTCGTAGAAAACATCTGCGGGACGCCAAAGGCCGACTTCCTGAAGGTCTGTGAGTACATCGCAGAAACCAGTGCCAAAGATAAAACCGCGTCGTTCCTGTACGCCCTGGGCTGGACGCAACACTCCGTGGGTGCGCAGAACATCCGTACCATGGCGATGATCCAGTTGCTGCTTGGCACATGGGATGGCTGGCGGCGTGTTACGCCCTGCGCGGTCACTCCAACATTCAGGGCCTGACCGACTTAGGCCTGCTGTCACAAAGCCTGCCAGGCTATATGACGCTGCCAAGCGAGAAACAGACTGACCTGCAAACCTACCTTGCCGCCAACACGCCAAAACCGTTGCTGGAAGGTCAGGTGAACTACTGGGGCAACTACCCGAAATTCTTCGTTTCGATGATGAAAGCCTTCTTTGGCGATAAAGCGACAGCGGAAAACAGCTGGGGCTTCGACTGGCTGCCGAAGTGGGATAAAGGGTACGACGTCCTGCAGTACTTCGAGATGATGAATCAGGGCAAAGTGAATGGCTATATCTGCCAGGGCTTTAACCCGGTCGCGTCATTCCCGAACAAAAACAAAGTTGTGGCTTCACTGTCCAAACTGAAGTTCCTGGTCACTATCGACCCGCTCAACACCGAGACCTCCACCTTCTGGCAGAACCACGGTGAGTCAAACGATGTTGATCCGTCGAAAATCCAGACCGAAGTATTCCGTCTGCCGTCCACCTGCTTCGCTGAAGAGAACGGTTCTATCGTTAACTCCGGTCGCTGGCTGCAGTGGCACTGGAAAGGCGCGGACGCCCCGGGGATTGCCGTTACCGATGGCGAAATCCTCGCCGGTATCTTCCTGCGTCTGCGCAAGATGTATGCCGAGCAAGGTGGCGCGAACCCTGAACAGGTGCTGAGCATGACCTGGAACTACTCCACCCCGCACGAACCGGCTTCGGAAGAAGTGGCGATGGAGAGTAACGGTAAAGCGCTGGCCGACATTACCGACCCGGCAACCGGTGCGGTTATTGTCAAGAAAGGCCAACAGCTTAGCTCGTTCGCCCAACTGCGTGACGATGGCACGACCTCCAGCGGCTGCTGGATTTTTTGCCGGTAGCTGGACGCCGAAGGCAACCAGACTGGCACGTCGCGATAACGCCGACCGTCAGGCCTTGGTAATACGCTGGCTGGCCTGGGCATGGCCGCTTAACCGACGCATTCTGTATAACCGCGCCTCCGCTGATCCGCAGGGGAATCCGTGGGATCCAAAACGTCAGATCCTGAAATGGGATGGGGCGAAGTGGAGCGGGATGGATATTCCGGACTACAGTGCCGCCGCACCTGGCAGCAACGTTGGGCCGTTCATCATGCAGCCGGAAGGGATGGGACGCCTGTTTGCTATCGATAAGATGGCGGAAGGTCCGTTCCCGGAACACTACGAGCCGTTTGAAACGCCGCTGGGAACTAACCCGCTGCACCCGAACGTTATCTCTAACCCTGCCGCACGTATCTTTAAAGGTGACGCGGAAGCACTGGGTAAAGCAGATAAGTTCCCGTACGTCGGTACAACCTACCGTCTGACCGAGCACTTCCACTACTGGACCAAGCATGCGCTGCTGAATGCCATCGCTCAGCCGGAACAGTTTGTGGAAATTGGCGAGAAGCTGGCGAATAAGCTCGGTATCTCCCACGGCGATACCGTCAAAGTCTCCTCTAATCGCGGCTACATTAAGGCCAAGGCGGTGGTGACCAAACGTATTCGCACGCTGAAGGCTAACGGTAAGGATATCGACACTATCGGTATTCCGATTCACTGGGGCTACGAAGGTGTGGCGAAAAAAGGCTTTATCGCTAACACGTTAACGCCATTCGTCGGTGATGCGAACACGCAGACGCCGGAATTTAAGTCCATTCCTCGTGAACGTAGGAAAAGGTGTAACGGAGACGACCTATGGCTTATCAATCGCAAGACATCATTTCGTCGTTCCGCCACTAACGGTTTCACCCCCGCGCCTCAGGCGCGGGACCATCAGGAAGAAGTGGCGAAGCTTATCGACGTCACCACCTGTATCGGCTGTAAAGCGTGTCAGGTGGCGTGTTCTGAATGGAACGGACATCCGTGATGAAGTGGGCAACAACGTTGGGGTGTACGACAACCCGGCTGATTTGACCGCCAAATCCTGGACGGTGATGCGCTTCTCGGAAGTGGAACAAAACGACAAACTGGAATGGCTTATCCGCAAGGATGGCTGTATGCACTGCGCCGATCCGGGCTGCCTGAAGGCGTGTCCGGCTGAAGGCGCAATCATTCAGTATGCCAACGGTATCGTCGACTTCCAGTCTGAGCAGTGCATCGGCTGTGGCTACTGCATCGCGGGCTGCCCGTTCGACGTTCCGCGCCTCAATCCGGAAGACAACCGCGTCTACAAATGTACGCTGTGCGTTGACCGTGTTGTGGTCGGGCAAGAACCGGCCTGCGTGAAAACCTGCCCAACCGGTGCCATTCATTTCGGCACCAAAGAGTCGATGAAAACCCTGGCAGGCGAACGCGTGGCGGAGCTGAAAACGCGTGGTTACGAAAACGCGGGTCTGTACGATCCGGCGGGTGTTGGCGGTACGCACGTAATGTACGTATTGCACCATGCGGACAAACCGAATCTGTATCACGGCCTGCCAGAGAACCCGGAGATCAGCGCTACCGTTAAGTTCTGGAAAGGCATCTGGAAACCCCTCGCAGCCGTCGGCTTTGCAGCGACATTTGCGGCCAGCATCTTCCACTACGTCGGCGTAGGCCCGAACCGTGCGGAAGAGGAAGAAGACAATCTGCATGAAAAAGACGACGAGGTGCGCAAATGAAACGACGTGACACCATCGTGCGCTACACGGCGCCGGAACGCATCAACCACTGGATCACCGCCTTCTGCTTCATTCTTGCGGCGGTGAGCGGGATGGGCTTTCTCTTCCCGTCTTTTAACTGGCTGATGCACATCATGGGCACTCCACAACTGGCGCGAATTTTGCACCCGTTTGTCGGCGTGATCATGTTTGCCTCGTTTATCATCATGTTTTTCCGTTACTGGCACCACAATCTAATCAATCGGGATGATATCTTTTGGGCGAAGAATATTCGTAAGATTGTCGTCAACGAGGAAGTAGGTGACACGGGACGTTATAACTTCGGCCAGAAATGCGTATTCTGGGCGGCGATTATCTTCCTGGTCCTGTTGCTGGTGAGCGGAGTGGTCATCTGGCGTCCGTATTTTGCGCCTGCTTTCTCAATCCCGGTGATCCGATTCGCGTTAATGCTGCATTCATTTGCCGCAGTAGCGTTAATTGTGGTTATCATGGTGCACATTTACGCCGCCCTTTGGGTGAAAGGCACCATTACCGCGATGGTGGAAGGATGGGTTACCAGTTCATGGGCGAAGAAACATCACCCGCGCTGGTACCGTGAAGTCCGCCAGAAACAGGAAAAGTCATCTGAATGAGTATTCGCATAATCCCGCAAGATGAGCTGGAGAAGAGCGAGAAACGCACGGCGGATATGATTCCGCCGTTATTATTCCCCAGACTCAAAAATTTGTATAACCGCCGCGCTGAGCGCCTGCGCGAGCTGGCCGAGAACAACCCGCTGGGCGACTACCTGCGCTTTGCAGCACTGATCGCCCACGCGCAGGAAGTGGTGTTGTACGACCATCCGCTGCAGATGGATCTGACCGCTCGCATCAAAGAAGCGAACGATCAGGGCAAACCGCCGCTGGATATCCACGTTCTGCCACGCGACAAGCACTGGCAAAAACTACTGCAGTCGTTAATTGCTGAGCTGAAACCAGAAATGAGCGGCCCTGCGCTTGCCGTGATCGAAATCTGGAAAAAGCCTCAGAGCAGGAGCTGGAGCTGATGGCCAGCGCGCTGTTTGCCTCTGATTTCGCCTCCGTCAGCAGCGATAAAGCACCGTTTATTTGGGCTGCCCTGTCGCTCTACTGGGCGCAGATGGCAAGCCTGATCCCCGGCAAAGCCCGTGCGGAATACGGCGAACAGCGTCAGTACTGCCCGGTGTGTGGTTCAATGCCGGTCTCCAGCATGGTGCAAATCGGCACCACTCAGGGGCTGCGCTATCTGCACTGCAACCTGTGCGAAACCGAGTGGCACGTGGTACGCGTGAAGTGCAGCAACTGCGAGCAAAGCCGTGATTTGAACTACTGGTCGCTGGATAACGAACAGGCGGCAATTAAAGCTGAAAGCTGCGGCGACTGCGGGACTTACCTGAAGATTCTCTATCAGGAAAAAGACCCTAAAGTTGAAGCCGTGGCTGACGATCTCGCTTCACTGATGCTGGACGCGCACATGGAGCAAGAGGGCTTTGCCCGCAGCTCCATCAACCCGTTCCTGTTCCCAGGTGAAGGGGAGTAGGTTTTAAGATCTTCCCCCGGCAATTGAACCAAACTGCCGGGGATTATCTTAGTGCCTGAATGACATGTTTTGGATCATTGGCAATAGCACGTAACAACGCTTTTGCTGGACCGGTCGGTGAACGACGCCCTTGCTCCCAATTTCGCAACGTATCCACGCTTACCGATATCAAATCTGCGAAACGAGTCTGTGATAATCCTGAAGACTGGCGAATTTCCTTTATTTTCATGGCGTCAATATGAAAGGTACGGGAAGGTTGTCGCGTTCCTTCAGCGATCTCATTCATCTGAACCATACTTTGAGTTAATCGCTCAAATAGTGCCTTATCCATTTACCACCTCTCATTCAACATACGCAGCAGCACTTTTTCTTGTGGAGTCAGATCATCCTTGATCCCTTTCTGATAAATCAGCAACAATCGAATTTGTGATTTTCTGATTTGATGAAAGTAAATAATCCTCTTAACTATACGTCAATGGCGTATAGTACATTTTCCTCACAATACCGAATTCAAACAGCAGAAACCAATGACGGTATTTAATCTGCGAGCCGCTTTCCAGAATCATACCTGCCCCCATTTTTCCCATTTTCATTCTTAGTTATCCAGGTTATAAACCTGTATATCTATACAGATAAGGGGATGTAAAAATGGCACTGGAAAGCGGGATTGCACAGCTGGTTGAGGCATTTATCGTGGCGGGACGCCCTTCTTCGCGCGAGCAGAATATTGATGACCGGAGAGCAGGCTATATCGCCAGCACGGTCCTGGCCGGAGACACTGAAACCCGCGTACAAGTTGAAGATATTGAACTCGATGCCATGATGTTTCGCGTAGTTTCGCCGCGGGGCAGCACGGGAAATCTCCCCTGCGTTATCTATTATCACGGTGGCTGCTTTGTCAGCGGCGGATTTGCCACACATGATAACCAGTTAAGGCAACTTGCCTGGTACAGCGGCTGTCGGGTCATTGCGGTGCAGTATCGCCTCGCACCTGAGCACATCTTCCCGGCAGCACATAACGATGCTGAAACCGGGGCCAATATTATCTGGAAGTATGCCCAGAAACTGGGTGTCGACCGCAGCAACATTACGCTGGCTGGCGACAGCGCTGGCGGGCATCTGGCGCTGGTCACCGCACTACGCCTGAAAGCTAGCGGACAATGGCAACCTGCGCAGCTTATGCTGATCTACCCGATGCTGGACGCAACAGCCAGGTTTGCGAGCTATGACCATAATGGACAGGATTACATTATCACCCGCGACACGCTGCTGTCGGGCTACGAGATGTATATTTCGCAAACCGATCCATTGCATCCCGAAGTCAGCCCGCTCTGGCGCGAAGACTTCAACGGCTTACCGACCACGCACATCATTACAGCTGAATTCGACCCACTGCGAGATGAAGGCGAGGCCCTGTATCAACGGTTCCAGGAGCAGGGCGTGGAGTGCACTTGCCAACGCTATCTTGGTGTTATCCACGGATTTTTCCAGTTGACTGGGGTGAGCCAGGCGGCACGAGGCGTTATGCGGGATGTGGCCTGGCGGCTAGGTCAGTAAGGTTGTTCATGTTTTCGTCCACGTGTGCTATCTTGTGTGAATAGATAACACAAAGGACAAACCTATGCCCAGAACTACCAGCATTACGATTGGCGAGCATCTCGATCGTTTTATTAACGAAATGATTGAAAGTGGGCGCTATGGTTCCACCAGCGAAGTTGTCCGTTCAGCATTACGTTTACTGGAAGAACAAGAATTGCGAAACAACGCATTACGCGACGCGCTGGAGGATGGGATACACAGCGGCACAAGCGACCTGACTCTACAGGAGGTCGCGCACAGGAAAAAGCGCAGTCTGAATGTATAAACTCTCTAATCAGGCAGTCGAAGACTTTGAATCTATCTATGAATACACCTGGAGAAAATTCGGTTATCAGCAGGCGGATAAATACACGACTGAGATGGAACAGCTTTTTTTACTGTTAGAGAAAAACGCTTTGATGGGACACAACTGTTCTGCGATTAAGGAAGGTACCCGTCAATACAATCATCGACAGCATGCGATTTTTTATCAAAATGCGGATTATGGCATTTTCATAATCCGCATTTTACATCAGCAAATGAACCCAATATTGCATTTCAGCTAGAAGGCCTACTCTTCCTCGTTCCCGCCTTCTTCATATGCGCCAAACGGTTTTGCGGGTAGCACAATGTAGGTGCCTTCAAACACCACGCCCGGCGTGTCATCGCCAAACACCCCAACCTGCATCTGAACGCGCGCCTTGCGACCTCTTGCCAGACGGTCCAGGTCACCGCTCAGCGAGCCCAGATCGGCGATAGCGGTAGGTTTCCCGGTGATCGGCCTGCTGTATCGGATATGTGCGTCGGCAAGGATTATCGTCCCGCCCAGATGACGCTCGCGCAGCATCAGCCAGATAAGTCCCCAGCCCGCTTAGCGTCGCCAGGGAAAACAGACTCCCGGCAAACAGTGTATGGTGCGGGTTCTGATTGCCCGTTTCGGGCATCGTGGTGATAAATTTCTGCCCGGTATATTGCTGAATGCGCACACCCATTTTCTCACTCAATGGAATATGTTCGTACCAGGCTTGCTGTAGCTGTCCGCACCAGTCCCCGCGATGGAGAATGTCGTCCAGCGTCGCAATAGGCTTAATCATCAAAAAAGTGACGCACCGGCGTGGTTTGCGGTGTGGTGATTTCTCCCTGGCTCACAAATCCCAGTTTGGCGAAAAATTCGACCGCATCTTCACGGGCGCTACAGGTTACGCGTTTGACTCCTTCCTGACGCGCCACAGACTCCAGGGTCATCGCCATCAGCGTGCCCAACCCTTTCTCCTGCACGGAAGGGTCAACGGCCATAAAGCGTATGGAGGCTTCGTTATCCGCATTGATATACAGTCGGCCAACTGCGACCAAATTTCCCTCTTCGTCCACCACCATCTGGTGATGCGCCATCGCATCCCAGGCATCCCGTTCGGAGCCTTTAGGCTGGTGCAAAGGTTTACGCAGCATCTCCCAGCGAAACTGGTAGTAACGCTCCAATTCTTCTTCTGTTTGCGGTACTCGAAGGTGATACATAGTCGTATTCTCTCTTGTTGTCCGCGGCCACACCGGTAGCTGGTTCATACTTGTAACCAGAACGTCACGGGGCCATCATTAACCAGTGAAACCTGCATATCCGCAGCGAATCGACCGGTTTGCGTATTCATTTCCTGTTGGCGGCAACGCTCAACAAAGTACTCATACAACGCCTCTGCACGATCGGGCGCAGCCCCTTTTTGAAAACCCCGGGCGCATGCCGCGCTCGGTATCGTGTCCGCCGAGCGCTGAACTGTGAAACCACCAGCACGCTGCCCCCTGACTGCTGCACGTTAAGGTTCATTTTGCCTTCGGCATCGCTAAAGATTCGATAGCCGAGTACGCGCTCGCACAGGCGGTTCGCTTTCTGTTCGTCATCATCCCTTTCGACATCTAACAGGACCAAAAGTCCTGGGCCAATTTCACCCGTCACCTCGCCCTCCACGGTGACGCTGGCACGGGTTACGCGCTGAATTAATGCAATCATGGTTGCTCTGCTTCTTCTTGTTCTGCGGCTTGTTTAAGTTTGCGGTATTCCCCGAGAGTGACAGTTATTTCCGCGCCTAGCAAGACGATACACCAGGTCCAGTATACCCAGACGAATAAAATGGGGATCACCGCCAGGACACCATAAATGAGCTGATAAGACGGGAACATCGTGATATAGAGCGCAAATCCTTTCTTTCCGGTTTCGAACAACACAGCGGCCACAAAGGCGCCAATAACTGCATCACGGTTGGGTACACGCGTAGTCGGTACGATGCTGTATAGCAGCCAGAACGAGAGCCAGGAAAGCACCAGCGGGAAAATACGCAGGACGTTATCAATCACCGTGTTGAGATCGCTGGCCCAGCGCAATGACAACAGATAAGAGCTGATTGCCAGACTCGCCCCCGCCAACAGCGGCCCCAGCGTTAAAATCATCCAGTAAACGGCGAAAGAGTAAACTTTAGGCCGAGTACGCTTGCTGCGCCAGATAGTATTCAGGGCGTTATCAATGGAATACATCAGTAATAACGCTGTCACAATCAGCCCGCACGCCCCAACGGCCGTCATTTTGTTCGAGTTGGCGACGAACTGTTCAATATAACGCTGAATGACATCTCCCGTCGCCGGGATAAAGTTTGCGAAAATGAAATGACGTAGCTGGACACTGACGTCAGAAAACATCGGAAATGCGGCGAAAAGAGCAAAAACTACGGCAATAAGCGGCACTAATGAGAGCAATGAGACATAGGCAAGATTCCCTGCCAGCGTCGTCATGTTGTCCTCATCAATCCGCTGCCATAGTAGCTTCAGCCAGGCCCGAACAGGACGCGTATGGTGCCTGGCTTGTTGCTGAACATTTTTTAGCATAGCAACTTCGCGAAATAGTCCGGAATGGTCGTTTTATCGACAACCTGGATGCTGGTAATCCCTAACCGATTAGCCCCTTCAATATTATCGGCGTTGTCGTCGAAAAATACCGCCTCATGCGCAGAAAAACCTTCAGACTGCAGGACATGCTGGTAAATCCGCGCTTCCGGTTTACGCATGCCCAGATCCTGGGAAAGGTAAATATGGTCAGCAGCCTGGCGGATTTCGGGGTATTCGTCCGGCCAGAACGTCGTGTGCAGACGGTTAGTATTCGACAAGACGACCACCCGATGCCCCTGCTCACGCAGCTTTTGCATGACGTCGATGACTTCAGGACGCAAGGCAACAAAAACAGCCTGCCAGCCATGGGAGAACTGCTCATAGCTTAACGGTAGCGCCATGTCATGACATATCGCCTCAGCAAAGGCTTCATCCGTTATTTCACCTCGCTCGTGCTGGTGAAAAGCCTCTCCCATGGTGAAACTTTGCTTTAACGAAGCCAGCGGTACACGGCTCAGATCGCTCCAAGTTCCTAACACGCGATTGAAGTCGATATCGACAATCACATTACCTAAATCAAAGATATAGAGCATGCCCTTCTCCTTATTCGCCGTGGATAAATAACTGTAGCGGGAAAGGAGAAGTTTGACTATGCGAGAGTGATG
>ENA-OQDA01000699-OQDA01000699.1-human-gut-metagenome-genome-assembly--contig:-NODE-699-length-13163-cov-2.678736_pt1 | contig 13163 bp, 17 predicted proteins | sample MGYA00242771_ERZ504603 | MGnify/ENA primary metagenome ERZ504603 (study PRJEB26092, sample SAMD00036328) | human gut metagenome | host: Homo sapiens | study: EMG produced TPA metagenomics assembly of...
AGTTCTTGGCGCATCTGGAACAGCCTTTGCACTTCTGCGGATCGATCACATATGTCTTCAGCTTGTCGCAGACCTTGGCACGGCACTTCTTGTCCACGATGTGTTCCATGTACTCGTCGCGGAATGCGCGGATGGTGCTGACAACCGGCAGCGGTGCGCTTTTGCCGAGACCGCAGAGAGCCGTGCTGGAGATCATGTCTGCCAGAACAAGCAGTTTATCCAGGTCTTCCGGTTCGCCTTTGCCTTCTACGATACGCTGCAAAATTTCCAGCATACGTGTGGTACCTTCGCGGCATGGTACGCATTTGCCGCAGCTTTCTCTTTGTGTAAAGTTCATAAAGAAGCGGGCAACCTCTACCATGCAGGTGTGCTGATCCATAACGACCATACCGCCGGACCCGATGATGGCTCCGGTTTTTTTGAGGGAGTCAAAATCCAGACTAAGATCCAGGTTTTCTTTCGTCAGACAGCCGCCGGACGGACCGCCTAGCTGTACGGCTTTGAATTCCTGGTCGTTCTTGATGCCTCCGCCGATGCCGAAGATAACGTCTCCCAGCTTCGTTCCCATCGGTACTTCGATGAGTCCGGTGTTCCGGATCGTACCGGAAAGGGAGAATGTCTTGGTTCCCGGGCTGTTTTCCGGCCCGATGCTCCGGTACCAGTGAGCACCGTTTTCGATGATCATCGGGACGTTGGCGTAAGTTTCTACATTGTTCAATACTGTTGGTTTTGCAAAGAGCCCCTGGGATACTGTCCGTGGAGGCTTAACTCGCGGCATACCGCGTTTTCCTTCGATGGATGCGGTCAGGGCACTTCCTTCTCCGCATACGAAAGCTCCTGCACCACGGTTGATGTGCAGGTGGAAGGAGAATCCAGTTCCCAGGATGTTGTCCCCCAGAAGACCCATGCTCTCAGCCTGTGCGATGGCCAGCTTCAGCCTCTTTACTGCAAGCGGATATTCGGCACGCACGTAGATGTAGCCTTCGTGAGCCTGCACGGCATAGGCTGCGATCAGCATACCTTCGATCATCTGGTGAGGGATACCCTCCATAACGGCACAGTCCATGAATGCACCGGGATCCCCTTCGTCGCCGTTGCATACGACGTAGCGTTCTTTTTCCTGCTGGGAGGCAACCTGTTTCCACTTGGTTCCTGCTCGGAATCCGCCGCCGCCGCGACCTCTGAGATTAGATTCATAAATTTCGTTTACGATGTCATCCGGCTTCATATCAAAAAGTGCTTTCGCCAGGGATTGATATCCGCCGGAAGCGATGTATTCGTGGATATCTTCTGCATCGATATGACCACAGCGTTTCAGGACCAGGCGTGTCTGCCCCTGGAAAAACGGGATATCGTCTTCGCCCATATATTCTTTTTCGCCTTCGTGGTAGAGAAGTTCATGAACGATCTCGCCACCAAGAACGGTTTTTTCAAAGATGGATTCACAGTCGTCTTCCGTTACTTTCGTATACATGAGTCCCTGCGGCTCTACGCGAACCAGAGGTCCGATTTCACAGAATCCGTGGCAGCCGCTCTTCTTGATGCTGACGGATTTCTTATCGTCGGCGCCAGACGTGCCGCTGCAGCCTTTGCAGCATTCTCCGTCAGCTTCATGTGCTTCTTCTGCACTGAAAACGACGTCTATTTCCGGATGGTTTTTCGCAAGCTCGCACAGCTTGTTGTATACTTTTTCGGATCCGCTGGCTACGCATCCGGTTCCGGAGCACACGAAAAGGCGACATGCTTTCTGCTCGATCTGAGCCTGACCGTCCTTTTTCAGAACGTCCAGATCGGTTCTGCTTTTTATTCTATTCATTCTCCTCACCTCGAATCTTATTGATCAGTTCCGTTGCCTTATCCGGCGTCATGGTGGAGTGCACTTCATCGTTGACCATCATGACAGGAGCCAGTCCGCATGCACCCAGGCAGGAGACGGTCTCCAGCGTGAACAGCATATCATCGGTAGTCCGGCGTCCTTCCTCAAGACCGAGGTCGCTGCGAAGACGTTCCATGATCGGGGTGGATTTCCGAACGTGACAAGCTGTCCCGTCACAGACTTTGAGAATGTATTTCCCCTTAGGTTCAAACGAAAAGTTTTCATAGAAGCTCGCAACACTGTAGGCGCGGGCGTCTGTGATGCCGATTTCTTTGGCGACATAGGTAAGCAGTTCTGGCGGAAGATAGCGGTACTCGGCCTGAATATCCTGAATGATAGGGATCAGGGAGCGTTCTTCCTTTGTATGATTGGCTATGATCTCATCAGCCTTTTGGTAGAAAGATTCATCTAACATAATTCCCCTCCTTTGATAAATGTATAACGCGTGCAAAAACAGCCAGAAGCAATTACCTACTAATTTGCGCTGGCTTTATGCGTTAATATTGTCTTAATAAAACAAAATTCTTTCCTTGCCTGGCAATAGTTTAACATGGAATTTAGGGGATTTCTATGGTTATTTTGTGAAAAATGCAAAAAATGTAGTTTTTTGGTGGGATGAATTATTACAAGTTTGCGGTTTGCCTAGTACTACCTTTAGGGTAGGTAAAAGATCTTCTGTGCAGGGAGAAACAGTAAGGAGTGTAAAGAATATGGAAGAACGATTACGATCTGAAAAATGGAAGCGGTATGAGGAGTTTTTAGTGGAAGGTGAGAAATCCCCGGCAACGGTCAGAAAATATATTCATGATATACAGGCTTTCTATTTGTGGCTGGAAGAAAAAGAACTCTCGAAAGAAACTCTGAAAAGGAATTAAATCGTGACTGTCAGAGCATTATAAGATCAGCAGCGCCAACTCCATGATCATAAGCCTGAATTTATATCTGAAGTTCTGCGGTCATGCAGAGTGTTGTCTGAAAACCTTTAAAACACAGAAAAAAATGTTTCTGGAAAAAGATCTGGAACTTTCAAAAGAAGAATATTTCAGACTTCTGCGTGCTGCAGGCAAAGGTTCACGGCTTCAGGCCGTGATGGAGACCATCGCAGCCACCGGGATCCGTGTCGGTGAATTGAGGTTTATATCGGTGAGATCTGTTGATAAAGAAGATGGGGATCTGACGGATCAGATCGAGATCGTAGATAATACCGTGGATACAACCAAGGCTGGTCTTTATAGCGTGACGTATAAGGTAACAGATAAAGGCGGAGCATCAGCGGAGAAGACGATCAACGTGGTAGTCAAAGAAAAGACAGCTCCACCGACGACGGTATCGCAGAACGATTCCACTAACGGCACCAGACCGGCGATGCAATGCCGATCGGCATGCTGGCAGTGCTGATGCTGGCTGCAGCAGCAGGGGTCGTATTTTGCGGCAGAAAGCTGTATAAAAGCAGATAGATAAAATAGCAAAACTTAATACGCAATAACGAAACGGGAGATTCAAACGGGTAGATTGCCTTCAGGCAGGCCGCCGTCGTTGGATCTCCCGTTTTCTGCACCCGGGATTCTGGTGATCCAGGGCTGCAGTACTGACCTGATTAGAGCTGCTCCGCCGGTCGATTCATCCTTACCGGGCTTAATTTCCGAAATAACGATGAAACCGGGTGAAATCGACAGGCGCTTTAAGGCCTTTCATCTTTAAACTTGCGGTGCTGGTCAATAGGGATGAAAATCTGCCTAAATTCTGGTAAATTTTCATCCTAATGCCGGCAACGTTAAGCTATTGATTCATCATTCTTATCCCCTCGACCCTAACCCTAAAGACGTTTATCACGCTGATTTCAGCCCTATATCCCACGGGTATAGGGCTAGTGGGATGAAATTCTAGCGTGTTATCTGTTTTACAAACAGAATGGTTCATTTAAATGGAAATATTTTAAAGGATTTCATCCTTCATCACAATGAACCTGGCGTAGTAGGATGAAATCCTGAGGTGGACATCGAAGGAAGCCTCTGAAGATCCCTGGCAGAGTGCTTTTTTAATTCATTTTCATCCTGTGAGCCTTACTGCGAGGGAGTCCGAGGATGAAATCAGCATGACGTAATAACTCGCTTCATGGATTTGCTCGGCTATCGCTAAGATCAGCGAATAAAATTCTGCAAACATCGCCAAAAAGAAAAAATGACAGAAAATCGCCCCAAATGCTCGACATATATTACCATGCGGAGTAGTATATCCCCACCAGATAATGGTGTGCATGCAATAGATAAGTTAATTGTCTCCGGAGGCAGGATGAGTTATAATCAGGGAGAAGGGAAGTATAAGTACACCTTCCACATGAGCTGTGACGAGATCCCGGGGTTGAAGCTGCATGATGGAGCGACTAGGATCTTCTCAACACCCGCGGAACGGATGCGGAGGGAGTCAGTGAAGAGTTGATCCAGCTGTTGCGCTACTTTGAGCAGACGACAGAGGAGAATGCAGCAGGAAGTCACAGCAGGAAGATCGAAAATCTGCAGAAACGAGTGGAAGAAATCAAAAAGAACGAGGAAGTGGGGATCAGGTATATGAATGCATTTGAAGAGAAGATGTGGGAGAGGCGCGAAGGCGAAATGATCGGAGAGAAGCGTGGTCGACAAGAAATTGCTCGTAAGATGGTGGAGAAGAATCTTGATTTTGTGCTGATCAAAGAGATGACCGGTCTCACCGAGCAGGAGCTGAACGCGCTAAAGAAAAGGAATTAAAGTCGGAATAAGTGTAATAGCAATCATATTTTCTAATGGAAAAAAGCAGAGCAATATTTTGAGGGGGAGCCTCATTTGTAAAAATTGCCCTGCTTTTTTATCTGAAAGAAATGACAAGTGGCTTCTTCTAAGATTATTTTTAGCGAATCGGGATCGCAGGCCGAAGTTTCTGTACCAGCAGTGCCCCCACGATGATCTTAGCCGCATCTCCCGGCAGAAACGGGATGACGCAGGAAATGAGGGCCGCACCAAGACCTGTTCCGGTACTGATCATAAACCAGGCTGTTCCCAGTGCATAACAGGCGGCCAGCCCTGCGATCATAGCCAGGATGATGCCGATAAAGCGCGATGTGGAAGATTTTGCGCTTCTTTGTCCAGAATCTGTTCCGGTTTTCGTGAAAACCAGTTCTACAAGCAGTCCTGTCAAAAATGCGGCGGCAAGATAGCCGATGATATAGCCTCCGGTCGGCCCGGCGAGAACTCCAAGTCCGCCTTTGAACCCTGCAAATACAGGGACGCCTACTGCTCCAAGCAGGATATATACGATCAGGCTGATGGATCCGTATTTTTTACCGAGGATCCCGCCCGTGAGGAATACACCCAGTGTTGCCAGATTGATGGGAACCGGCGTAAATCCAAGAGGGATCGTAATAAAGGAGCAGATCGCCATGAGGGCGGCGAAGATCCCGCATAGTACAAGTGCTGTTGTTTTTGAATATCTTTTTTGTTCTGTCTGATGCATGTTTGTTTTTCCTTTCGTTAAATCCGGATCGAAATTTCCCCGGAAACCAGCTTTTCCTGATGTCCGTCAGCATAAAGCACGATCAACCCGCCATCATCTGCGATGTCCAGTACACGGGCGGGAACTCCCGTTATCTCATCTTCCGGGTTCACTTTGTAGCGACCTTGATAAACCGTAACGGTTTTACCGATCACCAGACTTTTTTCCTTATATGCCGGCAGGAAGGATGCGTTGTCAAGATCTTCGATATATCCCAGAGCCTGTGTGATGGTTTCTGCGGCCAGGGCGGATTTGGAATAAGTCCCTTCCGCAGCTCCGGCGGTAGCGAGCAGCTCTGCCGGAAAATCTTTTACCGTCGTATTGATACCGATCCCAAGGATGAGGTGTTCGATCTGTCCTGTTTCAAAGTTAGAGATGCCTTCCGTCAGGATACCGCAGACTTTTTTTCCATCGATGTAAACGTCGTTGACCCATTTGATTTTCGATTCTAGCCCGCAGACCTTCTCGATGGCGTTTGCGACAGCTACGGCGGCAGCTGATGTGACGAGAACAGATTTGCTCACATCAAAATCAGGTTTGATGACAATACTCAAGTAGATCCCTTCTCGTGGAGAGAAAAAACTTCGACCGAGCCGGCCTCTTCCGCTGGTCTGCTGTTTTGCTAAAACGACCGTTCCGTGAGGTGCGCCATCCATCGCCAGCTGTCTGGCTTTTAAATTGGTAGAGTCAATGGTATCGTAAATATGTAAATCCAGGTTTTTGTACCGTGTGGGCAGACATGCTCTCAGGCTGTCTTCTGTGATGGTCCAGCTGTCGGACATAAGCATATAGCCGCGATTGGTGACCGCTTCAATAGGATGTCCTTCTTCCCGTAAGGCCTTGATCGCTTTCCAGACGGTCGTGCGAGATACGCTTAACTTGTTGGAAAGCTCTTCACCGGAGAGAAATGCGCCTTCACTGTTTTGCAGCGCCTGTAAAACTGCATCTTTTGTTGCCATAGTGACCTCCTTCCAGGATTGCTTCTGAAATGCAATTTGATTGTAGACTATGGCGCGCGGATTGTCAACCTGTATAAAGAGGCTTCTATTGCTCCATAGAAGCGTTGATAAGCTGGCAGTATTTAAAACCGTCTTCTTCATATATATCAAAAATCCCTGTAACCGTAATCTCCTCTCCCTCTTTCGGATAATCATCCGGATAAGTATGTTCTCCGGCAAGCACGAATTCCAGCCCCTGGGTACAGCAAGCCAGCGCATCCTGAATGATGCAGGCATAATACCGTTTCCCGCTGTCGGGATCTTCTGAAATAGCGAACTGCCCCCGCATCGTGACGGTTCTTCCGTTGTAATCCTCTGGCGTATACATCATATTATAAACTTCTGAATACACCATGGTACTGCTCAGCTTTGTCAGATCAAGCGGCTGGTCTTTTGATGCCGTATTTTCTGAAACGGAAGCTTCTGACGGTGGGTCAGCTGTTTCCTTTGTCCGACACCCTGATAAGAACAAAATCATTACCAATATCAATATTAAAATCAAGTTTTTTTTCATATCCGTCATCCTTTCCAAATCGATCCGATCCCGTAAAAAAGAAAAAACACAATGATCTGGATCGCTACGATCGTGGCTCCGACAGGTGTCCCGGCCAAAATAGAAGCCAGGATACCGGCAACCGCACAGACTACCGACACTACTGACGCACAAATCGTTACGGAGAAAAAACTCCGGCAAACACGCATAGCAGACAGGGCGGGGAACACGACAAGCGCTGAAATAAGAAGTGACCCCACCAGGTTCATAGCAAGAACGATCACTACCGCTATCAGGACTGCGATGAGAAAATGATACAGTTCTACCTTGATCCCTGTCGCTTTGGCGAAAGATTCATCAAATGTCACAGCAAATATTTTGTGATACAGGAGCACAAAGACGATCACAATGCACAGCGACAGTATCACAGAAAGCCATACTTCCGTCAAGGTCAGAGTCAAAATCGAAGTCGATCCAAATAAAGTCGTGCAGACATCGCCGGAGACATTGGCGGAAGAGGAAAATACATTCATCAGTAAATAGCCGACAGCCAGCGCGCCCACAGAAACCATAGCGATCGCAGCATCACCTCGTATTCTTGAGCCCTGCCCGGTGCGCAGAAGAAGTACGGCGCAGGCTACCGTAATACACAGAACCAGCGGCATTTCATTTGTCATCTGAAATACTGCGGCAACGGCCATTGCGCCAATGCCACATGCGAGAGTCCGTCCCCGATAAACGAAAATCGTTTCAACACCAGAGTAACGCCCAGAAGCGAGGAGCAGAATGCGATCAATACCCCCACGATCAGTGCGTACCGAACAAAGGGATAATGAAAATACAGGATCATTTTATCCAGAAGCATTTCCATTACAGCTCACCTCCCGTTTTCACGGCATGGATAGAGGGGACACCGACTCGCAGAATGTGTGTTGCATACCTTTTCGTAAGATCCAGATCGTGAGAGATCATAAGGATCGTGATGCCGTATTGGCGATTCAGACGATAGATCGTTCGATACATATCTGCTGATGCCTTGGGATCCAGCCCGGAAACCGGTTCGTCCAGCACCATCATTTTTTTCGTGGCGCAGAGGGCACGGGCCAGCAGAACGCGCTGCTGCTGGCCTCCAGAAAGCTCTCTGTAGCAATTTCGAGAAAAGCGACCCATGCCTACTTCCTGCAAAGCTTTCTGCGCACGCTTTTTTCTTTTCGGGTATAAAAGGGACGGATGCCACATGTTCCCTGAAAGCCGGACAACACGATCTCCAGTACGGATGCCGGGAAATCCTTTTGCAGAACGGTCTGCTGCGGCAGGTACCCGATTTCGTTTGCGTGCAGGCCATCGCCTAGATGGATCTCGCCTTTTAAAGGTTTCTGCAGTCCCAGGATCGTTTTCATTAATGTAGTCTTGCCGGAGCCGTTTTCTCCTGCGATGCAGATATAATTTCCTGCATGTACTTCAAAATCGATATTGTGCAATACTACTTTTGAGCCGTATCCAACTGCGACATTTCGACAGATGAGCTGTGCCATAGTACGCCTCCTGCTAATTCAATGCTTTCTGTAATACGCTGAGATTTTCTTCCATAACAGAAAGATAGGATTTGCCATCCTTCACATCCTGAGCTGTAGTAGACTGCATGGAGTCCATGGTCAGGATCTGCTGCGTCTTTTTCTTTGTATTAGAAATCACAGATTTGGCGATTTTGTGATCGCTGCCTTCGATCGTCATGACGTATGGAAGATTTTCTTCGTCTACTTTGTTTGCCAGGAACGTGATCGTTTTAAAACTTGCTTCCGTTTCTGCAGAACATCCCTTGAAGGCTGCATAGTATTTCAATCCATAGTCATCTGCCAGATAACGGAATGGAAAGCGATCTGCAAATAAAAGAGTCTTTCTCTTCGCATGCTCGACCGTATCCTGGTATTCCTTATCCAGTCCTGTCAATTCTTCTTTGTAAGCAGCCTCATTGTCTTCATACTCGGTTTTGTTGGAAGGATCCAGTTTTTTCAGCTGATCTGCGATAGCCTGTGTACAAACCTCTGCGTTGCGCAGCGAAAGCCAGATATGTTCATCCTGCTCCGGCTCCTCTGATTCCGCTTCCTCCCCTTCGTGTTCATGTTCCTCCTCAGACTGCATGCCTTCGACTTCCTCCTCTTCCTTGACGGAATCTCCCAGTGCGTCCATCAGGTTGATTCCACACGGTTTTTATTGGTTTTACTCTTCAGGGCATCTTCGACCCACTCATCGGATTCACCGCCCACGTAAATAAACAGATCACAACTGGCGATTTTCTCGAGATCTTCCGCAGTCGGCTGATAGCTGTGCACATCTACACCATCGTCCAGAAGCATCGTAAGCTCCGCATCTTCTGCACGATCTCCCAGAATTTTCTTCGTCCAGTCGTAAGCAGGAAATACAGTTGTAACGATTTGTAATGATTATCACTTTGTTTTTTGCGCTGCTTCCGCAACTGGTAATACTCCTGCGATCAGCAGGATCATAAGGAAAACAGAAATAGTTTTTTTCAAGATATTCATAATTACCCCCTTGCAGTGATACTGATATTCATTAAAAAAGCATACTAAAATAGAGGTGCTGTAAAAAACGTTTGATTTTTTACACACCTTTGATCCGGCTCGCTTTTTATTCTGTCAGTTGAACTTTAAGGGAAATCAAAGTAGATGCAGGCTTCTGTGATGTGATTTTCACAGTTCCTGCCATAAGAATATATGCAAACGCTGCAGCGACTGCTGCAATGCTTGCTGCCGAAGAAACAGTATTAATAGCATTCTCACACTGGCTGATCTGGCTGCATACAGGGCAATTGTCCCCAACGCAGTCATGTTCTGTTTCCGCTATAATATATATTGTGGAAAGAAGCATAACAAAAAACAGGGCGAATACTAATGCCGTCGATACAAAACGTTTTTTATTCATTATGCTACCCTCCTTTTCGTAAAGTCGCTGCGGGTAGAATCTGAAGATCCTGCCCGCAATTGCCAACATTATAAAAAACACCCTGTGGCTTGTCAAGCGTATCTTGGGATGTTCAGGTGATCCGGGGGGATCGGACCTTGAGAAAATCATAAATATGTCGTTTACGTGAAAATTCAGCAGATTTGATGAAATTTTAAAAAGTTGCCTTGACAACTATTTAGATCGTGATAGAATAGTTGTCATTGCAACTAATGAAGGAGGGTCTTAATGTGTGACAACCAAAAGAGTTTTCTTACGGTCGGTGTTTTTCGATCATTTATCGACATGGGAAACCATAAATGACCGCATGATCCGCAAGTTCCATCTTTCAGGAGGGCAGAGCCGGTATCTTGCAAGGATCTGTGACAACCCGGGAATTTCCCAGGAAGAACTGGCACAGTACTATCAGATCGATAAGGGAGCCATCGCCAAGTCGGTCCGCCGCATGGGGGAACTGGGGTACGTGAAGCGGGAGCAAAACCCGGAGGATCGCCGGGCTTACTGCCTGTTTCCAACGGAACGTGCGAGGGAAGTTATGGATTTTTGCAGAGAAGATATGAAGCGGATGGAACAAGCTTTTGAGGAATCGCTGACGCCGGAAGAAATTGAAACGTTCCAGCGGCTTCTCCTGCGGATCACGGACAATATGCAGAAATATATAGAGGAGGATAAGAGTTAATGAGGACGGCTTTTTAAGTATTACAAATCGTATATCCCGCTTATCGTGGGCATCCTGGCATTTCTCTTCGGACAAGCCATGTGCGAGCTGGCACTGCCGGGATACATGTCGGATATCATCAACAACGGGATCGTCAAGGGAGATATGGACTATATCTGGAAGATCGGCATGATCATGATCCTGGTATCCTGCGGGAGTGTGGTATGCTCTATCGTCAGCAGTTATTTATCGGCGAGGACGGCGGCAGGTTCGGCTCGCAGGATCCGCGGCGCGCTGTTCGACAAAGTCACGGATTTTTCAGCTGCGGAACTGTCGGAGTTTTCCACAGCATCCCTGATCACCCGTTCTACCAACGATGTGCAAATGGTGCAGCAGACGACTGTCATGACGCTGAGACTTGCCTGCTTCGCGCCGATCATGGGGATCGGCGCGGTCATCAAGGCACTGCGGACCAGCGTTTCCCTTTCCTGGACGATAGGGGTGGCGCTGGCTGTGATCGTTGTGATCATGCTGATGTCCTTCTTTCTGGTTCTGCCGAAGTTTAAAGTTTTGCAGGAAAAACTGGATCGAATCAACCTGATCATGAAGGAACGTTTGACAGGACTGCTGGTCATCAGAGCGTTTACAACAGAAAAAACAGAAGAAGATCGTTTTGATGACGCCAACGAAGAATTAAAGAAAATCAATATGTTCGTTAACAGAGCCATGTCTTTCATGATGCCGGCACTGATGTTCGTTATGAACGGAGTCAGCATCCTTATCATCTGGGCAGGAGCGCATCTGGTGGATTCGCAGAGCCTGATGATCGGAGATATGCTTGCGTATCTGCAATATGCGATGCATGTTATCATGTCATTCCTTTACATCACGATGATGTTCATCATGCTGCCGCGTGCAGCGGTTTCCATGCAGCGAATCGGCAAGGTGCTGGATGTAGAGCCGCGGATCGAGGATCCGGCGGAGCCGAAGACTTTGCAGCAGCCAAAAGGAGAAATCTGTTTCGATCACGTATCGTTCGCCTATCCGGATGCTGATGAAAAAACGCTGGACGACATCTCCTTTACAGCAAAACCGGGGCAAACGACAGCCATCATAGGAAGTACGGGAAGCGGCAAATCGACGGTACTCAACCTGATCCCGCGTTTTTATGATGTGACAGAAGGCGCGGTGAAGATGGATGGCGTGGATATCCGGGACATCACGCAGGAAGAATTACGAGAACGGATAGGATATGTACCGCAGAAGGGCGTGCTGTTCTCGGGAACCATTGCATCTAATTTACAGTACGGCAAGAAAGATGCGACCTGCGATGAGATGACCGAAGCAGCGGAAACAGCACAGGCGATGGAATTTATAAAGACAAAAGAGCATGGACTGGATGAAGAAGTCGCTCAGGGCGGAACCAATGTTTCCGGAGGTCAGAAACAGCGGCTTTCCATTGCGCGTGCACTTGTGAAAAAGGCGAATGTCTACTTGTTTGATGACAGTTTTTCCGCACTGGATTTCAAGACGGATCAGGCGCTGCGAAAGGCTTTGAAAGAAAAGGTGGGCGACAGCACTATCATTATCGTCGCACAGCGGATCAATACGGTCCTGGATGCAGATCAGATCGTTGTTATGGATGAAGGTCACATGGCCGGGATCGGCACTCACGAAGAGCTGATGCAGTCCTGTGAAGTATACAAGGAAATAGCGTTGTCACAGCTGAGTGAAGAAGAACTGGAAAGGGGGCGGAAATAATGGCAGATTCCAATATGGGAAAACGACCGGGAAGCTCCGGCTTTAACGGAACGCGAAAAAAAGGCGGACGCGGACACGGCCCCGGCGGCAAGATGATGCCGGGAGAAAAGGCGAAAGACTTCAAGGGAACCATGAAAAAACTGATGCGTTATCTGGCACCGCATAAATTCGCATTGATAGCCGTATTTATTTTCGCCATCGCAAGTACAGTGTTCAATATTATTTCTCCGACGATCCTGGGGAATGCGACGGACAAGGTAGTGGAAGGCCTGATGAGCGGGACCGGGATCGATTTTACGGGTCTGTTTCATATCCTGATGGTGCTGCTGGGCATGTATGGCCTCTGCCTGCTGTTTGGAGCACTGCAGGGATGGATCATGGCGGATGTTTCTCAGACGGTCATCTATGAACTGCGTGATGCCATGTCGAAGAAGCTGGATCGCCTGCCGCTGAAATACTTTGACCGGCAGACGCACGGGGAGATCCAGAGCCGGATGGTAAACGACATCGAAACGGTAAACCAGACTTTGTCAATGAGCTTAACGCAGATGATCACCAGTTTTACGACGATCATAGGGATCCTCATTATGATGCTGCGTATCAGTGTCATAATGACCGTAACGGCGCTTGTAGTGCTGCCGCTCTCTATGCTTGTGATCAAGCTGGTGGTATCCAGGTCTCAGGGGCACTTCAAAAATCAGCAGAATATCTGGGATATGTAAACGGGCATGTAGAGGAAATGTATACGGGACATGATATCGTAAAGGCCTTTAACCGGGAAAAAGAATCCCGTGAAGTATTTGATGCGTACAACGATAAGCTATGTGAATCCGGATGGAAGTCGCAGTTCCTGTCCGGCATCATGATGCC
>ENA-OQDA01000700-OQDA01000700.1-human-gut-metagenome-genome-assembly--contig:-NODE-700-length-13153-cov-2.596115_pt1 | contig 13153 bp, 16 predicted proteins | sample MGYA00242771_ERZ504603 | MGnify/ENA primary metagenome ERZ504603 (study PRJEB26092, sample SAMD00036328) | human gut metagenome | host: Homo sapiens | study: EMG produced TPA metagenomics assembly of...
TGAGGGTGCAGCCGTAATCCTCCGCCCAGGTCTCCACTGTGGCGTAGCGAGGCGCGTTCTGCAGCGCCTGGTCCTTGGCGTAATCCTCCAGGCTCTGGCCGGAGACAGTGTCCCCCCACTGGATCCCCTCCCCGCTGTCGTAGTAGTCGGCAATGTAGTCGCAGGCGTAGGCCAGCCAGTAGAGGTATCGCTGGGCGGACACGTCCCGCCCGTCCACGGACAGCAGCACAGTGTCCGGACGGATGCCGGACGCCTCGCAGAGAAGTCCCCCCTCTGTGTCTCCGCCCCCGCAGGCGGTGAGAGAGATGGCGGCCCCCAGGGCCAGGCAAAAAGCGATGCATCGTTTCATCACGGTTCTCCTTTGTCATTCCTCGCAGATTCCGTGGAAACGCCCCGCACAGGAGCAGGCGGGGGACGTCCCACCGCCACCATCCTATGCGGGGCATGGCAAAAACATGATGAAACTTACGGGGTCCCGCCCGCGGCCTCCTCCGCGGCCAGCTTCAGGTCCTCCACCAGGTCCCGGGCGGCCTCCAGCACATCCTCCCCGGGCTTGAGCTTCAGGGTGAGGGCAGGGATCTCCCCCGCCGCCAGCGTCAGCCGCTGGCGGTACTTGGCGTGGCCGCACACCGCCACCAGGGCCTGTGGGTGGAACACTCCCAGCTGCAGCCGCAGGAGGCTGCCCTTCTGGGAGATATCGGACACGCCGGCCTTGGCCGCGGCAGAACGCAGCAGGGCCACGTCCAGCAGGGCCAGAACGGACTTGGGCGCCTCGCCGTAGCGGTCCAGCATCTCGTCCAGCAGATCCGAGGCGTCCTCGTCCGTGCGGATGGCGGCGATGCGGCGGTAGAGGTCCATCCGCTGCTCCGGCGAGGGCACATAGCGGTCTGGGATGGAGGCGGCCACACTGAGATCGGCGGCGCACTCGGTGGGGCGCTCCGGCTTCTCGCCCCGCTCCTCCAGTACCGCCTCCTCCAGCAGCTTGAGGTACATGTCGTAGCCCACGCTGAGCAGGAAGCCGCTCTGCTCCGGCCCCAGCACATTGCCCGCCCCCCGGATCTCCAGGTCGCGCATGGCGATTTTGAAGCCCGAGCCGAACTCGGCAAACTCCCGGATGGCGCCCAGGCGCTTGGAGGCCACCTCGGTGAGCACTTTGCCCCGGCGGTAGGTCAGGTAGGCATAAGCCCTGCGCGTGGAGCGGCCTACCCGGCCGCGGATCTGGTGGAGCTGGGCCAGGCCCATGTGGTCGGCGTCCTCAATGATCAGGGTGTTGGCGTTGGCGATGTCGATGCCCGTCTCGATGATGGTGGTGCACACCAGCACGTCCACCTCGCCGTCGCTCATGCGGGTCATCACATCGTTGAGCTCCTCCTGGCTCATCTTGCCGTGGGCCACCGCCACAGCCACGTCCTCCCCCCAGCATCTCCTTGATGCGGGCGGCGTGCGGGTGATGGTCTCCACCCGGTTGTGGAGGTAGTACACCTGGCCGCCCCGCTCCAGCTCCCGGCGCATGGCGTCGGAGAGCACCCCCAGTCGTGCTCCAGCACATAGGTCTGCACCGGCTGGCGGTCCATGGGCGGCTCCTCCAGGGTGGACATGTCCCGGATGCCGGAGAGGGCCATATTCAGCGTCCGGGGGATGGGGGTGGCGGAGAGGGTGAGCACGTCCACCTGCTTGGACAGCTCCTTGAGCTTCTCCTTGTGCTGGACGCCGAAGCGCTGCTCCTCGTCGATGACCAGCAGGCCCAGATCCTTAAATTTCACGTCCTTCTGGAAGAGGCGGTGGGTGCCGATGAGCAGATCAATGCCCCCCTGCTCCAGCCGCCGCAGGGTGTCCTTCATCTGGGTCTGGGTGCGGAAGCGGCTGACCACGTCGATCTCCACCGGGTGCTTGGCAAAGCGCTGCTTGGCCGTCAGGTAGTGCTGCCGGGCCAGCACGGTGGTGGGCACCAGGATGGCGGCCTGTTTGCCGTCCAGCACACACTTCATGATGGCCCGGAAGGCCACCTCCGTCTTGCCGTAGCCCACGTCGCCGCACAGCAGCCGGTCCATGGGCCGGGCCTGTTCCATATCCTGCTTGATCTCGGCGATGCAGCGGAGCTGATCGTCGGTTTCGGCGTACTCGAACTCGTCCTCAAACTCCTTCATCCAGGGGGAATCGGGGGAGAAGGCGAAGCCGGGCTGGCGCTGCCGCTCGGCATAGAGCTGAATGAGCCCCTTGGCCAGATCCTTGACGGCCTTCTTGGCCCGGGTCTGGCTTCTCCAGTCGGTGCCCCAGCCCCTGGACGAGCTTGCGGGTCTCCTGGGCGTCCTCCCCGGAGCCGATGTACTTGCTCACCAGGTCGAGCTGGGTGGCGGGGACGTAGAGCACGTCGGCCCCGGCGTAGGCGATCTTGACGTAGTCCTTCTGCACCCGTCCACCGTCATCTTGGTCATCTCCAGGAAGCGGCCCACGCCGTGGTGCTCGTGTACCACCAGGTCGCCGGGAGACAGGTCGGCGTAGGAGCCCAGCTTCTGCCGGTTGGTCACCGGCTTGCTCCTGCGCTTTTTGCCCAGCAGGGACTGCCCCTCGGTGAGCACGGCGAAGCGCCCCACCGGGTACTCCATGCCGGCAGTGAGCCCCCCCACGGCAATCACCGCCTTGCCGTAGCCGGGCAGCTCGTGGAGCTGGAAATCCACGGCGGTGGTCATCTTCTGCTCCCGCAGGAGGGCCTGGAGGTTGAGGGCACGCTGCTCGCTGCTCACCAGTACCACGGTGCGGAATCCGTCGGAGACATAGTGGGCCAGGTCGGAGACGGCGGTCTCCAGGCTGGCGCCGTAAGAGGGGAGCTGCTTGGTCAGCAGGTTGAGCAGGGTGCGGGGCCGCTGGGGGTACCGGGAGGAGGTGAAGGCGTCCAGGTAGCAGACCGGCCAGTCGGCCAACACCTCGGTCAGCTCCTCAAAGGTGCGGGCGAAGTCAGCCAGCTCCCCGGCCAGCTCTCCCCGCTCCATCAGGGCCTTGGCGTCCTCTCCCAACTGCCACAGGTAGCTCTTTCCCCGCTCGGCCACCCGGGGGCTCTCGCTGAGCACCACCACCGCGTCCTCGGGGAAGTAATCCGCCGCCGTGGCCATGACGGGGTAGATCAGGGCGATGTAGCGGTCCATGGCCGGGAAGGCCGTGCTGGCCGCCAGCCGCTCCCGGTCCTCCTCCAGCGTCTGCACCAGTGTCTCGTTCCCCTTGCGGCGCTTTGCCTGGGAAATGAGACGGTCCAGCCCCTCCAGCAGCCCGCCGTACCCGCCAGGGGTAAACTGGGGCAGCACCTCCGCCGCCGGCAGGATCTCCGCCGCGCCGAGGTTCTCGATGCGCCGCTGGGTGTCGGGATCGAAGAGGCCCATGGCGTCGATTTCGTCCCCGAAGAACTCCACCCGGACGGGCTTGGGGTGGGCCGGAGAGAAAAAAGTCCAGGATGCCCCCCCGCAGGGCGAACTGGCCCACGCCCTCCACCTGCTCGCAGCGGGTGTAGCCCGCGGCGGCCAGGGTGCCGGCCAGCTCCCCCCAGGTCGTGCCGCTCTCCCATCCGCAGAACCTGGGCCGCCTGGGTCAGCAGGGTTTTGGGAATGGTGCGCTGGAGAATGGACTCCACCGTACACACCAGCAGGGGGCACTCCCCGCCGCCAGCGCCCGCAGGGTGGACAGCCGCCGGTGCTCGTACTGCCGGGACACCACCGCGGCGTTGTGGAAGGTGAACTCCCGGGCAGAGAGTGTGCGCACCGCCTCCCCCGACAGGGCGGCCAGATCCCTGGCCATGCGCTCGGCCTCCCCCTCGTCGGCGCACACCACCACCACGGGGCGGTTCAGCTCCTGGCGGATGCCCGCGGCGAAGTGGGCGCGGTGCACCGCCGACAGCCCGGAAAAGGCCGCCGGACAGGCCCCGTTGTCGATGGCCGCCAGCAGGGAGCGGTATTCAGGTATGTCGTTGAGGGCGGAGAGCAGTGGCTTCATAGGACACCTCGGCACAGAAAAGATCGGAAGTTGTGGGCGCGGGCCGTTCGGAGGCCCGGCGTGGGATTGGGCGGCGGGGAGTCTCAGAGGCAAATCTTCATCCGCCGCTCCCGGTAGACCACCCCGTCAAAGGTATACTGGATCTCCCGGACGGCGCGGAAGCCCAGCTTTTGATACATCTCATGGGCCGCCGTATTCTCCAGCTCCACATGGAGGTAGAGCTCCCGCACCCCCATGTGTTCCCTCATAAAGTCCAGAAAGCGGAGCACGGCCTCTTTGCCCAGGCCCCGCCCCTGGTACTGCGCGCCGATCATGAACCGGCTCATGCACCACCCTGGAAGCTCGGGGTCATAATCAAACAGGACAAATCCGACCATGACGCCGTCGGAATAGACGGCACGGGTATACAGGCCCTCTTCAAACCGGGCCTCGGCCAGGGAGCGGGCGTTATCCGCCACAAAGCCGCGCTGCTCGTCCTTCACCTTTAGGCAGATGCATTCCATATAGTTGCTTTTATCAATTTCCCGAAAGGTGATCATGGCGCACTCCTCAGCCGTTGAAGCGGTTCATGGCCTTGTCCGGCCCCTCCTGAATGAGGCACTCCACCGCGTCGGCGGCCTTACGGATGGCCTCTGTGATGGTCTTGAGATCCTCCCCGGCGAATTTGGAGAGCACCCAGTCGGCCATGTCGTAGTCTGGGTGGGGCTTCTGGCCCACCCCGACCTTGATCCGGGGGAACTGGTCGGTACCCAGGTGCTGGATGATGCTCTTGAGGCCGTTATGACCCCCGGCGGAGCCGCCCTTGCGGATGCGCAGCTTGCCCAGGGGGAGGGACACGTCGTCAGAGATGACCAGCACCCGCTCCGGTGGGAGTTTATAGAAGCGGGCGGCCTCCCCCACCGCCTCGCCGGACAGGTTCATATAGGTCACCGGCTTCATGAGCAGCACCTTGACGCCCCCACCTCCAAGGTGTTGGTAAGGGCGCGGTGCTTCAGCTTCTGCACGGGCACCCGGGCCCGCTCGGCCAGCTCGTCCACGGTGAGAAAGCCGACATTGTGGCGGGTATTCTCATATTTTTCGCCGGGGTTGCCAGGCCACCACCAGCCATTCAGCCCCGGCGCCCGCATTTTGTCAAAAACAACGTTTTTCCTCCATGCGGCAATGGGGCGGAGCAACGCTCCGCCCCCCGCCATATTTGTACTATCCTGTCCGTCTTATACAAAGAGTTTCGAGACAGACACTTCCTCGTAGATGCGCTCGATGGCCTCGGCAAACATGTGGGCCACGGAGAGATACTTGATCTTGTCGCAGGCGGACGCCAGCCTGGGTGGGGCACGGTATCCAGGAAGTAGACCTCCTTGAGGACACTCTTCTCAATGCGCTCCACGGCGGGCCGGAGAGCACGCCGTGGCTGGCGCAGGCGATGACGTCCACCGCGCCGCCCAGCTCCACCAGGGCCTGGGCCGCGCCGCAGAGGGAGCCGGCGGTGTCCACCATGTCGTCGAAGAGGATGACCTTCTTGCCCCGGACGTCGCCGATGATGTTCATGACCTCGGAGGAGTTGGCCTTCTGGCGGCGCTTGTCCACGATGGCCAGGCCCATGCCCAGCTTCTGGGCAAAGGCGCGGGCGCGGGCCACGCTGCCCACGTCGGGGGAGACGACGATCACCTCGTCCTCCCTGCCGTTAAAGCGGTCGTGGAGATAGTTGGTGAAAATGGGGTTGCCCAGCAGATTGTCCACGGGGATGTCAAAGAAGCCCTGAATCTGGTTGGCGTGGAGATCCATGGTGAGGACCCGGTCGGCGCCGGCGCGGGTGATCAGGTTGGCCACCAGCTTGGCGGAGATGGGGTCGCGGGGCTTGGTCTTGCGGTCCTGGCGGGCGTAGCCGAAGTAGGGCATCACGGCGGTGATGCGGCCGGCGGAGGCCCGCTTGAGGGCATCGATCATGATGAGCAGCTCCATGAGGTTGTCGTTGACCGGGGAGCTGGTGGACTGGACCACGAACACGTCGGAGCCGCGGACGGTCTCATAGATGGAGACAAAGTTCTCCCCATCAGAGAAGGCGCCCACCTCGGCGTTGCCCAGCTCCGTGCCCACCTCCTTGCAGATGGCCTCGGCCAGGGGGCGGTTGGAAGTGCCGGAAAAGATCTTGATGTCCTTACCGTGTGCGATCATTCTTGTAACATCCTCTCACATTTTTTCTCTATCCTGTATCCCGCGGCTGCGGGAAAGAGCTACTTTCTGCGGTTGCGCCGCTTGGCGGCCCACTGCTTCTTGACGGTCTGGCGGGTGCGGGCGATGGCCAGGGAGTCGGCGGGCACCTCGTCGGTGATGGTGCTGCCCGCAGCGGTGTACGCCCCCTCCCCCACCCGCACGGGGGCCACCAGGTTGGTATTGCAGCCGATGAACGCATGGTCGCCGATGACCGTGCGGAACTTGCTGGTGCCGTCATAGTTCACCGTGACAGTGCCGCAGCCGAAATTGACGTGGCCGCCCACGTCGGAGTCGCCCACGTACGTCAGGTGGGAGATCTTGGTACCCTCGCCGATGGTGGAGTTTTTCAGCTCCACAAAGTCGCCCACCTTGACGCCGGGCCCCACGTGGCAGTTGGGGCGGATGTACGCGAAGGGGCCGATCTTCACCCCGTCGCCGATGGTGCTCTCATTGAGCTGGGAGGCGTTAATGGTGACGCCGTCCCCCACGGTGCAGTCCCGCACCATGGCGTTGGGACCCACCTCGCAGTCCCGGCCGATGACGGTCTCCCCCCGCAGGATTGTGCCGGGCAGCAGGACGGTGCCCTCCCCCACCTTCACCCGGGGACCCACATAGCAATGGCTGGGGTCCATAATGCGGACTCCGGCTTCCAGCAGGCGGCGCACACCGTGCTGCCGGGCCACCATCTCAGCCTCCATGCGGCCGTTCCAGCCGGAGCGGATGGGATAGGCGCCCTGGAACCAGACGCCGCGGCTGTTGAAGCGGTCGCCCTTCTCCTTCAGGGCCTCCTCCAGGCCAACGCCCTCAGCCAGAGTCTGGGACAGCAGGCCGCCGTCGATGCGGTACACGCCGGTGTCCTTGCTGTCGAGTACGCCGCCGTTCTCCAGGCCGGCCAGCGTCCGGGCATCCCCCCAGTCCAGCAGCACCGGCTTGGTGATCACGATCACCTTGCCCTCCAGGGCGTTGAGAAAAGCCGACAGCTGCTCCACCGCGTCGCCGCTGCCGCCGGTGACAAACTCGGTGCCGGCGGGGAAGCTGGCCGCCGCCCGGGCCTGGTCGTCGGTGTGGCAGACCACGAAAAACCGCTCCACTCCGGCGGCCCTGAGCGACTCCGCCAGCCACAGGGCCGCGGGATCGAAGAGGAGCTCCTCCAGCATCAGGGACGGGCCGTTGCCCTCCCGTGGCAGGAATACGACCGCTCCAGTCGCGTTCATGTTGAAATCACCTCAAAAACATGGATTTCTTGCAATCAGATTATAGCAAAGCAGGACTGAAAATGCATCGGAAATTTCAAAAAAAGCGGGTAATTTTTCGCTCTTGGGAGGCTTGCACAATTTCCCGCCCCTTTTTCCGTTCCTTTCTTTGCAAAACGGCCCCTCGCCGTCCCCATTTAAAAAACAAAAGCAAGCCTGTCAGAGACAGGCTTGCTCACGCGCCGCTCAAAACCGCCCGGCGCAGGCCCAGGTTCCGCCAGATCTGCATGATTTCAGCCGTGGCGCACAGCTTGTCGGCCAGGCAGACCGCGGCCGCCTCGCGGCTGCGGGGCGCCCGGCGGGACAGGGGCCACATGTGGGCCAAAATGCAGTTTTTCTCCCGGGCGGTCAGGCCGCCGCACAGCGCGGCCGCATTCTCCGCGGCGGCCACCGGATGGGCAAAGCACTGCCGGTAGGAGGGCAGGGTGCGGGGGTCGTAGAGATACAGGTCGTGGAGCAGCCCCGCCCGCGCAGCGGTGCGCGCGTCGGCCCCCCACCGGTCCGCCAGATACCAGGCCACATAGGACACAAAGACACTGTGCTCATAGCAGGACACGCCGGGGTGGTGCCGGATGGACTTCATATGCTGCACCTGAGACGAAAACAGCAGCTCCTCCACACAGGCACGGTACTCCATCCAGGCCCTCTGGTTCATGGGTGTCACCCGCTTTCTCTTGATAAGGTGGTTCTATTATACGCCTATCCCGCCCTGTTGTCACTGGAAATTTGGCGGATTCTGCCCCGGGACTGCGGGCTGTTTTAAAAAAACGTCAGAAATAATTAAAAACTTTCCCTCCGGCGGCGTGTATACTAAGTGTATTATTTCATGTAATACAGTTTCTGGAAGGGAGACGACGGTATGATCCAACTCAATTACCGGGATGCGCGGCCCATCTACGAGCAGGTCAGGGACGGCCTGCGCCATCTGGTGGTGACCGGGGCGCTCCAGGCGGGAGACAAACTGCCCTCCGTGCGGGCGCTGGCCTCCTCGCTGGCCATCAACCCAACACCATCCAGCGGCCGTATGAGTCCCTGGAGCAGGAGGGCTATCTCTACACGGTGGCGGGCAAGGGCTCCTTCGCCGCCCCCACCGACGGCGACGTGAATGCAGCCAGAAGGGACCGCCTGCTCCGGGAATTTGACGCCTCGGCGGCGGAGCTTCTGTTCCTGGGCATGACCGCGGGGGAGCTGGCCGGGCGGCTGGAGGCGGCGGCCCGGCAGACTGTGAGAGAGGAGCGCAGCTATGATTGAAGCAAAAAATGTGGTCAAGAGCTTTGACGGGTTCCGGGCCCTGGACGGACTGACCATGACGGTGCCCCACGGGTCCATCTACGGGCTTGTGGGCCCCAACGGCGCAGGCAAGTCCACCCTGCTGCGCCACGTCACCGGCGTCTACCGGCAGGACAGCGGCTCAGTGCTCATCGAGGGCAACCCGGTGTACGAAAACCCGGCGGCCAAGTCCCGCATCGCCTCCATCCCCGACGAGCTTTACTATTTCCTCTCCGCCTCCACCCGGGACATGATGCGCTTTTACCGGGGCTTCTATCCCCGGTTCGACGTCAAGCGCTACGAGGCGCTGAAGGACGTGTTTACCACCATTCCGGAAAAGCAGCCCATCCGGCGGCTCTCCAAGGGCATGCAGAAGCAGTCCGCCTTCTGGCTGGCCCTGTGCTGCCGGCCGGACATCCTGGTGCTGGACGAGCCGGTGGACGGCCTGGACCCGGTGATGCGGCGGCAGGTGTGGTCCCTGCTGATGGGAGACGTGGCCGACCACGGCACCACAGTGCTGGTATCCTCCCACAACCTGCGGGAGCTGGAGGACGTGTGCGACCATGTGGGCATTCTCTCCAGGGGGAAGGTGCTCATTGAGCGGAGCCTGAGCGCCCTGCAGGAGAACGTGGTCAAGATGCAGGTGGTGTTTCAGGAGAAGGAGCTGCCCCAGCTTCCCGGGGACCTCCAGGTGCTCCACGTCTCCCAGGTGGGGCGCATCCACACCCTCATCATCCGGGGCAACGCCACCGAGATCACCAACCGTCTGGCCGCCTTCGCCCCCATTCTGATGGAGGCGCTGCCCCTGACCCTGGAGGAGATCTTTATCTATGAGCTGGGAGGTGAGGACTATGCGGTCCGCGACATCGTACTTTAATTTTACCCTGCTGCGCAAGAATTTCGCCCGCTTCTGGCCCATCTGGTCGCTGTACGGCCTGTTCTGGCTGGCGGTGCTGCCCCTCAATATTCTGTCCAACCGGATACATTGGGACGGGGGAATGGCCCGCAGCCTGCCCCTGAACTACCTGGACGGCGGCCCGAGCGCCGCCGTTACGCTGACCGCTCTGTTCGGCCTGCTGTGCGCCATGGCGGTGTTCTCCTACCTCTATGCCAGCCGCTCGGTGGGCATGCTTCACGCCCTGCCCCTGCGGCGGGAGGGCCTGTTCCTCACCAACTACCTGTCGGGGCTTCTGTTCCTGCTGCTGCCCAATCTGGCGGTGTTCCTGCTGGCCCTGGCGGCGGAGGTCTTTGCCGGCACAGTGGTGTTCAGCAGCCTGTTCACCTGGCTGGTGGTGGTGAGCCTGTTCGGGCTCTTCTTCTACTCCTTTGCCGTGTTCTGCGCCATGTTCACCGGCCACGTGCTGGCCCTGCCCGCCTTCTATGTGGTTCTCAATGGCCTGGCCGCCGGGCTGTGCTGGGTCTTCAGCCGTATGGCCGAGGAATTTCTCTTCGGCTTCACCAGCGCTGCCTGGCTGGAGAAGCTGGGCGTCTGGCTCACCCCGGTGCTGCTGCTCTCCGAGGCCTGTCACGTCCAGTATGATACCATAACGGACGCCGCCGGAAACAGCATGCTGGGCGATCCCTACTTTGCCGGTCTGGGCTATGCCTCCCTGTACGCCCTCATCGGGCTGGTGCTGGCAGGGCTGGCCCTGGCGGCCTACCGCCGCCGGCATTTGGAGAGCGCCGGCGACGTGGTCAGCGTCCGCTGGGTGCGCCCGGTGTTCAAATACGGTGTGGCCTTCTGCACCGCTGTGACACTGAGCACTGTCTTTTACTACGTTTTGGACCCTCTGCTGCCCCGCGGGCCGTGGACGCTCCTGGTTCTCATGGTGGTGTGGGGCGCGGCGGGCTGCTTTGTGGCCGAGATGCTGCTGTGCAAGAGCTTCTGGGTATTCCGGGGCGCGTGGAAGGGCTGCGTGGTCTTTCTATGCTGCCTGACGGCCGCCATGTGCGCGATGGAGTTCGATATAATCGGCTTTGAGGGCCGGGTGCCCGACGTCGCTGAGGTACAGAGCGCCCACCTGTCCGGCGTGGAGTCCGCCCCCTATGACGACCTGGGCTACGCCACCCTCACCCTGGACACCCCAGAGGAGCTGGAAGCCCTTACCGGCCTGCACCAGTCCATTGTAGCGCACAAGGAGGAGCTGGAGGAGGCGGGCTGGGAGAGCACCTGGTCGGAGGACGGCAGCGGCCTGAGCATCCAGTCCGACGGCTGGACCTATGTGGACATTTCCTATACCCTCATGGACGGCTCCTATCTGACCCGGAAATACCGGGTTCCCCTCAGCCAGTCCGAGCTGGACACGCCGGGCACCCCGCCGCCCGGCTGGACGCCCTGCTCAACGCCCCCGGCCTAGCTGGTGAATCTTACTTCCACGCGCAGCGGGAGGGAGACCGGCTGGTGGACGCCTGGCTCACCAACCCCGATACGGACAGCGCGATTGTCCCCGCCTCCGCCCTGACCGGACTGGAGGAGGCCGTCCGCGCCGATCTGGCCGAGGGTACCCTGGGCCGCCGCTATTTGCTGGAGAACCGGGACCGGCTGGAAAACTGCTACTACAACGACCTCTACCTGGAGTTCCGGCCCGCCGGACGCACCGGCGGCGAGGAGGAGGACGGCTACACGGTCTGCATCACCCTCCAGTCCGGGGCCCGGCACACCCTGGCCGTACTCCAGGCCTGCGGTCTGGACGGCACGCTGGTCACCCAGGCCCAGATTCAGAAGGAGGACGCCGTCTACGCCCAATCCACAACGGGGCGCGGCTGAGACAGGCCGGGCGGTTCGGCAAAACCCGAACCGCCCGGTTTTGATTTTTTAAAAAACCTGCCCTTACCAATTTACCAGTGGTTTGAATTTTTAAAAACGGAGGGGTATAATCAAACCCGAAGGGTATTTTTCGGTATGGGGAGAAAATGAAATTACGATCTGGAGGTTTACTGCAATGAAAGAAGTGTATGTGGTCAACTGCTGCCGGACGGCAGTGGGCTCCTCGGGGCAGCCTGAAGGACACCCCCGCAACGGAGCTGGGTGCCGTGGTGGTGAAGGAGGCGCTGAACCGCGCCGGAGTGAAGCCGGAGCAGGTGGACGAGCTGATGTTCGGCTGCGTGCTCACCGCCGCCCTGGGCCAGAACCCCGCCCGCCAGGTGGGCGTGAAGGCGGGCCTGCCCTACTCCGTGCCCGCCTACACCGTGGGCATGGTTTGCGGCTCCGGCATGAAGAGCGTCATCGAGGGCGCCCGCGCCATCCTGTGCGGCGATGCCGACATCATCGTGGCCGGCGGCACCGAGAACATGTCCGCCGCCCCTTACGCCCTCCCCGCCGAGCGCTGGGGCGCCCGTATGGGCGACAAGAAGGTCGTGGACACCATGATCAAGGACGGCCTGTGGGACGCCTACAACAACTACCACATGGGCACCACTGCGGAGAACATCTGCGACGTGTGGGGCATCACCCGCGAGGAGCTGGATGCCTTCGGCGCCGCCTCCCAGCAGAAGACCGAGGCGGCCCAGAAGGCCGGACGGTTTGACGACGAGATCGTGCCCGTCATGGTCAAGAAGAAGAAGGAAATGGTGGAGTTCAAGGTGGACGAGTTCCCCCGCGCCGGCACCACTGTGGAGAGCCTGGGCAAGCTGAAGGGCGCCTTCCCCGTGGGTCCGGAGGGCGTGGAGGACGAGATTGTCCACACCTTTGAGCCCACCCAGGTTCACGCGGATGACGCCCACAAGCATGTGCAGCGGGTGACTGCGGGCCAGGCCAGCGGCATCAACGACGGCGCGGCCGCCATTGTTCTGGCCTCCAAGGAGGCCGTGGAGAAGTACGGCCTGAAGCCCATGGCCAAGCTGGTCAGCTGGGGCCAGGGCGGCGTGGATCCCAAGATCATGGGTGTGGGCCCCGTGCCCGCCTCCCGTCAGGCCATGGAGAAGGCCGGCCTGAAGATCGAGGACATGGACCTGGTGGAGGCCAACGAGGCTTTCGCTGCCCAGTCCATCGCCGTGGCCCGTGAGCTGGGCTTTGACATGAGCAAGGTCAACGTCAACGGCGGCGCCATCTCCCTGGGCCACCCCGTCGGCGCGTCCGGTGCCCGGATCATCGTGACCCTGCTGCACGAGATGCAGAAGCGGCCCGAGGCCAAGAAGGGCCTGGCTACCCTGTGCATCGGCGGCGGCATGGGCGTCGCCACGATCTTCGAAAAGGTATAACCCATTTCACGTCCCGGGCGGGGCGGCTGCGCCCTGCCTAAGACTGCAAATCAACATTAGGAGGAATTGTACATGCCTAAATTCGTATCCATCGAAGAGGCGGTCAAGCTCATCCCCGATGGCGCCACCGTGATGTTCGGCGGCTTCATGGGCTGCGGCAACGCCCACAAGTTCATCGACGCCCTGTCCAAGAGCGGCGTCAAGGACCTGACCATGATCTGCAACGACGGCTCCAT
>ENA-OQDA01000702-OQDA01000702.1-human-gut-metagenome-genome-assembly--contig:-NODE-702-length-13118-cov-2.852667_pt1 | contig 13118 bp, 12 predicted proteins | sample MGYA00242771_ERZ504603 | MGnify/ENA primary metagenome ERZ504603 (study PRJEB26092, sample SAMD00036328) | human gut metagenome | host: Homo sapiens | study: EMG produced TPA metagenomics assembly of...
TGCATCGTGCCGCTGAGGCTAGCGTTGCCGACTAAATACGGCAATTTCCGCATCATTGCATATGAAAACGATTTGGACACCTTTGTCATGTTGCTATTGTCAAAGGGCGATGTTGCCGCTAAAAGGATGTGCTCGTGCGCGTACACAGCGAGTTGCCTGACCGGTGATGCCTTCGGCAGCCTGCGCTGCGACTGCGGCGATCAGCTGGCAACCGCTCTGAAGATGATTGAAAAGGAAGGCTGCGGCGCTGTTGTTTACATGCGTCAGGAGGGCCGTGGTATTGGTTTGGCTAATAAAATCCGTGCTTACGCACTGCAGGATCAGGGCCTTGATACCGTTGAGGCGAACGTTCGCCTGGGCTTTGCTCCCGACCTGCGTGATTACGGCATGGGTGCACAAATTCTGGTTGACCTCGGACTCACCAGCATCCGCCTGATTACCAACAACCCCGCAAAACGCATCGGTCTCTCCGGTTATGGCATCACCATCACCGATCGCGTGCCCATCATCATGGAGCCTAACGAATACAACGAGCACTATCTCGACGTTAAAGAAGAGAAAATGGGACACAAGCTGCACGAAGGCTGTGGCTGCAACTGTGGAAAGTAAAAAAAGTATAAATTAACGTAAAACATAAAACCATTAGGAGGAACAAAACATGAAAACCTTAGAAGGAAAACTCACCGCCAAAAACATGAAAATCGCCATCGTCGTAGCCCGCTTCAACGAATTCATCACCAGCAAACTCCTCAGCGGCTGCATCGACTGCCTGATCCGCCACGAAGCAGCTGACGAAGATCTCACCGTAGCCTGGGTACCGGGCGCCTTCGAAATCCCCATGGCAGCAAAAAAACTCGCAGAAAGCGGCAAATATGACGCAGTAATCTGCTTAGGTGCCGTAATCCGCGGCGCAACCCCGCACTTTGACTATGTATGCGCCGAAGCCTCCAAAGGCATCGCTCAGGTAAGCATGCAAACCGGCGTACCCGTAGCCTTCGGCGTACTCACCACCGAAAACATTCAGCAGGCTGTAGAACGTGCAGGCACCAAGGCCGGCAACAAGGGCGTAGACTGCGCAATGACCGCAATGGAAATGGTAAATCTCTTCAAAGAAATGTAACATTTTCACCGCTTGCCTTTTTGACCATTATGATTTATAATTGACATTGTGGAAGAGCTGATAACAGGCTGTTCCCCATGCATGAAATTTGCAAGCCCGCTAGCAGTAGTTTAGTGGGCTTGTTTTATTAAGCAAGTAAAATTTTTGCCGTAAGGCAGGATTGTGAGGCAGATATTATGGAAGATGTTTTGACAAAGGCTACGGCCGACGGTGTACGTATTTATGCATTATGCACCACTAATCTGGTACAGGAAGCAGCTAAAAAGCACGGCTGCTCCCATCTGGCAAGCGCTGCTCTGGGACGTGCAATGAACGGCGCGCTGCTGCTGGCCGCAACAATGAAGGATAACGAGCGCATCAGCCTGCGTCTGAAGGGCGATGGCCCTTTGGGCGAGGTAGTAGCAGATGCCGAAGGCAGCACAGTGCGCGGTTATGTGGAAAACCCCGATGCATTTTTGCCCCTGAAAAATGGCAAGCTGGATGTCGGCGGCGGCATCGGCGAGGGTAATATTATCGTAACGCGTTATCTGCAGAATGCAGAGCCCTTCACCGGCTACTGCGAGCTGCAGGACGGCGAAATCGCCAGCGACCTGACCAAATACCTCTATGTTTCCGAACAGACACCGACAAGCGTTGCTCTGGGCGTACTGGTTGACAAGGACGGCAACGTAACCGCATCCGGCGGCTTCTTTATTCAGGCTATGCCGGGCTGCACCGACGAGGTTCTGGAAAAGCTGGAAAACAACGTTAACCTGACTCCGTATGTAACCCAGCTGCTGGAAATCGGTTATACTCCGCAAAAGATGATTGAAATTCTCGGCCGCGGTCTGGACGTTGATATTAAGAAACCATTCCCCTGAGCTTCAAATGCCGCTGCAGCCGTGAGCGCATTCTGGCGGCTTTGGGCAATCCTTGATGTAAAATCTCATGGAGGAGCTGGCGCAGGACAAACTACGGAAGCACACTGCGAATTCTGCAACAGCACCTATGAATATACTCAGGATGAAATCAAGCACCTGTTGGAAGAAAAGGAAAAGCAGGCACAGCTGGATGCTGCTAAACAGAATATCAAATAACAAAACTTTTCTTGACAAAGGAAACTTTTGTTTGTATAATAAAGGCAGTGAATTGATTAAATTTAAATTTATATATTAGGAGGCAGGCAGATGGACGCAGATAAAAAGAAAGCCTTAGACATGGCGATGCACCAGATTGAAAAGGATTTTGGCAAGGGCAGCATTATGATGCTGGGCGAAGCAAGTGCCAAAATGAATATAGAGGTTATCCCTACAGGCGCTTTATCACTGGATATTGCTCTTGGTGTCGGCGGTATTCCGCGCGGACGCGTTATTGAGATTTACGGTCCCGAATCTTCCGGTAAAACTACCGTTGCTTTGCATATGATTGCCGAAGCTCAGAAGATGGGCGGCTATGCAGCATTTATCGATGCGGAGCATGCACTGGATCCGGAATATGCCCGTCATCTGGGTGTAGATATTGACGATCTGCTGATTTCTCAGCCGGATAACGGCGAACAGGCTTTGGAAATTGCTGACGCACTGGTACGCAGCGGCGCTATTGATATTATCGTTATCGACTCCGTTGCAGCTTTGGTTCCGCGTGCCGAAATCGAAGGCGAAATGGGTGATTCCCACGTAGGCCTGCAGGCACGTCTGATGAGCCAGGCTCTGCGTAAGCTGACAGGTCTGATTTCCAAATCCAAGTGTGCTACTATTTTCATCAACCAGATCCGTGAAAAGGTCGGCGTTATGTTCGGTAATCCGGAAACCACTACCGGTGGCCGCGCACTGAAATTCTACTCTACCGTCCGTATGGATGTACGCCGTATCGACACGCTGAAAAACGGCAACGATGTTATCGGCAGCCGTACCCGCGTTAAGGTTGTCAAGAACAAGGTAGCACCTCCGTTCAGACAGGCTGAGTTCGATATTATGTATGGCAAAGGCATTTCTCATGAAGGCTGCCTTGTTGATCTGGGCGCAGACCTTGATATTATCAACAAGAGCGGTGCCTGGTATTCCTACGGTGATATCCGTTTAGGTCAGGGCAAGGAAAAGGTTAAAGACTTTTTGCGTGAGAATCCGGAAATTGCCCAAGAAATCGAAGCTAAAATCCGCGCAGTGACGATTGCCAAGAGCGATAATAAGGAAGCAGCTGAGGAGCCGTTGCAGGATGTGGAGCCGATCTTTAAGGAATAAGAAAAAGGAAGAAGGCTTTACCGGCGCGCAGCAGGTTTATGACTGCGCGCTGGATTTATTGTCTTACCGTGATTACAGCCATAAGGATATGGTGGAGCGCTTGCAGCGCAAGGGTGCAACTAAGGAGCAGGCGCTGGAGGCGGTGGCCAAGCTCGAGGATTACGGTCTGCTGAACGAGGAGCGTTACGCCAATAGGGTGTACGAAGCATGGCTGGCCAAACGCTATTACGGCAGACAGCATCTGCAGCTGGAGCTGACCAAGCGCGGCATACGCCCGGACGTGGTTGCGGAAATTATGGAACGCTTTACGCCTGACATTGAAGAAGGGCAGGCGGAGAACGCGGCACAGCTTTTCGTGCAGCGCAATCAGCGTAAGCTAACAGCAGAAACAGATAACAAAAAATATATGCGCTGCGGGCGCTTTATGGCGGCTCGCGGCTTTTCATCAAGATATGTGCACATTATATTGGGTAAATTGCATTTTTCAGACAATATGTAGCGGTTAAACTTGACAATTTTGTTAAATATAATCTATAATGTAGTTATGCAATCGTGTTAATATCAACGATTTTCACGAGGCGACGCGTAAAGCGGTTGCCTTATTTTTTGCCCTATTTCAGAATAGATAATACATATTTTATTATAGATTCAACGGAATAAGGACATCTATAGCAGACGCAAACAGGCGCCTGCTGTTACTATGCGAAAAAAATCTTGGAAAAATCTAAATTTAGGAGGTGAGGACGATTTTAGAAATTATCGGTACAGCTGTTGTAGTTGGTCTGGCAGGCGGTGCGGTAGGTTATCTGGTTCGCAAAAATGTTGCTGAAGGTAAAATTGCTACTGCAGAAGAGCAGGCTATCCGTATTGTACAGGATGCTGAGCAGACCGGCGAAGCAAAACGCAAAGAAATTATGATGGAGGCTAAAGAAGAAATCCATCGTCTGCGTTCCGATATGGAGCGTGAAAATAAAGACAGACGTAATGACCTGCAGCGTCAGGAGCGTCGTCTGCTGCAAAAAGAAGAAAATCTGGACCGCAAAATCGAATCCTTCGAACGCAAGGAAGAAAAGCTGGCTTCCAAGGAACAGCGCCTGAACGCTGCTCAGGAGAAGGCTGAGGCAATGCTGGAAAAACGTCAGGTTGAACTGGAGCGTATTTCCGGACTGACCAGTGACGAAGCAAAGCAGGAGCTGCTGCAATCCCTCGAGGACGAGGTTAAGCACGAATCTGCTATGATGGTTAAGGATCTGGAGCAACAGGCTAAGGATGAGGCAGACCGCAAGGCAAGAGAAATTATTTCTCTGGCAATTCAGCGTTGTGCAGCAGACCATGTAGCGGAAACCACCGTTTCCGTAGTAGGCCTGCCTAACGATGAAATGAAGGGCCGCATCATCGGTCGTGAAGGCCGTAACATCCGCACTCTGGAAACCCTTACCGGCATCGATCTGATTATCGATGATACTCCGGAGGCTGTTATTATTTCCGGCTTCGATCCGGTACGCCGTGAGGTTGCCCGTATCGCTCTGGAAAAATTGATTAATGACGGCCGTATTCATCCGTCCCGCATTGAGGAAATGGTTGAAAAGGCACAAAAAGAGGTTGAGCAGAAAATTAAGGAAGCCGGCGAACAGGCTACCTTTGCTGTCGGTGTGCATGGCCTGCATCCCGAACTGATTAAGCTGCTGGGTCGCCTGAAATATCGTACCAGCTATGGTCAGAATGTCCTGAACCATTCTGTTGAGGTTGCTAACCTGGCAGGTGTAATGGCTTCTGAGCTCGGTGTTGACGTTGTTCTGGCTAAACGTGCCGGCCTGCTGCATGATATCGGCAAGGCTATTGACCATGAAATGGAAGGCTCTCACGTTGAAATCGGCGGCGAAATTGCCAAGAAGTTCCGTGAGTCCGACCTGATTGTCAATGCTATTTTGGCGCATCATGGTGACTGCGAGCCTAAGAGTGTTGAAGCTGTTCTGGTATCTGCCGCTGACGCAGTATCTGCTGCCCGTCCGGGTGCAAGACGCGAAACTCTGGAAAGCTACCTGAAGCGCTTAACTCGATTGGAAGAAATTTCTGAGTCCTTTGAGGGCGTTGAAAAATGCTATGCCGTACAGGCTGGCCGCGAAATCCGCATTATGGTTAAGCCGGATGTTATCGATGATGCTTCCGCTGTGCTTCTGGCACGCGATATCTCCAAGAAGATTGAAGATGAAATGGAATATCCCGGTCAGATTAAGGTTGTTATCATCCGCGAAACTCGTGCTGTTGATTACGCAAAATAACGAAATTCCTGAAAGAGCTGCTTAGGCAGCTCTTTTTTTGCGCCTTAGCAGGATTATAGGAATTGCTGTCGAATATATATACTTGGAATTTTTTTGACAGGTGCGCCGGTTGAGGCCGGTGCTGAAAAGGGAATGCCGGTGAGAATCCGGAGCAGTCCCGCTACTGTAAGCGGAGCCCAGGCAATTATGTCACTGACGCAAGTTGGGAAGGCGCTGAGGGCGATGAAGCTAAGCCAGGAGACCTGCCTGTTACGAAGCTTGGAGCCTACGGGAGATAGGCTGGCTTTGGTATGCGTAAATATAGAATTTTTGGCTGCAGCTGCATTTTGTGAATCTCCCGCAAGGGAGCTTTTTTCATATATGTATAAAATGAAAAGCATGCAGCTTACAAAAACGAAGGGAGGTTGAAATATGCCTGGAAAAATTATTATGGTTACCGGCGGAGCCCGCAGCGGCAAAAGCGAATTTGCAGAACGCTATGTATTGCATTATTCTCCCAAATGCGATTACGTTGCTACGGCAGAAATCTTAGATGAGGAAATGGCGGAGCGCGTGCGTCTGCACCGTGAGCGTCGTGATGCACGTTGGATTAATCACGAAGCGCCTTATCATGCCGAGCGCACGCTTGAAGCGCTGTCAGCGGAAACAGGAGCGGTTCTGTTTGACTGCCTGACTGTTTATATGTGTAACCTGCTTTATGGCAAGGATGCGCCGGAGGGTGAATTCCTGGAGCGCTGTCAGGTAGTATTTGACGAAATTGACAAGGTGCTGGCAGCAGCACGTAATTGCGGTAAAATCGTTGTCTTTGTTACGAATGAGGTGGGCAGCGGCATTGTGCCGGATAATCAGATGGCGCGTGAATACCGTGACCTTGCCGGCTGGGTTAACCAGCGTGTGGCAGATGAGGCTGACCATGTTTATTATTGTGTGGCAGGTCAGGCTGTAGACGTAAAAAAATTGGCTTTTAAATTTGAGGATGAAGGAGAATAACGACTGATATGGAGAAAATCATAATACCTGCTCTGGATGAAGAACGTATGCAAGAAGTGCGGGCAGGCTACGCTAAGATAGACAAGCCGGCAGCTAATCTGGGCAAGCTGGAGGATATGGTTGTAGGCCTTGCAGGTATGATCGGCAAGGATTTACCGGATAAATTAAAGACGGCGATGGTTCTGATGTGCGGTGACCACGGTATTGCGAAATACGGTGTCAGCGCTTATCCGCAGGAGGTTACACGCCAGATGATTAACGGTTATATGCGCGGTACTGCCGGTGCTACCGTGCTGGCTCGTCATGCGCACGCCGATGTTTTCGTCTGTGATGTAGGCACTGCCTTTGATTTGAGCGATTTGCCCAAGGTGTATCAGAAAAAGGTAGCCTGGGGAACAAATGACTTCACCCAGGGACCGGCGATGACGCGCGAGCAGGCTGAAAAGGCTATTGCCGTCGGCATCGAAATGGCTGATATGTGCATCGACCAAGGCTACAATATGCTTTATACAGGCGAAATGGGCATCGGCAATACAACCTCTACCTCTGCTATTGCCAGCGCGTTTTTAGGCTTGGATCCGCAGCTGACTGTCGGCCGTGGCAGCGGTATCAATGACGAACGCATGAAGATTAAACGTCAGGTTGTTATCGACGGTCTGGCTAAAAATATGCCGAAGCAGGGTGATGCGATGGACATTCTCTGTAAGGTCGGCGGCTATGACCACGCAGGTCTGGCCGGTGTAATTATCGGTGCAGCCCGTCGCCGCGTACCGGCAATGGTTGACGGTGTTAATGCTACGGCTGCAGCACTTTTGGCCTACGGCCTCTATCCGCAGTGCCGCGATTATATGCTTTGCTCGCATCTGAGCAGCGATATTTCTCATAAGAAAATGCTGGAGCTGATGCAGCTTTCGCCGATTGTGGATGCCGGTATGCGCCTGGGTGAGGGCACCGGTGCTTCTCTGGCTATTGTTGTGCTGCAGGCAGCAATGGATGTGTATAATCATTTAAGCAGGTGATGTGATGCGTGATTTTGTAACTTGTCTGGAATTTTTGACCAGAATCCGCTTTTCCAACCGCACGGACTGGCATGATAACGATTTCAGCCGCAGCGTGCCGTACTTCCCTTTGGTCGGCCTGGTAATGGGCGTTTTTATGGGTGCGGTAAATTACGGACTGTATTATCTGCACACCCCTGATCTGATGCGCGCAGTGATGCTGGTGTTGGCGGAGCTGATTATTATCGGCGCTTTGATGTATGACGGCTTTATGGATACCACCGACGGTGTTTTCAGCGCCCGTGACCGTGAGCGTATGCTGGAAATCATGAAGGACAGCCACGTAGGCTCCAATGCCGTTATCGCGCTTGTCTGCCTCGTGCTGCTGAAGGTGGCTGCCTATACTACGCTGCCGCCGGTTAAGCTGTCGTTTGCGTTGGTTGCAGTTTTTGTAGCAACGCGTACCTTTATGGTTACCTACATCGTCAACTACAAGTATGCACGCAAAACCGGTATCGGTCATATGTTTAAGGCCTATGCCAAGCCGATGTACACCTATATTGCCTTTGTACTTTGTCTGGCGCTGGTGGCAGCCTGTGGTTTGCCGTATTTGTATACGGCAATAGCGGCCTCGTTATCTGCCAGGGAATTGCGCATTTCCTCAGCGGTCAGCTGGGCGGCCTTACCGGTGATACCTACGGCTTTTTGACGGAATGCGGCGTTGTGGTTTACCTGATGCTCGCAACCTATATAATCTGATATATTTCCCCGGAAATATTTTGCTGAATTATAAAGAGACAGAAAGGAAAAATGCTATGCATATAGAAGAAATAATCCAAAAGATTGTGCCTGCCGACAGAGGCTGTATGAAGCTGGCGCAGACACGCTTTGATAATCTGATCAAGCCGGTCGGCAGTCTGGCCAAGCTGGAAGAAATGACCTCGCGCTATTGCGGTATCAAGGGTATTTATGAAAAAGAGGATTTAGATTATCCTAAACGCGATTTACTGGTATGGTGCGGTATCGAAGAGGCTGCTCCAGGCCGAAAAAATTATGCACGCCAAATGGCCGGTGAATGTGCTGGCTGCAGAAACCGGTGCGAAGGCCGTGGCTCTGCTGGTAACCTCGGAGGAGGAGGCTGATGCTCTGGAGGAGGGCGCTGCCCTGGTGCAGGAGCTGGTACACGAGAAGGGACTGGAGCTTTTGGGCTTCGGCTGCCTTTCCAATCCTGATAATGAGATGGTACGCACCGCTATGGCCGGCGCTCTGCTGCAGGCTGCAGCTATGAAGGTGCCGGTAATGCTGGACGGCGTTGCTGTCTGCAAGGCTGCCAAAAAGGCGGCGGATATGGCACCTGCCGTGCTCGACTACTGCTTTGCCGGTCACGTTTCCGCAGAGCCGGGCGCGGAAGAATGCCTGCAGGAGCTGGGGCTTACGGCACCGCTGCGCCTGAATATTCCCGACGGCGCCAGTGAGGGCGCTGCTGTCTGCTTTACGCTGTTCAATGCCGGCATCAAGGCCTACAAAGAAATGGAAACCTTTGAGGAAGCAGGCGTGCATGCGGAGATGAAGGAATTTTCCCTGGCAGAGCAATCTAAAAAAGGGGCGAAGGCTTAATGGGTAAAATATATTTAATCCGTCACGGTGAAACGGACAGCAACAAGGGACATCGCTTTCAGGGACGCATCAACATGCCGCTGAACGCCAAAGGTCTGGAGCAGTCCGAGAAGCTGGCTGCGTATATGCAGCATCTGCCGGTTGACAAGATTTACTGCAGCTCAATGCTGCGTGCCTGCATGACGGCAGCACCGCTGGCTATGAGCAAAAATATGTCCTACCAGCCGTTGGATTTGCTGCAGGAGGTAAGCTTCGGTGCCTGGGAGGGCCTGGAATATGCGGAAATCAGCCGCCGCTGGCCTAAGGAGATGGATGATTTCCTGACGCGTCCGGGCGAATGGATTCCGCCGCAGGGCGAAAGCTTTCATGATGTAGCGCGTCGCTGTCAGGCGGCTTTTGACTATATCTTCGAGCGTGAAGGCCACGAGAAGAATATCGCGATTGTATCGCACGGCGGTATTATCCGCGTGCAGCTGTGCCTGCTTTTGGGCATCCCGCTGAACAATCTGTGGAAGCTGAGTGTGCATAATGTTTCTGTCAGCATGCTGAATGACTGGCAGGGCAATATCATTGCCGAAACCATCAATGATGCTCACTTTGCCAGAGAGCAGGGAAAATCTGTAAACTGGCTGCATAAATAAAAATTGAAGTTCGAAAACCGCGCAGACCTGAAAAGCTGTCGCGGTTTTTCTTTAAAGCGGCGAAAAAAAGACGGTCATAGTTTTTGCTGTAAACTTATCGGTGCCGCACCATTAATTTTACACGCAAGCTTTTCCTGTGAGCACTGTTAACAAGCGGATTTGAGCATATGTTGAGAAATGAAAAGTTTCTTATTAAAGAATTTACGCATTTTTGATAAACTAAGATTGACTTTTACAGGCGCTTACTATATACTGTAAGAGGTGTATCTCAGTGGTCCGTTTAAGTTCCTAACTTCTTCTATCATAGATGAAATGGGGAAGCCAAGGTAAACATCTTAATGCGTTCTTTGGGGTATGTTCTATCTATGATTAGGAGTGATTAAACAATGAAAGAAGACAAGACTTTAACCTGCTGCGAGTGCGGCAACGAATTCGTATTCACCGCTTCCGAGCAAGAGTTCTACGCAGAAAAGGGCTTCACTAACGAACCGCGCCGTTGCCCGGCTTGCCGTCAAGCTCGCAAACAACGCATGGGCGTACAAAACGACCGTCCGCAACGCGAAATGTTCCCCGCAGTTTGCGCTGAATGCGGGAAAGAGACCATGGTACCGTTCAAACCCAGCGATCGTCCGGTTTACTGCCGCGAATGCTTCAACGCACGTAAACACTAATTAGACGCTTGAAGTAACAAATTCAGGTACAGCTTAGGCTGTACCTGTTTTTTATTAGCCGATTATAGAAAAAACGAAAGTTATTTTACATAAAAGTGCTTATATGCTATACTTTTTACAATATCAATTATTCGAAGCAAGGGAGCTTTATGGCACGTATTATAGACAGTGATTTTCTGCACCGCGCGCTGCAGCATTTTTATGGCTACAGCAGCTTTCGCACAGGGCAGGAAGAAATTATAAGTGAAATATTACACGGACAGCCTGTGCTGGCAGTGCTGCCTACGGGTGCAGGCAAGAGTATTTGCTTTCAGCTGCCTTCGCTGCTGCTGAAGGGCGTGACGCTGGTCATTTCGCCGCTGATATCGCTGATGAAGGACCAGGCGGAGGCACTGACGGCTCGCGGTATTCCGGCAGCTTATCTGGACAGCAGCATGAGCAGCAACGAGTACGGCAGAGTGCTGCATGCTGCGCTCAACAAGCAGTGCAAGTTTTTGTATGTGGCACCGGAGCGATTGGTCAACCAGCAGTTTATTGATTTCGCCCGCCAGGCTTATATTACGATGGTGGCGGTGGACGAGGCGCACTGCGTATCGCAGTGGGGACACAGCTTTCGTAAGGAATATTATAATATCCCCGATTTTATTCAGGCCTTGCCGACGAAGCCGCTGGTGGCAGCCTTTACTGCTACGGCTACACCGGATGTACGCCGTGATATTATCAAACGCCTAGGCATTCCGGAGGCAAAAATTGTGGTGACGGGCTTTGACAGGCCTAATCTGCATTTTGCCGTGCAGCGCACGCAGGATAAGGAGCGCTCGCTGTTGGAGTTTATGCGCAAGCATAAAAAGGATTGCGGCGTAGTTTACTGTGCTACGCGCAACAAGGTGGAAAGCGTGACGCAGCTTTTGCGGCGTCAGGGCTTCAGTGCCTTGCGCTATCACGCGGGATTGACGCCGGAGGAGCGGCGTGAGAATCAGAATGCTTTTGTAGGCGGCAGCGTGCCGCTGATTGTGGCAACAAATGCCTTCGGTATGGGCATTGATAAGCCGGATGTACGCTTTGTGGTGCATTATAATATGCCCAAGGATATCGAAAGCTACTATCAGGAGGCAGGACGCGCAGGGCGTGACGGCCTGCCTGCGGAATGTCTGCTGCTTTACGATAAGGCGGATATTGCGGTCAACACCTATCTTATCGGCCACGATCAGCCGGATCTGACCTGGAAGGAGCACGAGCTGCAGCTGCTGAGTAAAATGACCAATTATTGCAATACATCCATGTGCCTGCGCAAGGTACTGCTGGAATATTTCGGAGAAAAAACAACGTCGCAGTGCAACAATTGCGGCAACTGCGACGTGAATAAGAACGCTTCGTGGCGTAAGTTTTTGAAGTTTTAAATTTTAGTCGATATCAATAGTATTGCCCGGTTTTACAATGAGCACCTTGCTGTCGGTTTCGTCCTCAACGGCGGCCTTGAAGGCTTCAACGTCCTGAGCGATGGGCGGCCAGGTGTTGTAATGTACGGGGATAACGTATTTTGCCTGCAGCAGCTTGCAGGCGATAAGTGCATCATTGGGGTCCATAGTGAAGTTGCCGCCGATAGGAAGCACTGCGTATTCAAAGGCGTCGAGCTTGGGCAGCAGCTGCATATCGCTAAACAGTGCGGTGTCACCGGCGAAGTACAGCTTAGTGCCGTAGAAATCAATGACGATGCCGCAGGCGTGACCGCCGGGAACGCCGCTGCCGTGGAAGGCCAGCGTCAGGCGTACCTTGCCGAAGGGAAACTTAAAGGTGCCGCCAAGATGCATAGCGTGCGCTTTGCAGCCGGCTTCCTGCGCCAGACCGCAGATTTCGGCAGTAGAGATGATGGTAGCGTCACAATTTTTGGCGATTTCAAAGGCACTGCCCAAATGGTCGAAGTGACCGTGGCTGACGAAAATATAATCAACCTTAATGTCTTTGGCGGTGAGTCCTTCCGAATTATCGTCCAGATACGGGTCGAAGATAATAGCGGAATTATTTTTTTGCCAGCACGCACAGTGTCGTTCCGTCTTTATCCAGTGCGCCGCCCGCCACATCGCCATAAAATGTAACGGACCGAAAGCCGGCCGCAGTTAAATCCCGTTCTAATTCCGCGGCGGTAAATCCATGTTCCCAGACGTGATAGACCGTGTACGCGCCGGGCTTGATCGTGACATATTGATTACAATACGAAGCGTCCTGATCATACCGATAAAACGCATGCAGGACCAAGGACGGCTCCTCGCTCCAATAGCCCTGTTCCTCAACGAACCAACGCCGGCTTTCAGGCTTATCCTTATAGTTCAGCGGCGTGAACACATCGAACAGGAAAGCGCCGCCGGGAAGCAGGGAAGCGTAGATCTGTTTTAACAAGGCTGTACGGGCGGAAGGCGTCAGCACGCCGAAGTCACAATAAATCAAGGTAATCAAATGGAACGGACCGCCGAATTCAATCTGGGTGTAATCCCCCTGGCGATATTGGATCGCAAGGCCTTTCTCTGCCGCAGATTGCATCGCGTAATCCAGCGAGCGGACGGAAAAATCAATTCCCGAAAC
>ENA-OQDA01000703-OQDA01000703.1-human-gut-metagenome-genome-assembly--contig:-NODE-703-length-13103-cov-2.354886_pt1 | contig 13103 bp, 15 predicted proteins | sample MGYA00242771_ERZ504603 | MGnify/ENA primary metagenome ERZ504603 (study PRJEB26092, sample SAMD00036328) | human gut metagenome | host: Homo sapiens | study: EMG produced TPA metagenomics assembly of...
ATTGCTGGGCGAATCGATTGATGATGCCGCAGGCGAAGCGTTCGACAAAACAGCCAAGCTGTTGGGGCTGGATTATCCTGGCGGCCCAATGCTGTCAAAGCTGGCTTCGCAAGGCGTTGAAAAACGTTTTGTTTTCCCGCGTCCAATGACTGACCGTCCGGGGTTGGATTTCAGCTTCTCCGGTCTGAAAACCTTCGCTGCGAATACCATTCGTAATAACGAAAATGACGATCAGACCCGCGCTGATATCGCCCGTGCGTTTGAAGACGCGGTAGTTGATACGCTGATGATCAAGTGCAAACGCGCGCTGGATCAAACCGGTTTTAAACGTCTGGTGATGGGCGGGGGCGGTGAGTGCGCAACCGTACGCTGCGCGCAAAACTGGCCGAGATGATGCAAAAACGTCGTGGCGAAGTGTTTTACGCGCGTCCGGAATTTTGTACCGATAACGGGGCGATGATCGCCTACGCGGGCATGGTGCGCTTTAAAGCGGGTGCAACGGCGGATCTTGGCGTGACCGTGCGTCCACGCTGGCCGCTGGCGGAATTACCGGCAGCATAAGTTTTTTTGCCCGGTGGCGCTGCGTTTACCGGGCTTACAAAACCGTAGGCCGGGTCAGGCGAATCCGCCGCCCGGCGATAGCTCTCACTACATCCGCAACATTCCTTTCTCTTCCAGAAACGCGATAATTTTTTCCAGGCCTTCTCCAGATTTTAAATTACTAAACGTCCATGGACGCTCGCCGCGCATGCGCAAGGTATCGCGCTCCATCACCTCCAGCGATGCGCCGACGTAAGGGGCCAGATCGGTTTTATTGATCACCAGGAAATCGGATTTGGTGATCCCCGGACCACCTTTACGCGGGATCTTCTCGCCTTCAGCAACATCGATCACATAGATCGTCAGATCCGCGAGTTCCGGGCTGAAGGTGGCGCTCAGGTTATCGCCGCCGCTTTCCACAAAAATCAGATCCAGATTACCGAATTTCTCGCTCAGCGCTTCTACGGCGGCCAGATTCATCGACGCATCTTCGCGGATGGCGGTATGCGGGCAGCCACCGGTTTCCACGCCGACGATCCTCTCTGGCTCCAGCGCGCCCGCCTCGGTGAGAATGCGCTGATCTTCTTTGGTGTAGATATCGTTGGTCACCACCGCCAATTGATAGCTGCTGCGCATGGCTTTACATAACGCTTCCAGCAGCGCCGTTTTGCCCGAGCCAACCGGGCCGCCAACGCCCACACGCAGGGGATGCTTGTAGTTACTCATTTTTCTCCTCAGGAGCGGAATAATCGGGAATATTGGGTTTCATGCCGGGCAGAGGCGATAGCGGCCAACGGCGTTGCGGAGCCGAGGCTGGTGTCAGGACACGTCAGCGCCTGTGCCAAACCCTGCGCATAGCGATCGCAGAGCGCAATAATCAAACGCTGGGCCGCCTGTTGTCCAAAAGGAACCAGCTTGACGCCAGCCATGACAGCGCTCTCAATCCAGCTGTAGCCGAGGCTTAACGCCAGCTCCGTCAGCGGAATTTTCCAGCGTACGCCCAGCCAGGCCATGCCGCAGAGTTGGCTGTCGACAAAGAGGGTGCGCCATTCTCGCGAGCAATCCGACTCCCAGTCGGTGACCAGCCGCGTAAACGCCGCACCCCGACTGCGTTCTTCATCCCGCAGTTCGCGGGTTTCTCGACAGGCCAGCAGGTAAGCGCTCCAGCGGCGTGCTGCGTCGAGATCGTCCAGCTCGCAGGCGCGATACAGTCTCGCCAGCAGCGGTAGGTCAACGGTAAAAAGTTTTGCTCCATCTGCTGGATTTGCCAGGCAGAGAAGTCATCGACGCTTTTCACCCAGCCGATTTCCACCGCCCACTCCAGACCCTGGGACCAGGTAAACGACCCCACCGGGAGCGCGCTGCTGGCGAGCTGCATCAGACGTAGCTGTTGGCTGTTATGCATCAGTGCGCATGGCCGTGGTGATGCCCGTGTGATTCACTGGCATAAGCGCCTGCTTCAGGTTCAAACGGCAACTGGGCGAGGTCACCTCAAGGTTGAACTGGCGCAGCATGTCGTCCAGCACATGATCGTGGTGGTAACGCAGTTCGTCCGGTAGAATTTGCAGCGGAACGTGACGATTGCCGAGGTGATAACAGGCTTTGGCGAGCAGGAAAGGATCGGCGCAGCGCACCACGGAAACCGACTCCGGTGCGGCGATCACTTCGATCACTTCGCTGCCATCTTCGGTGCTCAGCAGATCGCCACCGCGTAACAGCAAGCCACGCGGTAGCATCAGCCCGGCTTCGCGACCGTCATTCAGCGCCACTCTGGCACGACTTTTTACCCGAACATCAATGGGCAGCGTGACGCTTGCAGTAACGCGGTGAGCGTGGTCAAGGCGTTGGGTCAGGTAGATCATCGTCACTCCTCAAAACAGAAAATAGCGTTGCGCCATCGGCAAAACGTCTGCCGGTTCGCTGGTGATCAGTTCGCCATCAATACGCACCTCGTAAGTCTGAGCATCGACGGTGATATTGGGTTGCAGGCCGTTGTGGATCATGTCGACCTTTTTCACCGTCCGACAGCCTTTGACGACGGCGATAGCGCTTTGCAGATTGAGCTGCTGCGGGATGTTTTGCGCGTCAGCGGCCTGCGAAATAAAGGTCAGCCGGGTGTGGTGCCGCGCCGCGCCAAGCGCGCCGAACATCATGCGGTAATGCACCGGCTGCGGGGTGGGGATCGAGGCGTTGATATCGCCCATTGGCGCGCAGGCAATCATCCCGCCCTTGACGATCGTCGCCGGTTTTACGCCAAAAAAGGCGGGCGACCACAGCACCAGATCGGCCAGTTTGCCAGGCTCAACGGAGCCGACTTCATGGGCGATACCGTGGGTTAATGCCGGGTTGATGGTGTATTTGGCGACGTAGCGTTTAACGCGCAGGTTGTCGTTGTCACCGGTTTCTTCTGCCAACGGGCCACGCTGAACCTTCATGCGGTGCGCCACCTGCCAGGTACGCAGGATCACTTCGCCAACGCGCCCCATCGCCTGTGAATCGGACGAGGTCAGGGAAAACGCGCCAATGTCATGCAGCACATCTTCGGCAGCGATTGTTTCCCGGCGAATACGGGATTCGGCAAAGGCCACGTCTTCGGCGATATCCGGATCGAGGTGGTGGCAAACCATCAGCATGTCGAGATGCTCGTCGATAGTGTTGACGGTATAGGGCAGCGTCGGATTCGTGGAGGAGGGCAGAATATTCGGATGCGCGCAGGCGGTGATGATATCCGGCGCATGGCCGCCGCCCGCGCCTTCGGTGTGAAAGGTATGAATGGTGCGATCGCCAATTGCCGCCAGCGTATCTTCAACGAAACCGGACTCATTGAGCGTATCGCTGTGCAACGCGACCTGGATGTCCATCTCGTCGGCCACGGTCAGCGCGCAGTCGATAGCGGCAGGCGTGGCGCCCCAGTCTTCATGGATTTTCAGGCCAATTGCGCCCGCGCTGATTTGCTCGCGCAGGGCGTCTGGATTTGAGCCATTGCCTTTACCCAGCAAACCAATGTTAACCGGCAACGTGTCTGCCGCCTGCAGCATACGCGCGATGTACCACGGACCCGGCGTACAGGTGGTGGCGTGAGTGCCTGCCGCCGGACCGGTACCGCCGCCGATCATCGTCGTCACGCCAGAAACCAGCGCCTCCTGCGCCTGCTGTGGGCAGATCCAGTGAATATGCGTATCCACGCCGCCCGCGGTGACGATCTTGCCTTCCCCGGCAATGACTTCAGTTCCTACGCCTATCGGGATCGTCACGTTGGGTTGAATATCGGGATTACCTGCTTTGCCGATGGCGAAGATCCTGCCGTTTTTGATGCCGATATCCGCTTTCACGATCCCCCAGTGATCGACGATCAGCGCGTTGGTGATCACCAGATCCACGCATGTATCGGCGCGCATTTGTCCCTGGCCCATGCCGTCGCGGATCACTTTTCCGCCGCCGAATTTGACCTCTTCCCCGTAGGTGGTGAAGTCTTGTTCCACCTCGATCCACAGGTCGGTATCCGCCAGGCGCACTTTATCGCCGGTGGTTGGGCCAAACATGTCGGCGTACGCCTGCCGGGAAATGTCACTCATTATCTGCCTCCAGTGCGCCCATCACATTCGCTGCGAAAACCCACGATCCTTTGTGCACCAGCAACGCGCACCAGTTCGACTTCGCGTTTTTGTCCCGGCTCAAAACGTACTGCCGTGCCCGCAGCAATGTTCAGACGAAAGCCGCGTGCGGCCAGCCTGTCAAAGCGCAGCGCCGGGGTTCACTTCGTAAAAGTGATAGTGCGATCCCACCTGTATGGGTCTGTCGCCATGATTTTCCACCACGATCGTGCAGATCTCTCGCCCTTGATTAAGCGCAATATTGCCTTTTGCGATCTGATATTCACCTGGGATCATTGCTGCTCCTTAGACGATCGGGTTGTGGACAGTGACCAGCTTCGATCCGTCCGGAAATGTGGCTTCAACCTGAATATCCGGGATCATCTCCGGTACGCCTTCCATCACCTGATCGCGGCGCAGGACGTGACGCCCGTCTTCCATCAGCGCGGCCACGGCTTTGCCCGTCCCGTGCCCCTTCCATGATGAAAGTGCTAATCAGCGCCACCGATTCCGGGTAGTTCAGCTTCAGCCCGCGGGCCAGGCGACGTTCCGCCACCAGCGCGGCGGTAAACAGCAACAGCTTGTCTTTTTCTCTGGGAGTCAGTTCCATTAGGGTTCTCTTAGGTTTGCCAGATTCGCGGGAGTACGGGCGCTTTGTGTGTCAGCAGCGGGCGCAGAAATTGCCAGATGTCGCGCATAACGCGCTGGACAACCAGGTTGTCGTTAGCAAGAAAACGGATTGTCAGCAGCGAATCGTTAAGCGTTGCCCCGGCGTAATCGCCAAGCGCCGTAAGCCGCTCCCGCGTGCCCTCGAGCATGTGCTCGCTGGCCGGATAACACAGTAACGTACCGACCCAGGGATGATGTGCGACGCTGCTCAGATTCCACTCCTGCAACTGCAAGCGTTCTATCAGCAGTGGCTGCCCATCTCGCCACACTTCCAGGCGGTTTTGCAGCGTGCCGTAACTGAAGGTCTCCTGCATAACCGGTCGGCCAAGACACAGCAGATCCCAGGCCAGCAGGCGGCTTTCGGATGTCAGATGAAAGACGGTCTGAATAGCGGCGTTGGCACCGGGAAAGAGGATCGTATCCTGCGGCAGCCACTCCAGCGTCGCACGAGGCGCGAGGTAAAATGCTGGCGCAGCAATGCCTGCGGTCCGCGGCTGCGGTAAAACTTTCCCGCACCAGGTTGGGTGATTAACGCGTGGCTGTTTTCGTCGAGCGTTACGGCGATATGGAGCTCATCTCCGCCGACGATCCCCGCCGGCTGGATGAAGACAGATAAAGATGGCAGACGTTTTCTTCGGGGTAAAATGGGCGCTGAACCGTCAGTGGACCATGATGACGCGCCGAGGCGAGCACCGTTTTGTGCCCGGTGCAGGTAAAATGCAGATCCAGTTCGGCCTGCCAGCCCCGTGTGAGTGTCTCGTGCGCAACCGTGTCCAGAGCGTTTCCCTTATCAGCATGAGGGTGTTTGCATACAAAAAAGTATGCCTCAGCGCATCGGGAAATCGATCATACGAGAAGCTTATGGATAAAGGGGCGACAATACGTCGCCCCACCAGGGTTTTACAGTAAAACGAGGGGCATCCAGACCAGACCGGTAGTCACCAGCAGCACGAGGAAAATCAGGCCAAAAATAGCACCGAGTCGCCAGTAATCCGCCGTTGGTAAATAGCCGCTGCCGTAGTAGATAGGGCTAGGGCCGGTGGCGTACGGGGTCAGAATGCTGCCCAGACCAATGGCGGCGCCGACCATCAGGCAGAAGACCGGTAGCGGGATTTCCGGCATCGCCAGCGCGGCGGCAATCATCATCGGCGCGAGGGCGGAGGTATAGGCCGTGGCGCTGGCAAAGAAGTAACGCAACAGATAGAACACTACGATGAGTGCTACCATCACCATCATCGGCGAATAACCGCTCAGCCCGTTTGCCAGCAGCTTACCGAACCAGGTAATAAAACCGGTGTTATTGAGCCCGGTGGCCAGCGTGATCAGTGAGGCCAGCCAGAAAAAGACGTTCCACGCGGCTTTATTGTTGACGATGTCATCCCAGCTAATGATGCGCAATACCAGCATCAACGCTACCACGCTGTATCCGACCATCGCGGCGTCAATATAGTCACCGCCGAAGATCCACAGCACCAGTGCGCCGACCATCAGCACCAGCATCTTTTTCTCGCGAGCGCAGAGCGGTCCCATCGCTTTTAGCTCCGCATCCGCCCAGCGTGGCACCTGATCGCCGGATTTCAGCACCGGTGGATATAACACGTACGCCAGCCACGGCACGATCAGCACCAGTAAAATGCTCAGCGGCAGCATACCTAAGAACCAGTCCCCCCAGCTCAGCGCGGTGTGGGACGCGCCTTTCATCAGACCGATCAACAGCAGGTTCGGCGCCATTGCCGTTAAGAAAATGGCGCTGGTAACGCAGTCAGCGACAATGCCCATCCACATGATGTACGAGCCAATAGAGCGTGAACTGGCGCTATTGGGTTGTGAGTTATACAGCGGCGGCAGGTTGCGGATAATCGGGTAGATTATTCCGGCCCCACGGGCGGAGTTGGAAGGTGTGACGGGAGCGAGGATAAGTTCGGAGAACATCACCGCATAGCCGAGAAACAGCGTCCTATGCCCCATCTTTTTCACCAGCATCAGCGCGATTCGCCGACCGAGTCCGGTTTTCTCATAGCCAGTACCAAACATAAAGGCCGCGAAGATCAGCCAGATGACCGAGTTTGAAAAGCCAGATACCGCCCACGACAGCGATTTGGCGGTAAATTTAAAACCGTCCTGCGCGAGTTGCTCTGGGCTGAACAGCAGCCACGGTGAAAGGACGGCGATGATCGAAATGCCAATCATCGCCACTACCGCGCCCGGTACAGGTTCCAGAATAAGTCCGACAATCACACCGGTAAAGACGGCAAAATAGAGCCAGGTGTGGCTCTCAAGACCGGTGGGAACGGGCAGAACAGCAATAATGGCGATGACCACCAGCGGAGCCAGGTATCGCCACCAACCAGCTAAAGGTGCCATTGTTGTATCCCTGCGAAAGGGGAGAGGCGTAGCGCCTCTCCGGGAGGGTTATTTGATGTAATGCACGTGCTCGCAGATTTCATCGACGATAGGGTCGCGACGTTCAGCGAACAGCTTTTTGTTTTCAGCGATCAGGTTATTGCCGTGGGTATCGATGGAAACGATCAGCGGGCCGAACTCTTTTACCCGACACACCCACAGGGACTCCGGCATGCCGAGTTCCGTCCAGTGCACCTCTTCGATCTCCTCAACCTGGGTTGCCGCCACGACTGCGCAGCCTGCCGGGAAGATGACGTGCAGTGCTTTAAACTGCTTGCAGCCTTCTTCCGTCAGCGGTCCCATGCCGCCCTTGCCGACCACCAGTTTGACGCCAGTCTGTTCGATAAAGTCTTTCTCAAACGCTTCCATACGCATGCTGGTGGTTGGGCCGACGGAAACCATTTCCCATTTTTCACCGTTCTTACGTACGATCGGGCCCGCGTGGAAAATGGCTTTGCCGTTCAGGTCATAAGGAATCGGGCGCTTCAGTTCGATCAGGCGGCGGTGGCAAACGTCACGGCAGGTCACCAGCGTACCGGTCAGGTAAATGACATCGCCAACGCGAATGTCTGCCAGATCTTCGGCTTTGATCGGGGTTGTGAGGATCTTTTTCATAACGCGCTCCGGGTGTGAGACAGGTTTTCGAAGGAGAGGTCAGCATGAACCAACAGCGTACCGCGACGGTGGGCCCAGCAGCCGGTAGAGACGGCAACGCCGATAGTCGACGGGTGGCGCGCGGCGGATTCGATATGCACGCCCATCACCGAGCTATTACCGGTCAATCCTTGCGGACCAATGCCCAGACGGTTAAGTCCTTCTTCCAGACGCAGTTCCAGTTCGGCCGCTTTCGGATTCGGATGACGTGAGCCGATAGGGCGCAGCACCGCTTTACGAGAAAGAACGGCGGCGGTTTCTACGGAGGTGGCAATACCTACGCCCACCAGCACTGGCGGACAGGCGTTGACTGCCAGCGTGGAGATATTTTCAAAAACAAATTTCACGACGCCTTCGTAGCCCTCAGAAGGCATTAACACTTTTGAGCGTCCCGGCAGCGTACAGCCGCCGCCTGCCATGTAGACTTCGATTTCCGCGTCATCGTTATCAGGGATGATGTCCCAGGTGACCCACGGCACACCGGTACCGGTATTTTTGCCGGTATTCACTTCGTCAAAAATCTCGACCGCGTTATGGCGCAGCGGCGCTTTTACCGTGGCGTCTTCAACGGCCTGCTTCAGGATGCTTTGCAGTTCGCCGAGGAGTGGAAAACGGGAACCGACCTTCACGAAGAACATAATCTCCCCGGTGTCCTGACAGGCTGGGCGGTTCAGGTCGATAGCTTTCTGCATGTTGTCAAACATGGTGTGGTAGATGATTTTACCCATCGGCGAGGTTTCGCCTTCACGCAGCTGTTTTAATTTATCCACGACGTCATCGGGCATGCGGGTAGAAATCATGGCGGTAAAATCAGCGACAATGTTCGTCAGCGTATTTATCGCATTTTGGTTATTTTGATTGCTCATCTTGTTAACTCCAGTTCTTTTATTTATCTGGAAATAAATTCTCCGCCACAAACTACCACTAAAAATGTGGATTAATATTATTTGCCACTGTGAATATCCAATTAACAGTTCGTGAATGATGTCCGGATAAGGCAATAAAAATTGCGCAAAGGCAGGGTTTAAGACGCATGAGAGAATTACACTGCGGTGAACAACATTACGGATAGACCGATCATGCTGAACACGTATCCCCTGGCGAAAGACCTGCAGGTGTTGGTTGAAATTGTGCATAGCGGCAGCTTCAGCGCCGCAGCCGCGACGCTGGGACAAACGCCGGCGTTTGTGACAAAAGCGCATTCAGATCCTAGAGTCCACGCTGGGGACGACGCTGCTAAGCCGCTCAGCGCGTGGCGTAGCGCTCACGGAGAGTGGTCAACGTTGCTATGAACATGCGCAGGCGATCCTCGCGAGTTATCAGCATCTGGTCGATGACGTCACGCAACTCAAAACGCGCCCGGCAGGGATGATTCGTATTGGCTGTAGTTTTGGCTTTGGGCGCAGTTATATTGCACCGGCAATTACCGAATTGATGCATAGCTACCCTGAATTACAGGTGCATTTTGAGCTTTACGATCGGCAAATTGATTTGGCACAGGATAATATAGATTTGGATATTCGTATTAATGATGAGATTCCGGATTATTATATTGCGCATTTGTTAACGAAAAACAAAAGAATATTGTGTGCGGCCCCACCGTATTTACAAAAATACGGTGAGCCGACGACGTTACAGGAATTAAGTCGTCATGATTGTCTGGTCACTAAAGAACGAGATATGACTCACGGGGTGTGGGAACTGGACAATGGTCAGGAGAAAAAGTCGGTCAAGGTGGCGGGACATCTTTCCTCTAACAGCGGTGAGATTGTGTTGCAGTGGGCGCTACAGGGAAAAGGGATTATGTTGCGTTCCGAATGGGATGTGCAGCCTTTTCTGGCCAGCGGTGAACTGGTGCGTGTGCTGCCGGACTATGCGCAGAGCGCTAATATCTGGGCGGTTTATCAGGAGCCGCTGTATCGCAGCGTGAAGCTGCGCGTGTGCGTGGAATTTCTGGCGATGTGGTGTCAGAACCGATTAGGCAAGCCAGTGGAGGGGTATCACATCCCCCACGCCGGATAAGACGCCGTTGCGTCGCTATCCGACAATAAAATCACTCGGGGTCTCGTTCGCGTTTTTTCTTCAGCTTGGTCCAGATCTTCGGCTCCTGACGACGCCACAGACGCTGAATGTTGTCATGGTGACGAAGCAGTATTAAGCACGACAGCATGGACACCGGAAAAGTGAACTGGGGATTGAACCACCAGACGTAAAAAGGGGCGATTAGCGCGCTGACGATAGCGCCTAACGACGAGTAGCCGCTTAATAAGACGGTCAGCAGCCAGGTCCCGGCCATCACGCCGGTTAAGTCCCAACCAATCGGCGCAATCGCGCCAAAAGCGGTGGCAACGCCTTTCCCACCTTTAAAGCCGAAGAATACCGGCCAAATGTGGCCCAGACAGGCGGCAGATTGCCGATCAATCCCAGCCAGAAGGGGCTGACGCCTAGCGCATAGGCCCCCAGACGGGTAACATACCTTTCCAGGACGTCGAAAATCAGCACCGCGACGGCAGGCTCCCTTGCCACCGATGCGCAGCACGTTTGTCGCGCCCGGATTCCCAGAGCCGCCTGTCACGCGGGTCCGGCAATCCAGCAAGGCGGCATACCAGAATAGCACTGGAAATTGAGCCACAGAGGTACGCGAAGATAATCATTCCAGGCGCGATTGCACTCATAAGCTGTTCCGTTTTGAAAATGTCGTGTAAAACGCTACTTCTGTGGATAATACGCATATTTCGCCGGAAGTGGTATCCGGGTTAGCCAAAAAGCAGGCAGGTCGTGATGGATATTGTATTTATAGAGCAACTTTCTGTAATCACCACTATTGGTGTTTACGACTGGGAACAAACGATCGAACAACGGTTGGTGTTCGATATCGAAATGGCATGGGATAACCGCAAATCGGCTAAAAGCGATGATGTGGCTGATTGCCTGAGCTATGCTGATATTGCTCAAACGGTTGTTAATCATGTGGAAGGTGGGCTGCTTTGCGCTGGTAGAACGGGTTGCGGAAGAGGTGGCGGATCTGCTGCTTAGCCGGCTTTAATTGCTCCCTGGGTACGGAATCAAACTCAGTAACCTGCGCGGTAGCCGTGCGGCGAACGTCGGGGTTATCATTGAGCGTGGCAATAATCTGAAAGAAAATAATTAATTTAATAATTTCTAAAACAAACGGGTATAAAAGGGTCCTTTCGTCGGCTCTTTTTTGCCGTGGTTTCTCTATCTAGGGGTTTATTAATGAGTGATATGCACTCGCTGCTGGTAGCGGCAATTTTGGGTGTGGTCGAAGGATTGACGGAATTTTTACCCGTTTCCAGTACCGGCCATATGATTATTGTTGGCCACCTGTTGGGTTTTGAGGGTGACACTGCAAAAACATTCGAAGTGGTTATCCAGTTAGGTTCTATCCTGGCCGTAGTGGTCATGTTCTGGCGACGTCTGTTTGGCCTGATCGGTATTCACTTCGGCAAGGCTCCGCATGAAGGCACTGGCAAAGGTCGACTGACGCTGGGACATATCCTGTTGGGGATGATTCCAGCCGTGGTACTGGGGCTAATCTTCCACGACACTATCAAATCGCTGTTTAACCCGATCAACGTGATGTATGCGCTGGTGGTGGGTGGTGTACTGCTGATTGCCGCAGAATGCCTGAAGCCGAAGGAGCCGCGTGCGCCGGGGCTGGATGATATGACCTATCGCCAGGCGTTTATGATTGGCTGTTTCCAGTGTCTGGCGCTGTGGCCGGGTTTTTCTCGCTCCGGGGCGACGATTTCTGGCGGCATGCTGATGGGCGTGAGTCGTTACGCGGCCTCGGAATTCTCCTTCCTACTGGCTGTGCCGATGATGATGGGCGCGACGGCGCTGGATCTCTACAAGAGCTGGTCTTTCCTCAGCGCATCAGATATCCCGATGTTTGCAGTCGGATTTGTGACGGCGTTTATCGTGGCGCTGGTGGCGATCAAAACCTTCCTGCAACTGATTAAACGCATCTCGTTCATTCCGTTTGCGATTTACCGCTTTATTGTGGCGGCTGCCGTTTACGTCGTGTTCTTCTGATGACTTACCGTGGTGCCGGATGGCGGCGTTCTGCCTTATCCGGCCTACGGGTTATATCCGTGTCGAACCTGTAGGCCGGATAAGCACAGCGCATTCGGCAACGCAGTGTCTACGCTTTCGGGCAACGCTGCTCCTTCCAACTGGCTACCGCCGCGATGCGACGCCGGGTCAGTTCTTCACGAATTGCCTGACCTTTGAATCCAGCTTCAACCACGTCTTTCGTTGGCACCGCCTGCGCAACCTGCCAGGCTTCGCGCAACAGCCTGCCTTGCGGATAATCTGCCGCTTCAAAACCGGTTCGCCCACGCACATCAGCCTCGCTGGTGAGGGCGATTTGCTCCACGCGCTGCGGTTTGCGCCAGGCATCGATGGAATCAAACAGCTTAACGATGGTTTTTGGCTGCAGGATCGGGAAGGTATGAATGAGGTCGTGGAACTCGGAAACCAGTTTGGCTAAATCACGGATGTCATTCGGTACGCGCAGGCGCTGGCACAGTTGTTCGACAAGCTTAACACCCGCCGGACCGTGGCCGTGATGGCGCGGCCACAGCGCTTTAGGCGTCAATGCTTTGCCAAGATCGTGGCACAGCGTAGCAAAACGCACGTCGACTTCCGGACTTAACATGGCTGCCATCGACAGCGTCATCAGCGTATGAATACCGGTGTCGATTTCCGGATGCCACTGCGCGGGGGCAGGAACGCCAAACAAAGCATCCACTTCCGGAAACAGGACGCGCAGTGCGTCGCAGTCGCGCAGGACCTGAAAAAATATCTGTGGGTTACGGGTGGTTAATGCGCCTTCGGTTTCTTTCCACACCCGCTCTGGTGTCAGATGCTCCAGTTCACCAGCGATGGTCATGTCACGCATCAGCGTCATGGTTTCTTCAGCGATACGAAAACCGAGGTGCGCATAGCGGGCAGCAAAACGCGCCACGCGCAGCACGCGCAGCGGATCTTCGCTAAAGGCAGATGAAACATGGCGCAGCAGACGGTTTTCCAGATCGTCGCGTCCGTTATACGGGTCGATAATCTCCCCGTTGTCATCGCGGGCCATTGCGTTGATGGTCAGGTCACGACGCTGAAGATCGGCCTCCAGCGTGACATCTGCGGCGGCATAGCAGGTGAATCCGGTGTACCCCGAGCCTGACTTACGTTCGGTACGCGCCAGCGCATACTCTTCGCGGGTTT
>ENA-OQDA01000704-OQDA01000704.1-human-gut-metagenome-genome-assembly--contig:-NODE-704-length-13086-cov-3.166602_pt1 | contig 13086 bp, 14 predicted proteins | sample MGYA00242771_ERZ504603 | MGnify/ENA primary metagenome ERZ504603 (study PRJEB26092, sample SAMD00036328) | human gut metagenome | host: Homo sapiens | study: EMG produced TPA metagenomics assembly of...
CACGTCCTGAATGCCGTACATGCGGTAGCGGTTCGTCCCCCCGCACCGGGTGGAGCAGCCCCTTCTCCTCATAGTAGCGCAGGGTGTCGGGGCAGAGATCAAAGAGCTTGGCCAGCTCGTGGATCTGATAAAATTGCTTCAACTTTTTTCCCTCCGGCTCTTGACTTTCGGATAGTACGAGGGTTTAACATGATCTTAACAAGAGGGGGTTATGAACTTGAACCTGGTACGCCGCTTTTTCAAATTCACCGTTCCGTCCATCGTGTCCATGTGGATCTTCTCGCTCTACTCTCTGGTGGACGGCATGTTTGTGGCCTGGGGCGTGGGAGAGCACGCCCTCACCGCCGTCAACCTGTCCCTGCCCTTCGTGTCCCTGGTGTTCACCCTGGGCATCCTGCTGGCCACCGGCACCTCCACCGTCCTGTCCATCGCCCTGGGGCAGAAGGACGTGGAGCGGGCCCGCAACTACTTTAACCAGAACCTGTTCGTGGTCATCGCCGCCACCCTGCTCCTGGCGGTGCTGGTCCTGTTCAACCTGGACTGGGTGGCGGACTTCCTGGGGGCCACCGGGGAAAACCACCACCTGGTAAAGGAGTACGTGGGGGTCATCGCCTGCTTCTCCGTTTTTTTCACCGTGTCCTACAACCTGGAGGTCCAGGTCAAGGCCGACGGCGCGCCCCATGTCAGCATCATCGGCGTCATCTCCTGCGGCCTGATGAACGTGGTGCTGGACTACATCTTTGTCATGCATCTCCACTGGGGGGTGTGGGGGGGCGGCCCTGGCCACCGGGCTGGCCCAGGCCACGTCCACGGCGGTGTTTGCCGTCTATTTTCTCACCCACCGCTATCCCCTGCGGTTCGGCCGGTTCAAGCCCGACCCCGGCGCCTACCGCCGCATTATCCCCCTGGGTACCGCCGACGGCCTCAGCGAGCTCTCCAACGGCATGGTCATCTTCCTGTTCAACCACATCATACAGCGTGTCATCGGCCCGGCGCCCTGGTGTCCTATACCATCATCAGCTATGTGAATACCCTGGTGCTTAACAGTGTGATCGGCATCGCCCACGGCATCCAGCCCCTGTGCAGCTACCACCTGGGGGCGGAGGAGCGGCCGGTGTGCCACAAGTTCCTCACCTACGGCATCCGCCTGGCCGCCTGCTTCGCCGCCGGCTTCTTTGTCCTGTGCCAGGTGCTGGCCGGGGCGGTGGTGGGCCTGTTCCTCCAGCCGGACAGCGCCCTGTTCGCCTCCTCGGTGTCCGCTCTGCGGCTGTACTCCTTCGCCTTCCTCTTTGTGGGCTTCAATGTGGTGATCTCCGGCTTCTTCACCGCCATGGAGCACCCCATCCCCTCCCTGACCATCTCCTTTGGCCGGGGCCTGGTGCTGATCTCCGGCTGTCTGGTGGCGCTCGCCTTTCTCTTCGGTGCCAACGGCATCTGGCTCTCCCCCCTGGTGTCCGAGTCCCTCTGCCTGCTCATTACCCTGTTCTTCCTGATCCGCTACTTCCGCCGGGTTCGTCGGGAGGCCAGCGGGGAGAGGGATGGGATACCGGATGCCAGGCCGCTGGACTGAGCCTCCCCGCCGCCTGGCAAAACGGCGCATGGCAAAAGGCCATGCGCCGTTTCTGATTTATTCCGCCAGGAGCCAGCGCTCCACCGCCATGCCGACGCCGCCCTCCGCGTTGGAGCCGGTCTCATAGCGGGCGGCCTTCTTGGCCTCCGCCGAGGCGTTAGCCATGGCAAAGGACCACCCCGCCCAGGCCAGCAGTTCCAGATCGTTGCCCGCGTCGCCGAAGGCCATCACCTGTTCCGGCCCCAGCCCCAACCACGGGCGCTCAGGGCCTGCACGGCGGTCCCTTGTTGACGCCGGCGGCGGTAAACTCCAGATTTTCTGCGAAAGAGGTGACCATCTCCAGCGCGCCGCAGGCCGCCGCCCGTTCCATCAGGGATTTCCGCCGCTGGGGCAGCACGTAGAATATATGGAACTTTTCCGCCATCCGCCCCCGCAGGGCGGCGTTCAGCTCCTCCGGAAGGCGGGCATGCTCCCGGAGCACCTGCCGGAACTCGGGGGAGAAGGTGTGGGCCAGCACGCCCTCCAGCCGGTCCCGCTGAATCCAGCTCTCCCCCTCGCAGTACACCTCAAAGGGTACGCCCTCCTCCAGCAGCAGCTCCGTCAGCGCCTGCCGGGTCTCCTCGGGAAGGCAGTTGCGGTACAGCCACTCCCCCGTGTGCACGTCCAGCACCGCGGCTCCGTTGGACAGCACCGCGTAGCGCAGTACGCCCAGCTGCTCCGCTACCTCGTGCAGGAATCCCACGGCCGGCCGCTGGCGACGGCCACCGCCGCCCCCGCTCCGACGCCGCCCGCAGGGCGCGGATATTCCGCGCCGGCACCGTGGCGTGGTCGGCCCCCAGGAGGGTGCCGTCCATGTCCAGGCAGATGAGCTTGATGTCCGTCATTTCTTCCGCTTCACCGCATGGCGCACCTTTTCCGCGATGCCCCTCGGGGTGAGGCCGTAGGCCTCCAGGACGGCCTCCGCCTTGCCGGAGCGGCCGAACACGTCGTTGACGCCGTGGCGCACCACCGGCACCGGGTAGTGCTCGGCCAGGAACTCCGCCACCGCCGAGCCCAGGCCGCCCACCACGTTGGCCTCCTCGGTGGTGACGATGGCCCCGGTCTCCAGCGCCGCCTTGAGCACCAGCTCCCCGTCCAGGGGCTTGATGGTGTGCATATCCAGCACCCGGACGGACAGGCCCTCTTCCGCCAGGCGCTCCGCCGCCTTCAGCGCCATCTGCACCATCATGCCGGTGGCGATTACCGTCGCGTCAGAGCCATCCCGCAGGGTGACGCCCTGGCCCAGGTGGAAGGTGTAGCCGGGGATGGCGTCGGTGACGCTCTCCACCGCCAGGCGGCCCAGCCGCAGATAGGCGGGGCCGTCATAGTCCAGCAGGGCGCGCACCGCCTGCCGCATCTCGGGGCCGTCGCAGGGGGAGACCACCATCATGTTGGGGATGGCCCGCATGATGGCGTAATCCTCGATGCACTGGTGGGTGGCGCCGTCCTCTCCCACGGACAGGCCGCCGTGGGAGCCCACCACCTTGACATTCAGCCGGGGATAGGCGATGGAGTTGCGCACCTGCTCCCACGCCCGCCCGGCGGCGAACATGGCAAAGGTGTTGGTGAAGGGCTTTTTGCCGCAGGCGGCCAGGCCGGCGGCCACGCCGGTCATGTTGGCCTCGGCGATGCCCATGTTGTAAAAGCGGTCGGGATGGGCCTTGGCAAAGCCCTTGGTCATGGTGGAGCCGGACAGATCCGCGTCCAGCACCACCAGCTCCGGGTACTCCTCCGCCAGGGCCACCAGGGCCTCGCCGTAGGCCGCGCGGGTTGCAATCTTCTCAGCCATGCTTACTTCCCCTCCAGTTCTGCCACGCGGGCGGACAGCTCCGCCCGGGCCTTCTCATACTGCTCGGCGTTGGGGGCCTTGCCATGCCAGCCGTAGTCCCCCTCCATAAAGGACACGCCCTTGCCCTTCACCGTCCTGGCCAGGAGCACCGTGGGCTTTCCCTTGCAGGCCGCGGCGGCAGCAAACGCCTCCGCCAGGGCGGCGTAGTCGTGGCCGTCCACACGGATGACGTTCCAGTTGAAGGCCTCAAACTTCTGATCCAGCGGCTCAGAGGGCATCACGTCCGCCGTGGCGCCGTCAATCTGCAGGCCGTTGACGTCCACCACGGCACACAGGTTGTCCAGGCGGTACTTGGCCGCCGCCATGGCGGCCTCCCACACCTGACCCTCCTCGATCTCGCCGTCTCCCAGCAGGGCATACACCCGGTAGTCCCGGCCGTCCGCCTTGCCCGCCAGAGCCATGCCCACGGCCGCGGAAATTCCCTGCCCCAGGCTGCCCGTGGACATATCCACGCCCTTGACGTGGCGCATTTCGGCATGGCCCGACATGTGCCCGTCAATGCGGCGGAACTGCTTCAGCTCCTCCAGTGGAAAAAAGCCCCGCTGGGCCAGAGTGGAGTAGAGCGCCGGCGTACAGTGCCCCTTGGAGAGCACAAAGCGGTCCCGCTCCGGGGCCTGCGGAGCGTCGGGGTTCACCCGCATCACGTGGAAATACAGGGTTGTAAGGATATCCAGCGACGACAGGGAGCCGCCGATGTGTCCCGACGCCGCGCCGTACACCATATCCAGCGCCAGCAGCCGGGAACGCGCCGCCGTCAATGCCAGGTTTTGAACCTTTGCCTGTTCCATCCGATTCACCTTTCCCATTTCTCAGCCCGATGGCCGTATTTTGAACTGTCTGTATTAAGTATATCGTACCAGGCCCGCGCTTTCAACTGGCGAACTGTAAAAAACATTGGTTTCTCTGCGCGGCTTTGGGGAAAAAAAGGGGGCCGGCAGGGCGCGCAGGCGCCCCCGGCCCCTTATTTCTAGTGGATGTTCTTCATGGTCATCCATCGCTTTGAGCGGTAGAACCACCAGCCCACCGGCACCGAGCTGGCCACGGCGACGCCGCAGGCGATGTAGACGCCGTAGATGCCCAGGAAGTGCTCCAGGACGACAGCCAGGATCAGCCGCACCACGATGCAGTTGAGGAAGGAGTTCCACATGATGAACACTGTATGCCCTGAGCCGGTGGCCAGGGTGTTGTAGGTAAACATGCCGGCGTAGAAGAGCTGGCAGACAATCTCAATGCGCAGGTTGACCACCGCCCAGTGCTGCACCTCCGGATCGGGGGTAAAGATCATGGCAAACTGGGGGGCAAACACCTCGGCCACCACGATAATCACCGCCGCCATGGCCAGGGCCAGCTTCATGCAGGTCTTCATCACCTGCTCGGCCCGGTCATAGAGGCCCGCTCCCAGGCACTGGGCGCACATGGTGCCCGCGCCGGTGGTCAGGGCGGAGAGGAAGAGCTGGCAGAAGTCGCGGATTTTGTTGGACACGCCGTTGCCGGCGGAGACGGTGACGCCGTACTTGTTGATGAGGGTGAGCACCACCAGCCAGGAGATGGAGGCGATGGTCCACTGGAGGGCTACCGGAAAGCCCAGCTTCAGGGTGCGTTTGACCATCTCCGCCTCGGGGCGGAGATAGCGGGGCAGCAGGCCCAGATCCGCCCGGTGGCGCAGGGAGAACACCAGAGCGGTCAGGCAGGATATCGCTTGGCCGATCACGGTGGCCAGGGCCGCCCCCGCCACCCCCATGTGGAACCCTGCCACGAACAGGATATCCAGCACCACGTTGAGGCTCACCGACGCAATGATGCAGTACAGCGGGATGCGGGAGTTGCCCACCCCGCGCAGGATGGCGGAGAGGGAATTGTAGACAAAGATGAACAGCAGGCCCACGCCGCAGATGCTCAGATAGGCGGTGGCCTCCTCCAGGGTGGGGACTGGAGCAAAATCAGCAGCGGCCGTCCCAGCAGCAGAATGCCCGCGGCAAAGAGCAGGCCGGCGATGAGGCCCACGGTGAGCATGTTGCCCGCGGACTTCCGACGGTTCTCGTGGTCGCCGCTGCCGAAATACTGGCCCACCAGCACATTCCCACCCACTGTCAGCCCAATGGCCAATTGGGTGAGCATATTCATAATGATGCTGGCGTTGTTGATGGCGGAAATTCCCACATCACCGATGTAGTGCCCGGCGATGATGATGTCCGTGATACTATAAATAGCCTGCAGCAGGCTGGACGCCACCAGTGGCAGGGCATACCGGACCAGCTTGCGCGTGACGCTGCCCTGGGTAAGATCCTGTTCTACAGCGGGCATAGCGTACCCCCTCCTTATATGCGTTCAATTCCCCGTTTCCTTTACACGTTGTTAAAGTTTACTGCGGATTTCCTGGCAAGGCAATACTAACTTTTTTGTCACCACCACACAAAAACGGACGGCTTCCGCCGCCCGTTTCCTTATAATTCCCTATAATAACGCAATATACGTTTACTCCTCGCCCTGCTCCACGCCGCGCCGGCGCTCCCGCCCGGGCCAGAAGTTGTTCTCCCGCATGATGTCACCCAGTGCGTCCACATACTTCTCCGACTTGTGCACTACAAAGGCATCCGCATCGATGGGGATTCTGCGGTCGTGCATCTGGCGGATACTCCAGATATAGAGTATGTCCAGGGCAGGGATGAGCTGCTCCCCGCTGGGCGTGAGCACATACTCCACCTTGGGCGGCACCGTGTCGTAGGAGATGCGGCGGATCAGCCCCGCCTCCACCAGCTCCTTGAGCTGCTGGCTGAACACCTTTTCCGAGATGGGCAGGATTTTAAGCGTCTGGTTAAAGCGGATACTGCCGTACGTATAGATTTCATGGAGAATGGTCATCTTCCACTTTCCGCCGATGCAGTGCAACACATAGTGATAGGGATTAGTCGGTGTGTCAAAATTGTCCGCTTTCACAGGCGTTCACCTCATTTTCTTTTGTGATACAACTATATAAAGATAGACCTGCATTATCATATCACACCCCACCACTCCCACAAGGAAAACTTTTTCCGCCCCACTGTAACGCGCCAAAATTTTTTGCTGAAATTTGTGCAACCTATCCAACTTCCACAGAGATACACTTTTGTACCGAATAGTTTACACAATATCCCTTTTTCTCTTTTATTCGAATTATACAATTTCGGAGCACTTACCTTTTGGTACGTGCAAACCTACAGGTTATCTACTTACATAATTGTGGGTATTGCACAAATTTTTATTTTCCGATACACTACGGCTCGAAAAGGAAAGCATAAGTTCCAATTCATCGCATTGGTTTCCTGAAAATGCTGACATAAGAAGGAGCGGATTTCAAATGATCAAGCGTACTTATGAAGAGCTGGAGCCCTATTTCCCCGCCGGTCATTTTGGCGTAACCTGCAAGCGCTACCACGGCAAGGACGAGACCGGCGCCCAGAAGTTCTGGATCGGTGTGTCCGAGTTCGAGCCCGACGGCGGCGCTGACTGGGCCTACGACGACAACCCCCTGGAGAAGGTCTACTTCGTCCTGGAGGGCGAGATGACCGTTACCGACAAAGACGGCAACAAGTACGTCATCCACAAGAACGAGTCCATCTCCTTCCCCCCCAACGAGGGCCGCGGCCTGAAGAATGAGAGCGGCAAGCCCGCCAAGATGCTGGTCATCATCAATTATCCCGACGCGCAGTAAGTAAGAGGAGGAAGCAGAAATGGTCAACGTGAAGAAAGAGTTCGTCGACAACATGTTCTCCGTGAAGGGCAAGGTCGCCCTGGTCACCGGCGCCACCGGCGCTCTGGGCTGCGTCCTCTCCAAGGCTTACGGCTATGCCGGCGCCAAGGTGTTCATGACCGGCCGCAACGAGAAGAAGCTCCAGGCTCTGGAGGCCGAGTTCAAGGCCGAGGGCATCGACTGCGCCTACGGCGTGGCCGATCCTGCCGACGAGGCCCAGGTAGACGCCATGATTAAGGCCTGTGTGGCCCAGTACGGCGAGGTCAACATCCTGGCCGTCACCCACGGCTTTAACAAGCCCCAGAACATCCTGGAGCAGTCCGTGGCCGACTGGCAGTATATCATGGATGCCGACTGCAAGAGTGTCTATGTAGTGTGCAAGTATGTTGCCCAGCAGATGGTCGACCAGGGCAAGGGCGGCAAGATCGTGGTGGTCACCTCCCAGCGCTCCAAGCGCGGCATGGCTGGCTACACCGGCTACTGCACCTCCAAGGGCGGCGCCGACCTGATGGTGTCCTCCATGGCCTGCGATCTGAGCGCCAAGTACGGCATCAACGTCAACTCCATCTGCCCCACCGTGTTCCGCAGTGATCTGACCGAGTGGATGTTCGATCCCGAGTCCGCCGTGTATCAGAACTTCCTGAAGCGCGAGCCCATCGGCCGTCTGGCCGAGCCTGAGGACTTCGTGGGCTACGCCCTGTTCCTCTCCTCCGACGCCTCCAACTACATCACTGGCGCCAACTGCGACTGCTCCGGCGGTTACCTGACCTGCTAAGACTGGAAGGAAGTCGAGCAGCATGAAAGAAATCAAGAACATTCTCATCTGCGGCGCGGGCATGATGGGCAAGAACATCGGCTATGTGTTTGCGTCCAACCCCAGCTTCCAGGTGGGCATGTACGACCTGTACCCCACTGATGTGGAGGCGGGCATCCGCACCAACACCAAGCAGCTTCTGGACAAGGGCGTCATCACCGAGCAGGAGCTGAGCGACCGCCTCTCCCGCATCTCCTTTACCAATGACATCGACAGCGATCTGGTGAAGAACGCCGATCTGGTGATCGAGGCCGTCTTCGAGGACATGAAGATCAAGCGGGAGACCTTCGCCAAGCTGGAGGCGCGCTGCCGCCCCGACACCATCTTCTGCACCAACTCCTCTGTCATGAGCCCCAGCGAGATCTCCGCCGAGCTCCAGCACCGTGAGCGCTTTGTGGGCACTCACTTCTGGAACCCCGGCCACCTGATCCCCCTGGTGGAGGTGGTCAAGTCCGACGCCTCCAGCGACGAGGTGGCCCAGACGGTGATGGAGGTGCTGCGCTCCGTGGGCAAGAAGCCCGTGCTGTGCAAAAAGGACGTGCCCGGCTTCATCGCCAACCGCATGCAGCACGCCCTCTGGCGGGAGGCCATCTCCATCGTGGAGAACGGCATCGCCGACGCCGCCACCGTGGATGAGGCGGTGCGCTACTCCTTCGGCCTGCGGCTGCCCCAGCTCGGCCCCATGGAGAACGCCGACATGGTGGGTACCGACCTGACCTACAACATCCACGACTACATCCTGCGGGATCTGGAGGACTCCCACGAGCCCTCCCCCCTGCTCAAGCAGCTCCGCGACGAGGGCAAGATCGGCTTCAAGACCGGCGAGGGCTTCCAGAAGTGGACGCCTGAGCAGGTTGCCCAGTCCAACGCCGAGCTCAATGAGTATCTGATTCGGATGCTCTACGGAAAGTAAAAAACTTTCCCTTTCCTTTTGTCCCACACTCTGCTATGATTATCCAAGGAGGAACTTTATCATGGGTAAAAAAGTTTATGTGGACCTGACCCATCCCTTCAGCGCGGAGATTCCCCGCTGGCCCTACTTTGACAAGCCCGAGATCACCAACGCCCACACCATGGCCAAGGGCGGCGTGCTCACCTCCAAGATCACCTGCACCATGCACACCGGCACCCACTGCGACGCCCCCGCTCACGTCATGGAGTACGAGTTTGACGGCCGCCGCGCCCGCTACACCCACGAGATGCCCATTGATGCCTACACCGGCGAGGCTGTGGTGCTGAAGCTGGACGTGGAGCCCTGGACCCTGATCACCGACAAGCACCTGGACGAGGCCTGCAAGAAGTGCGGCATCGACCCCGCCTCCCTGAAGGGCAAGGTTCTGTGCCTGAACACCGGCATGCACCGCCTGTTCGATGACTCCAAGGCCTACTATCACTACTCCATCGGCACCGGCATCGACGCTGGCAAGTGGTTTGTCAAGCACGGCGTCAAGTGCGTCGCTATGGACAGCCAGGCCCTGGATCACCCCCTGCACACCGCCATGGGCAACAACGGCATGACCCGCATGAACCTGCTGGGCGCCACCGCAAGCCCATCACCGAGGAGTACAAGGAGTTGTTCGGCGAGGAGGCCTATGCCGAGTTCGACAAGTTCGAGTACATCCGCATCCACGGCCAGGCCGCCTACGACGAGAAGTTCGGCGAGCTGGAGGATCTGGGCGTATGGGGCACCTGGGAGCCCTGCCACAAGGAGATGCTGGGCCACGGCATCGTGGGCGTTGAGAACCTGGGCGGCGATCTGGACAAGATCAAGCCGGGCAAGGTCTTCAACTTCTTCTGCTTCCCCCTGCGCTGGTACATGGGCGACGGCGCCATGTCCCGCTGCGTGGCCTTCATCGACGAGGACGACGTGGATGCCAGCGTGCCCGACCGCACCTACAAATACGGCGGCACCGGCTACGCCGATGAGTCCGGCCACGGCGACAGCGGTCTGGAGTACATGCGCAAGCTGTTCAACCGCAACAAGTAATGCAACCGGATTGAGTTCCACCCATACCGTAAAGCGGCGTGCGCTATGCCCGCCGCTTTACGTGATGTCCACACCAAATGGAGAAAGGACCTGAATTCCATGAGCGAGCTGAAGAACAAGACGATCATCACTGTGGCCACTACGGGCGCCTGGCCCACCAAGGCCAACAACCCCAACGTGCCCATGACCCCGGAGGAGATTTCCGAGGACGTGTACGCCTGCTGGAAGGCCGGCGCGGCCATCGCCCACCTGCACATGCGGGACGACGAGGGGCACGGCACCATGGACAAGGAGAAGTTCCGCAAGACCGTGGAGCTGTTGCGCGCCAACCACCCCGACTGCGACATCATCCTGAACATGACCACCTCCGGCGACATCCACGCCGACGACACCACCCGCCAGATCCACCTGAAGGAGCTGCGCCCCGAGATGGGTTCCTATGACTGCGGCTCCATGAACTGGCTGCACACCTCCCTGTTCCTCAACCCTCCTGCCTTCCTGGAGGAGTTGGGCAAGAACATGCAGGAGTGGGGCGTGAAGCCGGAGATTGAGGCCTTTGACCCGGGCATGATTGCCAACGCCGCCTACTACCTGAAGAAGGGCGTGCTGAAGGCCCCCCTTCACTTCCAGTTCTGCATGGGCTGCGCCAACGGCATCCCCGGCTCCCTGAAGAACCTGATCTTTATGAAGGAAACCATGGAGTCCCTGTGCCCCGGCTCCACCTGGAGCTGCTTTGGTGTGGGCCACTGCGCGTTGGAGATGCTGTACGGCGCTGTGGCGCTGGGCGGCCACATCCGCGTGGGCATGGAGGACAACGTGATGTACGCCAAGGGCGTTCTGGCCGAGAGCAACGTGCAGTTCGTGGAGCGCGCCCGCCGCGTCATCGAGGAGTACGGCAAGCAGGTCGCCACCCCCGCCGACGGCCGCCGAGATCCTCAGCCTGGGCAAGTAAAACATATCAGACAGGAAAGCCCTGCAGGCAGAAGCTTGCAGGGCTTTCCTCCCGAAAAAAGGTTTTCAACAGGCGGAACGTCGTTTGACCCAATGAATGTGACAGGAAACCCTGACGGTTCCCTGTTACATGACCTTTCCCCCGCCCCCCTCCTGTAGAAGGATTTAGCGACAGTCTGGCATTTTTTCCGTCCCGCCGTTGTGGTATACTGAAAAAAACGACGAGAGGAGGGCCCGCGCTTGGAATCCCTGGAGGCCCTTTTGGAACTGCTCACCCCCCTGGCCCGGCTGGGCCGCCCCGCACTTGCCGCCATCGACGGCCGCTGCGGCAGCGGCAAGAGCACCCTGGCCGGACTGGCGGCCCACAGGCTGGGCTGCCCCCTGTTCCACATGGACGATTTTTTCCTTCCGCCTGCCCTGCGTACACCGGAGCGTTATGCCGCTCCTGGCGGCAACGTCCACTATGAGCGGGTGGAGGCAGAGCTGCTGCGCCCCCTGCGGGAGACCGGTGCGGCCTGCTTCCGCCCCTTTGACTGCCGCTCCATGGACTTTTCCGCCCCCATCCGGGCCGAGCTCACCGGCCTAGCACTGGTGGAGGGCAGCTACGCCCTCCACCCCGCCCTGCGTGGCTGGTATGACCGCACCGTCTTCCTGACCTGCTCCCCCGGCGAGCAGCGGCTTCGCCTTCTGGCCCGTGAGGGCCCGAAACGGCTCCCCGCCTTTTTAGAGCGTTGGATTCCCCTGGAGGAGGCCTATTTCCAGTCCACCGGTCTGCCCGGAGGGTGTGACCTGGTGCTGGACACCACCCCCTGATACCGCAAACAGCGGCGGAACGGATGCTCCGTTCCGCCGCTGTTTCAGCCTGTCGAAAGCTTCTTTCGACAGGCTGAAGGACCTTTTGATGCTTCAAAAAGTCCTTTGATCCAACGTGAAAGGGAACCCCTGACGGTTCCCTTTCACGCTATCCTTCCCTCCAAATCCTTCGGCCGAAGGGTTTACCGACCGCCGCCGCTTACTTTATACCTCACCAGGCCAGCCGATTTTCAGGGTCATACCCTCCTGTCCCACACCCGCGCTGCGGGTGATGGGCAGGCGCTGCTCCTCCGAGAAGCCGATGGTCTCGCCATCCCGGAGGGTCACGTCCTCCTCCAGCAGATAATCCGCGATGTTCAGGAGGAAATTCCGCACCTCGGCGGGCTCGGCCCTGGCGTCCAGCACCTCCAGTTCGTCCTTGCCGAAGCTGCGCAGGCCGTCGGTATAGGCGCCCATCCCCTCCTCCGTCCGGTAGAGGCCCACCCACACCAGATTGAGCAGGGGCAGCTCTCCCTCGTCCAGCGGGGCGGCCGCCTCCTGATAGAGCTCCGGCGGATAGACCGTGCCGTTGGCGTACACACCCAGAGTCCCCGCCTGCCCGCAGGCGGCGCACACCAGCTTCACCTGGAGGGCGGCGGCCTTCCATGGCCCGGCCTCCCGGCCCAACACCGACACCAGGAGCTGCCCCTTGTGCCGCCGGGCAGCCGCCTCGGCCTCCGGCCACAGGTAGCACCGCCCGGCGGCCTCCTCCGCCTCGCCGTGGGGCACCGGGAAGGGGTAGAGGCTCAGGGCCGCCAGCATCCCCTCCACCTCAAAGACCAGGGTGCTCTCCCCGTCCTCCCCATCCTCCGGCTCGGTCATGCAGGGAATGCCCCAGTGGTCCCGCAGCGCCCGCTTGAAGGCCTCGGGGTCCCACTCCGGCTCCTCCAGCAGCACGAAGGCCAGAAAATTCCCCGCGGAGCCGGGCTGCTCCAGAGCGGGCTGCCCCTCCTCCCGCAAAGAGAAGTCGGCCCCGAACAGCACCATCTGGCTGTGCCCGCCCCCCTGGAAACACAGCCGTAGCCCCTGGTCCCGCTGGATGGTGAACCACGCCAGCTCCAGCCCGTCGGTCTGTAGCTCCGCCCTCAGCTCCAGGAAGGTTCTGCCCCGCCGGTCCAGCTCGGGCAGGCGGGCCGCCAGCGCCGCCGCCCACTCCGCGGACAGCTTGGACAGGGCGGCCTCGTTGCCGAAAAAGCGGCCCTGTACCGTCCCCTCTCCGTAGGGCATGGTGAAAGTGCAATAGGGGGCGTCGGCCTCCACTCCGTCACGCCAGGGCCGCCTTGACGGCCTCCAG